>Ga0187893_10011582_pt1 | contig 12769 bp, 11 predicted proteins | sample MA1701074metaG_FD_139574 | JGI IMG/M metagenome (GOLD analysis project Ga0187893, IMG submission 139574) | White microbial mat communities from a basaltic lava cave in the Kipuka Kanohina Cave System on the Island of Hawaii, USA - MA170107-4 metaG ...
CGCTCGACGACCGCTTCTGCTCGTCGCGAACCTGCGTTGCTCGCTCGACTTCTGCAAACCTCTATGAGTTGACATCCACCTGAGAAACAGGCTATCCGTTATAACAGATGACGCCGGCACGCCCCCCACGCCATTGTTGTAGCTCAGGCCTGGATGCCTCTCGCGCCGATGCCGGTGCCGTCTGTTGAAACGGACGTGACATTCGCCCCCCCAGGCCCGAGAGACTGCTCTCGGGCTTTTTCGTTTCCAGGGCACACCACGCGGAGGATTCCGATGCACCCACCCATCATTCGCACACTCGCCAGATCGGCGCTGACGTCCATCGTCGTCGTCGCCCTGCTCGCGACATCCGTCGCGTTCTGGCTCTGGGCGCTGCCGGCGCGGGCGGGTGCCGCCGAGACTCTGCTCAACGTCTCCTACGACCCCACCCGCGAGCTCTGGAAGGCGGTGAACGAGCGGTTCATCGCGCAGTGGCAGCAGCAGCACGACGGCGCGCTCGAGATCAAGCAATCGCACGGCGGCTCCGGATCGCAAGCGCGCGCCGTCGTCGACGGCCTCGAGGCCGATGTCGTCACGCTGGCGATGTGGCCGGACACCGACGCGATCCGCAAGGTCGGCCTCATCAGCAGCGGCTGGGAGAGCCGCTTCCCGAACAACTCGACGCCCTACACCAGCACCATCGTGTTCGTGGTGCGCACGGGAAACCCGAAGGGCATCAAGGACTGGCCGGACATCGTCAAGCCCGGCGTCGAGATCGTCACGCCCAACCCGAAGACCTCCGGGAACGGCAAGCTGAGCTTTCTCGCAGCGTGGGGATCGGTGACCCAGAACGGCGGCAGCGAGGAGCAGGCGAAGGAATTCGTCACCAAGATGTACAAGCAGGCGCCGGTGCTCGACGCCGCGGCGCGCGGTGCGACGATCACCTTCGCGCAGAAGGGCATCGGCGACGTGCAGCTGACCTGGGAGAACGAGGCGCACCTGCAGCTCGAGGAGTTCCCCGGCCAGTTCGAGATCGTCCACCCGTCGATCAGCTTCAAGGCCGAGCCGCCGGTGGCCGTGGTCGACGTGAACGCGCGACGCCACGGCACCACCGCCGCCGCCGAGGCATATCTCAACTACCTCTACACGCCGGAAGGCCAAGAGCTCATCGCACGGAATTTCTACCGCCCGATCGACCCGGCGGTGGCACGGAAGCACGCGTCGACCTTCGCCGACATCAAGTTCTTCACCGTCGACGCCGTCGCAAAGGACTGGACCGATGCCTACGACAAGTATTTCGGCGACGGGAAGATTTACGACAGCATCTACCAGCAGGGGCGGTGACGTCATGCGCCCCTCGTATGCCGACCTCGCGCGGCTGATGGACGACATCGCACTCCCAGACCGCGTCCCCAACATGCCGATGGTCGGCCTGCTGACCGGATTCGGTCTCGCCCTGGGACTGTGGACCGCCATCGGCTGGCTCCTCTGGCACGCCCTGTAGGGTCGGCTGCGCCGGCCGAAGCCCCGATTGGGAAACCGCCATGATCGACGCCAACCGCCGCGTGCTGCCCGGGTTCTCGCTGAGCCTCGGCTACTCGCTGCTCTATATGAGCCTGCTGGTCTTCATCCCGCTCGCCGCCTGCTTCCTGAAGGCGTCGTCGCTCAGCCTCGACCAGTTTCTCGCCGCGGTGTGGACGCCGCGCGCCCGCGCGGCGTATGGATTGACCGTCGGCGCCTCGCTGATCGCCGCCCTGGTGAACATCCCCTTCGGCGTCCTCGTCGCCTGGGTGCTGGTGCGCTACCCGTTCCCCGGCACGCGCGTTCTCGACGCGATCATCGATCTTCCCTTCGCCTTGCCGACGGCAGTGGCGGGGCTGGTCTACTCGAGCCTGTACGTCCAGAAGGGCTGGCTCGGCCAGTTCCTCGTGCCGCTCGGCATCCACGGCTCCTACTCGCGGCTGGCCATCGTGCTGGTGCTCACCTTCATCGGCCTGCCGTTCGTCGTGCGCACCGTGCAGCCGGTCCTCGCCGATCTCGAAGCGGAGATCGAGGAAGCCGCCGCGTGCCTCGGGGCGACGCGCTTGCAGACGTTCCGGCGCGTCATCGTTCCGACCCTCCTGCCGGCTACCGTGACCGGCTTCGCCCTCGCCTTCGCCCGCGGCATCGGCGAGTACGGCTCGGTGGTCTTCGTCGCCGGCAACATGCCCTTCAAGACCGAGATCGCGCCGGTGCTGATCGTCGCGGCGCTGGAATCGTTCAAGTACGCCGACGCCGCCGCCATCGCGGTGGTGCTGCTGCTGATCTCGTTCTCGATGCTGGTGATCATCAGCCGGCTGGAAAGGTGGACCAAGCGTCATGGCAACGCCTAGCACCGCGCTCGCTGTCCGGCGCGCCCAGGAAGACCCTGCCATCGTGCGACGGGTGCTGATCGTCGCCGCGCTGGCAGTGGTCGGCGTCATGATCCTGATCCCGATCGTCAACGTCTTCTACGAGGCGTTTGCGCGCGGCCCGGCCGCGTACTGGGGGGCCCTCGTCGACGATCCGGACACGCTGAGCGCCATCCGGCTCACCCTGTTCGTCGCGCCGATCGCCGTCGTCCTCAACGTCGTCTTCGGCGTCGCCGCGGCCTGGGCGATCGCGCGCTTCCGCTTCCCTGGCCGCGGCGTGCTGACCGCGGCGATCGACCTGCCGTTTGCCGTGTCGCCGGTGGTTGCCGGCCTGATCCTCGTGCTCATCTTCGGGCTGCAGGGCTACCTCGGACCCTGGCTGCGCGAGGAAGGGATCAAGATCATCTTCAACTGGCCGGGGCTGGTGCTCGCCACCGCGTTCGTCACCTTCCCCTTCGTCGCCCGCGAGCTCGTGCCGCTGATGGAAGCCATCGGCTCCGAGGAAGAGGTGGCGGGCGTGAGCCTGGGTGCACGCGGCTGGCAGATCTTCCGCCGCATCACCCTGCCCAACATCAAATGGGGCCTCCTCTACGGCGTGATTCTCTGCAACGCCCGCGCGATGGGCGAGTTCGGCGCCGTCTACGTCGTCTCGGGCCGCATCACCGGGCAGACCGACACGCTGCCGCTGCGCGTCGAGAAGCTCTTCCAGGAGTACAACCTGCAAGGGTCGTTCGCCGCCGCCTCGCTGCTCTCGTCGCTCGCGCTGGTCACCCTGGCCATCAAGACCGGCCTGGAATGGAAGAACCGCCGCGAGATGGAGGCGCGCATCCGCGAGGCCACGCAGCAGGACGAACCGCCCGCCGCCGCGCAGACCAGCGCCCTGCCCGAGGCGGAGCAGCCGGCGGTGGCGCTCGCGAGCGCCGCCGTACCGGTGCGGCACCTGCACGCCGTGCGACCGCTTGACCCCAGACCGGCGCGCAGTGTTGATCGCGGCGAAGAGGAGAGCGCTGGCTTGGGAATCTCGGTCCGCAACATCACGAAACGGTTCGGCGACTTCCTCGCGGTCGACAACGTCAGCGTCGAAGTGCCGCACGGCTCGCTCGTCGCCCTGCTGGGTCCGTCGGGGTCGGGCAAGACCACGCTGCTGCGCATCATCTCCGGCCTCGAGACCGCCGACGGCGGCTCGATCCACTACGAAGACGAAGAGGCCACGCATCGCTCCCCGCGCGACCGCAACGTCGGCTTCGTCTTCCAGCACTACGCCCTGTTCCGCCACATGACCGTGTTCGAGAACGTCGCCTTCGGCCTGCGCGTGCGGAAGTGGAAGCACGCCGACATCGAGTATCGTGTCAACGAGCTGCTGCGGCTGATCCAGCTCGAGAATCTCGGCAACCAGATGCCCTGGCAGCTCTCGGGCGGCCAGCGCCAGCGCGTCGCGCTGGCCCGCGCGCTGGCCGCCTCACCGCGCGTGCTGCTGCTCGACGAGCCGTTTGGCGCGCTCGACGCCAAGGTGCGCCAGGAGCTGCGCCAGTGGCTGCGCCGCTTGCACGACGAGATCCACGTCACCAGCGTCTTCGTCACGCATGACCAGGAAGAAGCATTCGAGGTCGCCGACCAGGTGGTGGTGATGAATCGCGGCCGCATCGAGCAGGTCGGCTCGCCACAAGAGGTCTTCGACCATCCGGCCAACGGCTTCGTCATGGACTTCCTCGGCAACGTCAACGTGTTCCACGGCCGTGTCGAGGAAGGCCGCGCCCTCCTGCGCGGGTTCGAGGTGGACTACCCCGACTACCCGCACCAGGAAGCCAAGCCGGCGACGGTCTACGTGCGCCCGCACGAGCTGGAGATCGACCGCCGCGCGCCCGGCCGCGCCAGCCTTTCGGCGCAGGTGGTGCGCATCAACCCGGCCGGCGCTGCGGTGAAGATCGATCTCTCGTCACGCGAGCTCGGCGTCGGCATCAACGTGGTGCTCAGCCAGGAGCGCTATGCCGAGCTCCAGCTGCACGCCGGCGACGCCGTGTTCGTCTTCCCCACGCGGGCGCGGGTGTTCGTCCAGGACTACTCGATCTGATGCGGAGGAGAGGACGATGGCCAACTCGAGCGCACCGCCCGCCGGACCGCCGCACGAGCCCAGCGCGCAGGCGCTCGCCAAGGTGCGGGACGCGCTCAGCGGCGCGCGCGACGGTGCAGCGTCGCAAAGCCGATCGCGATGAGCAACCCAGCCGCGACCGCGATACCCAGAGGCGAGACGGTCGGGGCACCGGCGGGCGCCGGCGCGGCGCCACACGCGACCAGCTCGCTGCACTCTTGATTGGCAATGTCCACGACCGGGGAGTCGCTACAGCTGAGAGAACACGCGAACGTGCAAGCCTCTTCCCGGTTCACGGGGGCGGTGTTCACTTCCTGACAGCACTCGTTCTCACACACACAGCAGAATGGCACCGAGCACGGAGGGTCGTTCGGACAGTCGCCGACCTGCTCGCCCGTGGAGGATCCGCAACCGGCGCCCATGCACAGATCATTGCACGTAAGGCCGCCGCTCAGGTCCACGACACAGCAGTTCTCACAGAAACAGCAGTTCCCAACCGCCGCCGCCGACACGGGATTCGTCGCCGCGAGGCAGAGGCCCAAGCCGACGATTGCGAGCACCCACCGCATGCGCGGGTATAAACCAGAAAACGGCCGCGCTCGCAAATGACAATCAGGCAACCCGGCTCAGCAAGGACACCAAGGCGAACAGTCTTCTGCTGCTGGCGGACCAGGCAGGCTCTACCCCTCGTATGCCCGCTTGAGCGTGGCGATGTCGAGCTTCCTCATCTTCAACATTGCCTGCATGGCTCTTGAAACCGTTCAATCCGTTGTTTGACCTTCAGCACCGCGACTCCGAACCACGGTTCCCTTCGCTGTTGACCTTGATGGTGACCGGCTGCAGTCTGGTTGCGCGATCGATAGCGATGAAAATCCTGCGCGTGGTCCAGCTTGGTGCCCTTGTCCTCATGGTCGTGTTGGTGGCCGCATGCCAGCGGGTCTCTCCCTCGCCGCCGAACGTCTTGTTGATCGTGATCGACACCTTGCGGGCCGATCGGCTCCGCGCGTACGGGAACGCGCGCGGCTTGACTCCGTTTCTCGACGATCTCGCCACCAAGGGCACCGTCTTCCGTAACGCCTTTGCCACGAGCTCGTGGACGCCTCCATCGGTCGCCTCGTTGTTCACCTCGCGCTTTCCGTCGCAGCATCGGGTCGTCACGCCGGTTGCGAAGCTCGCCGACGCCGAGATCACGCTGGCCGAAAAGCTTGCCGCACACGGCTACGCCACGGCCGGGTTCTCGGCGAATTTACGGCTCCAACCGGGTCTGGGGTTCGCCCAGGGATTCGACGTATGGGTTCATCATCCGTTGGGCCCGATCAAACCGCGCGGCAGCGAGCTGCGGAAGGAGAGCATCGAGTGGGTGGACGGACCGTGTGCAGCCCGCCGCCCAGCTCCGTGCGTTCTCTATCTGCAGTACATGGAACCGCACGCCCCGTACCAAGCCCCGCAGCCGTACCAGGGCCGATTCGCCGATCCTGAGGCCAACGCGCGGGAGATAGCCGCGGCCAACAGCAAGCTCGTCCAACTGAAACTGGCGGACATTTCGGATCGCGAGGCCGAGTTGCTCGAAGGCGAATACGATGCCGAGGTTGCCGCCGTAGACGCGGAGCTTCGCCTGCTTCTTGCCGACCTCGATCGGCGGCGCTTCCTGGACAACGCGATCATTCTGATCACGTCGGACCATGGGGAGGAGTTCAAGGAACACGGCTCCTTGAGCCATGGCAGCTCCCTGTACAACGAAGCCGTACACGTGCCCCTCATCGTTCTGGCGCCTGCTGTCCGGGGCGGGGAAGTCGTCGAGGACCAGGTGTCGCTGATCGACGTCGCACCGACGATCCTTGAGCTACTGCAGCTGCCGCCCGAGCCGTCCTTCGAGGGACGCTCGTTGGTACCGTTGTTGAAGGGTCACCAGTCACTGATCAGGCGCATCGCCGTCTGGTTCGGCGACGGCCAAGCCACCGACCGCACACCCGTCCTTCTCGAACTCGAGGACCAAAGTTGGGGACGGAAGAAGAAGGAATGGATCGAGCGCCGGCGGCACACTGCGGGGCTCATATACGGCAAGGCGAAGCTGTTGGTAAACCAGCTCACGCACACGACTGAAGTGTTCGATCTGGCGGCCGATCCGCGAGAGCTCGCCCCAAGGTCGCCTTCGGACTCGGCTGACGCGAACCTCGCCAAGGCTCTCGACGACGTTCGCACGAGCCTGCGCGAACCAGCTCCGGCGGCGGGCAGCCAAGGGTTCCTGGACGAGGGAGTGAAAGAGAAACTCCGCGCTCTGGGCTACGCTCACTGACAGGCCGGGGGGTCAGGAGGGGGCCGGCCCTACCCGCGCGGATCGGGCTCGAATATCCTGCCGGTCGCGCGATGGACTACCTCTGCCCGATGCATGCTGACGTGCACGCTCCGCAGCCGGGGGCGTGCCCCAAGTGCGGCATGGCGCTCGAGCCGGCCGTGCCGGCGGTGCCGGCCACCGCGACCGAGTGGGTCTGCCCGATGCACGCGCAGATCGTGCGCAGCGAGCCCGGTTCGTGCCCGAGCTGCGGGATGGCACTGGAGCCGCGCACGGTCAGCGCCGCGGAGGAAGCCAACCCGGAGCTCGCGGACATGACCCGGCGCTTCTGGGTGAGCCTCATCCCGACGGTGCCGGTGTTCGTCCTGTCGATGTCGGAGATGCTGCCGGGACAACCCGTCCAGCACGCGCTCGGCGCCGGCGCGGTCAACTGGATCCAGGCGATCCTCGCCACCCCGGTCGTCCTGTGGGGCGGCGCGCCGTTCTTCGCGCGCGGCTGGGCGTCGCTGCGCACAGGCAATCTCAACATGTTCACCCTCATCGCGCTCGGCACCGGCGTGGCGTGGGCGTACAGCGCCGTTGCGACGCTCTTTCCAGGGCTGATTCCCGCCACGCTGCGCGGCCACGGCGGAACGGTGCCGGTCTACTTCGAGGCCGCCGCGGTGATCACCGTGCTGGTCCTGCTCGGACAGGTGCTCGAGCTGCGTGCCCGCAGCCGCACCGGCAGCGCCATCCGCGCCCTGCTCGGTCTGGCGCCGAAGACCGCGCGCCGCCTGCGCGACGACGGCGTAGAGGAGGACGTCGCGCTCGAGCAGGTGCAGCCGGGCAACCGCCTGCGCGTGCGCCCCGGGGAGAAGGTGCCGGTGGACGGCACGGTGATCGAGGGCGGCAGCGCGGTGGACGAGTCGATGGTCACCGGCGAGCCGATCCCGGTCGAGAAGCGCGCCGGCGACCGCGTCACCGGCGGCACCGTCAACGGCGCCGGCGGCTTCGTCATGCGCGCCGAGCGCGTCGGCCGCGACACGTTGCTGGCGCGTATCGTGCAATTGGTCGGTGAGGCACAGCGCAGCCGTGCGCCGATTCAGCGCTTGGCCGACACGGTGGCGGGCTACTTCGTTCCGGCGGTGGTGGCGGCGGCGCTCGTGACGTTCGCCGTCTGGGCACTGTTCGGTCCGGAGCCGCGCCTCGCCCATGCGCTGGTGAACGCCGTCGCCGTGCTGATCATCGCCTGTCCGTGTGCGCTCGGCCTGGCCACACCGATGTCGATCATGGTGGGCACCGGTCGGGGTGCCCAGGCCGGCGTGCTCATCCGCCATGCCGAGGCGCTCGAGGTGCTCGAGCGGGTCGACGTGGCGGTGGTCGACAAGACCGGCACGCTCACCGAGGGCAAGCCGCGCGTGCTCAGCGTGGTGGCCGTCGATGGCAGCGGCGAAGCCGAGCTGCTGCGCCGCGCCGCCAGTCTCGAGCTCGGCAGCGAGCACCCGCTGGCCGCGGCGATCGTCGCCGCCGCACGGGAACGCGGTCTCTCCATCGCGGCAGCGGCAGACTTCCGCTCGGAAACCGGCCAGGGCGTGCGCGGAACCGTCGACGGCGAGCCGCTGGCGCTCGGCAACGAGCGGCTGCTCGCCGCGCTCGGCATCGCGCCGGGCGCGCTGGCGGCGCGGGCCGACGAGCTGCGCGCGCAGGGCCAGACGGTCATGTTCGTCGTCGCCGGCGATGGGCACCCGTCTCCCAGCTCAGGGAGAACGGGACAACCAGGCCGCGTGGTCGGGCTGCTGGGCGTCGGTGACGCCATCAAGGCGTCGACGCCGGACGCGATCCGGCTTCTCACCGACGACGGCATCCGGCTGGTGATGCTCACCGGCGACAACCGCGCCACCGCCCAGGCGGTCGCGGCGCAGCTCGGCATTGCCGCGGTCGAGGCCGAGGTGCTGCCCGCCGACAAGGGCGCCGTCGTCAAGCGCCTGCAGGCCGAGGGTCACCGCGTCGCCATGGCGGGCGACGGCGTCAACGACGCCCCCGCGCTTGCGCAGGCCGACGTCGGCATCGCCATGGGCACCGGCACTGACGTGGCGATGGAGAGCGCCGGCGTGACGCTGGTGAAAGGCGATCTGCGCGGCATCGCCAACGCTCGCCGCCTCAGCCGCGCCACCATGCGCAACATCCGCCAGAACCTCGTCTTCGCCTTCCTCTACAACACCCTCGGTATCCCGATTGCGGCCGGCGTCCTCTACCCGTTCACCGGACTGCTGCTCAGCCCCATGCTCGCCGCCGCGGCGATGACCCTCAGCTCGGTATCAGTGATCAGCAACGCCCTGCGATTGCGCCGGCTGGAGATCTAGCCGGTGGCGCCCTCTGCCGTGCGTTGACACCGTCCTCGTCCAGGCCTTAAGACCTTCGCGGCGGCACGGCGGGAGAACGGATCCTCAGGTGTACCCGCAGGCGGGTACGACGGAGCGTACACCGTGCGACAACACCCGACCTATCAACGCATCCACATCGATGGCTTTGCGGAAGGCCCGGTCCCGGCCGAAGTCTATGCCGACGTCGTCGGCCCCAGGGGCGCCGGGTTCGGGCGCGCCGCCGGGTTTGAGGACAGCGTCACGGCGTTGATCGACCGGATCGACAGCCGCCGAAGCGGGCAGATCATTCTCCAGCATCTCCAGAACGTCGGCGGCACGCACGGCATCGTCATCCAGCCGGCCAGCCTGCACAACGACGCGATCGGGACGTGGCCAGGACGGCCGGCCGATGCCTACGCGCAAGGCCAGGGGGTACAGTCGTCGGCCGCACGCGGCACTGGCCGAGGCACATCGATCAAAGTCAGCTTCCGGATCGATTCGAACGCCAGCTGCCGGTTCGCCGCCCTGGCGGACTCGGTGCTGCTGCACGAGCTCATTCATGCCATACGCAGCACGACGGGCAGGCAGGTCCACATCCCGATGTCGTCCTACGATCGGTTCGAGGAGTTCGTCGCGGTCACCGTCACCAATGTCTACCTCAGCGAGATCGGCGAAACCCTGCGAGACGGGCATGCCTGCGACCGGATGGACCCAAACATCGTTGATTTTCGCGAGCGGTATCGGCCCGCATTCAGGATCATGCAGCGCGATGACATCAACGCGCCCCTATTCCAACGGCTCGGCGCGCTGCCCACGTCGGTCGTGCGCTGGAACCCGTTTGCCTCGATGATGCACATCGATCTGGTGGACGGGCGCCCGGATAACCCCGATGCGTTCGTTCGGGGCTTCCAGCGCGCGCTCCCGGACGCGATCCGGGCCACCTCGCTCAACGGTGGGATCCAGTCGATTCTGCAGCGACTCGGATCGACCGGACGTCTGGGCCGGCTGCGGATCCTCGGACACGGCACCGACGGAATTCAGGGCGTCGTGCAGTCGCACCGACCCTTCATGCTGGGGGGAGTGGTCATCGAGTTGTTGGAGAACAACCAGATCAGCGGGCAGTCCACCCTTCAGCAACTGACCGGGCGCTTCGAGACCGGTGGCTGGGTCGAGCTGCATGGCTGTGACGTGGCCGCCGATGGCGGCCGCCTGATTCGGGCGCTTGCGCAACTGTGGAACGTTGCGGTGAAGGCCTCACTCGACACGCAGCACGTCGGCGGTGGATTGGAGGGACGCGTGCACGTGGCTTGGCCAGACGGCCGCTACGAGCGGCGCAGCGCCCGGGCTCGCTGATCGCGGGTGGAGGTCCCGGTTCACTCCTCGATCGCCCGCACGGCGCGCTCGAGATCGAGATAGGTCGCCCGCACGCTCGGGTCGAGCTCGGCGGCGAATGCGGCGTCGAGACCGCGCGCCTTGATCATCTCCTGCACGTCAGCGAGGTCGCGCAGCCGGTGCGGCGCCGACATCCCCGAGGCCAGCTTGAGCTCCACCAGGCGCGCCAGAGAGAGCACTCGGACGCCGTCGACCTCCGCCGCCGCCGCCGACGGATCTGGAAACGACACCGCCTTGGGCTTGCCGTCTCCAGGGTACTCACCGCTGACGAGCACCTCGATGCGCACGCCGGAGACCGCGTCGCGGAACGCGCGCGTGGCGCCCGGATGCGTCGCGACGTACCCGCGACCGACTAGCCGTGCGCGGAAGTGCTCCAGCCCCTCAGCAGTGAGTACGACGTCGACGTCCTCCGTCATGCGCACATAGCCGTGCTCAGCGAGCGCCATCCCACCCAGGAGTGCGTATGAGATGCCTTCCTCGGCCAGGCGCGCGGCCAGCCGCCGTACCGTTTCGACCAGCCGGCCCTCTTTCATGAAGTACGCATCCGCCTCGCGCAGCGCCGACGCGAACGACTCGTGCAGGGTCTCTTCATAGCGGCGGTCCGTCACGGATGCATGCTGCGCCCCGGTGCGCTGGCCTGTCAACGACCGCCAGCGAAGACGGCGCCGACGGCGCGGCGCCCTCCATATGCTCTGTTGTCACGGTATGGTGTGCCCGACGCGATGTCCGACCGCTCGATTCTCTACGCCACCGCATTCCTGCGCGCGCTCGCCACCGGCATGGCGGGCGTGGTGGTGGCGCTCTACCTCGCGGCGCGCGGGCTCGACGCGGCGGGGATCGGCGCGGTGGTGAGCGCCGGGCTCGGCGGCGCGGCGCTCGCTTCGCTCGGCGTGACCCTGGGAGGCGATCGGCTCGGGCGGCGGCGCACGTTGATCGCGCTCAGCGCGCTGTCGGTGCTGGGCGGCCTGGCGTTCGCGTTCGCCAGCGCGCCGCCCGCGGTGGCCCTGGCCGCGGCGGTGGGCATGGTCAACGGCATGGGGCGCGACCGCGGCGCCGCGTCGGTGGTGGAGCAGGCGCTGCTGCCCGCCACCGGCGCCGACGCGGAGCGGACGCGGATCTTCGCCTGGTACAGCGTGTACCAGGACGCCGGCCATGCGCTCGGCGTGCTGCTCGGCGGCCTGCCGGCGCTACTGCAGCGAGTTGCGCCCATCGGCGAGATGCGGGCTTTCGAGCTCGGCATGGCGACCCCAGCGCTGCTCCTGATGTGCACCGTGCCCCTCTACCTGCTTCTGTCGGCGCACCTGGAAGGGGCGCCGCCGCCGCCGGGATCACGGCTCTCGCCCGAGAGCCGCGGCGTGCTGTGGCGGATAAGCGCGCTGTTCGCGCTCGACAGCATCGGCGGCGGCTTTCTCACCGCGGCACTGATCGCCTACTTCCTGTTCGAGCGTTTCGCGGTGGGCCCTGCGGTCATCGGCGCGCTCTTCTTCGCCGCGCGCGTCGCCAACGCGCTCTCCCACCTTGCCGCGGCGTGGATCGCCAAGCGGCTTGGACTGCTGAACACCATCGTGCTGACCCACATCCCATCGAGCGTCCTGCTGATCACGCTGCCCTGGGCCCCGAGCTTCCCCATCGCGGCGCTGCTGTTCCTGGTGCGCGAAGGGCTGGTCGAGATGGACGTACCGACGCGCCAGTCCTACGTGATGGCGGTCGTACGCCCAGCCGAGCGCCTGACCGCAGCCGGCGTCACCAGCCTCGTCCGCCTGGGCGGTTGGGCCGTGGCGCCGATCCTCGCCGGCGCCCTCATGCAAACGCAGTCGCTCGGCCTCCCCCTGATGATCGGAGCCGGGATCAAGATCGTCTACGACGTGCTGCTGTACGTTGCATTCCGGGGCCGGCGGCCGCCGGAGGAGGCATCCCTGGAGGGCGGCGCGCCGTCGCCGCCGGGAGGGGGGCGGCGGTCAAATCGCCTCGACTCGCAGCGTTGATTGATCTTTGTTCCAATCGGGTTCCAATCGGATGGAGGCGCGGTTCACCCATCCACCCCGCCCGGCGGCGACGGCGCGCCGCCCTCCAGAGTGCCGCCCGGCGGGCCGACTGCCGCAGCCCGGCGGCCGGCCTGCCGCAGGGTGTCACTTTGAGCGGCAACTGCATGACGATGATGCATCACGTGACACGCCGCGTGCCTGCCGGCCCACGTGGGGAGGGGAGGCCCTGCGAGCCGGGACATCAGGCACGGGCATTGCACACTGGTGAGTTGCCCGCGGTTGAAAGGGCGTAGCGCACG
>Ga0187893_10011583_pt1 | contig 12769 bp, 11 predicted proteins | sample MA1701074metaG_FD_139574 | JGI IMG/M metagenome (GOLD analysis project Ga0187893, IMG submission 139574) | White microbial mat communities from a basaltic lava cave in the Kipuka Kanohina Cave System on the Island of Hawaii, USA - MA170107-4 metaG ...
ATCGTCTCGCGCATCAAGATCATGGCGAAGCTGAACATCGCCGAGCGCCGGCTGCCGCAGGACGGACGCATCAAGCTGCGCCTCATGGGCAAGGAGATCGACCTCCGCGTTTCGACGCTGCCCACGCTCTACGGCGAGAGCGTCGTGCTCCGCATCCTCGACCGCTCGGGCATCATGGTGACGCTCGAGCACCTGGGCTTCCCCGAGGACACGCTGGTACCGTTCGAGACGCTGATCCACCGGCCCTACGGCATGATCCTGGTCACGGGGCCGACCGGTAGCGGCAAGACGACCACGCTCTACGGCGCCCTCGACAAGATCAACTCGCCCGACAAGAAGATCATCACCATCGAAGATCCGGTCGAGTACCAGCTCTTCGGCGTGAACCAGATCCACGTGAAGCCGGCCATCGGCCTCACCTTCGCCAACGGGCTGCGCTCGATCGTGCGCCAGGACCCCGACGTCATCATGGTCGGTGAGATCCGCGACGCCGAAACGGCCGAGATCGCCATCCAGGCGGCGCTCACCGGCCACTTGGTGTTCTCGACCCTGCACACGAACGACGCCGCCGGGGCCGTGGCGCGGCTGCTCGAGATGGGTGTCGAGGACTATCTGCTGGCCTCGTCGTTGCTGGGCGTGCTCGCGCAACGGCTCGTGCGCCGCATCTGCACCCACTGCAAGGCCGTGACGCAGGCCGACAACAGCGCGCTGAAGGAGCTGGTCGGCGGGAACGGCGGCGGCACGGTGCAGGTCTACGAAGGCAAGGGCTGCGAGGAATGCGCGCAGACCGGCTATCGCGGTCGCCAGGGCATCTACGAGCTGCTGCTCCTGAACGACACCGTGCGGCAGCTCATTTTGAAGCGGTCGTCGGCCGACATCATTCGAGAAGCGGCCGTCCGGCAAGGCATGCGCACGCTGCGTGAAGACGGCTGGCGGACCGTGCGCGCAGGGACCACGACGGTCGCCGAAGTCGTTCGGGTCACACAAGAGGAGGTGTAGCGGTGGGGTGGTTGGACCGCATGCGCGGCCGCGGCGAGGCGCCGGCGGCCGGCGGTGGACGTGTGGCCGTCATCGGCCTCGACGGCGTCGGTTTGCCGCTGCTGCAGGCGCTCGTCGCGGCGGGCGTGATGCCGGCCACCGGACGGCTGCTCGCGCGCGGGACGGCGGCGCCGATGCGTTCCTCGATCCCGACCATCTCGAGCGTGTCGTGGACGAACTTCACGACCGGCCGCAATCCCGGCAAGCACGGCATCTACGGCTTCACGGAGCTGAAGCCGGGGACGCTCACCACGTTCTTTCCGAACTTCAGCCACGTGCAGGGCGACACCCTGTGGGACGTCGCGGGCCGCGCCGCCAAGCGGGCCATCGTCATGAACGTGCCCGGGACCTACCCGGCACGCCCGCTCTCCGGCATGCTCGTGTCGGGCTTCGTCGCCGTCAACCTCGAGCGCGCCGTCTACCCGGCGGAGCTGCTGCCGCGGCTGCAGGCGGCCGGCTACAAGATCGACGTCGACTACGTGAAGGCCAACGAGCGGCCCGAAGCCTTCTTCGAGGATGCGGCGAGCGCGCTCGACGCGCGGCGGCGCGTCTATCTCGATCTCGTGCAGCACGAGCCGTGGGATCTCTTCGTCGGCGTCATCACGGAATGCGACCGCCTGCATCACTACTTCTTCGACCAGTACGTGGACGCGCACGCCCCACATCACGGGCGGTTTCTGGACTTCTACCGCCGGCTCGACGACGTGCTCGCGTCGCTGGTGGAGGCCATTCCCGCCGGCGTCCCACTCTTCGTCGTCGCGGACCACGGGCATACGCTGATCCATCGCGAGTTCTACGTGAACGCGTGGCTGCGCCAGCAGGGTCTGCTGTCCCTGGCGACGGACAAACCGCGCGGCCCCACTGACATCGATCCGTCGTCGAAGGCCTTCGTGCTCGATCCCGGCCGCATCTACATCCACCGGCGCGGGCGGTTTCCGCTCGGCACGGTGGACGATGGCGAAGCGTCCGACCTCGCGGGCCGTCTCACGGCGGCCCTGCTGGCGTTGCGCGACGACAGTCCGGGAGCGCCCGCGGGTGGACATCCCGTGTCCCGTGTGTTCGCGCGCGACGAGATCTATCGGGGTCCGCACGTCGAGGCGGCGCCCGACCTCGTCGTCCATTTCCACGACGGCTACGACCCCAAGGGGGCGCTCGCCCGCAACGAGGTCTTCGGACGCAGCGCGCTCACCGGCATGCACACCTACGCCGATTCGCTCTTCTTCACGAACCAGCCCGCGGTCGCGACCGACGGGCTCGACATCATGGACCTGGCCCCCACGATCCTCACGCTGATGGGGCTCACCCCCCCGGCCGACATGGACGGCAGGGTCCGGGTCCCGGCTGAACAAGGGTTGCCCGGATAGAGTCTAAGGAGGCGCGGCTCCTCCCGACCGGTGCCTTGGGGTATGCGAGGCTAGCGAGATCAACCAAACGTGGGTCAGTTTCAGTATCGAGCAGCCGATGCCGAGGGCAAGGTCGTCGAAGGGACGATCGAAGCCCCCGAGCCTCGCGCCGTCGTCGCCCGCCTGCAGGACCGCGGGCTCGTGCCCATCCGCATCGTGCTCGCGGGGGAGAAAAAGCCGTCGGTCGCGTCCCGCATCCCCCAGCTCGGCATCCGGCGCCGGGCGGGCGGCCGTGATCTCCTGATCCTCACGCAGGAGCTTTCCGCGCTCATCGGTGCCGGGCTGCCGCTCGACCGCAGCCTCGCAACGCTCCACGACCTCGCCGACCATCCCGAAGTGAAGGCGGCCGTCGCCGACGTGCTCACCCAGGTTCGCGGCGGCAAGGGCCTGGCCGACGCCATGGCCCAGCACCGGCTCTTTCCGCCGCTGTACGTCAACATGGTACGCGCGGGCGAGGTCGGCGGCTTCCTCGAGCAGGCGCTCGGACGGCTGGCCGAATATCTGGAGCGCAGCGAAGAGCTCCGCAGCGACGTCATCGGCGCCATGGTCTACCCGGTGTTCCTGATGATGAGCCTCGGCGGCTCGATGCTGTTCCTGCTCATCTACGTGCTCCCCAAGTTCTCCGACCTCTTCGAGGGCATGGGCAAGGCGCTGCCGTTGCCGGCCCGCATCGTGATGAGCGCGTCGCTCGTCATCCGGTCCTACTGGTGGCTCGTGCCGCTGCTGGGATTCCTCATCTGGTACGGCATGCGGCGGTGGCTCTCGAAGCCCGCCGGCCGTTTGCAGTGGGATCAGCTGAAGCTCCGCCTGCCCGGGGTGGGGATGATCCTCCGCAAGCTCGAAGTGGCGCGCTTCTGCCGTACGCTCGGGACGCTGCTGCGCAGCGGCGTCCCGATGGTGCAGGCGCTCACCATCGTGCGCGAGGTAGCGGGCAACGCCGTCCTCGCACGCGCCATCGGCGACGTCGAAGTCGGCGTGCGCGAGGGCGCCGGCGTCTCGGCCCCGCTGGCCCGATCGGGAGCGGCGCCGGCCCTGGCCATCCAGATGATCAGCGTCGGCGAGGAGACGGGACGTCTCGACGAGATGATGCTGCGGGTGGCGGAGCACTACGACCGTGAGGTGCGCACCCAGATCCAGCGCGTCACCCGACTCCTCGAGCCGGTGATGATCGTGGTCATGGCCCTGCTGGTCGGATTCGTCGTCATCTCCATGCTGAACGCGGTCTTCAGTCTGAACGATCTGCCGATGTAGCCCCATTTCGAGGGAGGAAAACGCATGCACACGACACGTCGACGCGGACAGAGCGGCTTCACGCTCATCGAGATCATGGTCGTCATGGCGATCATCGCCATGCTGGCGGCCATGGTCGGCCCCCGGTTGATCCGCCAGCAAGAGAAGGCGGCGGTAAAGGCTGCGGCGGCCCAGATCGAGCGGCTCGGGACGGCGCTCGACACGTTCCGGCTCGACATGAACCGCTACCCGAACACGCAGGAAGGGCTGGCCGCGCTCATGCAGCCCCCGACGGGATCGTCCCACTGGGACGGGCCGTATCTGAACAAGAACGTGCCGCTCGATCCGTGGAGCAACCAGTACCAGTACCGTGCCCCGGGCGGCGCGGGTCGCCCGTACGACCTCTTCTCGTTCGGCGCCGACGGTGCCCCGGGCGGCGACGGCGACAGCCGTGACATCACGAGCTGGGAGGGGTGACGACGGCCGTGCGGCGCCGCGCAGGATTCACGCTGATCGAGATGGTCTTCGTCGTGATGGTGATGGCCATCGCCATCGCCGTCGTGGGCCCCATGATCGACGGCGGGATCAACTCGCGCGAGGTGCGCCGCGCGGCTCGCCAGATCGCGTCGACCATGCACCATCTCCGGGGTCAGGCGGTGGAGACGGGCCATCCCACCGCCATGCGCATCGACCAGCACGAGAACACGATCGAGACCGTGGGTGGCGGGCGCTGGGCGGCGCTGACGGAGCGGGCGGCGATCGAGTCCGTGAAGGGCGCCATCCCCGCCGGCGACGAGGTCTGGGACATCCGCTTCTTTCCGAACGGCAGCACGACCGGCGCCGAGGTGGTGGTCGTGAGCAGCCAGGACCACACGCAGCACCGCTGGTCGCTGACGCTCGATCCGTTGCTGGGGACGATTCACTTTCACGAGGCGCCGCTGTGAGGCCGTCCGTCCGTCCGCCCGGCTTCACGCTGCTCGAGGTGGCGGTGTCGCTGGCCATTCTGGGCGCGGGCGTCGTCACCTGCCTGCAGGTCTTCGGCGGGGCGCTGCGCCTGCAGGATCGCGCGGCGCGGCAGGTGGGCGTCGTGCGCCAGGCGCGCGCCATGATGGACAGCTTGCTGCTCGAAGCGGAGCCGTTGGACGGCGTTCGCGAGATCGAGCCCACGGCCGAAGGATACGTCACGGTGCTCCGGGGGCGCCCGGCGGGGCCGGAAGACAACATCGTTCTCGCCGAAGCGGACGACCTGGGCATGGACGTCGTGCCGTGGATCGTCGAAGTCGAGGTCACGTGGCAGGATGCGACGGGCGCCAAGACCTATGCGTTGAAGAGCCTGCGCCTGGCGCAGACGAGCAACACGGGTCTCCAGAAGCTGCGCGAGCCATGAGGGCGCGTCCGGCCGGCTTCACCTTGCTCGAGCTCGTCCTGGCGATGACCGGCGTCGCCATGATCGCGCTCATCTGTTACGGCGCCTTCTACGTCGGCATTCGCGCCATGGAGCGGGGCGAGCTGTCGGTCCTCACCGCGCAGCGGTTGCGCGTCCTGACCGACGTCCTGGTCCGGCAGGTGAAGAGCACGGCCAACTACTCGGCCCGGGACAGCGAGGAGGAGCTCGAGTATCCCTACTTCGTCGGCACGCCGGGGAGCATGAGCTTCATCACGGCGGCCGGACAGCTGGGGGGCGGCGGCCTGGTGCGGGTGAACTACGCCTTCACGGACGACCCCCCGCGCCTCACGATCGAGGAAGAGGCGCTCTTCTCCAGCGCGATGCTGGGCGAGGTGGCGGAGAGCGAGCAGCCGCTGCGGCATTCGGCGGTGCTGCTCGAGAACTTCGAAGGCGGGGCGTTCTCGTACCTCGCCTTCGACGACATGTCCCCGGAAGCCACCATCTGGTGCAGCGCGTGGGATCCGATCGACGGCGAGCGCAGCCACTGCGACGACGACATGGCGGAAACCGAGGGGCAGCTTCCGCGGGCGGTGCAGATCTCGCTGACGGGCGTTCCTGGCGTCGAGGGCGGGATCTGGAAGCAGGTGGTGCCGCTCATGGTGATGACGTTCGGCAGCGAGAACGGCATGAGCCCGGACTTCTGATGCAGCGACGGCGCCGGCAGTCACGAACGGGGCGGGAACGCGGTGCCGCGCTCTTGCTGGTCCTGATGGTCTTCATGGTGCTCGGGGTGCTCGCGCTGGATTTCGGCAAGTACATGCGTGACGATGCGATGGCCGGGCTCAACATGGTCGAAGAGACCCGCGGATACTACGCCGCCATCGGGTGCATGAACGCCACCATCTACAATCTCCTGGTCACCAACGAGCTCTCGACCAACGCGGCCGTCGCACCCGACCTCGCGGCCATCCCCGTGGTGCCGGGCAACGGCATCCCGCAGCGCATGACGTTCGGCGACTACGAGTGCGACGTGCGCATGACCCACGAAGCGGCGAAGATCGCGATCAACGGCATCGACCCGGCGTTTCTCCAGTCGATCGTCGAGAACCTCGTGCGCGAGGGCAATCGCACCGAAGGGCTCGACCGGCGCGAGGTGAGCGGGGTCGAGACCATCGTCAACTCGATCATCGATTGGCAGGACCGCGACGACCTGCGCACCGGCGACGACGGTGCCGAGAGCGATTACTATCTGGGGCTCACGCCGTCGTATCGGGCCAAGAACGCGCGTATCGACTCCATCGAAGAGCTGATCCTCGTGCGCGGCGTGACCGCCGACCTCGTGTACGGCACGCCGGGTCGCCCGGGTTTGCGCGACGTCTTCACGGTGTGGGGGCACGCCGACAGCGAGTACGATCCGGACGAGGAGGAAGAACCGCTCGATCCCGACGATCCGCCTGACCCGGAGCTGGAGGAGGACGCGGGAGACGAGATCGAGCGTGCGGCCAACGTGCAGCACCTCGACCTCCAACAGATCACGCCGGCGGTGCTGCAGGCGTTGCTCGGCGTGGACCGCGAGATCATCGACGATCTCATGACGGAGCGGCTCGAGAATCCCTTGGGCTTTCAGGATCGTCTGATGGCGGAAGCCACCTCCGCTGGCGTGGGCCCGTTCGTGGCGCAGGCGCTCGGCCTGAACGACGACATCGTCGAGCTCGACCCCGAAGACGGTGGGATCGAGGAGGAGCAGGGCATCGTGACCATCGAGGCACGCGCCGATGCCCGTCAGGAGCGCAACCAGGCACGGGTGGCCGCCGTGATCGATCTCGACGCCACTGCCGGGGCGGGTGACCAGATCATGGTGAAGCGATGGTACGACCGCGCCCCGTGGTCGCTCGAAGGACTGTCGCCCGATCCGAACGAGGGGTCCGCGGGGTGACGGCGGCGGACCTGACGCAGCGGCTTGGCCGTGCCGATCTGCTGGACGGGATCGGCGTCTACGTGGCGCCGCAGCACGTGGCGCTCGCCCACCTGCGCAAGCGGCTGCTCCGCGTGCAGCTCCTCGACGTGGCGGTGCATCCACTGCCGCCGGCGAGCGACGTGGAGGCCCGCCAGCAGGCGCTGGTCGGCGCCGTACGCGACTTCGCCCAGGCGCGCCGCGGGGCCGTGCAGCGCGCCTGCATCGTGCTCCCGCGCCGTGCCTCCGTGATGACGCGCGTCGTCCTCCCGGCGGCGGCGCGCGAGAATCTGTCGCAGGTCCTCGAGTACGAGATCGAGAACCTCGTGCCCATGCCGCGCGACGAGGTCTACTACGAGTACATGATCCAGGAAGCCACGGGCGATCGCGTCGAGGTGCTGCTCGCGTGCCTGCCGCAGGCCGTGGTGCAGGAGCACGTCGGCTTGCTCGAGCAGGCGGGCGTGCGGGTGCGGAGCATCGGGGTCGCCTCGACGGCGCTCGCCGACTACGTGCTCTTCTGCCGCGGGCAGGACGCCGGCCCGCTCGGGCTCCTCGTGATGGAGGGCGGCGACGTCGAGTTGGCGCTCGTGCGCGACGGCCGGCTGTGCTCCAGCCAGCTCGTCCCGGCGCGCCGCCTCGCCGCGGGAGGGTTGGAGCAGGCACTGGCGCGGCAGCTGGCCGAGGAGCACCTCGAGCCGGCGGGCGTCACGATGGTGGGCTTCGGCCTGCCGCCCGAGCTGTACGACATCGCCCCGCTTCGGGAGGCCGACCTCGTGGCCCTGGCGCAGGGGCGTCTGGAGGACGAAGGCGGTCGTCTGGGCTCGCTCGACGCCGCGGTGCTGCCGGCGATCGGCGGCGCGCTGGCCGCCGTGCGCGAGCAGGCCGTCCCGCTCAATCTCCTTCCGGCCGATCAGCGGCGTGCCGCGGAAGAGGGACCCTCGCTTGCGACCATGGGGCTGGCCAGCCTGGCCGCCGTCCTGTTGCTCGTCTTCGGTGTGAGCGTGCTCGTGAAGGAGCGCCTCATGCTGCGGCAGGTCCAGGCCCAGGTCGACGTCTTGAAGCCGAAGGTGCGCGAGGTCAGGGCGCTGCAGGACGAGATTGCCCAATTGCAGCGGCACATCGACATTCTTTCGAGCGGGCAGGACGTGCAGGCGACACGCGTGCTCCGGGACCTGACCGAGCTCGTCCCCAAGGAGGCGTTCCTCACCACGCTCACGCTGCGGCAGGGTCGCATCACCATGGACGGACAGGCTGCCTCGGCGTCCGATCTGATCGCGACCCTCGAGAAGTCCAAACGCTTCCGCAACGTGGCGTTCAGCTCGCCCACGACGCGGGCCGGCGACAAGGAGCGGTTCGCGCTCGTGGCCGAGGTGGCGCGGTGACCCTCCGCGAGCGCTTGGCCGCATATTGGGCGCCGGTGGCGCGCTGGTATGCCGGGTACTCCCGCCGCGACCAGCGGATCATCCTCGGCGTCGTGGTTGCCGTCGGCCTGTCGCTCCTCTACGTGGGCCCGATCGAGATGATCCGGGACCATCGAGCGAGCGTGCTCGAAGAGATCGGCGACGCCCAGGCCCAGGTTCAGCGCAGCGAGAAGACGCTGCGCGGGGTCGATGCCTTGCGCCGCGAGCGCGACGAGTTGAAGCAGCGCCTGAAGATCGCCCGCCAGAGCCTGCTGCCCGGCGGGAGCGGGACGCTCGGTGCGGCGGCTCTCGAGGCGCGCGCCTCCGACCTGGCGCGTGAGAAGGGGGTCGAGGTTCGCACCAAGCAGGTGATGCGCGAAGAGCCCGCGGAGCCCTTTCGCCGGGTCGCCGTCCGGTTGACGCTGGCCGGGGAGATCGGGCCGCTCGCGGGGATGCTCGCCGGCCTCGAATACGAGGATCGCTTCACGGTTCCCTTCATGGAGCTCAGCCGGCGCGGCGCCATGGTCAACGTCAACGCGCCCCGGACCATCACGGCAACCGTCGAAGTGTCGGGCTTCGTGTCGTCCGGGGGCGGGGAGGCCGAAGCGGTCGACGAGGATTTCGTCGGGCCCCCGTGGCCGCCGCCAGAAGCCGAGCAAGCGGGCGAGGCGTCGCCGCCGGCGGAGGGCGCATGATCGGCCGCTGGACGGTCCTGAACGGCGTGCTGCTCGCCGTGGTGCTGCTCCTCGGCGTGCAGATCGCCCGCACCTGGATGCGCGCCGTCCCGCCGATGCGGACACCCGTACCCGATACCGCGGAGGGGCCGCGTCGCGACCCGAGGAAGCGGACGGTCACGGAGCGCAACGAGCAGACGGAAGAGATCGTGGCGCTCATCACGACCCAGGATCTGTTCGACGCCAGCCGACAGGCCGTCGGGAGCGGTCCGGCGACCGTGGCGGAGATTCCGCCGCCGACCGGGATCGAGCTGGTGGGCATCCGGCTGCTCGGGGGCGACCAGGAAGCGCTGATTCGCGACCAGAGCCAGCAAAACACCCAGCGGCGCGTGCGGGCCGGCGACGAAGTCGCCGGGCACACGGTGCAGGCGATCAACGCCACCAACGTCGAGCTGCTCAATCCGAACGGACAGGCGGTCACGCTGTGGCTGCAGCTCGCCCCGTCGGCGGCCAAGCCTGCCGTGCCCGGACGTCCGGGTGTTCCCGCGCCTGCGCCGCGGCCGGGAGGAGTGCCGCCGGCGCCCCCGCGGCCGGGGGCCGCTCCCGTGCCCGCGCCCGCCCAGAACGCGGGGGGCGCGGCCGCTCCGATGGACCCGCGAGCCGCCGAGCGTCAACGCCTTCGGCAGCAACGACTGGAACGCCGCGGCGGCGAGTTGAAGCCCAACTTGCCGGCCGGCATCCAGGAGCGCCTGAACCAGCTGCGGAAGGGAGCCTGACGACATGACGCGGCTTCAGAGGAGACGTGCCCAGTGATTCGATTCTGCATGGCGCTAAGCCTGGTAGTCCTGCTCTACGCGGCGCCCGCGTGGGCACAGGCCGGACCGCAGAACGCACCGTCGCCGGCCGGGCAAGGCCAGGATGTGCCGACCGCCGGGGCTCCGGCGACGCCGCCCGTCGAGGAGCCGCTCGCCGAAGACGAGGCCATGGTCCTCAACTTCGAGAAGGCGGACGTACGCGAGGTCATTCACAGCCTCGCCACCGCGCTCGGTCTTTCGTACACGATCGACCCTCGCATCACCGGAGAAGTCACCATCCGGACGACGGGCCGCATTCCCCGTCGCGAGCTGTCCGCGCTCTTCAACCAGATCCTGCGGGCCAACGGCATCGCCGCCGTGAAGCAGGGCGAGCTGTACCACGTGGTCCCCGTCGAGGAGGCGAAGGCCCGGGCGATCGTGCCGCGCTCGGGGACCGCGCAGCGGGAGAGTGCTCGCGACGACAACTTCGTGATCGAGGTCTTCGGCATGCGCCACGTCGCGGCCGAGGAGATGGCGAACATCCTGACGCCGTTTCTCACGCCGGGGGGCGAGATCTTCTCCTACCCGCGCGCCAACACGGTCGTCGTCGTCGATCTGCGCTCGAACGTCGTGCGCCTGCGCGAGCTGGCGACCACCTTCGACGTGGACGGCTTCAGCAACCTGCGCGCGCGCGTCTACAAGCTGAAGGAAGGCGACCCGGAGGAGATGACGAACGAGATCCTGAGCCTGCTCGGCCCGTACGGCGCCGGAGCCGGCGCCGGCGAAGGGGCCGGCGGCTTGTTCATGATCCCGCTCTACCGCCTGAACTCGATCGTGGCGTTCGCGTACGACCCGTCCGCGTTCGTCGAGATCGAGCGCTGGCTGACCTTGCTGGACATCCCGCCCGAGAAGGGATCGGGCCGCCAGACCTTCGTCTACAACGTCGAGAACGCCAAGGCGGTCGATCTCGCCGCGGTCCTGAACGAGCTCTTCGGCGACGGAGGGCAGGGGGGCGGGGGCGGCCTCGGACGCAATCCCGGGGGCACCCCCGCGGGCGTCGGCCTCTTCGGGGCGGGCGGCACGTCGGGAACGACGGGCAGACCCGGGAGCCGAGGCGGCGCAGGCGGCGCGGGCGGCGGGGCGAACCGCCTCTCCCGCGGCGGTGGTGGAGGGTTCGGCGGTGGCGGCGGGGGTGCCGGCGGCGTCGGGATGGGGGGTGGCGGAGCCAACTTCGGCAACCAGGCCGGCGGACAACAAGGCCTCGGTGGGGCCGGGCGCGGCCTCCAGGGTGGCGGAGCCGGCGGAATAGGCGGAGCCGGTGCCGCGGGAGGCGTCGGCGGCAGGCGTGGCCAGGGTGGTGCCGCCGGTGCGGTTGGGGGCGTCGGAGCCGGCCAGGCGGGCACCGGGGGAGGTGTCCTGGGGGTAGTCCTGCCTGGAGGGACACAGGCCGCCCAAGGCGGCGCGGGCGGGGTCCTCGGGGGCCCTGGCCAGCTCGGCGGTCCTCCTGGACCGCCGCCGGTCTTCAAGCAGGAGGTCCGGATCGTCGCCGACGAGGTGACCAACTCGTTGGTCGTGCTCGCCACCAAGCGCGACTACCAGCTGATCCTGGACGTGCTGCGCCGCATCGACGTCGTCCCGCGCCAGGTGGTCCTCGAGGTCATGATCGCCGAGGTCGTGCTCGGCAAGGGACTCGAGTTCGGGGTGTCGTACGCCTTTTCGGACGGGAGTCTCGGCAACGTGCTCCCGGCGGGCACCACCCCCGACGACGACGACGATGACCCGGACAGTCCTCTCCCCGACACGACCGGCAACGATCTGTTCGACGTGCTCGACGGCGTCTCGGGCCTGATCGGCACGGCACAGCGCATTCCCGGCGCCGGGGCGTTCGCCGTCATCAACCACAGCGATCAATTCCAGATCTTCCTGAACGCGCTGCAGGCACGCACCAACGTGAAGATGCTCGCGGCGCCGCACGTGATCGCCGCCGACAACCGTGAGGCGTACATCCTGGTGGGACAATCGATCCCGATCCTGACCAACCAGACCACCTTCGTGAACAGCAACGGGACGACGTCCAACTCCGTCCAGTACCGCGACACCGGCAAGATCCTGAGCGTTCTGCCGCAGGTGAACTCGAAGGGGCTGGTGAACCTGCAGATCCGCCAGGAGGTGAGCGCCGTGCTCGAGACGCAGGACGGCGCGCAGACGAGCTTCGGCGAGACGGGGTCGCCGGCCTTCAGCACGCGCGAGGTCGAGACGACGCTCGTCGTGCAGAACGGGGCCACCGTGCTGATCGGCGGCATCATCGACGACCAGATCACGCACACGCGGGGCGGCATCCCCTACCTGATGGACATCCCGGTGCTCGGATGGGCCTTCCGTTCGGAGCGCAACATCAACAACCGCACGGAGCTGCTGATCACCATCACGCCGTACGTGATCCTGAACCGCGAAGAGGCCGACTCGGTCACCGAGGACTTCAGCTCTCGGATCGACGGCCTCCGCCAGCTCCAGGACGCCATGCGCAGCCGCCATCGCGTGCGCGAGACGGGGGCAGGGCGGGCCGGCGCGACCGACTTCGAAGGGGTTCCGATCGACGAGCGGCGATAGCTCGCACGTGTTCGTTCCGTTCGGCGGCGCGGAAGGCCCAGGGGGTGCCGCGTTCGCTCCCCGATAATCGCTCGGCGCGGCACCCCCCGGGCACTCCCCGGCGTCGCGCAATGGAAACCCCACCTCGTTTGACGGTCCCGCCCTGAAACGTTAGGAATCGCTGGATTTTATGGCCACGATGATCACCAGCGAGTGCATCAACTGCGGCGCCTGCGAGCCGGAGTGCCCGAACACGGCCATCTACCAGGGCGGCGTCGAGTGGCTCGGGACCGACGGCGC
>Ga0187893_10011585_pt1 | contig 12768 bp, 11 predicted proteins | sample MA1701074metaG_FD_139574 | JGI IMG/M metagenome (GOLD analysis project Ga0187893, IMG submission 139574) | White microbial mat communities from a basaltic lava cave in the Kipuka Kanohina Cave System on the Island of Hawaii, USA - MA170107-4 metaG ...
TCGACGGCACGATGGAGACGCGCATGTCGCTCAAGAACTCCCTGCAAGGCCACTTCCAGTACACGGAATTCTTCCACATGCCGTGGCTCTGGCTGAATCTCTCGAACGTCCTCATGGTCGGCCTGGGCGGGGGTAGCACGCAACGCGCCTACCAGCACTACTGTCCCACCGTCCACGTCGAGAGTGTCGAAATTGATCCCGCCGTCGTCGAAGTCGCGCGCGATTTCTTCTTCGTGAAGGAAACGCCACGCCACAAGATTTACGTCTCCGACGGCCGCGTGTTCCTTCGCCGCAGCACCAACCGCTACGACGCGATCCTGATGGATGCCTACACGGAGAACCGCTACGGCTCCTTCCTGCCGCAGCACCTGGTGACGAAGGAGTTCTTCCTGCTGGCCTCCGAGCGGCTCGTCACCAACGGCGTGCTGGCCTACAACGTCATCGGCCAGATCGACGGCAATCGGGCCGAACTGCTCGGCGCCATGCACCGCACGCTCAAGTCTGTCTTTCCCGAAGTCTATCTGTTCCCCGCCAGCGACTCGCAAAACATCGTCTTCGTCGCGACGAAATCGAAACTCAAATACACCGCCAGCCTCGCGCAACAGCGGACGACGTGGCTCGTGCAAAACCGGCGCGCACTCCTTCCAGCATTCGGCCAGCGCGCGGCCGCGTTGCGGAGCGACGTTCCCGCCCGATGGGCCAATGCGCCGGTCCTCACCGACGACTTCGCGCCCATCGAGGGATTGCTCCAGCAGAACACGAACTGAAAGGGATTGCTGTTCCCTTAGCCACCACCCACTAATTGGATGGTCGATGCACGCGCAGCTTCAAGTCGGTCACGAGAACAAAGCTCCTCGACCAGGATGCGGTCTCCTCTTGCGTGAACACTTCACTGATCCGGCGCGCCAGTGCAAGGCGGCCCGGCAGACGCAGCCGCACCAGCATCAAGCCGTAATGCGTGCCCGGCGCGAACTTGCGGATGTCCGAGAAATCCAGGTCCTGCGTGATCAGAAACCGTCCCGCCTCCTACGCCGCCCGCCAGATGTCCGGGTCAGCCCGTCCCGTGAGGTTTTCTCCACGCACATTGTCCGTGTCATGACCCAGGCGGGCCAGGACGGGCAGCAACGACTCCGGCAGATTCTCGTCCAGCTTCAGCTTCATGCCGGCGACGGCACGGGCGGCACCGGCAGGTCTTCCTCCACGGACGCGGCGGCGTAAGCAATCACCGCGCGCACCGCCTCACGGCTCACCGTGGGGAAATCCGCCACGATTTCCTCGGCCGACGCCCCTTCCGCGAGACTGGCGAGGATGGTGCGAATCGTCACGCGCGTCCCCTTGATCACCGGCTCCCCGCCGCACACGTCGGCACGTCGTTCGATGAACTGCTGAAAATCAACCGGCATGACGGCACGTTACAGGCGCCTCCGCTCCCCGACAAGCCCGCTCTTCACCGCGCGGCGTGCCGCTTGGCGAAATGAAAGAAATCAGGCCGACATCCACGGGTTGAGCAACTTCACACCCGTCCCTGCGAAGTCAGATTCGTTTCTCGTTACCGATACCAACCCACGCGACAGTGCTGTCGCCGCTAGGAAAGAATCCCGGACCGCCAACGGACGCTTGATGCGAGCGGTCAGTTCGCCCCACGCCCGCGCCGCCCGCTCATCGAATGTCAGCACTCGATAACGGCGCGCCAATTCACCCGCCCAATTGAAAAACTCCCGCCGGCGCGCATGTCCGGCCGCCAGGTTATGCACTCCTTGCCAGATCTCCGCGAGCGTCACTGTCGAGATGAACAAGCCGGCTGGATCCTGGGCGAACAGCCATTCAGTCGCATGTGGATTCGGACGCCTCCGCGTCGGCTCCGACACCACGTTCGTGTCGAGCAAGAACCTCACAGCCGCACGCGACGCACCTTGTCCCGTCGCGCGCGGATTCGCATCCCCAGCCCTTTGAACGGGCACCGCGCGTAAAACTCCCGGAGCGATCCGCCCTTGCGCCGGCCGCCGTTGAACTGCGAGTAGGCCAGCACCACGGCCACCTTGCGTCCCTTGCGGCTCAACACCTGCGGCCCTTCCGCGTTCGCCCGTTCCACCAGGTCCGCCAGGTTTTTCTGCGCTGTCTCAATCTGCCAAGTCATGGGCGGACGTTAAAACGTCCCTGCGTTTCTGTCGAGTCAGGAGCAAATGCCGCCGCCCGTCGCCGGGGCGCGCTACAGGACTGAAGTCCCCGCCCTGCGCGAAATCACCCCCGGACAACCGCGCGGCGTACATTTGGCGAAGTAAGACGCTGCTTTCGTTCGGGGCGCGTTTCAATCCCGTTCGCCGTGCTTGCGGAAAACTGAAATACTGGTTGCAATAGAGGCCGGATGAAAGCTGCGAACTCCAAGACGACCGCCTTGCGCCTTGCCTGCTGGACCGTCGTCGTTTGCCTCCTGCCTTGCGCAAGTTGGGGCATTGCCCCGGCCTTTATTTCGGATGGGGAAATCGCAAAGTACCCGATCATCGTCGTCGCGAAGTGGGACAAGGCCCCTTTTCGCTCGAACGCAAAATACTCAACGAACAGCGACTTGGGAAAGGTCGTCACGGCATACGAGGCATACACTGAATTGAACGTGCTGCGGGTAATCAAAGGCACAGTGCAACCCGGAGTAACGACTCTTAAGGTTGGCTATGGCGTAGGTTGGTCCACAAACGGTGACCACGTTACAAGCGCCACTTCCACCGAACTTCCTGGCGACGTCCAAACTGTCGCTGAACCCAACATCTGGTTTCTAAGGACATCGAGAAGTTGGGATGACAAAGACGCCACGAATTACCTGTCACTCGACTATTATCGCGCCATCCAGCCGTTGGTTCTGGAGGAATATTTCGCCGCCCTTGCGACCGGCAAGCCGGAGAAGGAAATCCGCGCCCTGCTCGGCTCCACGAACGCAACAGCAGTTCATCGCGCAATCAGCTATGTTTGTGACGGTCACTGGCCTTGGCCGTACGATTCAGAATTCGCCCGGTTCATCCGCGGCTCGCCACCACCGGCAAAGAAGCGCGTCGAGTATGCGGATTCACTGGAGATATTGCTGAAGCGCGCGAGACCAAAGGAGAATCGCGCATTGGCGCTCGTTGTTTATGGGGACCTCACCGGGGCCAAAGGCGTTCCATTTATCCGTGGCTTGCTGAAGGACACCGATCCCGTGGTTCGTCTGCTGGCTGCCGGTCTTTTGGCACGGCAAAGGGACGCCGTTTCCATTCCTGAAATCAACCGGGCGATGGATGGCAAAACCAATGATTGGGTCGCTGGGAAGGTGATTGATGAGATCGCCGCGTGGGGCGATCCGCGGCTCGTGCCCGCGCTGGCCAACTATTTGGAAACCGCGCCGACGGGTTATGAGACTTACGGAAGCAACACCATTGCGTTCATGTCGAGGGCGGCCCTGCATCGCATCACGGGTCATTGGTTCCCGTACGATACGCAAGCTTCACTCCGCGCGTGGAAAGAGGCGGAACAGACCAGTGATTTCGAGAGCAGGAAAAAGCTTCTCGCCAGGATTCTGCCGAACGATCCAGAACCATTGAGAGCTGCACTGATCGGGGACGGTAGCACCAACGTCATCTGCAAAATCACCAACAAGTCAAAACAGGACGTGACCATCACTCGGTTCCCAGATTGGGGAAATCAGCAGTGGCCCTCGGGTTTGGCCGGTGTAGCCACGGGCGGACGCAAGCCGGAAGGGAAGGGCGACTTCATCACGTTGAGGAGCGGTGAGTCCACCCAGTTCCCCATGAAACTCTATGGACGGTTTCTGCTCGCGGAGCCTTCCCAACGCCAGTTGACGCTACATTACACGGACACCGGCCGCGCTTGGGGCATGAATGGGTGGGTGGGGACGTTGCTGGTGGAGTTTGGCGCGGGATGGACCGGGCAGCGAAAGCTCGAAAGCGTCTTTGAAAAGTGGCCCAATGGCAACCTGCAGACTAAAGGCCAGACGATGAACGGCGAGAAGTACGGCGAGTGGGAGTTCTTCAATGAAGCCGGCGACCGAATAAAGTCCATCAATTATTCGGGAGGTAGTTCCGCGGAATACAACCCCGAGCATCCAGTCAATAAGGGCAAAGGAAAACCGTCCCGTTGAACGGTCGCTGACGCGACGAACTCGTATCCGGGTTCCGTGGACTGAAGCGGCCTGAAGGCCGCGCCCCAATCAGGCCCCTCTCCGGATTTTCGACCGGCTTGAGTTGCGCGGGAACCGCTGCTAGTCTTCCAACGACGGAGCGAATTCACGCTCCTTCTCCAAACGAAAGGCGAACATGAAACGGAAGGCATCGGCAGTCTGGCGCGGGGATTTGAAGGGCGGCAAGGGCAGCATCTCCACCGAGAGCGGTGTGCTCAAGGGGACGCAATACTCGTTCAGCACGCGCTTCGAGAACGGCATCGGCACGAACCCGGAGGAACTCATCGCGGCGGCGCACGCGGGCTGTTTCTCGATGGCGTTCTCGGCGGAACTCAGCAAGGCCGGTCTCACGCCCGAATCCATCCAGACCACGGCGACCATCACGATGGAGAAAACCGACGCGGGCTTTACCGTGACGGAATCGCACCTGGACATGACGGCGAAGATTCCCGGCGCGGACCGGGCCAAGGCGCTGGAAATCGCCAACGCGGCCAAGGCCGGTTGTCCCATCTCGCGCCTGCTCAACGCGAAGATCACGCTGGATGCGAAATTGGAGACGTGAGGCGGGGGCGCGCCGCACTCCGATCCAAAGCGGTGCTGAAGACACCGCAGTCCAAACGCTGGCGCGAGGCCTCCGCGAATCCTGAAAGGATTCCATCCTCCAGCCCAGGGTTGCGAGTCGCGATTCCCGCACGGGTCATTCTCCTCCGAAAGCGGCAGTTTTTCACCCGCCGACCTACTGCAATATCCTATCCTGCTGATTCCACGGCGTTTCCACGCGGGTCAACGCGAAAAACAGCCGCTGCCAAGGGTTGTTTGGTGCCTATCGCGGCGCGTTGAGCTCCTGCAAAGGCTCGTCGAGTGCCTGCCAAGGCTCAAATTGTTGCTACAATGGTGCGTTCAGCGCCTGTAATCGAAGATCGGAACGGCGATCTCACGTTTCAGGCGCTGTTGCCGACAGGATATGGTGTGAAAGCGCCGCTTTCCGTGCTGTTACCGATAAAATCCGATGTGAAAACGTCGCTGTCCGCGCTGTTGCCGGGATTGCAGCGTGTGAAAGCGTCGTAATCCGGTGTGAAAACGTGGCATTCCGAGCTTTTGGTGGGCTTGTCCCGCAAGATGCAGCGTGTGAGCGAGCATTGGGCGGCGGTGGATGATGCGTTGCCGCCGGAGTCTCCGCTCGTCCTGTTGCGGGAGGTGGACCGGCAGAGCTTCGAGGAACTGATGGAGGGGTTGACCGGGCTTCGCAATGCGGTGACGGGGCGTGAACTGAGGGTGCGGCTGGCTCGCTCAGTGTATGAACGGCGCAAGGCCATCGTGCATCGGTGGCTGCGGCGCATCCGTGGGTGGATGCGGGGAACGATGCAAGGAACCGACTGGATGGACCTGGCGCAGCCGGTGCCGGGACGGGGGGAATCGTATCAACATTGGTGGGCAGCGGGGACGGATGCCCTGGGCATGTGGGAAGTCATGGGAGAGAATCCGCCGCCCAGCCCGGTGGATTGGCCGTTGGACATGCCGGACGGAGGGACGGCGGCGCAATTCGCGGAAGCAATGAAGGAGATGGAGACGGCGTTCTGGGCCATTCGCCGGATGGAGGTGAAATTGCGGATCGCGCGGAGCCGGCTGTGGCGGGCACAGGAGCGGGCCACGGCGTTGTTGATGGCTTACGGGCACGGCGTGCGCGCGTGGCTGGAACAGACGGATGCGCTGGTGCGCAGCATCCCGGAGTTGTGGCCGAAGCATCAGCGAAGGAAGAAGGCGGCGTAGCAGTCGAGGGGACGAGACTCAGACCACGCGCGCCGTCCGATTTGACCCGAAAACCGAAGTTGCGCGTGGCTGCGCCGCCCTCGTCGCCGCAACTTCGGTTTTCGGATTTGATCGGAGTCGGGCGCATCCGGACGCTGTTGTGATCTTCCGTCCGTTCGCAGCGATAAGCGCCAGAGGACTGGCGCAGTCCAAGACGCTTCGCGACCAATGGATGCCAGTCCGCGCGCCAGCGTCCTGGACTGCGCCAGTCCTCTGGCGCTTTTCCGCGGGCATAACAGTGTCCGGAGTGCCCATCGGAGTCTCGTGACCTCGACTGCCACGGGAGCTTGCCGTCGCAGAGCGCAGAGGTTACAACGCGCGCAGGCGGAAGAAGAAGTTGGTCGCCGTGAGAGAGTTGGTGACGTTGAAGTTGGTGCCGACCACGCCGCGAACGGTCGTGTCGGGGTTCCAGATGGCGGAGGGCAAAGTAGCGGAGCGTTCGAGGTAATAGCCGGGGCGGTTGGTCGGCCACGCGACGACGGCGTTGGCGCCCGATTTTGCGATGCGCAGCGTGGGCCGCGGTTCGTCTCCGTCGAGGATGCCGTTTTCGTTCCGGTCGATGCCCAGGCGCGTGCCGCTGCCGACGGGGACGCCCATGACCGTGAGTGCATCGCCCGCCATGACCGCAGCGCGAAGCTGGACGCGGGTGAGGGCCGCGATGTTTGTCGTGTCCGCGCGGTAGTTGTTGGACGCGGGTTGGTAGAGGAAGCCCCGTTGTGCGCCGCCGTAGGTGCCTTTGACGACGAGGTTGATGTTTGTCAGCCCGGCGGCCTGCGCTTCGAGCATGTTCCAATCGTTGCTGAGGCTGGCGGTGCTGACGTTCGCGGCGGCCAGCGTGCGCGCGTAGCCGACCGCGGGGGCCGTGCCGGTGTCGAAGCATTGCACGAAGGCGCTGATGTCGCGTTTGCGCACGGTGTCGTTCGCCAGCGCGCCGAAGACTGACCGCGACATGAAGGCAAAGAGACTCGGGTCGCTTCCCTCATGCACGAGTCCGTAGCCGGCGATGGTCTGCGCGCCCGGGGCGTTCGTGAACGTCATCTTCTGATAGATGTTCCGCAGGTGCGGCACTTTGAAGTGCTGCGGCTCCTGCAATGCGGCGGCGGGAGTGAAGCTCTTGTCAGTGCCGGTCGGAATCGAGTGGCAGGTGTTGCAGCGCAGGCCGAGGGCGCCGGAGCCTTGGTAGTTGAAGTTCATGTAGGCGTCGCGGCCCGCGACGGGATTTCCCCCCGCGAACGACGTGGGCAGCGAGCGGTCGAGGTTTTGATTCGGATTCGGCTGAAAGCGAATCGTGTTGATGAAGTCGCGATAGAGCGCCATGTCGGCCGCGGACAGTTCGGACCCGCCCATCAACCCGTCGAACGCGCCGTTGAAGTGGAGAAAGTTCGTCCGGTCACCGCGCCAGTGCAGCGGCTCGAGTCCGTTCATCCCGCGCAACGTCTGCGTCGTCATCGGGCCTTTCATCGGGTGAAAGACGAAGTTGCTGCTGATGCCGTTGGGCGGCGCGACGAGATGGGAAGCGGAGACTTTCGCGCGGTTCGTTTCCATGTTGCCCTGCGGATTGCCGAGGTCCCACGCGAGCAAATCCATTTCGGAATCGATGTGGCACGAGGCGCAGGAGACGAGTCCGCCGCCTGAAAGCTTGGCGTCGTAGAGGAAGCCGCGCCCCTGCCGGATGATCGCGGGCGTCGGGTCGTGGCTGCCGATGGGGATTTCGCGGACGACCGCGCGGTTGGTGGCGTTGATGACGGTGAGCGTGTTGGCGAGGCGATTGGCGACGTAAAGGGCCACGCCGGGCTTGAGGGCGAGTCCGCGCGGGCCGCGCTTGTTGCGAGGATCGACGGCGGAACCCGCGGCGGTGGGAGAAAGTTCGATGCGGGCGATGACTGTGCCGCTGTTGGCATCGACCTGCGCGACACGATCCGAACCGAACGCGGCGACGTAGAAATTGTTTCCGCTCGGGCCAAAGGCGATTGCCGTCGGCTGGGCCAGCGCGTTGGTGAGATCGGGCAGGCTGGGGAAGTTGGTGGTGGACTGGGCGGTGGGGTTGAGATTGTAGCGGGTGACCGCGCCGCTGTTGATGTCAATGCGGCTGATCTGGTTCGTGACGAATGAGCCGCGAATGACCGGCTCGAAGCGCGTCAGGTTGCGCGCATCGGTGTTCGCGACGTAAAGGTCGCCGCTGTTCGGGTGAACGGCGAGGGCCATGTTCACCGTGCCGACACGCGGGAAGTAGCGGGTGATGGCGAGCGTGGCGGCGTCGATTTCCACCACGTCGTTGTCGGGCATCGAGTAATTGATCACGGACGGATTCCACGATGGATCGGTCGCATCGACGATGAGGCTGACCACCGGCGGGGGCGGCAGGCCGGACCTCATTCCGTTGGTGGGCTGCGGCGGCAGGCCCGGCGTGCCCAGCGGGATGATCGTGGTGCGATTGCCCGAGAGCGCGAAGGCGGCGTAAACCTTCGTCCCATCGAGGCCCACCGCCATCGCGCGCGGATGCTCGCCGAAAACGGGAATGTTCGTCACGACGACGTGGCTGGTCTGATCGATGACGGTGATGCGGTTGTTGCGCGACGCGCTGACGAAGGCGCGGCCATTGGCGAACACCAGGTCGCCCGGCTCGTCCTTCACGTAGATGGTGTCGGTGACGACGTGGCGCGAAACGGAAACGACGCTGACGCTGTCGGAGACTTCGTTCACGACCCACGCCTCGTCATTGCTCAACGGGTTGACGGAAACCGGTTCGAGGCCGACGGGAATTTCCGCGATCAGCACCGGGTTCAGCGGGTTCGATACGTCGAAGACGGAGAGCCGGTTGTCCGGCGTGTTGACGGCGAACAGCCGCGAGCCATCGGGCGAGAAACGGATGGGACTGACCTGCTTGCCCTCGAAGTTGACAAAGCTCTGCGCCGCCGCGCCGGCAGCGAAACAGAGCAACAAGAGCGCGACGAAGGCGCCGCATCGAATCGGATTCATAAACCGTAACGTCGGGAGAAACACGCGCGACCGGGAAACTGTTTCAGGGTTACGGGGCACACCTTAGCTTGGACGCCCTGCCTTGTCCAACCTGCATTCCGGCGTTGCAGAGAGCGGCGTTGCTGAATCCGCATTGTCGAACGACAGGCGCGGGACGAGCGGCCAGCGGGACTGAAGCTTCACGAGGAAATGGAACATCTTCATCCGCCACCAGACCTGCCAGCCGCCGCCCAGTTCGCCGGCGAGCACGGCGACGACGGCGGCGGGGAGGCGGTAGCGGTGGCGCGGTTCGAGGAACAGTTCCATGAACGGCGTCGTGTAAAAGCCTTCGATCATTTCCCAGTAACGATCCATTGCGCGGCGCAGCGCGCGCTCGTATCGCCCCAGCAACGCGCCGCCATCGTGTCCCGCCTTGAGCGAGCGGTCGATGACTTGCGCCGCCAGCTTGCCGGAGTGCATCGCGATGAAAACGCCCGACGAAAAGATCGGATCCATGAACCCCGCCGCGTCGCCCACGCGCAGCAGACGCGGGCTGGCGAGACGGCGGTTGCGGTAGGAGAAGTCGCTCGTGACGTGCAATTCGCCGAGCAATCGAGCCGGTTCCATGCGAGCGCGAAGCACCGGACTGTCCTGCCACACGCGCGCGAAGAACGCTGCGGGCGACTCTCCGCTCGCGGCGAACTCGTCGCGGTCCATCACCAGACCGACGCTGATTTTCTCCGGCGAAAGCGGGATGATCCAAAACCATTTGTTCTCCAGCCGGACGATGACGGTGTCGCCGCCCTTCTCGCCGGGATCGAGTGGCACGCCGCCGAAGTGGCCGAACACCGCGAGCTTTTGATGGCACGGCTGGATTTCGCGGAGGCCCTCCTGATTTCCCGTGACGTTGCCACGTCCGCTGGCGTCGATCAGGAAGGAGGCGTGAAAGTCCTGCTTCGATCCGTCCGGCGCGACTGAGCTGACGACCACACCATCTGGCCCGGCCTTGAAACCGCTGACCGACCAGCCCTCTCGCACCTCCGCCCCGCACGCGCGCGCGTGTTCAAGCAGGAGGTGGTCGAACTTCGAGCGTTCCACCTGAAACGCCTCGGCGTGCCTGGTGAAACATCCGTTGCGAAAGACGAGCTTGAGCGACTTTGCGCCGGTGCCCAGGTGAAACTGCGCCCCGTATTTCCGCACGAAGCCCGCTGCCTCCAGCTTCGGCAAAACGCCCATTTCGGCAAAGAGCGGCTGATTGTACGGCAGCAACGATTCGCCGACGTGAAAGCGCGGAAAAACTTCCTTCTCCAACACCAGCGCACGCCGACCAGCTTGCGCGAGGAACGTCGCCGCGGCGCTGCCGCCCGGCCCGCCGCCTATCACGATGGCGTCATAGCGCGTCTCGCCCATCACACGCATCATCGCTGAACACGCGGCGAGGACAAGCCCTCACTCGGGCGCGATCCCAACTGATGGGCACGGACCGTGGGCGCTCCGCGTCCGCAGCGGGTCGCCGGTCCAGTGGCTTGAGAATTCAGGCAACGCGGGCGGGGGCGGGTGCTGCGACTGGAGGACCGGTCGCGCTCCTGCCCATCAGTTGGGATCGCACCCCCTCACTCCTCCGGCGCGGTGAGCGCGTGGCCGTTGTCCGAAGCATCCAGCTTGAGGAGGAACGGCACCGCGGTCTCCGCCCAGCGCGAAGCGGAGGGATAGTGCGCGGCGGATTCGCCAAAGCAGCTTTGGAGCATTTGCGTGTTGATGATGCCGGGATTCAACGACACCACCGCGAGGCCGAGCGGCAACTCCATCGCCAGCGACTGCGACAGCCCTTCGATGGCCCACTTCGTCGCCACGTAAGGGCCGACGTCCTTGTCCGCCGAGCGGCCCCAGCCGGAACTGAAATTCACGATCACGCCGCGATGCTTCTTCATCATGTTCGGGAGAAAGGCGCGAATGACGTTGGCCGTGCCCTTCACGTTCACGTCGATCACTTTGGAAAACTCCTCGGCGGGCACCTTCCACAACGGGGCGTTCTGGTTGATGATTCCCGCGTTGTTGATGAGCAGATCGGGCGCGCCGCACTTCTTGTGCAGGCGCGCCATCCAGTTCTGCACCTGGCCGTCGGACGTCACGTCCACCACGTCGAAATCGTGGCGCTTCGGCCATTTGTGCCGAAGCTGCTCGATCAACTCGCGGTTCCGACCGCAACCCAGCAGCGTGTGGCCCAGCGCGATGAACCGCTCGGCCATGGCACGGCCAAGGCCCCGCGTAACGCCGGTAACCACGACGACTTTCTTCTTGTTCTTGTCATCGTTCATAAAACCGAACTCCGCTCCACTTGCTACAAAGCACCCCCGGTCCGACAACGGACTCGGAATTCACTATTGAAACAAAAGCGGGGAGAATCAACCCTCAACGGAAGTTTTCATCGTTACACTTTTGATAATCTGCGGAGGTGATCCTTGACATTCCTGTCCGATGGAAAAGCGCCGGAAGACTGGCGCAGTCCCGCACGTTGGCGCGCAGACAAGCCCCATTCCTCGCGAAGCGTCCTGGCTTTACAGCTTCTTCAACGACGCCAGGTATTCGACCAGGTCCACGAACTCCTGCCTGGTCATGCCCAGTTGCAGGCCGGCCGGCATGATGGACAACTTCGGCGATGGCGGCCTTCTTTCAGCTTTCGGATTTCTCCGCCGCCTAAAAGCGTCGAACCGGCTGGCTCAGTCGCAGACAACTCGAAGCGAATTTTCGGAGAGCGTTTCGTGATGGTCGGCACGCCGTATCGCCGGTGGCCGCCGCCCCTGTTCAAAGTTTGCCGCAAAAAACTCCACCCGCCGGTGCATCCGTTCAGGCTATGGCTAATGGTTGGGGTGCACTCCTAACCGGTGGGCAGGGAGGAACGCAGCCGCGGCGCCAGCGGATGGCGGCAGTGCCAGTTACGCTCACGCGCGTGACGTGTCCGAACAAAGGCTTTTCCCGCCCGCTCCGCCGCCCTATCGTCGGCGCGCATGACTCCGAGCGCCGCTTACCTGGGCAAGTGCCGCGAACTGCTCGCAGCCGTCGAACGGCAGCAGCCGGCGATTCAGCAGGCGGCGGATTGGTTCGCGGCGACCATCCTGGCGGGACGCATGGTGCATCTGTTCGGGTCCGGGCATAGCCGCATCCTCGTCGAGGAGATGTGGCCGCGCTACGGGTCCTTCCCCGGCTTCAATCCCATCGTCGAACTCTCGCTCAGCTTCCACAACCTCGTCGTCGGACCGAATGGGCAGCGGCAGGCGATGTTTTTGGAGAACGTGCCGGGCCTGGCTGAACGCATCCTTCGCAACTTCGATCTCTCAGCCCAGGACTCCGCGCTCGTCGCCTCCTCCAGTGGCTGCAACGTCGTGCCCGTCGAAATCGCCGAGGGCTTCCGCGCGCGCGGGGTGAAGGTCGTCGCCATCATCAGCCGCCGCCACTCGGAGTCCAGCAAGAGCCAGCGCGCTGACGGCAGGAAGCTTCAGGACTTCGCCGACCTCGTGCTCGACACCGGCGCGCCCGTCGGCGACGCGATGGTGAGAGTGGACGGCCTCGACACGCCCGTCGCGCCCGGTTCGACTGTCGGCGGTTGCCTGCTCGTCAATTCCATCAAAGCCGAAGTCGCCGCGCGTCTCGCCCGCGCCGGGCAGCCGCCGAACGTGCTCACGGCTGGCGCGCTCGTCGGTTCCCAGCGCGCGACCGAACTGTTCGAGTCCGCCTATGACGAACACGCGCGGCGACTTGCAAAACTCTACGAGAAGCTGGGAGGAGCCTGATCGCGTGAGAATCTGGACGCTCCATCCCCGCTACTTGGACGCCAA
>Ga0187893_10011586_pt1 | contig 12767 bp, 9 predicted proteins | sample MA1701074metaG_FD_139574 | JGI IMG/M metagenome (GOLD analysis project Ga0187893, IMG submission 139574) | White microbial mat communities from a basaltic lava cave in the Kipuka Kanohina Cave System on the Island of Hawaii, USA - MA170107-4 metaG ...
GGCGGCAGATACCGGCTCCAGAAACTGCGTCCAAACGTTGTATGTGAAGGTCGCGTCGATCACCTCGGAGAGCGCGGCACCCTGTGCGAGCAGCGCGAGCAGCGCCAGCGACACGCCGGCCGCGCCGGCCGCGGCCGCCACGCCCGCGTGCAGCAGAACTTGGCGCATTCCCATCCCGAGCAGAAGTGCGTGCCCCGCAAGGAGCGGCCCGAGAACGCCGGCCGTGGGCTTGCTCAGCATCGCGGCAGCGAGAAAGATGCCGGTGCCGATCTGCCATCGCCAGGAGCGCGACTCGTATCCACGGACGTGGCACCACAGTGCCGGCAGCAGCAGCTGGCCCGCCGTCGTGTCGTGCTGCCCCGGGAACCACTGTCCGAGGCCGACGTAGAACAGGGGGTAGAGCACGAGCGAGAGGTCGGCCGCGGTGCTGCCCGCCGAGCGGGCGACGAGATCGCGCAGGAAGAACGCACTCGCGGCGAGCGTGATGAAGTCCAACGCCCTCCAGGACCATATCTGGTTGCCGAAGAGGGCGACCGAGAGCGCGTGCATCCACATGACGCCCGGCCAGTTCGGGTCGATGAAATCGCGGTAGGGCACCGCGCCCTCGAGCAATCGCCATCCGATGTAGGAGTGTTCGAACTGGTCGGGGCTGGGCGGCAGCGTCAGGTAGAGCGCGCCGCAGACGAGCCACGTGAAGCCCGCCACCGCGAGCCGCACGAGTCCCGGGTGACCGACTGCGGCGTTGCGTTGGACGCTCATCACCCTGCCGTCCCCGAAGCCGCCCGGAGGGAGCTAAGGCGCGTCGACGCCGCTTCGAGTCGCGCCGCCGCGAACTGCAGCAACTTTCGGCTGTTGTGTCAAAATGTCCTCTGCCGGGGTAAGTCGTCCCGGGAAAGATCCGCTTCGGTGTTCGAGAATATTCGCGCAGACTACGCATTGCACCGCCCTTTGCGCAATCGCGCTCTCTGGGCTCTCGTCGTGTACCGCTTTGGGCGATGGTCGATGGAGCGCAAGTTCCTGCCGTGGCGCTGGTTGACGTCGAAGGTCTACGGCGTGCTCACGATATTCTCGGAAATTCTCACCGGCATCTTGATCGACAGACACGTCCGCATCGGAAAGGGTTTCCATATCATTCATGGCTACGGTATCGGTATCCACCCCGACGCGGTGATCGGGGATCGGGTGGGGGTCATGCACGGTGTGACCATCGGCGTCAACATGTTTCCCGGTGCTCCGGTGATCGGCAACGACGTTTTCATCGGCGCCTATGCCACGATCGCGGGCAAGATCAAGATCGGCGACGGCGCCCGCATTGCGTCGAACACGCTGGTCATCACCGACGTGCCTCCGGGCGCCATGGCGATCGGGGTGCCGGCGAAGATCATGCGCCTGCCCGCCACCCGGCGTCCGGGGCGTCCCGCGGAGCGGCGTCTCGAGGAGGACAACCCTGGCCGGCGGTCCTGTCGCGACCCAAGCGGCGGCTCATCGCAGGGGGGAGCTGGGCAAGCAGTCATCCCGGCGCAGCGAGCACGTGTGAACGGCTCCCCCCGCCGATAGCGCGAGGCGCCGCGGGCGGATGCCGGGGCGAGGTCACGAATCACCCAGTCCGCTCAAGCGCTTGCGTTCGGCCGGGGATACGGCTTGAAGAAGTTGGTTGGCGAACTGTTCCTGTAGCCGGTATGCCCGGGACGAATCCGAGTCCAGGGACGAGATGCGGAAGACCATCCCGTCGGGGATACGCCCGGTGAGGCCGAAGCCCAGCTCGACGATGCGTCGGTGCGTGCTTCCCTGCACCGCTCTGTCGCCCACGGTGAACCAGTAGGTTACGGGTTCCTGCCGCAGTCCCATTGTGGCGAACAGTCGCCGCACCGGGATGTCGCCGTACGTGGTCGCGAGCAAGCCGGCTTCGTTCCTTCTGACGACGAAACCCTGTGCCGGATAGCACACCTCCGGCTTGTGGGCGCGCAAGGTACCGCGCTGGTCACTGCCATAGGCAAGCGAGAGCATGATGCGATAGCCGCTGTCGTTCACATAGACCCGGGCCAGGATCTCGCTGTAGAGCTTGTCAAGCAGTTCCTGCGCCTGCGGGTTGACGACTTGGGCGTAGCGCTGCGGTTCTTCCCGCCACTCGCCAAATTGCCTCGGAATCATTGTCTCGAGCGAGATCGCCTGCTGCACGCCGGGAGCCTGCGTCGCCGGACGGGCGACAATCGCACCGACGCTGGCGGCGAACATCAGCGCTGCGAGAAGGAGCGCGGTACGATTCATCAATGCGGGACTGCCGGAGGAGTCGCGGGTCAGCAAAGTCGGTGGCTCGAATGATTCGGGTTGGTGTTCCCCATGACGTCCCCTCAGCGCCGATCCCTTTCCCCGCGCTCGGGGAGTGCATCCGGGGCAAGCAAGCGACGACCGATCTCGAGTCCGATCAAGGTATGGGTGAACTCCGAAATATGATGATGGCCGCGCGGCAGGTGCAGCTCGGCAATCCCTTCGTAGCTCTGCAGCAGGGGCCGGCTCTGAATCAACTCGACACGCGCCGCCGCGAGTCTTTCCTCGAGCCCCTGCGGCAGCGAGGACTGGAAGCGGTCGGGCCAGACCCAGGACGGGACATCGATCACGATGAAGCGCATCCCCCGGTCCCTGCAGAACCGGTGCATCCGCTCGATGAGCGCCGCCCCGAGCGCGATCTGGTAATCCGACAAGGCCGCGGTCGTCGCAACCGCGTACTCGATATCATCCCCAGCCGCCGAGGGCGAAGGCTTCCTGCCGACGCTCGCTTCCGCGCCGAGCCGCGCCAGGCCCGATTTGAAGTAAACCCAGACATTGTTGAATAACAGGGAATAGAAGTACGAGTTCTCGCTCAGCCACCGAATGATCCCGACATTGTAGATCAGGTTCTGAATGCCCACTCCGGGGAGATGCTCGTACTTTTCCTCGGTGAGCCGATTCTGGGCGTCGAGACCGAAGAGCCCGGCCTTCAGGTTGTCCTCGAAGTCGTTGAGGAAGAACCCGAGCACGACGACATCCGGGTCATACCGGACGCCTTCGTTCTCCAGAAAGACCAGCGCTTCCGCGGTGCTGTAGCCGGAAACGCCGGCATTGATGACCTCCGCGCGAACGCCGCGGCGATTCAGGAAGCGCTCCAGCACGGCGGAGAACGTGAAGTCCTGTCGCACTTCGTAACCCTGCGTGTGCGAGTCGCCAAGACTCAGCACGCGTAACGTCCGTGCGGGCTTCGGGTTGGTGAAATCCCTTGCATTGCGAAACCCCCTGCTGTTGGTGACGATCTTCCACGAGCCGTCGACGCTGCTCATCCAGTACTCTGTGTTCGGACGGATGCCCCTGATCTTGTAGCGGCCGTACTGGTAGTCCGTGTGGTAGCGGGGGAACAGCACCGTCCTTTCTTTGTACAGAAGCCGCACCGCCACCTCGCCGAGCGAGAGCGTAACCGCCAGCGTTACGGCCGTCAGGGCAAGGTTCTTGAGGACTCTCGTCGCCGGTGCAAGCAAACGATCAGATCGGTCAGTCCAGCTCGAACGCCGACTCGTAATTCTGCTTGAGGGTGGAATCCTGATCGGGCTTTTGCAGGTAGCAGTTCCCAACCGCCAGGGCGTCAAGCTCCGTGCCCATGAAGCAGCGGAACGCATCTTCGGGCGTGCAGACGATGGGTTCGCCGCGCACGTTGAAGCTGGTGTTTACCAGAACCGGACAGCCGGTCTCCTGCTCGAACGCGGAGAGCAGGGCGTGGTAGCGTGGGTTTGTCTCCTTGTGCACGGTCTGGATGCGCGCCGAGTAGTCGAGGTGGGTCACCGCCGGAATGTCGGACCGCAGCACGTTGAGCTTGTCGATCCCGAAAAGCTGCTTCTCCTCCGCGGTCATCTCCCGGCGGCGTGATTTCACCACGTCGGCCACCAGCAGCATGTAGGGGCTGTCGCCGTCCAGCTCGAACCAGTCGCTGACGCGCTCCCGCAGGACCGACGGCGCGAACGGCCGGAAGGACTCGCGGTACTTGACCTTGAGGTTGAGCATCTTTTGCATGGTCGGCGAGCGGGGATCCCCGAGGATCGAGCGGTTGCCGAGCGCCCTGGGGCCGAATTCCATCCGACCCTGGAACCAGCCGAGCGCCTTGCCCCGCGCCAAGTCCCGAGCGCAGGTCGCGATCAGCGCATCGTCGTCGAGCAGCACGAAGCGCGCGCCGCAGCCCTTCAGGCGCGTCTCGATCTCCGCCTGGGGGAATGCCGGCCCCAGATAGGCGCCTCGCATCGCGTCTCCGTTCACCTGCCGCGTCTGACCGAGCTGCATGTGGTAGCCGACCAGCGCTGCGCCCAAGGCCCCCCCGGCATCGCCCGCCGCAGGCTGGATGTAGACCTCCTTGAAGCGTCCATCCCGCAGCACCTTGCCGTTCGCCACGCAGTTGAGCGCGACGCCGCCCGCCAGGCACAGATTGCCGATCCCGGTCTCCTGGTGCAGGGAACGGGTCAGCCGCAGCACCACTTCGTCGGTCACGGCCTGGATCGAAGCCGCGAGGTCCATGTGGCGTTGCGTCAGGAGCTCGTCGGGCTTTCTCGCCGGGCCGCCGAAAAGCGCATCGAACTTCCCGTTGGTCATCGTCAGACCGGTGCAGTAGTCGAAGTACGACAGATCCAACGTGAAGGATCCATCCGGCTTGGCGTCCAGCAGGTGCTCGAGGATCTTGCCGGCGTACTTGGGCTCGCCGTAGGGGGCGAGCCCCATGACCTTGTATTCCCCGGAATTGACCTTGAACCCGGTGTAGTAGGTGAAGGCCGAGTACAGCAGGCCCAGCGAATGCGGAAAGTGGATCTCCTTGCGAACTTCGATCCCGTGGCCGGTGCCGATCGCGGCGGAGGTCGTCGCCCATTCGCCTACGCCATCCATGGTCAATATGACGGCTTCGTCGAAGGGCGAGGGGAAGAACGCGCTGGCCGCGTGGCTCAAGTGGTGCTCGCTGAACAGCAGCTGGCCATTCCAGGCGCTGGCCGCATCGAATCGCTCCAGCTCCTTTCGCAGCAGATCCTTCAGAAAGAGCTTCTCGCGCAGCCACAGCGGAATCGCCATGCGGAACGACTTGAATCCGAGCGGCGCGAAGGCAAGGTAGGTCTCGACCAGCCGTTCGAACTTCAGGAATGGCTTGTCGTAGAACACCACCCAGTCCACGCCTTTCAGCCCGACCCCACTCTCGGCGAGGCAGTAGCGCACCGCGTTTGCGGGAAAGCGCGAGTCGTGCTTCTTGCGCGAGAACCGTTCCTCCTGCGCGGCCGCGACCACGCGGCCGTCCTCGATCAACGCGGCGGCGCTGTCATGGTAGAAGGCCGAGAGCCCTAGGATGCGCACCCTGCGCCCTCCTCAGAAGAGGGTATAGATGAACGGCGCCACGGCCGACCCCTGCGCCAGCACGATCAAGACCCCCAGCAGCGCCATCATCAGGAAGATCGGCCACAGCCAGTACTTCTTTCGCACGCGCATGAACGCCCACAATTCCTTGATCATCTCCATCGTCGCGTCCTAGAACTGATTGGTCATCGAATCGGGCGGAGGACCGGGCGGTAGACGCGGCCTCCAGTACGACGCAGCGTCCGGATCGCGCTTCAGACGCAGCGGGTCTTTCCCCGCGAGCTTCATGAGCAGCCCGATCGGCGTGAGAATGCAGTAGAACAGCACGCCGAGCGCAATCGGGCTGACCACCCTACCGAGCAGAATGCCGAGCTTGATCCACTGACGATTGGGTCGCTCCAGAAGCGCGGGCCGGAGCAGCGCGACCAGTGCGATCAGCACGCCGACCGCTGCAGCCCACCAGCGCGGCGCTGCCGCATCGAGCAGCGGCCAGGCGGCGACGACGAAGAACAGCACGGCGAACACCAGGCCGAAAGCGCGGTCGGAAGAGCCTTCCACGCGCTGCTCCCGCGTCAGATCCTCGTGCGACATGACAGCTGGTTGCTTCGCTTTCCCCATCGGCCTGCCGGACCCATCGACAATCGAGCTGTGGATTATGAATCATTTTCCGGAGCTTCGACATCGCGCGCGGCCGCCGCCGGCGCCGTCGGCTCCGCATACGCCCGCGAACTGACAAATTTTGACCAGCCGCCGGAACCCCCGGGGTGCTCGCAGTCGCTACGACGGCGGCAGGCCGCGCCCGAGGTAATCGTTCCAGGCGACGATCTCCAGCGGCGAATCCCTTCGCCTGCGCTGCGCCTCGACGATCGCGCGAGCGAGCTGCAGGTCCGTGATCAGCGGCACCCCATGGTCCGCGGCGTGCCGCCGGATGAGGTAGCCGTCCGGGCGGCCGAACTGATCGTAGTCGCGCGCGACGTTGATGACGAAATCGACCAGACCCCGCTCGATGACCTCGAGGCCGCTCAGGCCGGACCCGGAGTTCTTCTCGACCGGGGTGCACGCGATCCCCACCTCGGCCAGCATTTCCGCCGTGCCGCGCGTTGCGTAAATGGGCAGCCGCAGCTCCTGCGCCAGGACGCGGGCCTCGTCGGCGAACCAGTACTTGTCGGCCACGGGACCCAGCGACAGCAGCACGCCCTTGCGGGGGAAGCTCACGCCCGCCGCCAGCAACCCGTGCTGCAGCGCTTCGTGCAGATCGCGCCCGAGGCAGCCCACTTCGCCGGTGGAGAGCATCTCCACGCCGAGCATGGGGTCGGCCCCCGTGAGACGCGAGAACGAGAACATCGGCGCCTTCACTCCGACGTAGTCGAGATCCAGGCTGCGGTTGGTGATCTCGCGCGCCACGCCGAGCATCCGCCGCATGGCTTCGGCGGCGAAATTCTCCCCCGTCACCTTCGAGACGAAAGGAAAACTGCGCGAGGCTCGCAGGTTGCACTCGATAACCTTCACCGCGTTGTGCCGGGCGAGAAACTGGATGTTGAAGGGCCCCGTGATCGCCAGCTCCCGCGCCAGCATGGTCGCGATCTGCCTGACGCGGCGGATCGTGGCGATGTAAAGCGTCTGCGGCGGAAGCACGAGCGTGGCGTCCCCGCTGTGCACGCCGGCGTCCTCGACGTGCTCGGAGATCGCCCACAGCACCAGTTCGCCCTTGTCGGCGACGGCGTCGATCTCGACCTCGCGGGCATGGGTCTCGAACTTCGAAACGACCACCGGGTGCTCGGGCGAGATCTCGGAGGCACGCGAGAGGATGCGGCGCAGCTCGTTCGCTTCGTGTGCGACCGCCATCGCCGCCCCGCTCAGAACGTAGCTCGGGCGCACCAGCACCGGATATCCGCCGAGCCGCTCGACGATCTGCTCGGCCTCCACGGCCTCGGTCACGTGGGACCACTGCGGCTGGTCGACGCCGAGCCGGTCCAGGAGCGAGCTGAATTTGGCGCGGTCCTCCGCGGTGTCGATGGACTCGGCGCCGGTACCGAGAACCTTGACCCCGGCTCTTTCCAGGCGCAGTGCCAGGTTGTTCGGAATTTGCCCGCCCATGCTCACCACCACGCCATCCGGGCGCTCGTGCTCGTAGAGGTCGAGCACCGTCTCGAAGCTGATCTCGTCGAAATAGAGCCGGTCGCAGATGTCGTAGTCGGTGCTCACCGTCTCGGGGTTGCAGTTGAGCATGAGGGTCTCGTAGCCGAGCGCGTGGGCTGCCTGCGCGGCGTTGACGGCGCACCAGTCAAACTCCACGCTCGAGCCGATCCGGTAGGTCCCCGATCCGAGGATCAGGACCTTCTTGCGCCGCGACGGCGGCGCGTCGTAAGCGTCGGCATGGTGCGTCGCATACAGATAGTTCGTGTCGGCGGGGAACTCGCCCGCCATGGTGTCGATCTGCGGGAAGCGGGCCTCGATGCCGTGCGCCTTGCGCGCCGCGCGAACCGCCGGGGGGGTCGTATCGGTGAGACTGGCAAGCGCCTGGTCGGAGAACCCGAGCCGCTTCGCCTCGCGCAACGCCTCTGCAGGCAGCGGGAACCCCGAGCGCGCAAGGCGGCCATGCATCGCCACGACCGGCTCGATCGCGCGCAGGAACCAGCGGTCGATGCGGGTCAGCTCGTGGATCTCGTCGACGCCGATCCCGTCGCGCAGCGCCCGGGCAACGGCGAAAATCCGCAGCGGCGTGGGGTTGCGCAGTTGCTCGCGCACGTCCTCGAACCGGAACGCGTCCGGATCGAGGCCGCGCACCCCGATGTCGAGCATGCGCACCGCCTTCTGGATGACCTCCGGGAAAGTTCGGCCGATCGCCATCACCTCGCCAACGCTTTTCATCTCGCTGCCGATGCGCGTGGACGCGCCCCAGAACTTTCCGAGATCCCAGCGCGGAAACTTGCACACCAGATAGTCGAGCGCCGGCTCGAAGAACGCCGTGGTGCGGCGCGTGATGCCGTTGGGAATCTCCGGCAGCGCGTAGCCCAGCGCAAGTTTGGCGGCCACGTAGGCAAGCGGATACCCGGTCGCCTTGCTGGCGAGTGCGCTCGAGCGGGAGAGACGGGCGTTCACTTCGATGACGCGGTAGTCCCTGCTGCGGGGATCGAGCGCGAACTGGATGTTGCACTCGCCGACGATGCCCAGATGCCGGATGGCGCGGATCGAGACCGAGCGCAGCAACTGGTACTCGGCGTCGTCCAGCGTCTGCGATGGCGCGACTACGATCGAGTCGCCGGTGTGGATTCCCATCGGGTCGAGATTCTCCATGTTGCACACCGTGACGCAGTTGTCGCGCCCGTCGCGCACCACCTCGTACTCGATTTCCTTCCAGCCTTCGAGACACTCCTCGACCAGCACCTGGCTGGCGCCACCGGCGAAGGCGCGGCGCAACGCGGCGTCGATCTCCGCCTCGCTGCGCACTATGCCGCTGCCCTTGCCGCCGAGCGCATAACCGCCGCGTAGCATGACGGGAAGCCCGATCTCGCGAATCGCACGGCGCGCATCCTCAGGCGCGCTGCATGCGCGGCTGCGCGCCGTCCGGACGCCGATCTCGGCCAGCCGCTCGACGAACAGGCGTCGATCCTCGGTGTCGCGGATCGCCTCGATCGGCGTGCCGAGAACCTGGATTCCATGCCGCGCAAGAACGCCCGAGTCGTGCAGCGCCAGGCCGCAGTTCAGCGCGGTCTGCCCGCCGAACGAGAGCGCGATGGCGTCCACGCCCTCCTTGGCGATGATCTGCTCGACGAACTCCGGCGTCGTGGCGACGAGATAGATGCGGTCGGCAAGCTCGCGGCTGGTCTGGATGGTCGCGATGTTCGGGTTGACCAGCACCGTGGCGATCCCTTCCTCGCGCAGGGCTTTGATCGCCTGGGAGCCGGAATAGTCGAACTCGCCGGCCTGCCCGATCTGCAGCGCGCCCGAGCCGAGCACCATGGCGCGGCGCGGTTTTCTCGGCAAATAGACCCCGTACATAGTCAGCGCCTTTCCGCCGACGCGCCAGGACAGTACCGCTGCAGGATCGGCTCGGAGAGCTTGGCGGCCACCATCCGGTTTGCCTCGGGATGCAGATGGACCCACGAGAGCAGATAGTGCCGATGCTGATCCAAGGTGCCGATGATATCGACGAAGGGCACTGCATTCCTCTCCGCCCACTGCTTCATGTCCTGCATCAGGCGACGGTGCACGAGCAGCGAGAACTCCAGGAACGTGACCGACTCCCGGCGCTCCAGGCGACGCGCGATCTCGTCTGCTTCCTGATCGAAGGTAGTGCCGCGCAGCGCCACGCGCTCGAGCTGGGCGCCGGGCAGAGCGGATCGGGAGGTCGCCTGCTGGCTCGCCACGATCAAGAGGGCACCCGCCTTGCGGCTGGCCTCGAGGATCGCCGTCAGGTTCCGCAGGAGGCCGCGGCTGAGCTGTTCGGAGAGCGGGCCAAGCTTGAGGGAGGGATCGGTCAAAGACACGCGCTCGCCGAGCACGATCTGATCGATGAAAGCGACCAGTAGCACCCGGTTGACCAGCACCGAATAGAGCCTTTCGAGCCTCCCTTCGCGTTTGCGGTCCAGCGTGCTGTCGTTGCGACCCTCGTAGAACGTCACGACGTCGGGCGCAAGGGCCATCCCCTCGGCGAGGAACATCGCCGCAATGTTGGCAGAGTTGGCGTGCGGAATCGCGAAGTTGATCACCTCGAAGCGCCGCGATCCTCGGCAAACTCCGTTCAGCAGCCGCTCCAGCAGGAAGGGGTAGGTTTCCTCGTCCCTGTTGTAATAACCAAAGGTCGACGAGGCGCCGAGCGCCAAGATGCGAACGACGCCGGCGGCCTTATCGCTCGCGAATTCACCGCCGCGAAACCCGCGGCTGTTGATCGTGACGGAGATGCGCTGCCCCGTGTCGAAGTCCTTGGTCGTCTTGAGCTCCCCGGGAAAGAACTTCGTGTAGCCGCCAAAGTTCCATCCGTGAAGCTCGACCGAATCCTTGCGACCCCATTCCGCGGCGACCGCTTCCGTTTTCATTTCGCTGCGACGTTGTCGCTCGGCGCGCTCACCGGGTTCTACGTTGCGGTACCAGCTGGTGCCGTAAAGCAGCACCCGTGGACCGGTGTCCAGCGCGAAATAGCCCCGCACACATCCCTCCGCCAGCAGCCCTCCCAGGATGAGGCCGATCGCCACGGCCACGGCCTGCCGCCAGTATCTTGGGGTCACGGGATCGCTTCGCCCTGCACGTGTCGCGGCCGCGGTCGAGGCTGGCACTCAGCCCCGGCGCGTGGCTTCCACCAGGCGCAGGAAATCGTCGAACAGGAAGCCGGTATCCTGCGGCCCCGGGTGCGCCTCCGGGTGGAACTGGATGCTGAAGTAGGGACGGGTCCGCGACCGGATGCCTTCGTTCGTGCCGTCGTTGATGTTCACGAACCACGGCTCCCAGTCCTTGGGCAGCGAGGCGTCACTTACTGCGTAACCGTGATTCTGGCTGGTCACGTAGCAGCGGCGGGTGATTAGGTCCTGCACCGGTTGATTCACGCCGCGGTGCCCGTAGGGAAGCTTGTAGGTGTCCGCCCCGGCGGCGAGGGCCAGGATCTGGTTTCCGAGGCACACGCCGAAGATCGGCCTGCGGTAGCTCTCGAGCAGCCGGCGAACCTGGGTGATCAGCGCCTGCAGGTCTTTCGGATCGCCGGGACCATTGCCGATCAGAATTCCATCGGTGCCCTCGCTCAGGCTCGCCAGGTCGGCGTGCCAGGGCGCGCGCAGCACGGAGGCGCCGCGTGCGAGGAGCGAGCGCACGATGTTGTCCTTGGCGCCGGCATCGACCAGCAGTACCTTGAGCTTCCCGTCCCCATAGCGAACCGGGGCGCTCGGCGCGACGACACGGAAGACTTCTTCGCGCATGTCCACGGCGTCTGCGCGCTTGCGAGCCTCGTCCACACCGAGCGACGACGGATAGAGCCAGCCCTGCATGGTGCCGCGCTCGCGCAGCCGCCGGGTGAGCGATCGGGTGTCGACGCCGGTGAGTCCCGGGACGCCCTCTGCCGCAAGCCAGTCACCGAGCGAACGGCTCGCCGTGTGATGGCTATACGCCTCGACGTAGTTCTGCACCACGATGCCCTGGACCTGGATCCGACCCGATTCGTAGGGCCCCTCCAGACTGTCGGGGCGGCGCGGTGGCGGCACCCCGTAGTTGCCGACCAGCGGATAGGTGAAGACCAGAATCTGACCGCGGTACGAGGGGTCGGTGAGGGCCTCGAGATACCCGGCCATGGCGGTGTTGAACACGACCTCGCCGTACACGGGACCCAGCGCGCCGAATCCATGGCCGCCCACCGCGGTACCGTCTTCCAGGAGCAGGTCGACCGCCGGGCCGCGCGCCGTGCGCGAATCCCGCCCCGGTCCATCGCGAGCATCAGCCTTGTTCACGCCTGCCCCCCCGGGGCGGTCCAAACATGAGGCCGATCCGCGGCGTCATTTTCCGGCCAGTTGATCACGCAGGGCATCGAAGATCGCGCGCGCAATCACAGCGTAACCGTTCGCCTGCGGGTGACTGTCGGTTTCCTCGGGATAGATTCGAACATGCCTCCGAATGCTCGCCTCCATCGCTCCCGTCACGTCGACATGCGCGATTCTCTCCGTCACGAGGAACTGCACCAGGTCCGTTTTCAGCCGCTCTTCGGATTCGCACAGCCTGGCAAACGCAGCCGGGATGGTGCCGCCCGATTCCTTGAGGTAGCCGCAGTAGGCGCGCTCCTTGGTCGGTATCAGAACCACGAGGAGCTGACTACCCTGATCCTGCGTCGCGCTGCGCATGAAGGCGAATGCCTGTTTTGTGATTCGCAGCCCCTCCTGGACGCTCGGCAGTTGCGGATCCAGCGCGGAAAGCCGCAATCGAGGCGTGAAGATCGTGCGCACCGTACGCTCGGCCGGGTCGATCCATGCCATCCAGCGGTCGGGCGCCCCCTCGCTCGCCATGCGTTCCTGCTCCCACAAGGCAAGACGGGCGAATAGCGTGGCCTGCATCACGGAATAGAAGAGGCTGTGCCTTGAGAGCCAGTCCCGCAGAGCGCCGAAGGGCTTGCGCGGCTCGCCGTCCGGGGGCAACCGGTGAACCGGTGGCCCTGCATCCGCAGACCCCGGTTTGCGCCAGCGGTGCCAGTAGGGATTCTCATAGGCAACGCGATAAGCCTCGATGAGATCGTTGCCGAAGTAGAAGCCAACCAGCAGCAGCCGCGGTCGCAGCTTCATCGCTTCGTGCTGTGCCAGATGCAGATACTGCAGGGGACCATAGCCGCCCTGCGCCATGCTGTAGACCGACTCGCCGAGGAGCGTCCCGAGCTGATAGGGCCAGCTCACGTCGCGTACCACGCCGAAACCGTAGGTCATCGAGTCCCCGATCGCGACCAC
>Ga0187893_10011588_pt1 | contig 12765 bp, 6 predicted proteins | sample MA1701074metaG_FD_139574 | JGI IMG/M metagenome (GOLD analysis project Ga0187893, IMG submission 139574) | White microbial mat communities from a basaltic lava cave in the Kipuka Kanohina Cave System on the Island of Hawaii, USA - MA170107-4 metaG ...
CGGACCGAACACGAACATGAAGGGGATGATGAAGCCGGTCGCGCCCAGGCGCAGCGCGGCGAGGCTCGATTCCCACAGCCCTGCGCGCGAGATGCCGTTGGCAGCGTACACCGCGAGCGCGACCGGTGGAGTGATCGCCGAAAGAATCGCGAAATAGAGCACGAACATATGCGCCGCTTCCACCATCACGCCCAGTTTTACCAGAGCCGGGACCAGCAGCGCGGTCTGCATGATATAAGCGGGTGCGGTCGGCATACCCATGCCGAGCACGATGCCCGCAACCATCGTCAGAAACAGCGCAATCAGGATATGGTTGGCGGCTGCCGACAGCACCAGATCGGTGAATTCCAGCCCGAGGCCGGTGAGATAGATCACGCCGATCACGATGCCGGCGCAGGCGCAGGACAGCGCCACCGAGACAGTGTTGCGCGCGCCGAACTCCAGCGCTTCGAGGATGTTGTCCAGCCGCACGTACTGGCGCGTGGTCTTGCGCAGCAGCGCGGTTGGAATGGTTGAGGCGATCCCGCACAGCGCGGCGAAGGGCGCGCTGAAACCGCACAGGAGGATGCCGATGATCACTGCCAGTGGCAGGAACATGTGGCCGCGTTCGTTGAGAACCTGGCCGATCCTGGGCAGATCGGCCTTGGGCAGGCCCTTCATGCCGATGCGCTTGGCCTCGAAGTGCACGGTCATGAACAGCGCGAAGTAATAAAGCAGCGCCGGAAGCAGTGCGTAAACCGTCACGCTCAGATAACTGATGCCGAGAAATTCGGCCATGATGAAAGCCGCCGCGCCCATGATCGGCGGCATGATCTGCCCTCCGGTGGAGGCCACGGCCTCGACCGCGCCGGCGAATGCGCCGGGGTAACCGATGCGCTTCATCAGCGGGATGGTGAATGTGCCGGTGGTCATCACGTTGGCGACTGCGCTGCCGGAAACCGTGCCGAACATGCCGCTGGTAATGCACGCGACTTTCGCCGGGCCGCCGACCGCGCGTCCGGTGAGGCTCATCGCGAAATCCATGAACAGCTGGCCCGTGCCGGTGCGTTCGACCAGCGCACCGAAAACGATGAAAAGCATGACGTAGGTCGCCGAAACGTAAATCGGGATGCCGAATATTCCCTCGGTCCCCAGATACATCTGCTCCGCGAGGAGCTCGAGATCGATACTGCCCAGCGTCAGCGCGTAAACGAGGAACACGACCGCGGTCAGTGGCAGCGTCATGCCGACCGTACGGCGCGTAGCTTCCAGCACCAGCAGTACCGTCGCGATCGAAAATACCCAGTCTGGCGCCGTCAATTCGTCGACATAGATCAAGCGGTTGATCACGTAATCGCGCTCGACGGTCAGATAACCGCAAACTACGACCGACGCAACGATCAGCGCGGCCTCGAGCCAGCGCGGCTTCTCCAGTTCACCGGCCTTGCGCGCCGGGAGCATCAGAAAAGCAAGCACCAGTGCAAACGCCAGGTGCACGCTGCGCAGCGTGAGCGCATCCGGCGGTCCGAACCAGCCGATGTACAGGTGAAATCCCGACATCCCCAGGCCGACCGCCATGATCAGCCATCCTGCAAGGGTTCTCGGCCTGAACATCCCCGCTTTCTCGTTATCGCCAGTCATGAGCCTGCACCACGGCCGGACGTGACACCGCGGCCCAGGTACCAACGCGTCGCGCCAGGATGCATCGGAACACCGATATCGCGCCCCATGCTCTGCGGCGTCGCATTACGCACTGCACGCGCAATTGCGGCGAGGTCTTCGAGCCGCGCGTAAATGCTTTCCAGCATTTGAAAGACGATGTCATCGGCGAGGTCGCAGCGCGCAATGACGTGCGTCCAGTAGCCGATGGTCACCGCCGGCTTGTCCTGCTTCGGATAGGTGCCGGCAGGTATTTCCACCCGTTCATAACCGGGATTGAGTGCCTGCATGCGCCTGATCCCGTCCTCCGGAATGGACACCAGGTGAACGTCGCGGCTGCTCGCGAGGTCCATGACTGCAGACGCCGGAATCGAGGTGCCGATCGTAAAAATGTCGGCGTTGCCGTCTTTCATCAGCGTCACCGAGTCGGTATAGGACCCGTAGCTGACGCCGCCGAGGTCCGCATACGTCATTCCGTGTGCCTTGAGCATGTGCGCGGTGATCGCCTCGCCGGTATTGCCGCGCATCTGCGTGCCGAGCACTTTCCCGCGAAAATCCTCGGGGCTCCTGAGGCCGGCATCGGCAAGCGTTATTACCTGGAAGTACTGGGGATACAGCGTGGCGACGTTGCATACATTCGTCGCGTGTGACTTGAACGGCGGTTGCGCGTTGATCGCGTCGACCGTGGACACCGAGTTTGCCAATGCGACATGAGCGCGACCTCTTTCGACGGCAAGCACGTTGGCGATACCACCGCCCGGCATTACTTGCACCGACACGTGATCCATCCCCGCCTCGACGATGCTTTTTATCGCACCGCCGAGCGGGTACCACGTGCCGCCCTGGGGGCCGGTCGCGAGCTTCAGCCGCTGCCCGGACGGCGAGCAACCTGCGAGCAGAGCGGCAGCCAGCAGCGCTGCGACAAGACTGCAGAGAGTGCATCGCATCAGGCCTGCGTTCCGTGTTCCGGCCATATTCCTCAATCGGGCAATTTGTCGAGCTGCCGCCGCGGCATTGTACTTTGACAAGGCGCCGCGACGTAAAAGAACGCCGCCAGCGCCGAGGCAATCCGAAAGCCGGCGCGCGCAAAAGCGCCCGACTCGCCACCGTCCAGATAGCTATGAGGCAATCAAGATTGCGCGACGATTGATTTCCAGAATGCCGGTTTCATCCAGCCGCTAGTGCGCTTTCTCCCAGTTCGGCCCCGCCCCGACGTCCACGACGAGCGGTACGTCGAGCTTTGCCACGTTCCCCATCAGTCTTGGCAGTTCCACGATGACAGCCTCGAGCTCGCCTTTCGGAACCTCGAGCACGAGTTCGTCGTGTACCTGCATGATCAGCTGGCTCTTGATTTGCGACGTTGCGATCCAGTTATGCACGGCGATCATCGCCAGCTTGATCAGGTCCGCCGCGGTGCCTTGCATCGGCGCGTTGATCGCCGCGCGTTCCGCACCCTGGCGGCGTGCGCCATTGCCGCTTCGGATTTCCGGAAGGTACAGCCGGCGCCCGAACACCGTCTCGACGTAGCCGCGATCGCGTGCCGTCTCTCTGGTGCGCTCCATGTATTCCTTCACGCCCGGGTAGCGCTGGAAGTAGCGCTCCATGTACTGTTGCGCGGCGCTGCGTTCGATGCCGAGTTGCGAGGCCAGCCCGAACGCGGACATGCCGTAGATCAGCCCGAAGTTGATCACCTTGGCGTAGCGGCGCTGTTCGCTGGCCACGGTCGCCGAGTCGACGCCGAAAATTTCGGACGCGGTATGGCGATGGACGTCCTCGCCGGCGGCGAAGGCCTTGAGCAGACTCTTGTCCTGCGACAGGTGCGCCATGATCCGCAACTCGATCTGCGAATAGTCCGCCGACACGATCACCGATCCCGGAGGCGCGATGAAGGCTTCGCGGATGCGGCGGCCTTCCGCGGTGCGCACCGGTATGTTCTGCAGGTTCGGATCGTTGCTCGCCAGCCGGCCGGTCACCGCCACCGCCTGCGCGTAGTTGGTATGAACCCGCCCCGTTGACGGGTTCACCATCTTCGGCAGTTTGTCGGTATACGTGGACTTGAGTTTGGCAAGCCCCCGGTATTCGAGGATCAACTTCGGCAGCGGATGGTCGAGCGCCAGTTCCTGCAACACATCCTCGTCGGTGGAGGATTGGCCGCCCGGCGTTTTCTTCTTCACCGGCAGGCCCTTGCGCTCGAACAGGATTTCCTGGAGTTGCTTCGGCGAGTTGAGATTGAACGGCTGCCCGGCCTCCTGATGCACCCGGTTCTCCAGTTCGATCATTTTCTCTCCCAGTTCCTTGCCCTGGATTTCGAGCAACCGGGCATCGAGAAGCACGCCCTGACGCTCCATGGTGAACAGTACTTCCATCACCGGCATCTCGATCGCGCGATAGACGTTGGCGAGCTTCAGGTCTTGTTCAACTTGCGGATACAGCGTCCGGTGCAGTTGCAGCGTCACATCCGCGTCTTCGCCGGAGTACTCGGTGGCGCGTTCCACGGCGACTTGTTCGAAGGGAATGCGGCTTGCGCCCTTGCCGGTCACTTCGTCGTAGGTGATGGTCTTGACGCCAAGGTGCCGGGCAGCGAGGCTGTCCATATCGTGCGACTGGTGGCTTTCCAGTACGTAGGACTGCAGCAGCGTGTCGTGCTCAACGCCCGAAAGCAACACGCCGTGATTGGCGAACACGTGCCTGTCGTACTTCAGGTTCTGGCCGACCTTGCGATGCTGCGTGCTCTGCATCCAATCCTTCAGCGCCGCGAGCACCCGGTCCGGCGCAAGCTGCCGCGGCGCGCCCGCGTAGTTGTGTCCGACCGGAATGTAGGCGGCGCGATGGGCCTCGACCGACAGCGAGATGCCGACCAGTCGCGCGGTCATCGGGTCGAGACCGGTGGTTTCCGTGTCGATTGAAACCAGCGCGGCGGCCGAAATGCGCGAGAGCCAGTTGTTTAACTGATTATCTGTCAGGACCGTTTCATACTCGCGTTCAGGTGAGGTGCGAGGCGCATGGCCCGGGGCGTTATTCGCAGACTGTGTGCTGCGGGGTTCGAGACCCGAGGTTCGAGTGGAAGAAGCTTGCGCGTCGCTCGATTCAAGTTCGCGCTTCCAGGTCTTGAACTCGAGGCGATCGAAGAGTTCCGAAAGTCTTGCCGTGTCCCGCGGTTGCGGGACGAGATTCCCGACCGTGAAGGGCAGCTCGACGTCGCATTTGATCGTGAGGAGTTTCTTTGCCTGCGGCAGCCAGTCCAACGCCTTGCGCAGGTTCTCTCCGACCGCTCCGGTGAAGTCATCTGCGTGTGCCACCACCTGGTCAAGAGTTCCGTACTGCTTTAGCCACTTCACTGCCGTCTTGGGGCCGACCTTTGCGACGCCGGGCACATTGTCCACGCTGTCGCCGATCAGCGTGAGATAGTCCACCATCTGACCGGGATTGACGCCGAATTTCTCCTCGACCCCCTTCTCGTCGAGGTTCTCGTTTGACATGGTGTTTACGAGCCTGACCGCCGGGCTGACCAGCTGGGTGATGTCCTTGTCACCAGTCGATATGATGGTGTGCACACCCATTGCCTCTGCCTGCTTTGCCAATGTGCCGATGACATCGTCGGCTTCAACGCCTTCGACCATGATCAGCGGCCAGCCTTCCGCGCGCGCGCTCTGGTGCAGTGGTTCGATCTGCTTCACGAGATCATCCGGCATGGGCGGGCGGTTGGCCTTGTACTCGGGGTACCAGTCATCGCGGAACGTCTTTCCTTTTGCGTCGAATACGCAAGCGATATAATCCGCGGCAGTTTCCTTGCGCAGGCGGCGCAGCATGTTGAGTACGCCGTAGACGGCGCCGGTCGGTTCGTTGTTCTTGTTGCGCAGGTCGGGGAGCGCGTGGAATGCGCGGTAGAGGTAGGAAGAGCCGTCGACCAGCAAGAGCGTTTTCATCAATGTTCAGCGCGGAAAATCCAGCATGAGTGAAAAGCAGAAGATTCCGGTATCGCTCGCCCCCGAGTTCGTCGAGAAAGCGTGGTCGGCGCGCGAATCCTGGCGGGTGTTCGGAATTATGGCAGAATTCGTTGAAGCCACCGAACGCCTCGCCAATGTCCGGCCCGCGGTGAGCGTGTTCGGCAGCGCACGCGTCGCGGCGGACCATCCTTATTATCGTCTCACCGAGGAAATATCGCGCCAGCTTTCTGACGCGGGCTTCAGCGTTATCTCGGGTGGCGGACCAGGCGTAATGGAGGCAGCCAACAAGGGCGCATTCCTGGGTCGCTCGCTTTCGGTCGGACTCAATATCCAGTTGCCGAATGAACAAATCTCCAACCAGTACCAGGACGTCAGTCAGACCTTCCGTCATTTCTTTGCGCGCAAGGTCATGTTCGTGAAATTCGCCTCGGCATACGTGGTGGTGCCGGGCGGATTTGGCACCATGGACGAACTGATGGAAGCGCTGACACTGGTGCAAACCCAGAAGATCCGCCGCATTCCAATCATCCTTGTGCAGGCATCCTACTGGCGTGGCCTGATCGATTGGATGCGGGACCGGATGATCGGCGAAGGCATGATCGACGCGGTGGACATGGATTTGATCAAGATCATCGACGAACCGAGACAAGTTGTCGAAGCGATCTTCGATCATTATGAGAAGCGTGGCTTCGAACCGTCCGCCGCCGAGCGCGAAGCGCAACTGAACCTGTAGCCCGTTCATGTCCGTTTTCACCACTGTTACGCAGGAACAGCTCTCGGCTTGGCTGCGCAACTACTCTATCGGTCTTCTCACCGATCTGCGGGGCATTCTGTCCGGGATCGAGAACACCAATTACTTGGTGACTACGACGCACGGCAAGTTCGTGCTGACTCTTTTCGAGAAACTTACGCGCCAGGAATTGCCGTTTTACCTGAACCTGATGGCTCACCTGTCCAGCCACGGTCTTCCGTGCCCGAAACCGATCGCCAACCTGCAGAACGAACTGCTGGGTGAACTCAACGGCAAACCGGCGTCGATTGTCACGTTTCTCGAAGGCCAGCCGGTCGCCGACCCGTCGCCCGAACATTGCGCGCGCGTCGGTGAGGTGCTGGCTGACATGCATCTTGCAGGCAGGACATACAAGGGTCACCTCGACAACCTGCGCGGGGAGAAGTGGTGGTCCGCCTGTGCGCCGGAAATTTACTCCTTCCTCACCCGGGAGGATGCCGAGCTGCTGGAGTCGGAAATCCGTTTTCAGGCGCAGCAGGTGCGTGAGGGCCTGCCACGCGGAGTGGTCCACGCCGACCTCTTCCGCGACAATGTGCTCTTCGACGGTGACCACGTGGGCGGCTTCATCGATTTCTACTTTGCCTGCATCGACTGCTTTGTATACGACGTAGGGATAACCGTGAACGACTGGTGCATCAATGCGGACGCAACGCTCGACCCGGCGCGTGCCCAGGCACTGTTGAATGCGTACGTCTCGGTGCGGCCGTTTACGGATCAGGAGCGCGATGCCTGGCCATGGATGTTGCGTGCGGGCGCTCTGCGATTCTGGGTTTCACGGCTCTACGATTTCCATTTGCCCCGTCCGGGCGAACTCACCCACGCGCACGATCCGGACCGTATTCGCCGTATTCTGCTCAACCATCGCAAGGGCGCGGACCGCCCGCAGCGGCTGGCCGTATAACCCCGGGGCAATTTCATGATACTTCGCAGTGTCGCGCCTGGCCGCGGCTGGCAGTGGATCGTCGCGGCATTTCAACTGTTCCGCAAGAACCCGTTGATCTGGTTGGTACTCAACATGGCATTGATGCTGATCGGAGTTGGGCTGAGCGCGCTACCCGTGGTCGGCGTCTATGTGCTGTACCTGCTTACACCCGTATTCCTCGGGGGAATCATGGTGGCCGCCAGGGATCTCGAGGCCGGTCAGGACATCGAGATCGCTCACCTGTTCCGCGGTTTCCGTCACAACGCCACGCATTTGGTGACCGTGGGCGGAGTGTATCTGGTGGGACAAGTGGTGATCTCCGGAATGATGATGACCGTCGGCGGTGCGGAGTTCCAGGAAGCAGTGAAGGCCGGAATCGGCGCACTCGATGCCACGGCGCTTACGCCCGAGGGCGCAAGGCGAGTACTGCAGGCGATGCTGGTGGGGACGGTGCTGTTCGTGCCGCTGGCAATGGCGGTATGGTTCGCGCCTGCGCTGGTGATTCTCGACGACCAACCCGGTTTCCAGGCATTGTGGACGAGCATGCTGGCTTGCCTTCGCAACGCCCTTCCGCTGCTCGTCTACAGCATCGTGAGTTCCGTACTGCTTGTGTTCGCCGTGATCCCTTTTGGGCTCGGGCTGATCCTGTGGATCCCGGTGATGCTGCTGACGATCTACACCAGCTATTGCGACGTATTTGTCCCCGGCGAGGCGTCGAAATAGAAAGAATTCCGGCTACGCCGGAACAAGCTTTGCGTAGTCGAGGGCCAGCCATTTGAGTCCGGCCTCGCGGAAGTTGACTTGGACCCGCGCGTCGGAACCCCGGCCTTCGGCGTTGACGATTACCCCCGCGCCGAACTTCGGATGCACCACATTCTGACCGATGCGCCACGCCGACCCGACAGATTCGCTCTTCGATGTCCTGCCATCTGCAAGGAACCGGTTTTCGTCTAATGCGGCGAAGCCGGAGAATCTTGAGGTGTTGATGCGTCTGAGCAGCTCGTCGGGAATCTCTTCCAGAAAGCGCGACGGCACGTTGTAACGAGTCTGGCCGTGCAGCATGCGCGTCTGCGCATGGGTAAGGTAAATCCTGCGACGCGCCCGGGTGAGCGCGACGTACATCAGCCGCCGTTCCTCTTCGAGACCATCCGACTCCGAAAGGCTGTTTTCGTGCGGGAACAAGCCTTCTTCGAGGCCGCTGATAAACACCGTGTGAAACTCCAGGCCCTTGGCCGAGTGCACCGTCATCAGTTGCAGTGCGTCCGCGCCCTCGCCCGCCTGGTGCTCGCCGGCTTCGAGGGCCGCGTGCGCCAGGAAAGCGTTCAGCGGCCCTAGACCTTCCGAACTTATCTCGCCTTCCGCGCTTATCAGTGTAATCGGGCCGTCCTGGCCGACAAACGCCGCTGCCGCGTTGGTCAGCTCATTGAGGTTCTCGATCCGGTCCGCACCCTCCTTCTCGGTCTCATAGTAAGCGATCAGACCGCTGGTCGTAACCACGTGTTCGACAATCTCGGGCAGCGGCAGGTTTTCGCACGTTTCGTGCATTCCTTCGATCAGTCGGATGAAAGCGTTGATACTCGTAGCGGCCTTGCCGCCCAGCGTATTTGCGCAAGCCGCCCGCCACAGCGGGACACCATGCCCGGTGGCGAAGTCCTGCAATTGCTCGAGGCTGCGGTTGCCGATTCCGCGCGCCGGGAAATTGATCACGCGCAGGAAAGCGCCGTCATCTTCGGGATTCGCGGTGAGACGCAGGTACGCCAGTGCGTGCTTGATCTCCTGGCGTTCGAAAAAGCGCAACCCCCCGTATACGCGGTACGAAATTCCACCGGTGAACAACGCGTGCTCGAGTACGCGGGACTGGGCGTTCGAGCGGTACAACAGGGCCATGCCGGACAAATCCACGCCCTCGTCGTGAAGCTGACGCACCTCGTCGAGTACGTAGGCGCTTTCCTCGATGTCCGTTGTCGCCTCGTATACCCGAAGCGGCTCGCCGCTGCCTTCCGAAGTCCACAGGTTCTTGCCCAGCCGCGCACGGTTGTGGCGGATCAACGCATTGGCAGCGTCGAGGATGTTCCCGTGACTGCGGTAGTTCTGCTCGAGTTTGATGACCTTCCCGATGCGGAAGTCCCTCTCGAGATCGAGCATGTTGCCGGCGTGCGCACCACGAAACGCGTAGATTGACTGATCGTCGTCGCCGACCGCGAAAATGGTATTGTCCGGACCAGCGAGCAGTTTCAGCCACTGGTACTGCAACCGGTTGGTATCCTGGAATTCGTCCACCAGGATGTGTTTGAAGCGGCTGCGGTAATATTCCCGCAGCAGTTCGTTCCTGCCCAGGAGTTCGTAGCAACGTAGCAGCAGTTCGGCGAAGTCCGCCACGCCTTCGCGATTGCATTGCGCCTCATAGGCTTCGTAGACCGCCAGCAGCCGGCGCGAGTAGTCATCGGGTGTGTCCACTTGCGCCGCGCGCAAGCCCTGCTCCTTTGCCGAGTTGATGAAATTATGCACTTGCCGTGGCGGGTATTTCTCGTCGTCGACGTTCATGGTTTTCATGACCCGTTTGACTACGGCCAGTTGATCGGCGGAATCGAGTATCTGAAAAGTCTGCGGCAATCCGGCGTCGCGGTGGTGCGCGCGCAGGAACCGATTACACAGTCCATGGAATGTGCCGACCCACATGCCGCGCGTGTTTATAGGGAGCATCGCGGAAATACGGGTAAGCATCTCGCGCGCCGCTTTGTTGGTAAAGGTCACCGCCAGAATGCCCATCGGCCCTATCTGGCCAGTCTGGATCAGCCACGCGATGCGGGTCGTGAGAACCCGGGTCTTTCCCGACCCGGCGCCGGCAAGGATCAGCGCCGACTCGTGCGGAAGCGTGACGGCTTCCAGTTGCTGGGGATTGAGGCCTTCGAGAATGGACATTCAGGAAACGGGGGCAGATGCGCTTTCGGTGCCGAATTATACCCACGGTACATCGCGAGACCTGATGGACGTTGCGTTTGCGGCTCTGCACGCGGCAGCGAACAAGAGAACTACTGCAACGACGCGATGGGCTCCAGCCTGGGATGGCGCTGCTTCAGACGGGCGCCGAGTATGTTCGCTTCCATTTCCCTGCGAAAGTCGGCGATTCGAACCAGGTAAGCCGGGCCCTCCTGCTGAGGCTCCTGCTTGATGAGTGCCGAGTATCTTTCTGCGTAGCCTGGTTCAAGGCGACAGATACGCCGTGTATCGCCCAAAGGATGCAGGCCTGAACGTTATAATCCCACTTTTTTGGCTTCGGTTTCATTCATCATGCAGCCGCAATATCAGCCCGCCGCGATCGAGCAGCAGGTCCAGCAAGAGTGGCTGGAGAAAAAATCCTTCCGCGCGATCGACGCATCACGCGAACCGAAGTATTACTGTCTGTCGATGTTTCCCTATCCGTCGGGGAAACTGCACATGTGCCATGTCCGCAACTACACGATCGGCGATGTGCTATCGCGCTACTACCGCATGCGCGGCTACAACGTGCTGCAACCGATGGGCTGGGATGCATTCGGCCTGCCCGCCGAGAATGCTGCGATGGCGAACAACGTCCCACCGGCGAAATGGACCTACGACAACATCGCCTACATGAAGAAGCAGCTCAAGTCGCTGGGCTTCGCTATCGATTGGGAACGCGAGCTCGCCACCTGCCGGCCGGACTATTACCGCTGGAATCAGTGGTTTTTCCTGCGAATGCTGGAAAAGGGGCTGGCGTACAAGAAGACGGGCACGGTGAACTGGGACCCTGTCGACAAGACAGTGCTTGCCAACGAGCAGGTGATCGACGGTCGCGGCTGGCGTACCGGCGCGCTGGTGGAAAAGCGCGAAATTCCGATGTATTACCTGGCGATAACGCGCTACGCTGAAGAGTTGCTGTCCTCGCTGGAGCGCCTTCCCGGCTGGCCCGAGCGCGTGAAAACCATGCAGGCGAACTGGATCGGCAGGAGTTCCGGTGTGCGCCTGGCGTTCCCGTACCTGCTCGATGGCAAAGCCGGAAAGCTCTGGGTCTTCACTACCCGCGCGGACACCATCATGGGCGTGACTTTTGTCGCGGTTGCTGCCGAGCATTCACTCGCCGAGTTGGCGGCAAGGCGTGATCCCGGGCTTCACGAGTTCATCGAGGAATGCAGACGCGCTGGCGTACAGGAAGCCGATATCGCCACGCAGGAAAAAAAGGGCATGCCGACCGGCATGTACGTCGAGCATCCGCTGAGCGGCGCGAAAATCGAGGTATGGGTCGGCAATTACGTGCTGATGAGCTACGGCGAAGGTGCGGTGATGGGTGTGCCCGGCCACGACGAACGCGATTTCGCTTTTGCCAAGAAGTATGGATTGCCGATCAGGCAGGTGATCGACGTTGGCAGCCGGCCGTATACGCTGGAAGCATGGCAAGCCTGGTACGCAGACGAAGGTGTGTGCGTAAACTCCGGCAAGTACGACGGCATGTCGTATCGGCAATCGGTGGACGCGATCGCGGCGGACCTCAAAGCTAAAGGGCTCGGCCAGAATCAGGTGACCTGGCGCCTTCGCGACTGGGGTATTTCGCGCCAGCGCTACTGGGGCTGCCCGATCCCGATCGTGCATTGTGATGCCTGCGGCGACGTTCCGGTGCCCGACGATCGGCTGCCGGTGATTCTGCCGGAAGACTGCGTACCCGACGGCAGTGGCAACCCGCTTAACAAGCGGCCCGATTTTCTCGACACCACCTGCCCGAAGTGCGGTAAACCGGCCAAGCGCGAGACCGACACCATGGACACGTTCGTGGACTCGTCGTGGTATTTCCTGCGCTTCGCCTGCGCCGACCAGCACGCAAGCATGGTGGACGAGCGTGTCAACTACTGGCTGCCTGTGGACCAGTACATCGGCGGCATCGAGCACGCGATCCTGCATTTGTTGTACTCGCGCTTCTGGACCAAGGTGATGCGCGAACTCGGTCTCGTGAAGCTCGACGAGCCGTTCACGCGGCTGCTCACGCAGGGAATGGTGCTGAACGAGATCTTCTTCCGCAAGCCGGATCGCGGGCGCATCGAGTATTTCAATCCCTGCGACGTTGAGCTCGAGATGGACGGCCAGGGAAAACGCACCGGTGCAGTGCTCAGATCCGACGGCAAATCGGTCGAGTCCGGGGGTGTCCGCACCATGTCAAAGTCGAAGAACAACGGAGTCGATCCGCAGGCGCTGATCGAAAATTACGGCGCGGACACAGCCAGGTTTTTCATGATGTTCACCTCGCCGCCGGAGGACACGCTGGCGTGGAACGACGAGGGTGTGGAGGGCGCTTACAAATTCCTGCGCCGCCTTTGGAAATTCGCCCATGACAACGAAGCGTCGATCAGAGCTGAAAAGGCTTTCATCGTGGACGGCGTTTCCAGAAATGCGAGGCGCGATCTGCATCAATACCTGCAGCAGGCAAACTTCGACTACGAGCGCAAGCAGTTCAATAC
>Ga0187893_10011589_pt1 | contig 12764 bp, 13 predicted proteins | sample MA1701074metaG_FD_139574 | JGI IMG/M metagenome (GOLD analysis project Ga0187893, IMG submission 139574) | White microbial mat communities from a basaltic lava cave in the Kipuka Kanohina Cave System on the Island of Hawaii, USA - MA170107-4 metaG ...
GTCATAGCTCTGCTCCCTTGGTGGATGTCTTCGCGGACACCCCAGAGGATGCAGCGGGTATGGCCCTCTTTGCTAGCTCAGGACCGACCCTCGATGTGCAAACACCTACTGAACATTGGACAAACTAGCCCACGAAACTGCCCCACTAGAGTCTGCCAACAACGTAAGTCTTTGCGGAATATGCGCGCCCTGAGGGACTCGAACCCCCAACCCTCAGATCCGAAGTCTGATCCTCTATCGAATGCGCTGCCTCGGAACTCAGGCGTTTCTAGGGCGGGAGCAGTGGCTGTAGCCAGCTCGGTATGGGATCGGCCAAGAATACGCTTCTGCCGAACTCAAACTCGGCCACGCGGCGGAACGGGCTGCTTAGGTCCCCGTTATCGAATAAGAGCACAATGGGTAGTTCCCGAATCGCAGTAGCGAGATTCACGAGCGTTCTCGGAAACCGGGCCTCGATCTTGTCTGGTCGAACATCGTGACCCCCCTGTGAGACACGCATTGCGACGCGTTCCTCAGACACCTCAGGTCCAGGTATCCCAATGAAGCAGAGGACAACTTGGTAACCGGAGACCGCCGCAGCCTTGAGGAAAGAAACCTTGTCGCTGACAGGGTCGGACAACACCGTCTCGAAGATGAAGCTCTCTCGGTGTCTGACCAGTTCGCTTCGGAGTTCCGCTGCTGCCTTAGCGGCTTCCTCTGCGCTAATCCGAAGCTGGTAACCTAGATCGTCGGGGTTTATGAAACGTAGCCCGGTAGAACGAAGAAAAGCATTATAGAAGGTGGTTTTCCCGCTGCCGTTCGGCCCGCCGAGCGCGACTATAATTGGTCGTGCATCGAGGGCTTCGTGTATCACGCAAGCTTACAGGTCCTTGCCGTCCTTCACTGGCACAAACCTCCGCTGAACGAAGCGCCCGACCGTCCGTTTGCCATTCTTCTCAATGCGGACGAGAAGACCCGGAGCTTCAAGTGAGGCCTCATAGTGCGGAAATGGCTGCGAGCCAAGGAACTCAGCCACCATCTTATTCCCTTCAGGTGTCCCCGCCGCGGAAAGGGCCTTGGATAACGCGAGGTTATCAGCCTTCCTGACTCTCAGCAATCTTAGGAGCTCTGGACCGCGAAGAAAGAGCTCGACAGTACGCCCTAAGGTAACCCAGAATTCAATCTGGCCTGCGATAGACCGCTTGGCGATTTCACCGATGGCTCGAGCTTCCTGGACGAGCTCATCCGATAGTTTGACAGGCTGGCTCATGGAGTTAAGGTAGCAAAAAGCTACCCTTTGGTCAATGAACTCCCATTTCGGAACGCTTGGGGAGAGACGGCGCGGCATCATTTCCACTGCACCGCTGCGTCCCGTTTGCCCGCTGCCAAAGCTTATGCCTGAAAATAAGCCAACATTGACATATGGAGATTTGGACCATATGATCTGGAAGGCCATACACTGTTGAAAACCATTGGCTAGCCAAACCAGTGGACCGATCATATGATATACTTGAAGAACCGGGACCTGGTGGGAAACTGTCTGAAGCCGAACCTCAACCACCGCAACCATCTCATCTGGCTGAGATTCGGCGTCAGCTGGCGCTTCTCGCCCGCAATCCCAAGAGACGGTACAGCGAATGGTCGCCCGAGGCTCCATGTCAATGGCGTCCTCTCGAAGTACTGTCACCTGAGACAGGCTTGCCGTTCAGCAACGCCAGCGCCTGGGAATTCATAGCGCAATGTCTCGAGGGAGAGTGTACCCTAACCGAGGTAATTCTGGAGAAGCCCGAAGGCAAACGAGGATATGTCATGACGCCGCTGCTTGGAACCCGTCGATTATACATCAAACTTCAACACGGGAACGGGTACGTCTTGGGCCGAAGTTTTCACTACAGCGAGACACACCGTGAATAAGAACAGCAGGATTTCCACCCTACCCTCACCACCGGATCCTCCCGTCGCTTGTCCAAGCTGTGGGCAAACCGATGTAACCGTTGAAGTGCGGCCCCTTCCTTTCCGCTACGGCGAGGGAGAGACCGCTGTCGAACTAGAGGCGGCCGTCCCACTACACTTGTGTGGGTCCTGCCGGATCCAGTTTCTCGACCGGATAGGGGAAGAGCGCCAGCACGCAGCTGTCTGCGCACATCTAGGCTTGCTAGCCCCGGATCAAATACGAATTCTGCGAATGAAGTACAAGATGACCCGTGCCAACTTCGCAAGAGCCACGGGGATTGGTGAAGCCTCGTTGGCTAGGTGGGAGCGGGGGGAATTATTACAGAGCGTTGCCTATGACCGGTACCTGCGGCTACTGGAGAGCCCCCACAACTTTGAATGCGTACGTGCAATGGTAGACGGGAAATCTCGACGAGACCTCTCAGCAACACGGGGTTCTGAGCTGAGCTCAGCACCCCAAGAGCACAGGAAACGATTTCGTTTCGTCTCTGAGGATTCATATACTCCGGCGCAACGCAGCTACAGCCCAGTTAGGCGTACCGCATGAAGGCTCCCTTCGTTGTGACGTTCTACTCGTTCAAGGGGGGGGTCGGCAGGACAATGGCCCTGGCGAACATGGCTGTCGAACTGGCCCAGCGGGGACGCCGTGTCCTAGTAGCAGACTTCGATCTGGAAGCGCCCGGCCTCGACACTCTGCGCCTTTCTCAACCGGCTACGCCGGTCCCGGGAGTCGTTGATTACGTGATCGATTACCTCAAAGGTCAGGAGTCTCCTGACTTTAGCCGGTACAGCTATGAAGTACCGAAAGTGGGTGGATATGGCGGCGGCCTTTGGGTAATGCCAGCCGGCCTGCCAGATGACAATTACCCCGATCGCCTTAGCAGTATCGATTGGTCCGATCTCTACGAGTACCACGATGGCTTCCTGATGTTCGAGGACCTAAAGAATCAGTGGACGCAGCATCTCGCTCCGGACTATGTGCTTATCGACTCAAGGACGGGGCACACGGATGAGGGGGGAATTTGTACCCGTCATCTGCCGGACGCCGTCTTTGTGTTCTTTCTACCAAACGATCAAAACCTCCGTGGTCTGCGTCCGATCGTTAAGGCTATCAGAGAAGAGTCACGAGGTCCGCAAAGGAAGGAGATTCTCCTGCAGTTCATCACGTCTAATGTCCCCGATCTAGACGACGAGGAAGGCCTTCTCGGAAACCAACTCGAACGATTCAAGCGGGATCTCAGGATCACTGATCCCACTAGTCTCCACACCATTTACCGCTACGACAGTCTGTTGTTGTTGACTCAAGCTGTCTTTACCAAGGACCGTCCCCGCAGCAGACTCGCCGAGCAGTATCGTAAATTGGTTGATTCCTTGATCGCGCTGAACCCTCGCGATCGAGACGGAGTCCTGAAAATCCTCAGGTCTAGGGATGCCCGTCGTTCGCGCTCCCTTGAGGCAATCGAGAGCCAGCTAGAGAGCATCCAAGCTGCTCACCCGGACGACGGAGAGATTCTCTTCGCCCTTGCACGCGCCCGCCTCGAGCAAGGTCGTGGGCAGGAAGCACAGGCGCTCCTTGATCAGGCAATCTCGACTGGGTTTGAAAGTCCAGAAGCGCTGCTGGAGCGAGCGGAGCTTCAGTTCCGGTCCCGGCGTCGAGACCAGGTAGCGAACGATGTCATGGCAGCTCTGCAATTGGACTCCACGGACTCGATCCAGGTAACTCGCGCGGTCAACCTCCTGAGGGGTTCTCATGAGGACCGACTTCCCGATATTCTGCGAACACCAGCCGTGCAGCGGCTCGCGCCTCAAGACCGTATGAGTCTCGCCCAGCTCCTTAGTTCAACGGTCGGGGAGCTAACGGTTGGTACGGATCTCCTGCGCGAGGCATTGTCGGATTGTAAGGACGAAAGAATCAAGCGTCGACTGCGCTCTACTCTGGCATTCAATCTTATTGCGATTGGTCACTTCGAGGAGGCGCTCCAAGAGATCAGGGTGGGCCGGTCAACGCAGGATGAATTGGGTATTCAGGACGCGTTTAACGCTGCCATGGCAGAATGGGGCCTACAGGGAAGTCCTTCGGTATCCTCTTTTCGTGCCGCAGTTGCAACGGACGAAGGGCAACGCTCTGACCTGAATTTCCTGCAGTGCATGGCACTCGCCCGGCGGATTATCGGCGACACCGAGCATGCTTGGCAGCTCCTAAGCCGCGCCCGACAGGGTGCCATGTCCTATCGAGCTGGCTCCACCTTGCTCAGCTGCTGGCAATATCGACTGGTCAGTCGTGGGCGATTCCTCAGGGATCTCGACGAGATGGAGCGAATGTTCCAAGGAGAGGCCATCCATCCTAGAGTTCTGACACTTTCCGCTGAGAGTGCACAGCATGATTGACGTTAGTAGCCTCCCGCATCTTCAGGCCGAGGTACGCGCTTGTGTAAGGTCAGATTCCGATCTCCTAGACAGGTACTGCGGTCTCGTCCGAGACTTACGTCGGCATGTCCGTCGAATCCACCCCTACTCGACGACGGCTGTCGCCTTCGTGGGGACCGATGGTGGAAACAACCTCGTCGAATACGATCCCTTCTTGATACAGCTAATTAGGGTCGTCGACTCAAGCAATGAGGAGTATTGCCTCGAGGTGATTACGCCGAGAACGCCCATGGGTGCCATCGACGCCAGACATCTCGACAGGGAAGGGCACGGCCGAACAGCGCTGGGACGAATGATGGAGGCTTTGGAAGTCCGACGCTTCGTCGACCTGAGCCAGACGACCGAGGATGACTCCGCCCGCAAGCCGACCTGGATTCTCGCATACCGAGAGCTGACCGAGTGGGCCATCCTCCTCGACCTGATCCGAACCCGGCAATTCGCGAACGATACCGTGATTCTCCAGGACGGGTTGCTTCGAAGTAAGGTCTTCGGCAAGCACCTTCGAAAGTATGTAGAGCTCCTCACCGAAGCCATTGCAGTTCAATATCGCCGCAGTCATCGCCGCATCTATGTCGCCGGTGTTGCTAAGCAATCGAAGATTCTTCAGGCGTTTCAACTCGCCATGTCAATGGAGGGTGTTCTTCGAACCTCCTACCCTGCGTATGTAGAGGTGCCCGAAGAACTCCAGCGTGAGGTTATCAAGTGGGAGGAATACATCAGGCGTTTCTCCCTCCTCGATGACGGTCGCCAGGTATTCAACGCTGGGAGAATGCACTGGGTGAAGTTTGGTAGCATGCCGCATGACCCAATCTGGTCGGTGGACTTACTGGAATCGCAAGTCGGTGAGGCAGATACAATCTTGGGTTATATCCTCAACGATGCAGTATCCGGCTTTCCGATCCCTTACTACCCCCTTTGTCTGCAACGCGCACACGAGCACGCTGCATTGGTCGATCTGGATTTCGACATTCTGCAGGACGAGGTTCTCTCCGCCCTTCGAGAGGTCATTGGAGCCAAAAGGACGGTCGTCGACGAGGCTCGACTGCAAACAGCAGATACCGCTCAGCGGCGATATTCATGACGACCCAAAGAACAGCGCAGGAGCAGCATGGTTGAACTATTCCGCAAGCAAGACATTGTCGGTGCCTTCCGCGGATTTCGCGAGGGGGAAAAGCTTGAATTCCACGCCGATCTCATGCTCCCGTATCAGACGCGATTCCACAGTATTCCCATGCATGGGCAGTTCCTCCTAGTGCAGCTGGAGACTCCCGACGAGGCAGTGCTTGGCCGAATCACCTCCCTAAGTTCCGAGGGTCGTCTCGCCGGGCCGATTGGTGAAGACTACAATATGAGGGCGATCCGCGAGGAGCGGCCAGTTCCCGAACAATTGCGACAGAGTTACTTGAAGTATCGCGTCGAGATTCGCGTCCTTGGCATCGTGCGGCGGGACGATAATCGGCTTTTCTTCGTCCCATCCCATCGTCGTCTACCACACGTCGGTAGCCCAGTAGCATTTGTTTCTGAGGAAGTCATGAGCCAGCTTCTCAACACGGAAGGTGATGGCAGCCCCATCGGCGTGCTGGGCTTGGGGGAATATGTCTATGCCGGTAATGCTCTCGACATAGAGGTTCAAGATTGGATGCAGATCAAGCACCCCCGCGTAGAGGTTCGATTCAAAGTCGACCACCTCGTATCTCTCAGGTCGTTCGTGTTCGCGAGGGCAGGGTTCGGAAAGTCCAATCTAAACAAGCTTCTCTTCAGCAAGCTCTACGCGCAAACCCCGACCGTGGCCAAGAGCAACGGCCGTCGCGTCCCCGTCGGAACCATAATCTTCGATCCGGAGGGAGAATACTTCTGGCCTGACGATAAGGGTCGTCCCGGTCTGTGTGACGTACCCGAACTCGAAGATCAGATTGTGATCTTTACCTCGCGAGCTGCTCCTAGCCCATTCTATGGGTCGTTTGTGGCCGGGGGGATCAAGTTGGATATCCGGCGCCTTTACCCAGCAGATGTGGTGTCAATCGCACTTTCCCCCGAGAAACAAGACCAACAAAACGTCCGCAAGTTACGCGGCATGAACCTAGCTGCCTGGTCGCAACTTGTTGACCTGATTGATCAGCACGGCAACTCTGCGGACCTCTCCCTAATTCAACAGCTACTTCACCTTGAGTCAGCCCAGGATGCCGAGGCGCTAGCTGCGCGCGCTAACATGACGACGGTCGTGCGAATGTTACACGATCGTGGAAGTCAGATGATGGATATGCTTCTCGAAGCATTGTCGCAGGGCAAGATCTGCATCGTGGACCTTTCGCAGTTGCGGGGTGGGGCGTCAATGGTCCTCTCGGGTCTGATACTTCGCCGCATCTTTGATAGGAATCAAGAAGAGTTCACCAAGGCTGAACCGAAGACCATCCCAACGATCGCCGTCATTGAAGAGGCTCAGGCCGTATTGCAAGAGGGCTCATCGGCCGCTGGTCCCTATATTGAATGGGTAAAGGAAGGCCGCAAATACGATCTCGGCGCACTCCTGATCACCCAACAGCCTGGGAGCATTCCAACGGAGATCCTCAGTCAGGGGGACAATTGGTTCATCTTCCATTTGCTTTCTGCCTCTGACCTTCAGAATGTGCGGAAGGCCAACGCCCACTTCAGTGACGATCTGCTGAGTGCGTTGGTGAACGAGCCCATCCGGGGTCAGGGGTTGTTTTGGAGCAGCGCGGCAGACACTCCCTTCCCGATTCCGTTGCGAGTTGCATCCTTCGAGCGACTCTATAAACCCCGTGATCCACAGCGTTCCCTCTCCGCGAAACCGCTTTTTGCCTCGCGCCTCAAAGGCCAGTTTGCCGCTGAGCTAGAGATTGAATCCGCTCAGATCGCCGTAACCACCGAGAGGAACGGACCTGTTGTTGCCGATGATCAACAGCTTATCGAGGAAGACTCCAAAGTTGATGCCTTACGGCTTCACCAAAGTCGTGCCATCGCTGCGCTTCGGCTAAACGCTGACCTTATGCGCGATCTCCAGGGTACCGGGGTGCCTTGGGGGAAAGTGGTAGGGCTCCTCAAGGATCAATTGCCAGCCACGATGACCGATCGAGACCAGATCGCTTATTCGTTGGTGGTCGAGGCTGCCTCCGAACTTCTGGGAGGCCAACAAAACGTTGCGTGGACCACGGAGAGGAGAGGACCCAAGAACACAACATTCATTGTCCGTAGGACATAGCCTATTTACGGGAGGGGCTGCGTTAGGATGTAGAAAGGGCAGCGTAGAAATCGTATTCGTTCCTCGGCTTGGTCGTAGAAGTTCCGAATTGCATAGCTTGGCGACGGCCATCTCGGGCGGTGCCCGCTGGTCTTATCGTATAGAGATTCCAGCCAGAGCCCACCAAGGAGACACGCATCAAATCGATAGGATGGACGGGACGGTCACCGATCTGTCCGAAGCGGCAAACTAATCTAGCCCCATTCACGCTAACTGCGGCTGCGTTTTGCCAGACAGCTCGGAGCTGATCAGCAAAGCCGATCGGGTCCGTGTGTTCGAGTTGGGCACCGAGCCGGTAGTCCACCGCTGGACTTCCGCCCAAGAACCAATTCCGCAGCCATTGATCTTGCATGTAGGTGCGTAGGCCGTAAAATGGCGGCGACGTTACGACCCATGCGAAACAGCGCCTTTTCCCAAAGGGACGCCGCGAGCAGCTGTCCGCGAGAACCACCCGGCCCCTGGCACGCCGAACCCGAGTGCCATAGTACCGTATTGCGCGCTCGGCAATGATGCGCATGATGTCGACTTCGACTGGGCGTAGCTTGTAACGACGCCAGAATGAGACAGCGTAATCAGGCTTTGGTGCAAACGTGCGCGGGCATTGGTTTGAGAAATAGGAGGGGCTCGTCTTTCCTCTTGGCCCGTGAAGTGCACCGAGGACAATGGCTCTGAGGGCAATACGTGTGTCGTTGCCAGAAGACTTCCTCAGGACTTCACGCAGGATGCAAATCTGGCGCAGCGTGCGCGGAGCGTAGGCATACCTCCAGAAGACAGTAGATGGTATTTCGGGATCACCGTTCGAAGCTCCAAGGATTGCCAACGCCTCATCGATGATGGCGCCCGGAGTCACATCACAGAGTTTCGCAGCGGCAATTGCCACCGCGACTGGGTTGGAGTCAATTCCCAGCGTCGGCAGGCCTCGCAACCGAGCGGCAAACGTCGTTGTTCCGCGGCCGCAAAAAGGATCTAACACCCATCCTTTGACTGACCCCGACCTTCGAAGCGCCCGCATAGGGAATTCAAGCGGGAACATTGTGTAGTACGGGCACACCCCATTCAAGGCCTCGAGCGCACCTTGTATTCGGATAGCCGCAGAAGTTCTCACGTGCCACTCACGCGGAGTTCCGTCCGCGGACGCTGTTTGCGGTTTCGTTAGGCACCACAAAAGTATCCCAGGGGGTGTGCGACAGATTCCGTGCCGTCAGGCTGGGTAGTCGGCGGATCAACCGCTCTTCCTATCGCGCTGGTACTTCAAGATGTCGGCCACCTCGCATCCCAGAATCTCACACAACCTGTCCAGCGTCCCGAACTCAATGCGCTCGGTCTTGCCGTGGTACAGCGCATTGATCGTCGAGTAGCCTAGCCCGGTACGGGCTTGGAGCTCGGTCTGAGCCATCCCCCGCTGCTCTAGTAGCTCCCGCAGCCGCACCCGGATCGCCATGGACACGGAAGTTATATCGCCGGAGCTATATTGCCAGCCCTTGACAAGCTATACGGCAAGCGATATATTGTTAGCGACATAGCAGCGGGGCAGTTAGGGTGGTGGCGGACAATCCAGAAGGAACCGCGCTTGAGTTCTTGCGCCCTCGCTTGTTGTGGCGGCGCGCCGAACTCTCGCGCGTCGGGGCCCTCGTGCAGGGGGACAAGCTCATTGACGAGGTCCTCTCGGACCTCGAGGGAGCGGAGCGGCAACAGAACGGCCGCTTGCTCAAGCTCTCCGAAGCGTCTCGGCTCTGCGGGTACTCCCCGGATCACCTGCGGGTGCTCATTAGGGCTGGCAAACTCACCGACTACGGCCGCCCGAATGCCCCGCTTGTCCGCCCGGACGAGCTACCCAGGAAACCCGGCCACTCTACCCCGGCCTTGACGCCGGCCCGCGCCATCGCAAACCTCAAGGCGCAGATCGTGGGGAACGCCATTCCTTCGAGACAACGGAGGTACAATGGCATCCCCGCGTAGGTCTCGCCGCTGGTCTTGGACCACCGGCGAGAAGGGGAAGAACCGGGTCCGCGCCTTCGACCGCGGCTCCCGCGGAATCTTCCTCGAAATGTTTGCCCGCGATCCCGCTACTGGATTGACCGCTCGCAAGCGGATAGCCCTGGGTCGAGTGGATCACGGATTCGCCAGACGGAAGGCCGAAGAGTTGGCCACCTGCTCCGGAGTAATGGGGGCAAGGAAGCTCCCGCCCTTACCGTCGGCGGGCTCTTTGACAACTACGAAGCACACGTAACGCCCACAAAGGGTGTCAGCACCCGGAAGCACGACAAGCGGGCGCTCGAGCTGTTCCGCCGTTACTTCGGTGCCCTGCGTCCTGTGGAAAGTCTGGACCGGCGCGATTGGGACGGGTTCATTCGGGATCGGCGGGCCGGAAGGCTCCGGCCTGCCGGAACCGAAGAGCCCAGAGCGGTGAAGAGCCGGGCGGTGGAGCAGGACCTGCGGCTCCTGCTCGCAGTGTTCAACTGGGCCATGGTGGTACGGGACACCGACGGTAAGCGGCTCCTATCGGCGAATCCGTTTGCTGGCTTTGCAGTTCCCCATGAGGAAAACCCGCGCCGGCCGATCCTCACCCACGATGAGTTCGAGCAACTCCTGGCCGTGGCACCGAGCATCACCCCGGCCATGGCAACTCTACTGGTCGTGGCCAACGCTACGGGCCACCGGATCAACTCGATCCGGCTGCTCCGCTGGTCCGATGTGGACTTTCACGGCAGCACTATCCGATGGAGAGGGGAGCAGGACAAGATCGGCCATGAACACGACACCCCGATGGTCGAGGCGGCCCGTCACGTCCTGCTGAAGCACCGGCTCAGAACCGGAGTCACCGGGGCCAGCGGTTGGGTCTTCCCTTCCCCAAAGGACCCGGGCCAGCCCCTATCGCGGCACCTGGCCCGCGACTGGTGGGAGCGGACCGAAGTGGCAGCCGGTATCGCCCGAATCCCGGGTCGCGGATGGCACAGTCTCCGGAGGAAGTTCGCAACGGAGCTCAAGGCCGCCAGCCTCAAGGATCTCTGTGCCCTGGGGGGCTGGAAGGATCACAACACCATCCTCAAGTGCTACCAGCAGCCCGATCCGGCAGCCATGCGGCAAGCGCTCGAAAACCGGGTCGCCCTTCGCACGGTTTGCTCCCGCAACTGACACCACGAACTGACACCAAGCTCCAGTCACCCACAACAAAGAAGCCCCGACCAGCACGGTAACTGGAACCGGGGCAACGGCTTTCCGAAAGTGGGCCTGGGTAGAGTTGAACTACCGACCTCACGCTTATCAGGCCCCCGACCAAGCCCTTGGAATCCGACGCGATAACGAAGTCGGACCTGTGCGCCTTGGGCGGTTGGAAGGACCACAATACGGTCCTCAAGTGCTAGCAGCAGCCTGACCCCGTGGCCATGCGCCTGGCCTTAGAACGGCGCGGGACGCTCAGAAACGCCTGATCCAATCCAGAGTTGACTTCTGGCATTATGTAACGTAGTTATCTGTTAACGATAACTACACAGTATAATGCTATGCCTACCATTTCACCGGTCGCTGCCCGAGAAATCGTTCACCTGCTGATCCTGCGAGAACTCGCCGGAATCCGCCGGGGCACTGGCATTACCGTGAAGGGTGGCGTCAACCTCCGGCTCTTCTTTGGGAGCGTTCGATACTCGGAGGACATGGACCTGGACGGAACCGACCAGGCATCGGAAGCTATTCGTCGTTGGCTCAAGGACATGTTCGAGAACACCGACTTTGCCCGCCGCCTCCGAGGGTTCGGAATTCGCGAGCTGGACCCAGGTGAGGGACCGAACAAGGACACCGAAACCACGTACCGCTACAAGTTCGGCGTGATCGTTGCCGGTGGCATTCGCTACCCCACAAAGGTGGAGGTTTCGTTCCGCGATCGGCACGCCGCGGACAAGACGGCTCTGGAAACTCCAACGTCTGACATTCTGAGAACCTATGCCATCGATGCCTTTGAGGCCCGTCACTACGTGAAGGAAGCGGCAATCCGGCAAAAGGTGGATGCGCTGGGCGGCCGGCGCGAAGCCCAAGCGCGTGATGTATTCGACCTTCACTTGCTTGTGCCCCACCCCGCGCCGGCGAAGCTCGTCGCGTTTCTGGCGAAGCAACTGCGCTCCGACCGCCTAAGGGAAGCCCAGGCCCGAGCTCTCGCGGTCACGTACGCGGAATATGAGGGGCAAATGTTCGAGTTCCTGAGTGACGAAGCGCGAGCACACTACGGGTCCGAAACCTCATGGGACGAAACGCGCCTGCGGGTAGAGGCATTCATCGGCCGTGTGCTGACGGTGCAGGAGCGCACGTGAACAAGGTCGCTCGCGTGATCTGGAATGAGCTGGTACCGCGATCGCCCGTTTTCAGTACGGCCGAGGTTGCGAGGCACACAAGCGTGTCGCTTGCCAATGCATCGCGCGACCTCAGGAATCTCCAGGCGCACGGCGTGGTTGCTCGCATCCGCCGCGGACTCTGGGCCGTTCCCAACCACCCCGACTTCTCTCCCTACGCGGTGGTCCCGCACCTGTTCGCAGAACGAGAGGCGGGCTACGTGTCCCTCCTCTCGGCCCTCAGCCTGCACGGCATGATGGAACAGATTCCCCAGACCATTCACGTCGTCACTACTTCGCAGCGGGCGCCGGTGAAAACGCCGGTAGGCAGCTACACGTTCTTCCGAATTGAGCCCACGCTGTTCGGCGGGTTCAGGCCCTACCGGAGGACGGGGAGTTTCGACATCGCTACGCCGGAAAAGACGGTGTTCGACACCCTCTACTTCTCTGCGCGAAAGGGGCGGCGCTTCTCGTTCCTGCCGGAGATCGAGTTGCCGGCGGGGTTCTCACCTGAAGAGGTCGAACGCTGGATAGGACAGGTCAGCCACGCACCGCTCAGAACCGCTGTGCTCCGGCGGTGGGCAGAACTGGAGCGCCGCGTTGGGTGGAATGAGGAAGGCAAGCGACGCTCGGAGGAGATCCGCTCAGGGAAGGTCACGACAATTCCCGCCGCTCAAGTGAGGGCCCGGATCCGTTCCAAGTTCAAGTGACGCGCGAGTTCGGCGCGCGGCCCCCGGGAGCCAGCGCGCCCGAACTCGCGCGCGTCTTCGATCCTCGTGAACTGGCACCAACAATTGGCACCGAGCCTAAACCTGGCTGGAAAA
>Ga0187893_10011591_pt1 | contig 12761 bp, 11 predicted proteins | sample MA1701074metaG_FD_139574 | JGI IMG/M metagenome (GOLD analysis project Ga0187893, IMG submission 139574) | White microbial mat communities from a basaltic lava cave in the Kipuka Kanohina Cave System on the Island of Hawaii, USA - MA170107-4 metaG ...
CGGGTATAGAATCGCATTCGAGGCCTCCTTTTCGGAAAAGAATGGTCGTGTCGCGAAACACGTTCTTCGATGGTAGCTGCGCGCTACCAAGCCCTCCGAAAACGGGGGCCTCAATCAGTATCACCGTGGTGGTGAGCGACGCTTTTCGCCCGGCGCTCTGCGCGCCTTCGCGCAGCGCGCCACACCACGAACCTTAAGCGGCGCTCCTGATTGGTAGACCAAATGCAGCCGCTCAAGAACGCTGCCGGCGCAGAGCTCGAGTGGAAAAGCGGCGGCTTGCTTTCCCGGGAGTACGCGTTGCAGTGCGGCGGGCAAGTGTTCGCCACACTAACAACTGGCTCCCCGGCGACGGCTAAGACGGCCCGGGAATCCTGGACCTTCGAGCGCGGCGGGTTCCTGCGTCCGCACGTGTCCGCCCGAGTGGCCGGCACTGAGACCGAGGTGGCTCGTGTTGCGCTGTCCTGGGGCCGCTCGGGCATACTCGCCCTCAAGGGAGGACGCGAATACGAATGGGAGAACGTCTGGTTTTGGAGCGGGAAGTGGCGTTTCATCGACGCGACCGGGAAGATCGTGGTCCGGTTCGAGCCTTGCGCATCTCTGTTCAAGACGGATTACGGCGTCGTGATGGAGGACTGCACACATCCCGACATGTCCCTGCTGGTGACGATTGGCTGGTATATGGTGCTCCTGAAGGAGCGCTACCGATAATCCGTCGCTGCTGCGGCTGTGATCATGTGGTGAGCTTGTCGGAGCGCCGCCTAACCCGCGGTTCGACGTAGACGGCAAACTTCCCCCGATTTAGTTGACACCTCCGCCTAACGACCCTAAGCCCTTGGGCCTCAGCGATTGACCAGCGTGCGCTCCAAGGGATTCCTCGCCGCCATCGGCTTCAACCTCCTGCTCTTGCTGCTCGCGTTTTCGGTCTGGGCGGAGTGGGGTCCATACGCGTGGGCGGCCGCGGGACAGCTCGCGGTCATGGACTCCTACAGCGGGAAGCTCACATTGTTCCTGATGCTCATCGTGCTCGTGCCGCCGGCGGTCGTGCTCTTGAGCCACGTCCTCGGCGCGGGCCGTGCCGTCTGGGCCGTTGCGTTCGGGAGCCCGGCGCTCGCGTTGACGCTGCATCTGGCAGCCACGGGCTACTTCCTTGTTACCGGCGGCTCAGCCCCGGAGCGTGCCTCGTTCGCCGATGCCGTCGGCACGGCGTCGTTCCTGCCGCGGTCCTTCACGTTGGACGCGGCGGAGCTGCCTCCGTTGGACCTCGGTCACGCGGCGAGCATCAGGACTTCCGCGGCGGGGTACGACGATAGCAACTACATCCCCTTCGCGAAGACGGCATGGCCCGACGATCGGACACCGGTGGTCCTGGAGTCGAAACGAATCCATCTCGATGAGATCGCCGCCGGAGGTCAGATCGACGGCAACATCCGCCACGGTCCGCTCCCCTACCTTGTGCGTCGCGCGTGGGGCCCTGAGGCGCCCACCCTCGGCATCATCGTTACCCACAAGGAATCCGTGCGCGACTATTGGACGGCGCCTGCGATCACCTACGTCCTATTGCTCCTGTTCGCGGGCTGGCGCTTGTGGAGCGTCAAACGCGCTCGATGAGGAAGCCTTGGGCTGGGAGGTCACGGTGAAGGGAATGATATGGCTCGAGGCGCGCACGCGCTGCCATCCGCCCAACCCCGGCCTAACGGCTGGAGGTGTATGGTGGCAGCGGCTGGACCCCGCGCCGCGACGGGGGCAATAGTTGCGCGGCTACATCTTTACCTTCCTGATCGCCGCCGCGCTCGGCGTCGCCGGCGGCTTCTCGCTCGGCGTCTTCGTCTACCCGTATCTCTTCCTCACCGACATCGTCGCCACCGAGAAAGTCCCGCCGGCCGCCGCAGTGCCGGCGGCGCCGCGCAAGGTCCTCGCGCGCGGGACGTTCATCCACGCCAATCCGTCCGACCCGATCCACTACGGCAAGGGCCGCGTGACGGTGTACGAGGGCCTGCTGCACCTCGAGCCGGATTTCGACGTCGGGCCCGGGCCGAAATTCCACGTGTATCTGGTGCCGGACAAGGAAGTCGTGCCCTCGACCAACGTCGCGCGCACGATGTTCGTGGACCTCGGGCGCCTCAGGGCCTTCAAGGGCAGCCAGAACTATGACGTTCCCGCCGGCGTGGAGGTGGCGAAATTCGGCAGCGTGGTGATCTGGTGCGAACAATTCGGCGTGCTGATTTCTCCGGCAAAGCTTTCGCCGCCGTAGAAAAAAAGAGGGCCCGCCTGTAGGGGGGAGGACGGGCCCGGGGAGGAGTCGATCCGCTTGGATCGCCGCTTGAAGAACGTGCTCTAGAGAGCTCCCTTCAGCCAGAGCTGCACCATGTAGAAGAGTCCCGCGCCCGCGAAAGCGTACGCCAGCAGCTCGGAGGCGACCGTGCGGTTGTCCGCGGCGCCCCAGCTGCGCGAGAACCAGGCGAGGCCGGCGACCAGCGCCAGCGAGCCGAGCGCCGCGGCGCCGGCCGAGAGGCTGCGTCCGAAGGCGCCCGCCAGCCAGCCGTCGGGCGAGATCACCTTGTAGATCGTGCCGCCGATTCCGGCGAGCACGAGCGCGAGCAGGCAGCAGCTCCAGAACGTGTGCGCGAAGGAATAGAGTTCCTGCTTCAGCTTGGCGGTGGTCGGGAGCATGGCGCGTTGGTTCTTTCGGACCCGGCCCCCTACTGCAACGCGCATGCCAGGAGGGCGGGACTAGTCCAAACAGAGGGTTAGGAAGCGCGGCTGTCGGGCAAGCCCGACGACGCAAGTCACACTGCTTTGGGCGGCGTTGAAGCGAAGGCGGTTTCTGCTGTCGGGCTGGAGCGACAGACCGCTACGGGAGCAGCTTTTCGATCGCCTCGTGCCCCTGGTTGCGCGCATAGTCGCGCGGCGTGAGCCCCTCGCGGTTCCTGGCGGCCGGCCGCGTGGCGAGCGGCAGCAGAAGCCGCGCGAGCTCCAGGTGCCCGCCGTGCGCCGCGGCGTGCAGCGGCGTGTTTCCCTTGCGGTCGACCGTGTTCGGGTCGGCGCCGCGCGCGAGCAGACGCTGCGCGACCACGATGTGGCCGCTCAGCACCGCCCAGTAAAGCGCCGACTCGCCGTCGGCGTTCCTCGCCTGCACGTCGGCGCCGGCGGAGAGCAGGACGTCGGTGTAGTAGGGCTCCGGGTGCAGCGCCGCGAGGTGCAGCGCGGTCTCGCCGTTCTTCGTGCGCGCGTTGACGTCGGCGCCGGCGCTCAGCAGCGCCGCCACCGTGCGCCGGTCGCCCTGCTCGATCGCGCGGAACAACGGCTCCGAGGCGAGCGCGCTACTCGAGCCCAGGACGATTGTCAGCAAAAGCGCCTTCATCGCGGTGCGAGCACCTCCGCAAGGTGCAGCGTCGGCCGGCGCGCGAGCGCCTCGATCTGCTCGCGGCAGGAGAAGCCGTTCGCCATCACCGCAGCGCCGCGCGCGGCCTCGAGCGCCGGCAGGAGCGCGAGCGCCGCGATGCGCCGCGAAGCCGCGGCGTGCTCGGGCCGGTAGCCGAACGAGCCCGCCATGCCGCAGCAGCCGGTATCGGGGGCAAGGATTTCCAATCCTGAATCCTCGAGGAGCGAGATGTCGGCCTGCGCGCCCCAGAGCGCTTTCTGGTGGCAGTGGGTGTGCATCAGCACCTGGCCGTTCGCTTTCCCCTTGAAGCCTTTCTTCCCGAGGAACTCGCCCAGGCCCACGAACCGGGCCGAGCGGCTCGCCTGCCCGGGCAGCAGCTGGCGCAGCTCATCGCGAAACACCGACAGGCAGCCGGGCTCGAGCACCACGACCGGACGATCCCCGGGAAGAACTTCCAGCACGCGCTGAAGGGCGCGCTTCGCCTCGTCCAGCATGCCGTAGTCGTAGTACGGCCGCCCGCAGCACAAGTGACGCGCCGGCAGTTCAACCGCGCAGCCTGCGGCTTCCAGGAGCCTGTGCGCGGCGGCCGCGGTGCCCGGCCGGAAATGATTGTTGAACGTGTCGTCGAACAGCACGACGCGCTCCCCGCCGCCGCCGCCCGGCCTGAACTGCGAGCGGAAAGTCCGCTTTGCGAATTTCGGCAGGGTTCGATCCGCCGATACGCCTGCGAGACGTTTTGCGATTCCGAGGCTCGAAAGGAGATTTACAACACTTGAAAAACGAGAGGCGGCTGGCGCCCACTCGCCGATGCGGCCCATCGACCACGCCTGCCGCGGCCGGCGATGCGCCTCGTAGTAGTGCGACAGGAACTCGGCCTTGTAGGCCGCCATGTCGGTGTGCGTCGGGCAGTCGCTCGCGCAGCCTTTGCACGCGAGGCACCAGTCGAGCGCCTCCTTCACCTCGGTGCTGGCCCAGCCGTCGGTGATCACCTCGCCGCGCAGCATCTCGGCGAGCAGGCGCGCGCGGCCGCGCGTCGAGTAGCGCTCCTCGCGCGTCGCACGGTAGCTCGGGCACATCGTGCCGCCGCTGCTCGCGCGGCACTTGCCCATGCCGATGCAGTGTTCGCTCGCGCGGACGAAGCCGTCGCCGACCTCGCTACTGAACGCGAATCTTGTCTTCAGGGAGATGGGCTTGTAGTCCGGCCCCAGGCGCAGATTGGCGTCCAGCGGATAGGCATCGATCAGCTTCCCCGGATTCATGCGCCCCTGCGGGTCCCACGCCTGCTTGAACTCGCGGAACGCCTGCATCAGCTCCGGCCCGAACATGAGCGGCAGCAGCTCGCCCTTCGCCTGGCCGTCGCCGTGCTCGCCGGAGAGCGAGCCGCCGTACTTCACCACCAGGAGCGCCGCCTCGGTGAGGAAGCCCCGCCAGTGCGCGAGGCCGGCGGGCGTGCGCAGGTCGAAATCGATGCGCGCGTGGATGCAGCCGTCGCCGAAGTGGCCGTAGAGCGAGGTGCGGTAGCCGAAGCGGTGCACCAGCGCCTGAAACTCCCGCAGGTAGTCGCCCAGCCGCATCGGGTCGACCGCGGCATCCTCCCAGCCGACCACCGGGTCGTTGCCCTTCGCGCCGAGGCTGAGCGCGGTGGCCGAGGCGCCGGTCTCCCGGATGGTCCACAGGCGGGAAATGAGAGATTTGTCGGTGAGGACGCTCCGGCTCAGGTTGTTCGCTCTCTCGATGGCTTCCTTCTGCGTATCTCCCCCGAACTCGACCATCAGCCAGGCCTTGCCCGGCGGCAGGAGCGCGATGTCCTCCAGGCGCAGCCGCCGCTCGCGCAGGCCGCCGATGATCGCCTCGTCGAGCCCCTCGCAGGCGATCGGCCCGGCGGCGAGGATGCGCGGCACCGCATCGCCCGCGGCGGTGATGTCCGGGAAGCCGAGCACGACCAGCACCCGCTCGCGCGGGCTCTTCACCAGCCGCGCCTCGGCCTGCAGCGTGAGCGCGCAGGTGCCTTCCGAGCCGACCAGCGCGCGCGCCACGTTGAAGCCGTTCTCGGGCAGGAGCTGGTCGAGGTTGTAGCCCGAGACGCGGCGCTTGATCTTCGGGAAGCGGCTGCGGATCGCGTCGCCGTACTTGTCCGCGATGGCTTTCAGCTTGCCGTAGATTTGTGCCCGGGAATCGCCCGCCGACACGATACGTTCAAGTTCACTCTGCGGCGTCGGGCCGCACCAGAACCTCGCCCCGTCGTAGGTGAGCACCTCGAGGCGCTCGATGTTGTCGACGGTGGTGCCCGCCATCACCGAGTGCGGGCCGCAGGAGTTGTTGCCGATCATGCCGCCGAGGGTGCAGCGCGAGTGCGTCGCCGGGTCGGGCGCGAAGGTAAGGCCGTGGGCTTCGGCGGCGTCGCGCAGCGCGTCGCACACCACGCCGGGCTCGACCCGGGCCAGGCGCCGCTGCGCGTCGACGGCGATGATCCGGTGCAGGTACTTCGAGCAGTCGATCACCACCGCGACGTTCACCGCCTGGCCGTTGAGCGAGGTGGCGCCGCCGCGCGCGAGGAGCGGAACGCCGTGGTTCGCGCACGCGCGCGCGGCCGCGATGACATCGTCGATACTGCGGGGTAGCACGACGCCGATCGGCACCTGGCGGTAGTTCGACGCATCGGCGGCGTAGGCCGCGCGCATGCCGCTGTCGAACCGCACCTCGCCCGCCAATTTTTCCCGCAACTCGGACTCAAGTCGCCGAAATTCGACCATCTGTAGTGATTCTTGCACACCCGCTTCCTTGACTTCGCCGGGGCGCGCGGCTAGGCTCGTTCGCAGACGGCCCGGCATCCTTTTCAGGTCGTCAGAGTCACGTGATCCTTCCATCAATCTCATCCGAGGAATCCACATGAAATCTGCTTGGGCAAGGATGCTTTGCCGCTTGTTGATGGTGCTGATGGTCTGGTCGCCGATGCAGTTCGCGCAGGCTGGAATGATCGGCACCGACCAGGTCGTGTCCGCGGCCTCGCAGGCCGATCGCAACACGGTGCTGGAATTCCTCGGCCGCGCCGAAGTCACGGGCCAGATGCTTTCGCTCGGCGTCGATCCCGCGGCGGTAAAGGACCGCGTCGCGGCGATGACCGACCAGGAAGTGCGCACGCTCGCCGGCAAGATCCAGAGCATGCCCGCCGGCGCCGACAGCGTGGGGCTGCTGCTCGTCCTGCTGGTGGTCGCCGCCGTGGTGTGGTACGTCTGGTTCCGCCGCTAGCCATCGGCCCAGGCTGGAAGAGAAGCGCCCGCCTCCTGGCGGGCGTTTTTCTTTTGGCGTGCCTCTCGGGCTGCGCGAGCCTCATGCCGCAGACCCGGGAGCTCGCCAGGGGGCTGCCGGCGGGCCTGCCGCAGAAGGTCGAGCTCACCCAGGTGCCGTTCTTCCCGCAGCTCGAGTACCAGTGCGGGCCGGCGGCGCTCGCGACCGTGCTCGCCGCGGCCGGCGTCAAGGTCACCGACCAGGACCTGGTGCCGCAGGTCTACGTGCCCAGCCGCAAGGGCAGCCTGCAGGTCGAGATGCTGGCGGCGGCGCGGCGCCACGGCATGGTGTCCTACCAGCTCGCGCCGCGCTTCGAGGACCTGCTGCGCGAGATCGCCGCGGGCAACCCGGTGGTGGTGCTGCAGAACGTCGGCTTCGTCGCGGGCTGGCATTACGCGGTCGCGGTCGGCTACGACTACGAGGGCGGCAGGCTGGTGCTGCGCTCGGGCATCAATGAGCGCGAGGTGCTGCCGTTCGCCGCGCACGAGGTCGTGTGGATGCGCAGCGGCTACTGGGCGATGGTCGCGCTGCCGCCCGACCGGATTCCCGCCACCGCCGAGGAAAAGACCTGGCTCTCGGCGGTCGCGGCGCTCGAGCGCGCCGGCGACGCACGCGCCGCGCGCGTCGCCTACCGCGCGTTCCTCGGGCGCTGGCCCGACAACGTGAACGCGCGCGTCGGCCTTGCGAACACGCACCACGCGCTCGGCGAGCTCGCCGAGGCCGAGGCGGTGCTGCGCGAAGCGGCGCGCAGGGAACCCGGGTCGGTGGTGGTGCTCAACAACCTGGCGCAGACGCTGTCGGATCTCGGCCGGCACAAGGAAGCGCTGCCGATCATCGACCGCGCCGTCGCGGCGGGCGGCCCGTTCGCAGCCTCGGCGCAGAAAACCCGCGAAACGATCCTGCAGCGCCTAGGCCGCGAGGCTGGCGGGGTCGAGCGCCTCAAGTAGCGGCGGCAGCGGGCAGGCGAGCGCCGCGCCGACCAGGCGCATGAGCTCGGCTTCCCCGACGCGGATCGTGCCGTCGAAGGTCACGGCGGCGAACAGGCCCTCGACCAGCAGCGCCTTCTGCGCCGGCGCGAGGGCGCGCAGCGCCTCGAGCGCGTCGAGCGCCGCCTGCAGCTTGATCTCGCCCGCCGCCGGCACGACCGCGACGCGCATCGCCGCTTCGGCGGCGCGCAGCGCGGCGAGCAACGCCGCCTCGCGCCCGCCCTTCGCGTCGGCGCGCGTGCCGGCGTGGGCGACGAGCGACAGCACGGTCGCGGCTTTGGCCTTGAGCTCGCCGAGCTTGCGGTTGGCCGCCGGCGGCCTGGTCCGCGGCGCGAACTGCTCGCGCACCAGCGCCAGCACCACGAACTCGTGCAGCGAGACCCGGCGGTCGGCGTTGATCACCGCCTCGAGCGCCGCGAGCAGCTCCTGCCTTGCCGGCGGCGGCGCTGCCTTGGCGGCGGGCAGCGCGAGGTCGATGAGCGGCAGGTGCAGCGCCGGGCCGACGCCGCGCACGAGCGGCGCCGCCGCCCGCGCGCGCTCGGCGAGCGCGGCGCTCGGTACCGCGGCAAGCTGCCGGCTCACCGCGTCCTCGGGGCCGCCGAGGAGGAGCGCGACCATGACGGCGGGCGCGCGCTCGACGTCGTGCAGCGCTTCGCGCAGCGCCTCGGGAAGCCCGGCGAGCAGGCGCGCGGCGTAGCCCACCTTCCCCGCGTCGAGGCTGCCGACCAGGCCGACGCTCTGCGCCGCCGAGCGGCCCCAGGGCGCCGCCAAGTCGCTCGCGCGGCGCCCTTGCTTTTCGGAAACATCGGCTTCAGCCGCCGGCGGCGGAGCGGCCGCGCGCTGCTCGCGGTATGCCGAGCGCTGGAAGCGCGGGTGCACGCGGCGGATGCGCTCGTCGAGCGGCGGATGGGTGTCGAACAGCGCGCCGAACCATACCTTGACCGCGGCGCCGAAGAACATGTGCGACATCTCCTCGGCGTAGCGGTTGGCGAGCAGCGCGCCCGCGCTCGAGGAGCGGATCTGGTCGAGCGCGCCGGCGATGCCGTCGGGGTTGCGCGTGAACTGCACGCTCGAGGCGTCGGCGAGGAACTCGCGCTGGCGCGACACCGCCGACTTGATCAGGCGCGCGAAGAACAGGCCCACGTAGCCGATCACCAGCAGCGCGAGGCCGGCGAGGATGATCGCGCCGCCCTCCTTCTTCGAGCCGCGCGCGCTGCGCATCACGAACTCGCCGATCGAGCCGATGAACACGATGCCGGCGAGCACCCCGATCATGCGCACGTTGAGCCGCATGTCGCCGTTCAGGATGTGGCTGAACTCGTGCGCCACCACGCCCTGCAGCTCGTCGCGCGTCAGCGTCTCGAGCGTGCCGCGCGTCACCGCCACCACCGCGCCCGAAGTGTCCCAGCCGGCGGCGAAGGCGTTGATGCCGCGCTCGCCGTCCATCACGTACACCTCGGGAACGCGCACGCCGGCGGCGATCGCCATCTCCTCCACCACGTTGCGCAGCCGCTGCTCGAGCAGGTCCCGGGTGTCGGGGGAGACGCGGCGCGCGCCGATCATGCCCGCCACCGCCTCTCCGCCGCCGGAGAGCCGCGCGACGTTGAACAGGCTCACCGCGGCGATGACCAGCCCGGTCGCGGCCGCGCCGCCCAGCCAGACCTCGACCGGCACGGCCTTCACGTCGACCGCGTCGGTGCTCCACAGGTAGAGCGCCGCCAGCACCACGTCGACCGCGAGCACCACCGCCACCACCGCGAGGAGGAAGAGAACCACCATGACCTTGGTGTTGCGCCGCGCCAGGGCCTGGTGCTCGAAGAAGGTCATGACTTGCGCAGCAGGCGCGGGTCGAGCGCCGCGATCGAGGGCGGCATCGGGCAGTCGAGCGCGGCGGCGACCGCGCGCAGGAGCTCGTGCTCGACCAGCTTCACGTTGGCGTCGGCCGCGATCAGCTCGGCGCAGGCGCCGATCAGCGGCTCCTTTTCGAGCGGCGCGAGCTGGCTCAGGCGCTCGAGCGCCTCCGAGACCTTCGCGAGCTGCAGCGAATCTCGCGGGGCCAGGGCGAGATTCGGCGCAACCTTGGCAAAAGCAGCTTCCGAATTCCCGGCATGAGCGAGGAGCGACAGGATCAGGGCGCATTCGGGCGCGAGCTCGTTGCGGCTCTGGAAGCGCACGCCGCCGGCGCGCTTCGACTTCGGCCCGAGGTTCCAGTCGAGGATCGTGTCGAGGACGAACTCGCCGAGACTGAGGCGCGAGTCGGCCTCGATCGCCGCGCGCATCGCGGCAAGGAACGCGTTGCGTCCCGCCTCGTCGAGCTCGGTGCGCAGCACCGGCAGCGCGAGCGCGACGAGCGGCAGGCGGTAGGCGCGGTCGAGCTGCGCGATCAGCGGCGCGAGCACCTCGCTCTTGCGCGCGAGCTCCTGCCGGCCGAGCGCCTCGAGCGCGCGCAGCTGGCGCCCGCGCGCGGTCGCATCGCTGTCGATGATGCTGCCCACCATCACTGCCTGCGCCCCGGCGGCGTCGCCGAGCGCCTCGCGGATCGAGGCCGGCAGGTAGGCGAGCATTCCCGAGGCGTACTCGAGCGCCGCGCCGTCGGGCGTGCCGATCGAGGCGACCAGCGCCGCCGCCGCGGTGACCTTGGTCGGCACGATGGTCTTGGGGGCTTCCTGCTTTGGCTGTTCCTTCGGCTTCGGCTTTTCCGCAACGGGGCGCGGCCGGCGTTGCTGCTCGAAATAGAACTGCGGCGCGAGGTGCGGGTTGGCGCGCCGCATGCGCGTATCGGTCGCCGGATGCGTCGAGAACCAGGAGCGCAGCGCGTTCGGCGCGAACAGCATGTGGGCGAGCGAGTCGGCGTGCCAGTTCAGGATGCGCGAGCCGTGGTTGTGGATCTCGATGCGCGCGAGCGCGCCGCACAGCCCGTCGGCGTTGCGCGTGTACTGCACGGCGCAGGCGTCGGCGAGGAACTCGCGCTCGCGCGAGATCGCGGCCTGGATCACGCGCGCGGCGAGGTAGCCGACCGAGCCGGTGGCGAACACCACCGCGCCGAGCGCGGCGAACGGCGGGTGCAGGAAGCTGCGGCCCTCGTCGGTGCCGTAGCCGGAGTAGAAGCGCATCATGAAGCGGCCGATCGCCGACATGAACACCAGCCCCTGCAGCGCGCACGCGGCGCGCAGGTTGAGCCGGATGTCGCCGTTCAGGATGTGGCTGAACTCGTGCGCGACTACTGCCTGGAGCTCGTCGCGCGACAGGCCGTCGAGCGCGCCCTGCGTCACCACCACGATCGCCTGGTTCGGCGAGCGCCCGGCGGCGAAGGCGTTGATGCCCTTCTCGCGGTTGAGGACGTAGACCGGCGGCGCGGCGAGCCCCGAGGCGATCGCCATCTCGTCGACCAGGTTGACCAGGCGCCGCTCGGCGTCGATGCCGCTCGAGCGCGCGACCTTGCGGCCGGAGAGCATGAGCGCGAGCTCGCCCTCGCCGATCGAGAGCCGCGCCATGATCTCCAGGCTGCCGAGCGCGATGACGCCGAGGGTGATGCCCGACACCGTGGCGTAGAGCGCGCTCGAGGCGCGCTCGCCGGTCCACCAGACGTACGGCGGCACCACGGCGAGGTTGACCGCGGCGACGACCAGCGCGACCGCGACGACGTACAGCGCAAGGAGGCGCGCGGTCGCGCGCCGGGCGCGGTCCTGCTGCTCGAAGAACCCCAAGCTACGTGAACGAGACCTTCGGCGCCTTGCGCTCCTCGGCCGACTCGGTCGCCTGCAGGAGCTCGGCGGCGTCGAAGCGGAACAGGCCGGCGAAGATGTTGTCCGGGAAGGACTCGCGCTTGGTGTTGTACACCATCACCGAGTCGTTGAACGCCTGGCGCGCGAACGCCACCTTGTTCTCGGTGCTGCCGAGCTCCTCCTGGAGGCCGAGCACGTTCTGGTTGGCCTTGAGGTCGGGGTACTGCTCGAACACCACCATCAGGCGGCCGAGCGCGCCGCCGAGCGCGCCTTCCGCCTGCGACAGGCCGCGCATCGCCGCCGGGTCGCCCGGCGCGGCCGCCGCGGCCTGCGCGGCGCTCACCGCGGCGCCGCGCGCCTTGATCACCGCTTCGAGCGTATTGCGCTCGTGCGCCATGTAGCCCTTGACGGTCTCGACCAAGTTCGGGATCAGGTCGTAGCGCCGCTTGAGCTGCACGTCGATCTGCGAAAAGGCGTTCTTGAACCGGTTGCGCAGCGCCACCAGCCCGTTGTAGACCATGATCGCCCAGATGGCGACCACCACGACGATGCCGAGTACGATCCACCCGCCAGTGCCCATGCGCCCCCCCGTGTGATGACGCCGCTACTATACCGCGTGCTGCGCGCGCAGCCGCACGAGCTCGCCGCGGTGGCCTGGGCGTTCGCGTACTTTTTCCTCCTCCTCTGCAGCTACTACATCCTGCGCCCGGTGCGCGATGCGCTGGCGGTCGAGGCCGGCACCGGCGCGCTGCAGTGGCTGTTCACCGCGACCTTCGTCGCGATGCTCGCGCTGGTGCCGCTGTTCGGCTGGCTGTGCGCGCGCCTGCCGCGCGCCCGGCTGCTTCCCGTCGTGTACGGGTTTTTCACGTTGAACCTGCTCATCTTCAGCGTCCACATGAGCCCGATGGTGTTCTTCGTCTGGCTCAGCGTGTTCAACCTGTTCGTGGTGTCGGTGTTCTGGAGCTTCATGTCGGACGTGTTCGACACCGCGCAGGCGGCGCGGCTCTACGGCGCGATCGCCGCCGGCGGCAGCTGCGGCGCGATCGCCGGGCCGGTGCTCGCCGCCACTCTCTCGCTCGAGCTGGGGAACGCCGGGCTCCTGCTCCTGTGCGCCGCGCTCCTCGCCTGCACCATTCCGTGCATCGCCTTCCTCGCGCGCTGGTCGGGCGCCCACCCGCGCCGCGGCGACCCGCCGCCGGAGGCGCCGCTCGGCGGCTCGATCCTCGCCGGGGTGCGCGCCGCGCTGTCGTCGCCTTTCCTGCTCGCGATCTGCGGCTACCTGCTGTGCTACACCGCGCTGTCGACTGCGCTGTACTTCCAGCAGGTCAGCATCGTGCGCGAGGCGGCGCTCGAGCCCGCCGAGCGCACGCGGCTCTTCGC
>Ga0187893_10011592_pt1 | contig 12761 bp, 35 predicted proteins | sample MA1701074metaG_FD_139574 | JGI IMG/M metagenome (GOLD analysis project Ga0187893, IMG submission 139574) | White microbial mat communities from a basaltic lava cave in the Kipuka Kanohina Cave System on the Island of Hawaii, USA - MA170107-4 metaG ...
GCACGAGGGGGCGTTTGTAAACCGCCCCGCGAATCGTCGTCCGGTCTTATCGCTCGTACGCATAATATCGTTCAGACGAAAGCTACCGGCTTTAGCCGGTAGTCGTTTACTATGAACAAGCCCGTAGGACGTACGTTTATTCGGAGGCAACAACGACATGATCCCCTCACACAATTCGCTTCCAGCGTCTACCGCTAATGATATCCCAAACCGTTTGACGAGCGAGACGAAACTTTTTCGCCACTTTGACGAGCGAACGCACTTTCGGATACTCGGCACGAATCCGTTGCGCAACGCGAAACGTAATTTTCGTCCCGTGCCCGCGCCGCGTGTTCTCGGTCATCGTCACCGCCTCTAAGCACGCCGGACGTACGCAACGACGAAAACGCTTCGCATGACGTATATGATCGACAATATCGCCTTTTTTCAACTTGCCGTTAAAGACCTCGTAACTAAACCGGTGAGCCCACACCGACTGGTTTCCACCACCATAATGAAACCGGCCATACCCCTTGTTCGACAAACAACCCATCCATAGCCAGTGATGCCGGGTCTTTTTCACCATATTATGAAACCGCCCCAGATCCCGCGCCGTTGGCTTCTTCATACCTACTTGGTCACGCAAACAAAGCGATCATCGAGTCCTCGCATCAAAGGCTGAACCTGGGACCACGTCAACCGACCACTCCCACACCCGGCGCGCCCCATAACAATCGTCTTCCACTCGGGATACTGATCGGCGAGCGCGACCAGCTCCTTGACGCTCCGCTCGATCAAATCGAGCTTGGCCGGGTCCGACCAGATTTCTTTTACAGGGAACGACAGTATCGCCGCATCCAAGAACGTCTTGGTTCGAATCAAATAAACGTGATTCCCGCCACGCTCTAAAAGCGTTCCTAGCTCCATCTCGATCCCCGGATAACGCTCTTTGGCTTCTAACGCACAGCCGCGTCCCATGACCGCCGCGCCACGTTTCGTCGTTACGCCGTTGGTCGTTACGACACGAGCGTCCGCCGGGATCGTCCACAAGTCCGCTATTCGTTCTTTCACGAGTCCCCCATAATTTTTCTTGCAAATTCACAGACTCTACTTAAACGATCACACGCTCCGACCACGTACCCCGCAGTCGCCGTAACAACAAAGCAGGCGACCATCACACCGAGCCCCGCGAGAGAAAGCAAAGGAAAATCTGGACCGATAACCACCCAAGGGATAATCTGCACCGAATTTAAAAGCACCACGCCAAACATAAAAACTCCGAATTTCGCGCTTTGCCACCTCATCGCACGACCGTTCGACACAAATCGCACGGCCCCGGCGAGCCGTATTGATCGCCCCGGCAATCGCAATGCTCGCTATACTTTTTTACGAGCGCTCGCAGTTGCATGATCTTGTCCGATTTATCGATACACGATTCGCATCGCGTAATCGTTTCCTCGACCCACTCGCATGTGCATTCACATCGCTCATCCGGACAAATAAAGTGATGAAGAGCGCATCGTTTCTTAACGCAACACGCGCAATCCGGATCTTTCCGTACGATCTTTAGCGTCATAGCTCGCACGTTCCCTCGACACCGCGTCGCTCACGATTCTCGGTACGCGACTGTAACCAATGGAGCGCCTCTTCGAGCTTCGTAATCGCCAACGCATTTTCGCGGCACTTGAACTTGCTCGATTGATAGAACTCCAGTCGTCCGAGCGCCGCTTGAATCACCGCCTCGACAAAAGCACCACTTGGTTCCTTGCGATCCGCCCCACGACCGAGCGGACCGTTTTGCCACTGGATCGTCAAGCCGACGGCGGTCGTCGTTCCACCCGCCGGGTTACCTTGGGCATCGAATTCGTGTTTTTCGACAAGTGTCTGTTTCATATTCGCCTCCTATTACTTTCGCGCATGAACCAGCCCCGTTTTCAAAACTTCCTCCATCGCCACCGCGAGGCTATCGTAAAAATCGAAATCGCTCCGTGGACATACGCTCTCGACAATCGCCTGTAGCCCATCCGTCCACTTGACAATGCGAATATCGTAGCGACGATAGATTGTTTCCATTAGAGCCCGTTGTTCGTCAAGCGTCATTCTACGCCTCTAATATCGCCCACTGTTTTAATTGTCGCGTCGCTTCCTCACAAAGACCGCATCGGACCTGAGTGTCCTTTCCGCAACATTTATCGCGATACATCGCCAACAAATCCGGAATCGTAACACGTCTCTGTCCTGGATACGCCATACCTACGTCTCTCGCTTTAATCAACAGCCCAACGACATACGCTACTTCGTCAAGCTTGTCCAGCTCGAGTTCCACGCTCCATTCTTTTCCATAATCGGAGAAGAGAAGGAACGACTCACGACGCAATTCGCCATGAACGCCCTTGTCATGATCGTCTACAATGTATCCCATTACGCCTTCCGTTCCTTCTGATGGTGCAGACGTTGCGCGTACCCGAGCTTGCTCATCGCCGCGACCACGTTCCTGGCGCACGAATCACATTCGTCCGCGAATTCTATTGCCGCATGGCCCCACGTACAGGGAAGAGAACGACCTTTTTTTGGAATCGGACAGAGCGACTTGTGTTTCGGACACGGATCAACTCCCATTGCATGGCGTAGTTTCGCAATCGTCATTTTCGAACCTCCCTCGATAATCGCTTTGCGTAATCGATAAGATCGGACTGCTCTTCGCGATCCTGAACCCACAACGCCCACGTTTTAACCGCGATACAGATCACGAGCATGACCGACATCCTTACGAAATCGTATAGAAACGCAAAGGCGAACGTGAACGCCAAAGCCGAGAACTCGGCGAGCCAAAAGAATTTCATAGACCTTTTCGTATCTCGTACGCGATCTCACGACACGTCCCTGCGCACTTGAGCGGAGAACCAAAGCCGTCATCGTGATCGCGATAACAAATCTCCGCTACGAGCTTGGCGCAACGTTTACGTTCAGCCAAGCGTGTCGCTCGAATATGCTTCATAAAACATTCACGACAATAAAGCGTCTTTCGATAGTGAACGCACGGCGACCCCGTCGACACGCTATCGACCAGAGCCGCCAACGAGCGCGGATCGTTACGCCTGATCTTGATCGGTTTCTTCATAACCCGAACGCCTCGCGAATATATTCCGCACGCTTGAGTTGCCCGCCGTACTCAAGAGACGCTACGACTTCTCGAAGAAGATCGCTTTGTGCGCTCGACAAACCGCCGCCCGATAAGATTTTAATTTGCGCCTCGAGGTGCTCGATCACCCCCTGTAACCGAGCAATTCTCTTTTCTTTCCATTGTAACCGTTCCTCAAACTCTTCGCGTTCATATATCGTCACCAGGACTTGTGTCACTGACGGATCAACGCCCGTTATGGCGTAATTCGCAGCGCCGATATTGGCGCTATGAATATTGGTCGCCGTACCAGTATCGGTAAACCTCACGTATTCAGGCACCGTACGTCACTCCTTTCGATGTTGACTGCTCCACTCGAGGAGCTTGTATTGATCCACAGCACTCCACGCTGTCGCCGACGCCTCGAGTGCTTCGAACCCGCAAGACGGACATTTAGGACACTCGCCCGTGCGACGTCCAAGCGTCTGGGCGATGTACAAGATCGCCTTGCGCAAATCTATAAGCTCGACCATATCCTTGCCGCCGGTACATAAAGCGCCCAGGTCGATCCCGTCCTGATACGCAGCGGCGTCGCGAGCCAGAATCCATCGAGCCAACTCACGAGCCGTTTCTTTCGAACTCGGGTCCGTATCGCTCCATGGCTTCCATTCGTTACGTTCGTACAGAATCGCCATCCGCGTACGAATGACATCTATCAGCTCGGCAGCCAATTTTTCGACCGCTTCGTCATGGATTTCTTCGGACACGCTTCCTCCTCGTAACAAATCGAGCGCCCGGCATCGTCATCATCTTGCTATCAATCTCGCCACTACCGTTTGTCGCAGCGACCAAGCGATAGTGCAAAACCTCGACTTGATCAGCGGGACGCTCGATCCAACCATCGTAAGGACACTGAACCTTACAGTATTTTCCGTTGATTAAAAAATGACACTCACGACATACGTAATTCGTAAGCGTGTGCGCCTCGTCAATAACCGTATCGTCGGACAAGACACGCACCATCGCTTCGAGCTGCAAGATACGATACTTTAGTTTTTCAACATCATCGCTCATCGGACGCTCGTAAACTCCTGAAACGGACGGTTCGGATCGAACGTCCGTACGCCGCAAAAGAGATACTCTCGCACCTCGACTAGATTAGGGTCGCGAACTAGAATACCTTTTCCGCTCTGGATACAATGCGGGGAACAGTACGTCTCGCTCGATATCGCCTCTGAACACGACTTGCAAAATACGACACGCAAGTCCGAGACGCTGCCTCCGCCTTGCAGGATCGTAAGCATCTGCTTTAGACTCTCAAGCTCCGGCCTCATTTTCGCCAGCTCTTGCAATTTCTCGAGTTCACGCACGCGATTCATACGCCGTAATCACGCTCCTCCGCTTCATCGAACAGGATCGTCGCTCGATCCAATACGTTTCGTGGTTCCGAGATAAACGCCCGAGACGTAAGGAATACGTAATCCCGATACTCCATAAGCTCCGGAAATCGTTCGTACGGCAACTTGCCATCCGACATGCAATGCGAAGCACACTGGCCCCCCAGTATCCGACGCCGACAATTTAAACAAAACAAGACCGAGATCCGACACCGCGTTTCTTCCCCGCGCAAGATCGCCAACTCACGTTTCTGACGCTCGATAACTTGCTCGAGCTGACTCATGCGTTCGATGGCCGCATCGCAGAAACCGCACTTGTCGCTACTCATACGCGGTCCTTATCTTGTCGTTTCGGAAGCGGAACCCACTTGCCGTCAAACGAACTTCCACCGATCCACAATGTTCCGTATTCTTTACGCTCACCGCACTCGCACCGAAGTATCCAGTGCTCGTAACGAACGAAACGCCCCACACGATCCTCGAGCGGATAATAGTCGGCAATATTCTCTCTCTGAAAGACATGCTGATGATTGCGCTCCCGAAAGCTTGATGCCGAACCGACCTCGAGAAGAATCGCAACGATCACAGACACAGGGAACATCATCACGCCCGCCCACTCGTTGCCGGTCCAGTATCCGACAGCATACCCAAAAAGCAGACCCCATATACACGAGAACCGACCGATCCGAAGGAGACGATCACCCATACTCATATATCGACCTCGCTCTAATCTTCTTCGGCGACCAACTCGACCTTTTCGACCAGGACCGATTCGACCGTCTCGCGGCTAGCGTAGGCGACATCCGTCTGATTGATCCGCCAACGCTTCTCGTTATAGCGCCCCGGAACCATTCGTCGCGCTATCTTCGCCGCCTGCTCGACCGTATCAGCCCTAACGGTCAACGTATCGGACGAAAGATTACGGAATTCAGGCTTGCGCCTCGCCGGTTCGCCGTTCCCGTACTGACGGCTCCTTTTAAAATCTGTCCGCATTATCGGACGAATCGTCACATCGAACAAACGCACTTTCATACTGTCTCCTTTTAATACCCGCAATCTCCACCTTTATGGCCACCTCGCGCCGAAACCCACGCGATCCCGGCACAGATCCCCATCATCGATAGCGATGGGTACTCTTTCAATATCGACCCGCAGGACGCTCCGTGTTTATGCATCAGCCACACGAGACACGGTTCGATCCGCGAGTCCTTGATCGTCGGTCTACCACCCCGCCGACCGGAAACTCTTTCAATCCAGGGCTCGTACCACGCACGTTTACTCGTCATGCTTCCAACGTCCCCATATATCGTTCCTAAAGCACGTATCTCGCGCAGCTCGCAAGCAGTATACCGACATGGACTGGTGCTTGACCTTACGAACAATATAATTATCCCTCTTTCCCCGGAACGCCGTCGCGAATAGAGCGAACGGCGTCAAGACCTCGTACGCGTCTTCTAATTTTTGACGCATCTCCTCCAACCGGCGACGAAGATCGCGACACTTCTTGTTGGCGCACTCTGAACGAAAACGACCCCGTTGTACTTTGCTCATTTTTTCGGCTCTGACGATGATTTCGGAATGGGTTTAAATCCGTTCTTTAGGCCGTTAAAATCGTGGTCCGGCGCCAACTCGAACCGACCAGACTCGATAATCGCCTTGTCACGCTCGGTCTGGAAATGATGAATCGTCCAACACCCCGAAGCGCAACTGAGCGCGATAACCATAACGGCCAGCGCCACCCAGCGAGCAACGCCCATCACCTCCTCGGACTCGGTCCTCACTTTTCGATTTTCGTTACAGTGGTGACACGAGCACGACGGATCGACGGGGATAATCTCCCCGCAACCGGGACAGAAATGCTTAGTCGCCATACCTATTCTCCTCTCCTGCTCTACGTCTTTATCTTATACCATCGCGCCTTGCGTCCATCGACCGCCGAATACATTTTCCATTTGGTCGAACACGACTTGCCGTCCGATCCGACCGTTACGTGCATCTTCATTGCCGCAATCACCTGGGGATTAAGCATGGACAACACCGGATCGTCATTGGTTAATACGGCACGCTTAGACCGCTCTTCGTACGTCATAAAGATCCGATGCGTCTTTGCGGTCGCAATAAACGCCATACCGAACATGAGCGCTTTACACCGATACCTGATAGACGGTGGTTTCGGCAGCGTCACCACCTCCGACAAGACCGAGTAATCGATCTCGGCTTTTTTCAAACGACGAGGGACGAGAACGTCGCCGATACGAAATGTTCGTCTCATAACCTATTCTTCTTCTCGCGTCTCGATCTCGCCTTCGTCAAACTCTCCGGCACGCCACCGCGCTTCGTACGTAAGCTGCCGAAAATCGCGAACGACGATAGAGCCGCCAAGGTGCCGTCTGATAATATTCTCAGACTTGACCGTATCGACAAGACCACGCTGGATCAATAGCCACAAAAGGTCGATCCTATCTTTTGCCCGTCCGGTCGCATACTTCATCGCGGCAAGATACTCGGGCGAAACAACCCAAAACCCCTCGTCTGTCGACTCCGCTTCGCTCAATGCGGCCTCGTACAATCCTTTAAATTCGTCCCGACGAACAATAAGATCGACCGGCACCGCATCCAAAACCAGATAGCGCTTGCCTCCAAACGAAAGAGTTTGAACGTCTTCGCCTATAGGCATCGCCGACTCGGCGACGAAATTGACATCTCCGGTCAGCCGAGTCGATCCGTAAAACTGCATCGCCAATCCACCAACAAGCGCAACACGAATTCCGTGCTGATCGGCAAACCCTTGAACGTACCGAGCAGCCCTCGCCAACAATTCGGGATCTAAGAATTTGCGCCCCGGCCTACGCTTCCTCATACGATCTCCTGCGAACGAATCGACGTTGCGATCTCGTTAGCGCAACACGACATGAAATGCTCCGTTTTCGTATCCGGCTTGTGAAACCGATCCGCCAGCATCGCATCGGTATCGCGCTGCTCCAATCTCGCCTGACGGATCTCCATCACGATCAAAGCGACCATCGCATCTAGCGCCTTGGCGTTAGACGACTTGGGCAACGCGCTAATACGTTTCAAAACCCGCTCCGCCTGATCCTCCGCCTTCATTCGATTACCCGAATCACTTGCGCTTGAATCGCAACACCCGCCTTGCTCGCAGCCCGAAATCGATGATGCCCATTATTCGCCACGTAAATCGAACCGCTGATCGGCACAAGGTACGGAACGGATAACGTCTTGAATAACTCGGGCGTAATACGTTTGACGATGATCAACTGGGGCAACTGACCGTCCCTGTCCTTCTCCGATTGCCCATACTGAAAGTCCTTGCTAAATTTCTCCACGCATCGGTCGACGATTTCCTGCGAGAACGCATTATTACCGCGCAGAAGAATCTCCTCCTCGTACGGTGAAATAGAAACGAACATTGGACGCTCAATCGATGGATAGTCTTTTCGTTCCTGGCTCATAGATCATCATCCTCGTCGCACGGAACATCCGGAGGCCGCGTCGGCGAATCGGCAAGTTTTCGAAATACGCTCTCGGGAATATCGACCGGATACATACGCGGAATCACTTTTTCGATCACGCTGGGTAAGCACGCACCGCACGCCTCGATACCGTTCACCGAACCGAAATTACTGTCGGACTTACGCAAGCGACAGAACGAACATTCCTTGAGCGTCTTCACGACCCCCTCGAATTTTCGGCGGCGAGGACGAACACGAAGCACGGAGTCGTATTCGATACGCCTAGCTGTCTCGCGTTACCGACAACGCTCGACCAGACAGCCCGGATTTTGAATCCGGTCATTCGCACCGGCTTCAGCGTGCTAACAATGCCGTCCATCGTTAACCCCTCGCCGCGTTGCCAAAAAAGCCCGATCAAATCCCTATACGGACACTATCTTTTTCTTTGCTTTTTTCGGATTGACGACCTTCGTCTTGGAGATCGTAAACCACGACGACGCCGATTCGGGCAACCGATCCCACGCCGACTTGGCGAGCGCCGCGCTCCCTAACGCTTGAATCAAATTCGTCAGCGACGCAAGTTTGTCCGTCTTTCGCTCCAGAACAAGACGCTCGCCGTCTTCGAAATCGAACACTTGGACCCGCAGACGACGCAAGCGCTTACTGACGCGCTCTTTTTTCGCTCGCAGCTCACACATTGCTCGATATAGTGCCCGGAACTCCGAGGCCAACCCTTTCACACTTGACGCCATACTTAATTCCTCCAGTCTACTTCCGAGCCCTCTATATCTACCATCTCCCTCAAACGCGAATTTCCACGTATTCCATAACTTGAAGCCTACACGATCCATTTTACGATTCTGGCCCTTTACGACCCGTCTTGATACCTATCAAGCGCTCTCGCACTTGCCCGCCCGAATCTTCCTTGCCAGCACCTCTAAGTACACCACGAACCACCCATACCCGTCCGGTTTAGCCTCTTCCGACTGGGCTTCTTTCAAGATATAGCCCGCCAACGCCCGTCGAACCCCCTCGCGCTGCTTTTCAAAGGCGGCTTGGACCACCTCCGAACATTGGCACCGGTCTTTATCCGAGTCCCCTAGGAGGCACTTTTCGATGTCTAGGATCAGTTGCTCTTCGGCAGATAAAGGCTTGTCGCTCTCCACCCGACCCCTCGTTATAAAAGCATTAGGCTCGATTTACCGAGACTTCGTTTTTACGCCAATCGATAGCGTACACGCGCTTTGGATCGAAATAGTGCTTGCGCCCCCATGCCGATACAATCTCCGCCATCATCGACTTGAAACGCCGAGCCCGATCCGCCGCCGCCTGGACCGTCTCAAACGTCATCTCCGATCCCGACATGTAGACCTTGAGATTGCCCAGCGCCTCTTCCGTACTACGCTCGTGGCCTTGATGCGCTTCGTAATACGCCTTCATTTCGTCCGCTGCAATTTCGTACTTCACGACCGCTCCAAATTTTACACCCCGCCTTTCGGCGGGGCGATGCTTCGATATACCGAAAGAACGCTAAGTTTGCGGCTTGCGCTCTCTGGAATACGTCGGCGCCGGTCCGGTAATTGACGTCCCGGCCCTGTACAAACACGCCGCGCATTCGATAGCGCATTTTCCGTGAGCGACCTTGGACACCGACCCGAGACTGATTCCGAGCGGCGAAGGCAGCTTAAACGACGCCCTGACGCATAGCTCGCCCGTAGCGATTTTACTGTCACACCACCAACACTCTTCGCCCTCGGACTTGACGACCACGATACTCTCGGGATGCGCCATGCGTCACCTCGCTAATCGGGAAGACGCCGAGGCGAGTAGTTACGCATCGCCTCGGCGATCTTACGTACCTCGTCGGCGGCACGTAAAAATCGTTTTCGATCATCGTCGTTCGTCGCCCGAGCGGCTTGTTGTTCCAGACTACCGGCATAATGTTCGACCGACAACGCAGCCAGAGAATCCTTGCCGCGCAACAAGAACACGGGCTCGTCCTCGGGGATCTCTTTTTTCTCGGTCCAAATCTTCCCGTACTTTCCCATTTACAACTCCAATCTCAATTGCTCAGCCTCCAGCTTTGACCCAAACAACTCCACCGGAACACCAGCGGCTTGAGCCTGTCGAATCATATTGATCGTACCTCGGCTCGTTCGGATCGACTTGTGAAACGCCCATACGCGATCCGGCTTGCCCTCGTCCAACATCCGCTTGTTCCGGATCGGCCCGGCTGCTTTGACGTTCCCTCGCGCACGCCAAAAGTCCCACTCTGCCGGAAACGGCAAGACTGCCAACCCGAGCCTCTTCGCCTCTTCGTCCGCGATCATATCGGCGCCTTGGCACGCGCCATGAATAATTACCGTATCAAGCGGCAGCGTCGCCAACCGATCCGCGATCATCTTGCGGTCGCTCCAAAAGCGGTCCCCGCATACGAGAATGCGTACCATCGTCATCTCCGTGGAAATAATCGCAACCGACGCAGTATCGATACTCGACGTCTTTCGGATGCCAGCTCGTCCGTCCGCATTTTAAACACCGAATCGCCTTACCGCCCTCGACAAATTCGTAGGTCGGTTTATCGATACCAATTCCGTTTCCGAACAATCGAGTCACGGCGCTCCAACGACGCATACGGGCTTGTCCTCTATTTTACGAAACAATTCCATCGGTATGTAAACGATCAATTCCGGATTTTGCGCCACACCGGCTACTTTTGGACCGGCGCCGGTCTCCCGTATCGACACCTGAGCCTCTAGCGATGCGTCGTACTGCAAATACCGATCTGCGCCAGGAAACGCCACGATCAAAAAACACGGTTCGTTCGTTTCGCGAACGCATCGAGACAATCCCTGCCATGTCGCTAGATCGATCATCAGCATCGGATACTCTTTAGACCGACACCGCACATTCGCATAGCCAACAACGGCATCAAACTCGGGATGTAAAAGAACGGTATTGACAAAGCCCTTGATCTTTGTCAAACGTAGACCCCACGATAGGGCGATACGAGAACGCAATACCTCTTGATTCTCGACCGCCCGCGTAATCGCGGGGTTCGTACGCATCAAACACCCGCCGGTTTCGACACGGCTGAACCGTTTTTGACGAGCGCGATAATCTCGTCAAGCTTCGCCACGACGATATCGTGCCCGCCACCCGAAGACGCCGATGGAACCAGATCGGGCTCGACCGGAGCTGGAATAACGGGCTTGATCTCCTTTTCGATTGCGATCAAGCGATGCTCGACCGCCCCGACTATCACCTCGAGATTGTCGACGCGATGCTTTAACGATGCACGCTGCGGCCTGTTTGTCGTCACCAAGTCCGACACGCTCGGAGCGCGACTGCGCTTGACCTTGTTCTTGCTGCCTTTGGGACGTCCCATGTATTCTCCTTCAAACAATCCCGAGATCACTCATCGTTTTCTCGAAATGCTGCGCCGCTCGACTCCGAAACGGACCCATGTAAGCGTTTCGATACATGTACGAGTATCTCGTATTGCCCATTAAAAAATCCACGAGCGATTCGTTCGCTCCAACGACCTCCATCATCATTTGTTGATGCAAATTACGCAAGGAAGAAATAGAGTATCCGCGATCTATTTGCGCCGACCCTATCGCCGCTTTAAACGTATCCTGAGCCCAACGCACCGTCCGATTCTTATCGACATCGCAATGCGTACCGTTTTCTGCGTGAAAGATCAAATATTCATTCCGTGAATATTTCGGCAAGCGAGGATCGACCTTGAGTTCGTGCCGCTTCATATACTCAACGATAGGGACGATGCAACGAGGCGTAACTGAAATTACGCTCTTACCGACACGAATATCTGACGCCACAATCGCACCACGCGGATCGTAGCTCGCGACCGTAATATCGCCCAGCGACAAACTTACGAGGTCCTTGATCTTGGCGCCGGTCAGCCAACTAATATAGACGAGCATCAACGCCTGATCCGCCCACGCCTCACCGTTAGCGCGTAAAACCGCGAGGCATTTGATAATACTCGCGGCTCGCTCCGGCTGGATCGTCCTGTCTTCGACCGCCTTGCCACGATACAACGCCCCCTGGTTCTCGGCGAATGATCTCTTTTTCACGCCACGTTCTTTCGTTCATGGTACGCATCGATGACAAGCGGCGTCAGATCGGCCCCTTTTTCATACGACACATTCGCAAGCCATGCAAGACAACACACCCGCGAGCACCAAGCGTATTCTTGCGGGTCAGAATCGTTACAGTCCCGCCCTAACCACCCAGCGATTTCACGGTCGTCCAACGCCCATACGCGATCCGCCGACCCTAAATCGATCTCGCAATTACATCCAGCGCAAGCGACCTTCACGGAAGCTGGCCTTCCTCCGTCTTGACTCGCAACTCATCGATCAATCGCTCCAATTGACCGTACGTTCGAATTTGACGCATGACTCCGCTAGACGCATCACCGAGAAGCGCCTCGGCGGCATAGACGACCCGTACGACAAGATGCCGAAGTTCGGCATCGTCACAGATAGACTTTTCGTTCAAGATCACGACATACGCTCCTTTTTAATGAACTCGATAACCTCCGTAGCGATCTCTCTCGCTGGTTTACCGATTTGCTTTGCGATCTGTAACGCTACCTTTGTGGTGACACTCCGCATGGTCTAAAGACCAGCGGCTTCTCGGGTTATCGGACGCGTCTTACGACGCCCCCTCGCCGATGGGCCTGCCCGGCCCCTCTTCAAAACGTTTTTCGCAGCATTAACGTCCCTGTGCGCTGTGTAACCGCAGTGCGGACATTGATGAATACGC
>Ga0187893_10011593_pt1 | contig 12760 bp, 5 predicted proteins | sample MA1701074metaG_FD_139574 | JGI IMG/M metagenome (GOLD analysis project Ga0187893, IMG submission 139574) | White microbial mat communities from a basaltic lava cave in the Kipuka Kanohina Cave System on the Island of Hawaii, USA - MA170107-4 metaG ...
GCTGGCAGGAGTGTCGGCTCCAACGAGCGGTGCCACCCGCTTCGACGGGCTCCATGTTTTGCCTTCATCGTTGGAAAGTGCGGCGTAGAGGTATTGCCGCCAACTGCCGGTGATCGGGTATTGAGACACATCGTTCCAGACCAGGAGCAGTTGACCACTGCTGAGCCGCAGGATCGCAGCCGGTGAATCTGGCGCCATGATCCGTGTCGGGCTTGGAGGAGTCCAAGTTTTCCCACCGTCGCTCGAAAACGACTCGTAGAATCGCAGGGTCTGCGTTCGGATGATCATCCAGACTCGGCCTTCTTTCAGCTCCACCAACACCGGTTCGATGGCTCCAGGATGGACTACCAGCGGGCCAAGCGGAACCGTGAGATTGTCCGTGCCTACCTTCCAGGTTTCTCCGCCATCCTCCGAATAGCCGGATACGCAGCGAAACTCGAACTGCTGAGCACTCTCCACGAAACGATCACTCATGTATGAGAGCGCCACCAGAAGGCGGCCGCTCTTTAGCTCAATGATGGAATTGATGGCTCCGGAATAAGCGTGCCCGAAATCGACTCGATTCGGCGGATTCCAGGTTTTTCCTCCGTCTCGTGACAGGGTATGAATCAGCTCGCTATGACCTGTGGCTTGGGTGCCGCGCTTTGGAAATCGGTAGTAACGGATGTTGAAGGCATGAATATTTCCTTTACGATCCACCAGCGGATAGATCTTTTGGGAGAATGATCCCTTGCCGGCGGGGTAGGCGAAGACGGGCTGAGGTTCATTCCAGGTCTGGCCATGATCGGAAGACAGGCGCAGATAGACGGGTTGTTCTGGTCCTTCAAGATCCGCTTCCTTGAAAGGGCGTCCTGGAGTGTACATCGTCAGAATCCGGCCATCCGGGAGGCGCGCCATCATACTCAGCTCTCCGTTGTAGTTCGTCATCTGGGGATCAGTCGCGCCGACCGCTTCAGAAAGAACGGCACAAACGGCAAGTAGAATCAAACGGAGTCTCTGCACAAGCGAGTGAAAGACACGCATGGAGTTCTCCCGGCCGGGATTGATATTTCCGAATATGGAAACCAATCGAAAACGAGCGCTCCGGCGAGCGCGTGTTGCCTCGACAGAAATTTCTTCAAGCCCCGGTCACGCTCGGTGGCCAGCACGAGTTCCCTAGTCTATTGGTGGGAGCATAAGTATGAGCACATACCTGCGTTCGCGTTCGTAGTACCGCCTTTAGGCGGTCCGGCTAAAGCCGGTACTACAAACGGTCCATGGCGTCTTACTTTTGCTCTGACTAATAAGTGGCGGTTAGACTCTTCCTCAAGTCACCCTGGGGTTGCATAGCTAAGGTCCCAATCGCCCAACTTCTTCAGGTTGCTGCCCGGCCTTTCCAGCTTGGGTGAGCCAGCCCGAGTCCATGCCTCCAGTTCGTCTTTGTGGCCCAAGCGCCTCAGCGCCGTCCAGGATGGATCGAAATCGTTGCGCTGGTCCGAATCCCAGAAAAATAGGTACTCCGCGCCAACCTTGTAAAGCGCCTGGGCTCGGCGGCGAAACTCTTCCGGAGGGAGTTTACGCGGCATGAGATTAAGTGCCAGTTTGCAGGCACTGCCCTGGGTGATCTTCAAAAAGAACTCTGCATCGCGAGGATTTGTCCAGGAATCGGCCGAACTCAACAAGCGCTCAACGGACGTATAGGGAACGAGAGTGTTCACGAGTCCCTCTTTGATCCACACTTGCAGATCCATTCCCTGATAAAGGTTTTCACTTTCGCTGCTCATGACGATGGCTGAAATTTCCAGGGGCTTGGAACGCTTGAGCTCACGGGAAACTTCCTTCATGGCAGCCTGGACCTCGCGCATGAAATCAGTCAGAAATGTGGAGCGATAGGAAAGCCAGCGCGGGTCACGTTCGTCAAGGTTTCTGGGATCTTCGCCGAACTTTGCCTTGAATCCATCCACGAGAGGAGCTTCATACTCGAGGAGAGGGGGGCGCCGGTTGTACGCCAGACAGATCCCGTCGAGGGGGTAAGAAGCCATCTCCTTCAACAACGAAATGACGGCCCGCCGTACTTCGGGGTAGGCATAGGACAACCGCGGGGTTGGTTTACCGTTGCGGTCTCGCCCTCGCCATTCGGGATGCTTCTCGTAGAAGCCGCCCGTGTTCCATTCATCTTCCGGCACTGGAAAGTGAAAGCCGGCTGGACGGTAAGTGCCGTGAAACTCCATACCGATTTGATGCGCATACTCCAGAGCTGTACGGAATGGATCGATCCCTTTCTTCCGCAGCGTCTGCCAGGCTTCTCCGGCCAAGCGATCGCCGGCCCTGTATGGATCCACAATCCAGTCGTCCACGGCGGTTAGGCCGATTTTGGTCGGGTAGTACATCCGGTCTCCCATTCCACCTTCCCAGTAAATCCGGGAGAAATCAGTGTGCCAGAAGGGTTCGAGTTCACGCCGAATCTCCGCCTCAGTGGTTGGCCGATAGGAGTAGGTGTAGCTCCAAGCATCGTGGTGAGCGAACAGACGCCGGGTCCGCCTGTCTTGGCGGTCCTGCTGCAGGGCCTTAACTTCATCTTCAGTCAAAGGAATGAGCTTCACATAGGCCACCCAGGCGCCGTCGCAACGATTTCCAACGGAATCCGGATTATCCGGAACCGCCTGCGCCCAAAACTGACGCATCACGATATCCTCGCCAGTCAAGTCAGCGATCTTCCAGAAATAATCGTCAATGCGATTGCGCGCGGCCGGATCGGGTTGATGTGAGATCATTGAGAAAGTCCCACTGCTTTTCAGACGGACCAGAATGCGGGTCTGGTCCTCTTCGCCTCCATACGAACGCAATCCGAAGTGAATCGCATGCCAACCCTTCTGAGGGACAGGCAGGGTAACTTCGGGTGCTGCCGTATTCTGCCCGGCGACCAGCATGACACCTTGAAACTGATCCGTCTCATAGTCCAGCAGTCGCCAGTGATGGCGCTTGGGTTTGCGGGAGAGCGCTGAGGCCGGTTGGCAGCGGCTCAGATCGCTGAGATAAATGGGCTTCTGTGCTGAAGCAGTCCCTTCTCCTAAGGCGGGCCCTGCGGATACTCCCAAGGCCGCCAGTGCAGGGAGCGAACCGGCAGTCTGCAGGAACTGGCGCCGATGAAGGACTCCTTTTTGTTTGGACCGATCGGAGGGTGAGTGGCGAATTGTGCTCATGATGGGACCTTTTTTGATTAGGGAATTGCCATCAGCGTATTTTTCGATGGCAATTTTCGGATGGCGGAATAGTGGTTCACTGAAAGCGCAGACTTAAGGGGAAGGAGTTGCTCCCGCTCCGCAACGTTCTTAATGGTATCCAAGATGAACGTTGGCTGCAGAGAGATGAACTCGGCGCGATCAAACGTTTTGTAGGCGAGGAAGGCATGCTCGAAAGCCTCAATCGTGCGCGTGTGCGGCGAATCCAGATTGGGATAGAGAAGCGGACCAGTGTCTACCTGGAAGAGCGTTTTCTGATCGTTTACATTGATCGTCTTGATTGGATAATCGAGAATCGCTTGAATTTTCCCGTCCTTCAACGTCAGTTCCGTTCTGCCCACCAGAATCCGATTCTTCAAGGTGGCCTGGACAATATCTCCACTCCGGCCCAGGACCTGCGGCTGACCGGCAGTTTGAATGTGAAAGACGACATCGTCAAAAAAATCCGGAATCGCCCCCACAGATTGAATGTGAAAGACGACATCGTCAAAAAAATCCGGAATCGCCCCCACAGAAGGATTGTTGTTCGATGCCGAGGCGTGTTGCCGGATCAGACGGTAATCCTTGCGCGAGAAAATGGCGGAGAAGTCGTAATTGGGCTTTGTGAACAGATCTCCTTGACCGTAGGTGTCCTCAGACTTGCAAGATGCCAGTAAGAAATACTCTTCGGTAGTCCCCTTCGTGGTGTCCTTCAAAACGCAACGGGCTTCCACTTGGATCCGGGCATTGTTGCCTCTCCCTCGCGTCACAAAAGTGACGAAAGAGCGGGAAAAATCAATGGGGGGAAGGTTTTCAGGAGGGCTCTCCTTGCTTAAAGATCCTGCGACAAGGAATGTCCCGATCAAGCCAAAGGTCAGCAACCAAAAGATTCGCCTCATTTCATTCTCCTCCTCCTCACCGCTCGGCTCATCCTACAGTCTCGTCCGTTCTGAAGATCGGGCCTGTCCATTGCGGAGTTGTCGCGGGTTTCTCACAGCGAATTGTGGCCGATGAGCCAACCCGTAGTCTTACCGCGCCAAACCAGATTGCTTTGCAGCCTGCAATCCCCGTAGGCCGAATACCCCCGGCGAACGGAATTTCCGCTTTGCTTTTCTCGAATTCAGGATTGCAGGGCTCGCTGCGAAGTTTCCAAAGATAACCCTTGCCAAGGTTTTCTTGTCCTCAGACAAACGAGTTCAGACTGAATGAAAACAGAAAAAGCTCTTGTCTCATTCATGTAATAACATCAGTCCACTTTTTTCTTGAGTGGCGATTCATCAGTCTACTGCGATTGCTCAATCGTTTCCACATCGTCAGTCTCTCGATCACATTCAGCCCTGTGTATCGCCAATACCAAATTGAAATGCCGCGGCTGTCTTCGGACAAACGGGCAAGTTCTGTCTGAACGAGTGTGCGTTAGATCCACAGGCTCTTGGGGATGTATCCTAAAAAGACGTTCCGGCGGGAGTTAATGCAGGATGCCGTCCATGGTTAGTTTGCGTTGGCTCCAACTTGCGATGACGCGAGCCAAGGTTCGCGCGGCGCTGCAAAATCCAGAGGAGTGCAGCTTAGCCCCAGGGCGCACGCGAGGGAGAAGCACTCGTCTCGCAGTATGCGTGGTGTGCCAGGCTGCCCTGCTCCTGACACTTGCGGGTGACGCCAGGTATCCCGTACTCGCTTCCGATTGGTACCGTTTCCGTGGACCGAACGGTGGCGGCATTTCTGAAGCGACAGGCCTGCCAATTGAGTTTGGTGCCGATAAGAACGTGCTCTGGAAAACCCTACTTCCCCCAGGGCACTCTTCTCCGGTGCTGGCTGGCGATCGCCTCTTCGTGACAGGATTCGAAAAGGATAGTCTGGCAACTGTGGCTGTGAGCACCCAGACGGGAACGATTTTGTGGCGCCGTGACGTGAAGCGAACCGGGAGTGCGCATTATCATGCCAATAACAATCCAGCTTCTCCGAGTCCGGTTACCGACGGTTTCAACGTGTACGTTTTCTTTCACGAGTTCGGTCTGATTTCATATACGGCTGAGGGAAAGGAGCGATGGCGACTACCTTTAGGCCCGTTCAGGAACTATAAGGGGATGGCCGCCTCGCCGATTCTGGCTCGTGGCTTGGTTGTTCTCGCATGTGACCAGGATGCGGGTTCCTTCCTGCTTGCGGTCGACAAGGAGACGGGCTCGGTGCGCTGGCGCACTGAGCGGGCTGAGATTATTGGAAACGGTCATGCCACACCGGCCTTGTACGAGAGCAAGGACGGAGGGCAAGTTATCGTACTAGGCAGCGGACAAGTCGCTGGCTACAGGCTTGACTTAGGGAGTAAGGTCTGGTGGGTGAGCGGGCTGTCAATTCAACCCAAAGCGAGTCCCGTAATTGCGGCTGATGAGAGTGGTCGTGTCAGCGTGTACATTCTTGCGCCCGGTTCCGAGGGCGGAGCAGATGCGCCCGTTCAGCCGTTCGCAGATCTCCTTCCCACGCTAGACAAAAACCACGATGGCAAGCTGACCACCGAGGAGTTGAAATCGTTTAACCAGGCAGATGCCGATGGTGACGGCACCATGAGCGAAAAGGAGTACATTCTATTCATGTCGGGCGGGGCAATTCCTAGCGCTCTGATGGCTATCGATCCCGAGGGCAGGGGAGATCTTACGGATAAAGGGGTGCGTTGGCGTTACAGCAGAGGTCTGCCTGTGGTCCCCTCGCCTATCTTGTACGGTGGTGTGCTGTATCTCCTGAAGGAAGGTGGCATCTTAACGGCGCTCGATGCACGCAGTGGATCAGTGCTAAAACAGGTTCGGCTACGGGGCGCGCTGGATAATTACTTTGCATCGCCCGTAGCCGTCGAAGGCAGGCTCTACCTCGTCAGTCAGGACGGACATGTCGCGGTCGTTCGGGCAAGCAGCCAACTCGAGATTCTCGCTGTTAACGACATGGGCGAGGACTGCTTTGCGACGCCGGCCATTGCGCAAGGCCGTTTGTTTGTTCGCACGCGGAATGCGCTTCACGCCTTCGGGAACTTACAGGGATCAGAGTCCAAGCAAACTGAAGTGAATAAACGCTTAGTGCCATGAAGAGCGGCACACCCAGTGGCAAAGCCCGTTGACGGAAAATACAAATGCAGTGCTGGTGACCTCTCAGCAGTTGTGAGTGGCATCTGTCGAAACGGACTTCGTATGTCAAAGAGAGAAGTCAGCGCCCCTCACATCGTTCGGCCTGGTAGCGACCAGCACGGCCCGAACCTACTTCATCGAATCATCACTATCGGGGTCCACCTGGAAAGAACGATGATGCAGAGCAATGAGCATGAATCTAATCGCTTGGCGTCAGTGCACAGGCGTCGGCGGTTTCCGCACGGGGTGCTACGGGAGGCAATGCTCGGTGGAGTGTTGTGCCTGCTGGTCGTCGGTGCGACTGTGCCGCAAGCGCTTCCGCCAGTTGCAACGCGCAAGGTTGACTTCGCCTCCGATGTTGAACCGATCCTGGCGAGGAGTTGCATTCAGTGCCACGGCGCGGAGGTGCAGATGGGCGGCTTGCGGCTGGACACGCGCGCGGCTGCAATTGCGGGTGGCCGCTCCGGAGCGGTGATCCGTCCCGGTGACAGTGCAGGAAGCCGCCTGATTCGGCTCGTCGCCGGTCTGGAGGACAAGCTTGTCATGCCGATGTCGGGTGCGCGTCTCACTACCGCGGAGGTCGGCGTCTTGCGCGCATGGGTCGACCAAGGCGCCAACTGGTCTGAGCAGCGGGCGGGTGCGATCGAGGCCAGGAAGCACTGGGCCTATCTCCCGCCACGGCGCCTTGGGTTCCCCACGGTTAAAACCGAGACGTGGGTGCGCAACCCAATCGACCGTTTCATCTTGGCGAGTATCGAACAAGCAGGGCTCTCTCCATCCCCGGAGGCGTCGCGCGAAGCGCTGCTGCGCCGGGTCAGCCTAGACCTCACAGGTCTGCCGCCGACGCTCGCGGAGATCGATGCGTTTCTTTCCGATGCTAGTTCCAGTGCCTATGAGAAGGCAGTCGAGCGCCTTCTCGCATCTCCGCACTTCGGCGAGCGCTGGGCCCGACCCTGGCTCGATGCCGCGCGCTATGCAGACAGCCACGGTTGGGGGAACGACGAGCACCGCTCCGTCTGGCTCTATCGAGACTGGGTAGTCGCTGCCCTCAATCGCGACATGCCGTTCGATCAGTTCACGATCGAACAAATTGCCGGCGACCTGTTGCCGGACGCAACTGTAGCGCAGAAAGTCGCGACAGGATTCCATCGCAACACCCTGATCAACAACGAGGCTGGCATTGATCCCGAAGAATTTCGCATAGCTGCGGTGCTTGATCGAGCCGAGACGACAGCCACCGTGTGGCTGGGCGCGACCCTCGGCTGTGCCCGCTGCCACGACCACAAGTTTGACCCGTTCAGCCAGGAGGAGTACTACCGCTTCGTAGCCTTCTTCAACAACACCGACGACGAGGTGGATTTCTACGAGCGGGAGAACAAACCACTTGTGCGTGCTGGGTTGCGCGTGCCCGAGGTGGCGCAGCTCGAGCCGCTGCGCCGCCGAGTCGAAGTCGAACTGGCCCGAGCCGAAGAGGAATACCAGCGCACCGGGCCCGAACTCGAGCAGGGGCTCGTCCAGTGGCAGAAAGAGGCGCGCGATCGCATGGCGGCATGGCGACGTCTCCAGCCCAGTGGCACTCTGTCGCTCGCTGGCGCCGCGCTCAATGTTCAACCCGACGGCTCGGTTCTCGCGAGCGGGCCACGCGCCGACCAGGAGGTGTACGTCGTCTGGAGCGATACCTCCCTTGAGAAGCTGGCGGCGTTGCGAATCGAAGCCTTGACGCATCCCAGTTTGCCTCTCGCTGGTTCGAGCCGGAGTCCCGACGGCACCTTCATTCTTACTGACGTCGAACTTGAGGTTGCGGCCCGCGCCGGTGAAGAGACGTGGCGTCGAATCGAGCTCACGTCGGCCGCCGCGGACATCTCGGCGCGGCAGACAGCTGCCAAGTATGCGATTGATGACGACCCGTCCACGGGCTGGGGGAATGGTGGCGAGCGGGACACTCCCCCGCCAGTAGCCCACCAACTGGTTGTATTGCCTCGGGAGCCTGTCATGCTCCCCGGCGGGGCACGACTGCGAGTCCGCTTGCGCCATGAGGAGCATGCAGGGAACCAGGCCCTCGGGCGATTTCGTCTCTCGATCTCGGACGTCTCCGGAGCCGAGAAGATCACGACGCTCCCTGTCGCCGTCCAGGAGGTCCTCGCTGCCGCCCCTCCAAGTGTTGTTGCCCAAGAGCGAGTGCTCATCGAAGAGTATCGCCGCGTTGCGCCAACCCTTCTCCCCGTGCGGCAGCGGATCGCGAGCTTGCAGCGAAGGCTCGCCGAGCTTGCTACCCCATCGGCTTACGTACTGGCGGAGCTCTCACAGCCGCGCCCCATGCATGTTCTTGCCGGTGGCAACTACCGGAACGCGGGGAAACTGGCTCCTCCGGGTGTTCCTGCCGTGCTGCACCCATTCCAACCCAATGGGACCGCGAACCGTCTCGCGCTGGCTCGCTGGCTCGTGGACAAGCAGAACCCGCTTGTTGCCCGCGTGGCGGTGAATCGACTCTGGCAGGAGGTATTCGGACGCGGCCTTCTTGAGACGCCGGAGGATTTTGGCTCGCGGGCGGGAGCCCCGACCCACCCCGAGCTGCTCGACTGGCTGGCAGTTGAATTCATGGATCGCGGCTGGAGCGTGAAGACCTTGCTTCGCACGGTCGTGACTTCGGCGGCTTATCGCCAGGACTCGCGCCTGACGCCCGAACTCGCCGCCCGAGATCCGGAGAATCGCCTGCTCGCGCGCAGTCCACGCTTGCGGCTGCCAGCCGAGACAATTCGAGACACAGCACTAGCGGCGAGCGGGCTGCTCGACGAAACCCTTGGCGGGCCCGCGGTCTTCCCACCGCAGCCGGAGGGCGTCTGGCCGGGGTTTGGAGCTGAGGACGTCTGGGTGACAAGCTCCGGGCCTGAACGCTATCGCCGCGCTCTTTACACCTACTGGCGGCGAACCACGCTTTATCCCGCGTTCGCCGCGTTCGATGCTCCGAGCCGTGAGGTCTGCGTCTTACGCCGCGCACAGACAAATACGCCGTTGCAGTCGCTTACGACGTTAAACGATGCGGGGTTCTTCGACATGGCTCGCGGACTCGCCCGGCGCGTCCTGAGCGAGAATCGGGGGAGCGACGCCGACAGGTTGAAATATGCCTTCCGGCTTTGTACGTCGCGGTTGCCCGGGCCAAAGGAACTTGCTCCCCTGGAGCGATTTCTTGTGGCCCAGCGAGAGCGCTTCGCCCGGGAGATAGAACTCACGCGCCGAGTTACGAGCGGAGGCGATGTCGCACCCCCGTCGGGCGCAGAGGCTGCCGAGTTCGCTGCCTGGACGCTCTTGAGCAACGTGCTCCTCAATCTCGACGAAACCCTGACGAAGGGATGAGTGACATGATCAAAAGCGAGGCGGGTATTCAAGGTGTGGAGAGGAGCTTGGATGTCAGACAATATTGAAGTGAAGGCTCCTTGCGATGCTGAACGTGGTATTCGAGAGCTGACGCGGAGGCACTTCCTTCTGAGAAGCGGCGTTGGGCTCGGTAGCGTCGCGTTCCGCAGCATGTTGACCCGAGAGTTGCGGGCGTCCGAGCGAAAGGTTGTTCCGGCACCGCATTTCGCTGCTCGAGCGAAGAGCGTCATCCTGCTTTTTATGGATGGCGGTCCGTCGCAGCTCGACCTCTTCGACCCGAAACCCAAGCTCCGCCAGTACGATGGGCAGCCGGTCCCCGAGGATGTCATTCGCGGTGAACGTTTCGCGTTTATAAAAGGAGTCCCGCAGCTGCTCGGTTCGCCGTACCAATTTGCCAAGCACGGCGACGCAGGGATCGAGGTTTCGGAGTTGCTCCCGCACCTCGCGCAAGTGGTGGACCGGATCACGGTCGTGCGCTCGGTAGTCACTGACCAGATCAATCACGCGCCCGCCCAGATCTTCATGAGCACCGGCCATGAACAGTTCGGCCGGCCGAGCAGGGGATCATGGGTGGTTTATGGGCTGGGGAGCGAGAACCAAAACCTCCCGTCGTACGTCGTCCTGCTTACGGGCGGGCAGCCGAGCGCCGGCAAATCCTGCTGGGGGCCGGGCTTTCTGCCGAGCGTCTACCAGGGCGTCGAGTTTCGCTCGCAAGGGGAGCCGGTCCTGTTCGTGTCCAACCCTGACGGCGTGGACAGCGAAGCGCGTCGCGCTTCCATCGATCTGATCAAGGAACTCGATACACTGGAGCTCAGATCCGTGAGAGATCCGGAGATCGAGACCCGGATCGCCGCGTACGAGATGGCGTTCCGAATGCAAACAAGCGTTCCGGAGCTAACCGACCTTCGCGCCGAGCCAAAGTCGATTCTGGATCTCTACGGTGTTGAACCGGGAAAACCCTCCTTTGCGGCCAATTGTCTGCTGGCGCGCCGCCTGGTGGAGCGCGGGGTGCGCTTTGTGGAAATCTACATGCGAGGTTGGGACAGCCACGGCAGCTCCAGGACCGACGACATCGTTGAGGGGTTGAAGAAGCAATGTCGCGAGAGCGACCAGGCAGTGGCTGGGCTGATCCGCGACCTTGACCAGCGGGGCCTCCTCGATCAGACGCTCGTCGTGTGGGGAGGTGAGTTCGGCCGGACACCGATGAACGAAAGACGCAACGGCTCAAAGTTCCTCGGCCGCGATCACCATCCGCGGGCATCCACGATGTGGCTGGCGGGAGGAGGAGTTCGTCGTGGCGCCACAATCGGAACTACCGACGACATCGGATATCGTGTGGTTGAAGATCCGGTACACGTGCACGACCTGCACGCGACGATGCTCCACCTGCTGGGGCTTGACCACACGCGGCTAACCTACCGCTATCAAGGCCGAGATTTCCGACTGACTGACGTTCACGGTAATGTCGTGCGCAAGCTTCTCGCCTAAGCCGAGCCCCGCTTTGTTCTTGACAAGAGCACCGTTCTATTTAAATATTTGACTCAAACACGCTAGATATATTATTGCTATATTCAATTGGGTGAAAAAGTCAGCAGCCGAGATAAACGCTATCTTTCCGGGACGAGCGGCGTGACATCACCTGTCGTAGTGTTTTCCAAAGTTGAAGACACCAGGATCCCAAGACGGATCGTTCCCAGCGGAAACAGAGTTGGAAGGATCACAAAAGCTTAGACTGAGATACTATCCGAGGACTTGAGGAGGCAAAAAGGTTATGAGTCAGAATCGACGATCCATCATGGTGCTATTCGGGATCATGATCGCGATTTGCGCTGTGGCGCAAGTGGGATGGGGGCAGATCGGTAACGCTGTGGTTACGGGACGTGTCAGCGACACCTCCGGCGCGGTGATTGTGGGTGCTGAGGTTCAGGTCAAACGTGTCGCGACGAATGAGATCTTCCGGGCCACGACGACCGCCAGTGGAGACTACAACGTGGTCAGCCTTCCGATCGATGTTTATGAGATTCGCGTCACGATGGCTGGTTTCAAGACGGAGGTTCGCACGGGAATCAAATTGGACGTTGGCAGTACGAATCGCTTCGATTTTGAGCTGAGTGTGGGAGAAGTAACCCAGACCGTCGAAGTGAGTGCCGAGGCGCCGATTCTGCGAACTGAGAACTCAACTTTCGGACAGGTGATAGACAACGCGAAAATCATGACGCTTCCCTTGAACAGCCGGAACGTCTTGGGAACCTTGGGAGGACTGACGCCGGGGGTCGCCCCGGGGCGCGGCCAAGGCACTGAAGGGGGCCGCCTAAGCTTCAATGTACGGGGAATGCGGAAATCCGACAACCTGCTTATGGTGGACGGGACGATGATGTCTGAAGGCAATGGCGCCGCCACTCATGATCACAATCCGGATGCGGTTCAGGAGTTTGAAATCAAAACCGGTCTTTACGGAGCCGAGTACGGTGTGCGTCCGGGCGGACAGTTCAGTCTGGTGACGAAGAGTGGAACCAACCAGCTTCACGGAACACTTTTTGAGTTTATTCGCAACGATAACCTGGATGCCCGCAACGTCTTTGCGCAGAGGAAACAGGAGTTCAAGCGGAACCAGTTTGGAGGAGTGGTGGGGGGACCGGTTTATATTCCGAAGCTGGTCAATGGAAAAGACAAAATGTGGTTCTTTTTCTCGTATGCGGGCGAGAGAATCCGCCAGTTTTCTCCGCTGACAGGAGTGATGCCGACGGTCGATCAGAAGGCGGGACGTTTTGCCACGACCATCAACGATCCATTAACAGGGCAGCCATTTGCCAACAACACGATACCGACAAACCGATTCAATCCAGTGGCACTGAAGTTTCTTCCGTTTTGGCCTGACCCGAATACGGCGGGTGCAATCAACTTTACCAGTACCAACTCGAACGCGGATAGCGACAGAAACCAGATCATTGGCAAGATCGACTACCGCTTTTCTGATCGGAATCGTTGGTCGGGGCGTTTCCTCTATGATACTTCCCCCATTAATTTCGCCTACGTCATTGACATCTTTCGAAGAACAGACCCTCTGAAGAC
>Ga0187893_10011595_pt1 | contig 12758 bp, 9 predicted proteins | sample MA1701074metaG_FD_139574 | JGI IMG/M metagenome (GOLD analysis project Ga0187893, IMG submission 139574) | White microbial mat communities from a basaltic lava cave in the Kipuka Kanohina Cave System on the Island of Hawaii, USA - MA170107-4 metaG ...
AAGGTCGCCCGGAAGGTCGCCCGGAAGGTCGCCCGGAAGGTCGCCCGGAAGGTCGCCCGGAAGGTCGCCCGGAAGGTCGCCCGGAAGGTCGCCCGGAAGGTCGCATGGATGCAAAGACAATCTCCAAATCTGACCAGAAAACAAAAGCGCCGAAAGGCGGCGCAGGCTCCTCGCTGGTGTCCGGAAATCCGAACGCCAGAGTGAAGCCGGCGGTTACTCCACTCCCTCAACCACCTCCCCAACCGAATGACGCGATCGCGACTTACGTCATGCCGGATTTTCGTGGTCGCGGGGTGCGCGCAGTCACCCAGGCCTGCGCGCAGATGAACTTGGTAATCAGGCTGCATGGTTCCGGCGTAGCGATACGCCAGTCGCCAGCGGCGGGAGCGAAAGTGAGGGCAGGAGATGTCTGTAGAGTTGAATTTCAATAGAATACCTGAGTTCCGGGTTTGGAATCCGGAGCCGGAACGATTTGCAGGGTCTGAAAGCCGGACTCCTGAATACGAACGCCAAACTGTGATGCCAACGATTCGTGACATAGCGGATTACATCCACGCTCAAGTGAGCAGGGCGGACGACGCGAATCTCAACGCCGTCGTGGAAGCTTCAAGTTCGATGGTCACAAACGATTCGCGCCGCGTGGCGCCGGGAGGCGTCTTCGTTGCGATTACCGGCGCACGCGCTGACGGAAATCAATTCGTCGGCGAAGCGACGAAACGTGGCGCGATAGCGATTATCTCGGAACAAGCTCGTCCAGCCGATTTCGACGGCGTGTGGATGCAGGTTGACGACGCGCGCGCCGCAATGGCGAAGTCCGCTGCGTTGGTTCACGGCCATCCGTCGAGCAAGCTCAAGCTGGTCGGGTTGACGGGCACGAACGGCAAGACGACGACTGCCCATCTGGTCGAAGCGATCTTCGCCGCCGCGGGCTTGAAGTCGGCGATGATGGGCACGATCGGTTATCGCATCGGCGAGCAGAATTTCGACGCTGAGTTCACCACGCCGGAATCGTCCGAGATTCAGGATTTTCTGCGCCGCGCGGTCGAGGCGGGCGTGGCGCACGCGGTGATGGAGGTCTCGTCAATCGCGCTCGATCTGCGACGCGCCAACGAGTTGGAATTCGCCGCCGTGGCGTTCACCAACCTGACGCAGGATCATCTGGATTTCCACGGCACGATGGACGATTACTTCGCGGCGAAACGCAAATTATTTGACGGCAGCATTGGTCAACGCCCGGCTCGCGCAGTCATCAACCTGGACGACCCGCGCGGGGCGGAACTGAAAACTCTGTGCGGCGACGCGGCGATCACTTACGCGCTCGACGCCGAAGCGGATGTCACGACCGACGCGCGCAATTTCGGCCTCGACGGATTACACTTCACCGCGCGGACGCCGGCGAACGGAATCAAGATTAATTCGCCGCTGGTCGGTCGCCCGCACGCTTACAACGCGCTGTGCGCCATCGGCATTGGCCTGGCGATCGGTTTTGACCGCGAAACGATTGCGCGCGGAATCAATCAGTGCCCCGGAGTGGCCGGAAGGTTCGAGCGCGTGAACACCAACGGCGAAGACGTGACGGTCGTGGTTGATTACGCTCACACGCCGGATGCGCTGGCGAACGTCTTGCGCACCGTGCGTGACGCGCAGGAGAATCAGAACGGACGCAAACCCGTTGGCCGGTTGATCACCGTCTTCGGTTGCGGCGGCGACCGCGACCGGACGAAACGTCCGTTGATGGGCGAAGCGGCCGTCGCGCTGAGCGATTACGTGATCGCCACGTCGGACAACCCGCGCAGCGAGGATCCGCTGCTGATCCTGAACGACATCAGGGTCGGGCTTGATCGCGGGAGTTGTCCATACGATCTGATCGTTGATCGCCGCGAAGCCATCTTCCGCGCGATTATGCAGGCCAGGCCGGGCGATGTGATTGTGATTGCGGGCAAGGGGCACGAGACTTACCAGATTCTCCTGACCGGCAAGATTCATTTCGATGATCGCGAGGTCGCGCGCGAAGCGATGGATGAACGAAAGAAATTGAGGAACGGGGCGGGCAGGAAAAATGGGAATGGCGCTTAGAGCGATTTGCCTATCGAAGTGGGACAAGATGGCATCTTGTCCCACTAACCGGGTTATTGACGGAGTCGCAAGTGAAACTGAGCGAGATTGCGCGATTGTGCGGCGCAAGCCACCTGCTGAATGACCGGCTGGCCGGGACCGAACCGGCGGGTTTCACCATTGATTCGCGCGCAATCAAGCCGGGCGATCTGTTCGTGGCGATTCCCGGCGAACATGTTGATGGGCATCAGTTCGTTCGCGAGGTCTTTGAAAAAGGAGCATGCGCGGCAATGGTGGTTCATCATCGGCTGCCGTTCGCTGGCAATCTCGGCGATTACGTGGACAAATTGTTGTTTGTCGAAAATACGCTGTGCGCGTTTCAGCAGATGGCCGCGCGGGTGATCGCCAGGTGGCATCGGCCTGTTGTCGGCGTCACGGCCAGCGCAGGCAAGACGACGATCAAGGATTTGACCGCGCACTGTTTGACCGCGGCGGGAAATGTGTTGAAATCGCTCGGCAATCTGAACACTGGCTACGGATTGCCGCTGACGGTTTCGCGGATGATCACGGGCGGAGCGAAACCTGGCGATTTCGATTTCGCCGTGCTCGAAATGGGCATGAGTTCGTTTGGCGAAATCGCGCGACTGGTTGACATCGCGGCGCCGGAAGTCGGCGTGGTCGGCAACGTCGGCACAGCGCACCTGGAATTTTTCGGTTCGCAGGAGCGGGTCGCTCGCGCCAAAGCAGAGATGGTTGATGGCGTCAAACCGGGCGGCGCGGTCGCGCTCAACGCCGACGATCCGTTGGTGATCAAAATGCGCGAGCGGCGCGACGACGTAGCGGTCATCAGCTTCGGCATCGAATCGCCAGCCGACGTGACGGCGAGTAGAATCGAGATCGCAGGCGATCTGAGCGGCGTTCGGTTCGTCTTGAAAACTCCGGACGGCGAGGCGGAAGTGAATTTGCCGTTGATCGGCCGTCACAACGTTTACAATGCGCTTGCGGCTGCGGCGGTCGCGCACAATTTCGGTCTGTCCCCGGAAAAGATTGCGGATCAACTTGCGACAGGCGCCTCCTCGAAAATGCGCGGCGAAGTGATTCGTTTCGCGAACGGCGTGACGGTCATTGACGACTCGTACAATTCAAATCCGCAGGCGCTTCTGCAATCGGTTCGCGCGATGCTCGACGCCAAAAGCTTCAACCGCCGGATCGTCGTCGCGGGCGAGATGCTCGAGCTCGGATCGCAAGGACCCGAACTGCATCGCCAATGCGGGCGCGAAATCGCCGCAATGGGAATTGACGTGTTGATCGGCGTGCGCGGATTGGCGAGCGAATTGGTCGCCGGCGCTCTGGAGATCGTGGGAAGCAGCACGAAGCTGACGAGCTTTTGCGAAACGTCTGAGCAGGCTGCTGAACTGCTCGTCGCTGGCGCAACCCCGAACGACCTGATTCTGGTCAAAGGCTCGCGCGGAGTGCGGACGGAGAAAGTGGTTGAGAAGTTAAAGGCCGCATTCGGCTCGAAAATGAATGAATAAAAAAGGTAAGAGCGAATGTTCTATTACCTCTTGTACGAATTGCTCTACCGGAAATACGGCGTCACCTCACAATCGCCCCTGCTGAAAGGACTAAACGTCTTTCAGTACGTCACGTTCCGCACAGCTTTCGCCGCGATCACGGCTTTGTTGCTTGGACTTGTCTTTGGTCCGTGGTTGATTGAAAAGCTGCGCGAATTCAAATTTGGCCAGGAGATTCGCGAAGAAGGCCCCGCCTCGCACCAAGCCAAACGCGGCACGCCCACGATGGGCGGAGTGATAATTATCGGCTCGGTTTTTATCTCGACGCTGCTTTGGGCGAATTTGAGAAACTGGTCGGTCTGGATCGCCCTGTTCGGAACGCTCGGATGCGCGGCGGTCGGATTCGCCGACGATTACATCAAGATCGTCAAGAAACGCAGTCTCGGGTTGACCGGGATGCAGAAACTGCTCGGCCAGGCGCTGGTCGGAGCGTTGGTCGGCGTTCTGCTTTTTGGCTTCACCGATTACACGTCGGTGCTGTACGCGCCGTTCTTCAAGAACTTTCACCCCAATCTCTATTTCTGGGGCTACACGGCGTTCATCATCTTCGTGATCATCGGCACGTCGAACGCCGTGAATTTGACTGACGGGCTTGACGGGCTGGCAATCAGCGTGACCGTGATTGCGGCTTCGGCGCTGACCGCGTTTGCTTACGTCACAGGCCACTTTGAATTCGCCCGGTATCTGGGACTGGTTCACACGCCCGGCGTTTGGGAAGTGACGATTTTTGGCGGCGCGCTGGTCGGCGCCAGTCTCGGCTTTCTGTGGTTCAACGCGCCGCAGGCCGAGGTCTTTATGGGCGATGTCGGCAGCCTGGGCATCGGCGGCGCTCTGGGGATGATGGCTGTTTTGATCAAGCAGGAACTGACGCTGCCGATTCTGGGCGGCGTTTTCGTGATCGAAGCCCTGTCGGTAATAATTCAAGTCGGGTCTTTCAAATTGCGTGGCAAACGCGTCTTCAAGATGGCGCCCATCCATCACCACTTCGAGTTGTTGGGGTGGAAAGAGCCGAAGATCGTTTTTCGGTTTTTGATCGTCGCGATTCTTTTCGCGTTGTTGAGTCTTTCGACGTTGAAGCTGCGGTGAGCGGATCAGTACCGCGAGCAGTAGCGAGCTTGGCTCCTGCGATAGCCAGACGACCCGCTCGCTACCGCTCGCGGTACTGATCCGAAGCTTCTGATGGACATTGCTGGGAAGAACATTCTGGTCGTCGGATTGGCGCGCAGCGGCGCGGCGGCGGCGGAATTTCTGGCGGCGCATGGCGCCCGCGTCACTGTCAACGACGCGAAGCCGGAAAACGAATTGAAAGATGCGGCGGCGCTTCGCGCGAAGGGAATCGAGATCGTCGCCGGATCGCATCCGGACGAGTTATTTGAAAAATCGGACCTGGTAGTCGTCAGCCCCGGCGTACCACTCGGGCTGGAACCGTTTCAGAAGGCGCGCGCAGCAGGCGTACCGGTGATCGGCGAAGTCGAGTTGGCCGCGAGATTTTTACGCGGGCGTTTGATCGGTATCACCGGATCGAACGGTAAAACGACCACGACGACGTTGACTGGCGAATTGCTCAAGCGCGCGGGATTGCCGGCGCAGGTCGGCGGCAACATCGGCACGCCGCTGATTTCACTGGTTGAAACATCGCGCGACGATGGCTTCACCGTCATCGAATTGAGCAGCTTTCAGCTCGAAGCGGTTGACCAACTGCATCTGTTCGTCTCGGTGATCATCAACATCACGCCCGATCATCTGGATCGTTACGATTCGATGGAAGGTTACGTGGCGGCGAAAGCCAACGTCTTCCGCAACCAGACCGCGAACGATTTCGCCGTCTTGAACGCTGATGACGAGCGCGTGGCTCAGATGAATTCGTTGACCGCAGCCCAGGTGATCCGGTTCAGCCGCAAACGCGAGCTTGACGACGGAATCTTCCTGCGCGGCGCTGAGATTGTTCATCGCCAGGCGGGCAAAGATCGCGGGTTGATCACTCGCGACGAGATCATCCTGCGCGGCGATCACAATCTGGAGAACGTGATGTCGGCGTTGGCCACTGGGATCGCTTGTGGAGCGTCGCCGGATTCGATGCGGGCTGGCGTCAGCGACTTTAAAGGCGTCGAGCATCGGCTGGAATTCGTGGCCGAGATCAACGGCGTGAAGTTTTACAACGATTCGAAGGCGACGAACGTGGACGCAGCGATCAAGTGCATCGAAGCCTTCGATGGCGGCGTGAACGTGATTCTCGGCGGCAAGGACAAAGGCGGCGATTACTCTCCGCTCGCGCCGCTGGTCAGCGCCCGATGCTCGAACGTGATTCTGATCGGGGCGGCGGCGGACAAGATTGCGGCGGCTTTGGAAAACACCCGACCGATGCGCCGCGCCTCGACGATGCAGGAAGCGGTCGAAATCGGATTGAGGCTGAGTAGACCAGGTGAGATAGTGCTGCTGGCTCCGGCGTGCGCCAGCTTCGATATGTTTGAGAATTACGAGCACCGGGGAAGAGTTTTTAAGGAAGCGGTGAACCGGTTGGCAGGGGCAGAGAATTGAGATTTAGGATTTGAGATCAGTTAATGGCAAAACCCGCTCGCAAAAATTTATTACAGACCATCGAAGGGCTGCGTTGGGATTTGTGGCTCGCGGCGACGGCCATTGGTCTGGCGTTGTTCGGAGTGATTATGGTTTACAGCGCTTCGGCGGGAACCAGGAATCCGAACGCGTTTTTGTACGGCCAGATTCGGTGGGTTGTGCTGGGATTAATTGTGATGATCATTGTACGTCGCATTGATTATCACCGCTACGGGCAGCCAGGTTTCGTCTACGGATTTCTGGGTCTTTGCCTCATCCTGTTGCTGGTGGTGTTCTTGTTTCCGGCAGTCAACAACGCGCATCGTTGGATAGTTTTCAAAGGGTTCTCGGCGCAGCCTTCGGAAATGGCGAAGGTCGCGCTGGTCATTTTTCTGGCGTGGTTTTTGTCCGAACGTGAGCGCGATGGCTCCTTGAACGATTTCTGGGCGACGATAGCCCCAGCCGGTGTGGTGATGGGGTTGCTGGCGGTGCTGATTTTGAAGGAGCCTGATCTGGGCGGAACCGTGATGCTCGGCGTCATCTTCTTCACGATGTTGTTCGCCGCCGGAGCGCCGGTGAGGCATCTTTACAAACTTTCACCAGTGCTGCTCGCCGTGTTCGTCTGGCTGGTGATCAAAGTGGCGTGGCGCTGGGATCGTGTGCTGGCTTTCATTGATCCCGAACGCGATCCGCTCGGCAAAGGCTATCAGATTCTGCAATCGCTGATCGCCGTGGGTTCGGGTGGAACGAACGGTCTGGGATTTGGGCAGAGCAGGCAGAAGCTCTCGTTCCTGCCGGAACCGCAATCGGATTTCATCTTTTCGGTGATTTCGGAAGAGCTGGGTTTGGCCGGCGCGGCGACGCTGGTTCTGATCTTTGGATTCTTTTTGTGGCGCGGGTTGCGCGCGGGGTTCCGGGCGCCAGATCGGTTGGGGATGCTGTTGGCGGTTGGGTTGACTACGAGTATCGTGATCCAGGCGTTCTTCAACATCAGCGTGGCGCTGAATCTGGTTCCGGCCAAAGGCATCACGCTTCCGTTCATCAGCTCCGGCGGATCATCGCTCGTCGCAGCCTTGGCGTCAGTCGGAATTTTGTTGAACGTGTCAGAGCAGGGAATTGAGACAGAGGGATAGGTGGAGACAAGGAGACAAGGGGAAGGGGGGACAAGGAGACAAGGGGAAGGGGGGACAAGGAGACAAGGGGAAGGGGGGACAAGGAGACAAAGGGGAGGGGCGAAGAGGAGACGAAGGGGCCGGGCGCAGAGGCGGCAGATGCCCCTGTCTCCTTGTCTCCTTGTCCCCCTGTCCCCCACTCTTCTCTTCCGCTCTCCGTGATCATCGCCGGCGGCGGCACGGGCGGCCACATCTACCCCGGCATCGCCATCGCGCAGGAATTCAAGCGGCGCGATGCGGACACGCATATCGTGTTCGTCGGGACTGCGCGAGGATTGGAGACGAAGATCATTCCGCGCGAGGGCTTCAATCTGGAATTGATCGAGGTCGCGGCGCTCAAACGCGTGGGGTTCATCAACCGCATAAAATCGCTGTTGATGCTGCCGAAGAGCTTTTTGACAGCGCGTTCTTTGATCAAACAGTTCAAACCGGATGTGGTGATCGGCGTTGGCGGTTACGCTTCCGGGCCGGTCGTGTTGACGGCTTCGTGGATGGGCGTGCCGGCGATGGTCGCTGAGCAGAACGCTTTGCCGGGTTTTACCAACCGCGTCCTGGCGCGATTTGTCAAAGCCGCCGCCGTCTCGTTTGAAGAAGCGCGATTGTTCTTTAAAGAGAAGGCCGAGATCACCGGCAATCCGATCCGCGCGGAATTTTTCGACGCGCCGGCAAAACATCCCAGCAACGTGATCCACGTGTTGATCACGGGCGGCAGCCAGGGGGCGCGCGCGATCAATGAGGCGGTGATCGGCGCTCTCCCCCAGCTCGCCGCAGAGAAGGATCGTTTGTCGTTCACACATCAAACCGGCGAGAACGATTATTACCGGGTGCGCGACGCTTTTGAGAAATCGGGCCTGAAGGCCGAAGTGATGCCATTCGTCGAAAAGATGGTTGACGAATTCGCCCGCGCTGACCTGGTGATCAGCCGCGCTGGAGCGACGACGGTCGCGGAATTGGCGGCGGCGGGCAAACCGGCGATTATGATTCCGTTTCCGTTCGCCGCCGACGATCATCAGCGCAAGAACGCTGAAGCTATCGAAAACGCCGGAGCGGGCCGCATGATTTTGCAGGCCGAATTGACTGCTGAACGGTTGGCGAAAGAGTTGTTGTGGCTCGTCTACGATCCGCAGCAATTAAGCCGGATGGCCGAAGCGAGCCGGAAGCTCGGTCATCCCGACGCGGCGAAGAAGGTGGTTGATTTGGCGATGAGGATATGTTCAAAAAATACCAGCACATTCACTTCGTAGGTATCGGCGGCATCGGAATGAGCGGCATAGCCGAAGTGTTGCTCAACCTCGGTTACCACATTTCAGGTTCCGACGCGAAGCTCTCGCCGATCACCGAACGATTGCAGAAGCTGGGCGCGAAGGTTTTTGAAGGCCACAGCGGCGCGAACATCGAAAGCGCGCAGGTCGTCGTTACCTCAACCGCCGTGCGGGCCGACAACCCGGAGGTCGTCGAAGCCGTGCGGCGTCAGGTTCCGGTCATTCCGCGCGCCGAGATGCTGGCCGAATTGATGCGGTTGAAATACGGCATCGCCATCGCGGGGTCTCACGGCAAAACGACTACGACTTCGATGGTGGCGACTGTGTTAGATCGCGCGGGTCTCGATCCGACGGTGGTCGTCGGCGGCCGCGTCAACACCATCGGCAGCAACGCCAAACTCGGTCACGGAGATTTTATGGTGGTCGAGGCCGACGAGAGCGACAAGAGCTTTCTCAAACTTTCGCCGACCATTGCGGTGGTCACAAACATTGATCTGGAGCATCTGGATTTTTACAGTGGGATCGAAGAGATCCGCTCGTGTTTCGTCCAGTTCGTCAACAAGGCGCCGTTTTATGGGTCGGTGATTATTTGTCTGGACGATCCGAACATCCAGATGATCATTCCGCAGATCACGCGCCGGGTGATGACTTACGGGATGCGGGCGCACGCCGAGATTTCGGCGTCGAGCGTGCAGATTTCGCGCGAGAGTTTCGGATCGGATTTCGCCGTGCGCCGCAGAGGCGAAGAGTTGGGCCGGATCAAGCTCAACGTGCCCGGCGAACACAACGTGCTCAACGCGCTGGCGGCAGTCGCTGTCGGACTCGATCTGGAAGTCGAGTTTCCGGTGATCGCCGAAGGGTTGGAAGCGTTTCGCGGAGCCGAGCGTCGCTTTCAGATCAAAGGTCTGGTTGAAGGCGAGAGGAACGGCATTCTGGTGGTTGACGATTACGGCCATCATCCGACTGAGATTCGCGCGACGCTCTCGGCGGCGAAAACCAGCGGGCGACGCCTGGTGGTACTGTTTCAACCGCACCGTTACACACGCACGGCCGCTTTGCGCGAAGAGTTTGCGCGGTCGTTTTACGACGCCGATGTCGTGCTGCTCTCGGACATTTACGCTGCGAGCGAAGATCCGATTGAAGGTGTGACTTCGCAGGCTCTGGCCGAAGAGATCGAAAAGTTCGGACATCGCCGCGCGCGATACGTCGGCGGAGTGGAGCAGGGGAAACAGGCGCTGCTCGATGTCGTTCAACCGGGCGATCTGGTGTTGACGCTGGGCGCGGGCAATGTATGGCGCGCCGGAGAAGAATTTCTGGGGGCGATGCAGGAATAGCGCAAACAAGCAATATGGCAGGCAGGAGCAAACCACAAGTCGAAGCAGCCGAAGAGCCGGAAGTGCTGCAGCTAGAAGAAGAGCCGGAGCTGGAAGAGGTTCAAGGCGAGATGGCGGATGGGGTCGTAGCGGAGCCGCGACCGCGCCGTACCGGCAAAGCTCGCGCCCCCAGGCGCATCGACACCGCGCCGGTCGCGCGGCCCAGAAGTTCGAGAGGCGCGGCTCCGGGCCGTCGCGCCCCCCGCCAGCTTTCGCTCTTTTCACGCGAAAGGCTCTCGCAGAATGTGACCCGGACGGGCGGTTCGATTTTGCTTTCGCTGCTGGCCATCGGCGGTCTGGTGGTGCTCTTTTACCTTTTCGCCGGATCGCGGTTCTTTGCGCTCAGGGGAGTTGATGTGATTGGGAATAAACTCCTCTCGGTTGACGACGTGGCGGCGATGGTCAAACCGAATGTGCCGCGCGGCGTACTGAACGCCGACCTCGATAAGATCCGCAAGGATCTCAAAGATTATCCGCTGATTCGTGAGGCGGAGGTCGGGCGGTTGCTGCCCGACCGGTTGCGAGTCGTGATCGTCGAACGGCAGCCGGTCGCGTTGGCGCGTCGCAGCGATGGCTCGGTGGCCTGCGTTGACGATGCAGGCGTGATGTTCGGTGACAATTCGCTGTGGCGGGGAAAGGCGCCGCCGCCTTTGATCAACGGGCTGGCTGAGGGCGGAGATCGCGCCAGCGAGAGCAACCGCCAATATGTGATGACTTATAGAAGGCTGCTGGCGGATCTGGATCAGACTGAACCGGCGCTCTCATCACGAGTTGATGAAGTCTATTTCGATGAAGACCAGGGCGTGCGACTGACGCTGGCCGATTCACGGGTGGCGGTGTTGATCGGCGCCGAGGATTTTCGCGCCCGGCTCAATGCGGCGCTCGACGTGCTCGACGCAGTCAGAAACAGAGACGCGGAGAGACTCAATGTGCTCAAAATCAGCGACGCCGAGCGTCTGCTCAGCGGCGTCAGAATCGCTTATCTGAACGCTACCGATCCGAAACGGGTGATCGTGGGATTGGACGAATAACCAGAGGTACACAATGCCAAGACAGAACTCACCAATCGTAGGTTTGGACATCGGCACGACCAGCGTTCGTGTGGTGATCGCCGAGCTGCTCGATGGCCAGCTTGAGATCGTAGGAATCGGTAACGCCGAGTCAAAGGGACTTCGCAAAGGCGTGATCAGCAAACCTGATTTGACGGTTGACGCGATCAAACGCGCAGTCGAGGACGCCGAGCTGATGTCGGGATTGACGGTCAAACAGGTCTACGTCGGGCTGGCGGGATCGGGCATCAAGGGCGAGAACAATAGCGGAATCATTGCGATTCCGGGCCGCAATCGCGCCATTTCGCACGAAGACATCATGCGGGCGATTGACAGCGCCTGCGTGATTTCGATCCCTCCGGGCCGCGAAGTCGCGGACGTGTTGCCGCAGGAGTACACGGTTGACGATCAGGACGGCATTGACGATCCGCTCGGGATGTTGGGGTCGCGGTTGTCCGTGTCGGTGCACATCATCACCAGCCCAGTGGCGGCGAAACAGAACATCATTTCGAGCGTCAATCGCGCCGGACTGCACGTGGCGGGTGTTTACCTGACGCAACTCGCGGCGGCTGAAGCGGTGTTGACGGACGAGGACCGCGAGTACGGAGTGGCGGTAGTCAACCTCGGTGGTGAGACGACGAGTTTGGCGATTTACCAGCGTGGATCGGTCTGGCGGACGATGGTCTTTTCGCTCGGCGGAAATCATTTCACCAACGACATCGCGGTTGGGTTGCGCACGCCGATTCCTGAAGCTGAGAAAATCAAACACAAATACGGCTGCGCCTATCGTCCGCTACTCAACCCGGAAGAGGCTTCGGAGTTGATCACAGTGCCGAGCGTCGGCGGACGCGAGCCGCGTAAAGTTTCGCGCCAGATCCTCTGCGACATTCTCGAACCCCGCGCGGAAGAGATTCTTTCGCACGTGCAGGAAGACATCCGCGCCGCCGGCTATGATCGCCAGTTGTCGGGTGGCATCGTCCTGACGGGCGGCGCCGCGAGACTCGAGGGATTGATCGAAGTCGCGGAGAATGTTTTCAACGCTCCGGTTCGCTTGGGCGTGCCCGCTGACTTTCAGGGGTTGGGCGACGAAATCGCGACGCCGAATTTTGCCGCGGCGGTCGGTTTGATTCTTTACGGATCGCGTCGCGAACTCGGTTTAACCGCTGGCGGCCGCGCCCCGTGGCGGCGCGTGGTGGCGAGACCGATCAAGGACAGAATGAAGTCGTTTTTCGGAATCAAACGATGATTAGCGATTGTTTGCTATTGGCGTTGTAATATCTTGTGCTAAAATCCGCCGCAAGCTACAAGACCATGCGCCGAATCAAAAATGCTAAACCACAGATCAAAACATTGCGCGGCTGACACATCACGTGTTTGAAGTCGAAAGGGCTGGTTTGTGGCTTGTTCCATCCGCAAGTGATTTATCTGCGGCTGGAGAATCGAATAACAAAGCGCAAAAAGTACTCATTGGATACTCGCTGGATAGTCACTGATCCTTAACTGAAGATCGTGTTTGCAGACTAACTCAGCTCGAATTACTGCCCCGATCAGTTGGCGCCGAGGGCGGGCGATCATTTCCGAATGAATCGCGCGCCGAGGTTGAGTGGTGAAGCTTTGTGGGAGTCGGCAGACCGAGGAAAGAAATTAGGAGGCAGGATGTCGTTAGATGATCGCACAGGACTGAATTTCACCTTCGGTGATGAGCCGCCAACTGCCG
>Ga0187893_10011596_pt1 | contig 12758 bp, 13 predicted proteins | sample MA1701074metaG_FD_139574 | JGI IMG/M metagenome (GOLD analysis project Ga0187893, IMG submission 139574) | White microbial mat communities from a basaltic lava cave in the Kipuka Kanohina Cave System on the Island of Hawaii, USA - MA170107-4 metaG ...
CCGCCGGTGCCCGTGTTCCCCGGCTCAGCCGGGCTGGCGCTGGTCGGCGCGCTCGGCGCACTCGCGCTGGGCGGCGGAATCCTGCGGAGACGCCTGGGCTGAGGCACGATCGCGCGCGATCCTTCGCGCGATGAACTTCGCGGTCGAGCTGTGCTTCGACGAGCAGGCCGACGCGCGCGTGCGCGAGATCTGGGAGCGGATCGAGCAGGCGGGCCTGCCGTCGCGCCTGCTCGAGTTCGGTCACACGCCGCACGTGTCGCTCGGCGTGTGCGCGGAGCTCGACTGGCGCGCGTTCGCGCCGAAGCTCGCGGCCTTCGCGGCGAGCGAGCCGCCGCTGCACGCGACGCTGGTGTCGCTGGGCACGTTCGCGAACCGCGAGGGCGCCGTGTTCCTGGGCCTGATCAACACGCCCGAGCTGCTCGCGCTCCACGCGCGTTTCGACGCGCTGTTCGCGGCCGACGCGCGCGAGCCGCGCGACTACTACCGGCCCGGCCGCTGGGTGCCCCACTGCACGCTGACGACCGCGCTCGACCCGGGGCAGGTCGCGGCCACCCTGCGCGTGTGCCTGGACGTGACGCTGCCGATCCAGGCGCGCTTCGAGAGCGTGGCGATCGTCGAGAATCCGGAGGGCGTGGTGCACGCACGCGTACCCCTCGCCGGGCCGAGTGGCGGCGCGGCGCGATGAGTCTCGGCCCGCTCGTGCTGCGCGCGTCGGCGCTCGCGTTCGGCGCGATCGGCGCCGCGTGGCTGTTCGCGCCGGCCCGGCTCGCGCCGCTGGTCGGGATCGAGCTCACGTCCCCGACCGCGCTGACCGACGCGCGCGCCGTGTTCGGCGGGCTCGAGTGCGGCATCGCGGCGCTGCTCTGGTGGTGCGCGCGCGACGCGGCGCGCGTCGACTTCGGGCTGTGGCTCGCGCTCGCCGGTTTCGGCGGGCTCGCGGCCGGGCGCGTGGTCGGCTTCGCGCTCGACGGCCCGGGCGACGCGTTCGGCAACGCGCTGTTCGCCGCGGAGCTCGTGGGCTTCGCCGCCGCGGCGTTCGCTCGCGCGCGACCGCGCGGCGCAGCCTAGATCACGCCGTCCCAAGCGGCGCGCTCAGCGTCGAGCGGCGCGTGCTCGAGCGCGCACTCGCGGTCGAACACGAGCGTCGCGCGCCGAGCGCCGTCGTAGGCGGGCCAGGCGGGCAGGCCGGCGTGGCTCGGGTCGCCGCCGCGCGCGAAGGCGATCCAGGCGTCCATCATCTGGCCCGCGAGCGCTTCGACCGCGGGGCCCTTGCCGGCGAAGCGGTCCATGGTCGGAGCGTCGAGCGTGCCGAACACGAACGGCAGCTCGAGTGCGTGGCACGCGCCGAGCGTCCCGCGCCGCGCGGGCGAGCACCAGGTGAAGAAGTACTGCCAGGTGCGCGGCTGCTGGTGGCCGTGCGCTTCGCTGAGCCGGATGCCCGGCACGCGGAACATCCGGTCGGAGTCGAGCGCGTCGAGCAGCTCGCCGTTCTCGGTCGATGCGCGGCCGTTGCGCGCGGCGCGGTAGGACTCGATCAGGCGCTCCGCGTGCGACTCGTCGGCGCCGTACGCGCGCAGGCTCGAGCGCACGCGCTTGGCGAGACCTGCCGCGTCGAGCTCCGCGTGCGCGGCCATGCCCATGCGGAAGAGCTTGGTCTCGTCGCGGTTTGCGCCGACCAGCAACGCCACGTCGCGCGAGGCGCCCTCGCGCACCGCTTCCAGCGGCTGACGCGGAAGCGCGTCGCCATCGACCGCGGGCGCGAACGTCAGCTTGCCGCCGACCGCGTCGCCGAGCACGCTCGCCTGGGCCGCGAGCAGCGCGGGAACCGGCACGGCGCGCAGCTTGTCGGCCTCCTGCGGCCCGAGCCCGAGCGCCTCGAGCAGCGAGCGCCCGACGCGCTCCGCGCTCGCGCGCGTGTGGACGTGGTGCGCTGCGCCGCTCTGCGCGATCGCGGCGCGGAAGAGCCCGCGCGCCGCGGGCATCGCGAGCAGCGTCGCGACGGCCATGCCGCCCGCGCTCTCGCCGAAGATCGTGACCTGCGCCGGGTCGCCGCCGAAGGCCGCGATGTTGTCGCGCGTCCAGCGCAGCGCCGCGATCTGGTCCTGCTGGCCGACGTTCGCGTCGAGCCCGGGCAGGTGCGTGTAGCCGAGCGCGCCGAGCCGGTAGTTGATCGTCACCACCACCACGTCGCCGCGCTCGGCGAGCCGGCCGCCGTCGTAGAGCGCCTGCGCCCCCGAGCCGCCGGTGAAGCCGCCGCCGTGGATCCAGAACAGGACGGGGCGCTTCCCGCCGTCGGCGCGCGGGGTGTAGACGTTCAGGTACAGGCAGTCCTCGCTCTGCGGCCCGGACTCCATGCCCGGCAGCGCGCTCGCGTTCTGCGGCGCGGAGCGGCCGTACTCGACGGTCTGGCGCACGCCGGTCCAGGGCTGGGGCTCGCGCGGCGCGCGGAAGCGCAGCTCGCCCACGGGCGGCGTAGCGAACGGGATGCCGCGGAAGCGCAGGTGCGCGCCGCGCGCCTCGCCCTCGACCCTGCCGTACTGCGTCTCGACGATCGGACCGGCCATGAACATCCCTCCCCGGTGTCGGCGTGCGCCGCAGTCTACAACCACGGGATCCCGGCGCGAAGCTCGTCCGCGTAGGGGTTCCCCGGCTCGGCCCGCAGCAGCGCGTCGCTCGCAAACGGCAGCGCGCGCTCGATCTGCTCCGGCTCGAGGTGCCGGGCGATCTCCGCGCGGTAGCGCTCCGTGAGCGCGAGCCGGACGCGCTGGCGCCCGCCGTCGCGGCGGGTCGCCCCCTGCCAGGCCATCAGCACGATCGAGCGCGCGACGTCGAGCGCCAGCGCGCCGGAGCACGCGTTCACCCAGTCGACCACGACCAGCCGGCCCCCGGCGACGATCACGTTCCCGGGATGGAGGTCCATGTGACACAGGCCGGTGTCGTCGGACGGAAGCTCCGCGAGCGCCGCCTCGGCACGCGCGCGGCGCTCCTCCGGCAGCCGGGCCAGCCAGCGCAGGATCGCCTCGCGCAGCTTCGGAAGTGCGGAGTCCTCGGGCACGCGCAGCGCGTGGAGCGAGGCGTGCAGCTCCGCGAGCTGCGCTGCGACGCGCGCGATCGACTCGTCGTCCCGGTCGCGCAGCGAGTCGAGCAAGAGCGGTCCGTCGATCCGCTCGTAGACCACGCCGCGCCGGCCGTCCTGCCCCGCCAGCTCGAACACCGCCGGGCAGGGCGCGCCGAGCGCGTGGACCGCCTGCGCGCGCGCGTGCTCCATCTCCACCGCGTACTCGAACTGCGGGTGGAAGAGCTTCAATACGGTGCCGGCGCGCCACGCCAGCACGTCGGCGCTCGCGCCGCGTCCGACGACTTCCGCCGCGACGACTGCCTCAGACGTCGCGCAGCCGTCCCTTGTCGTCGCGCAGCTCGGGTCCGTTCACGCGCGCGCGGCCGTCGCCGAACTTCGCGTCGCGCTCGCCGAGCGCGGCCTTGAGGCCCTTCTCGGCGGCGGTCTTCATGAAGCCGCGAGCGCTCGCGGCGAGGTGGCCGCGCGCGTCGTTCTCGCACGCGAGCCGCTGCAGCGTGCGCGCGCCCATCAGCTCGAGGCCGAGGTTGATGATGCGCTTGTTCGCGGCCAGCAGGTCGGCGTCGATCATGGCCAGGCGGTCGGCCAGGCCCTCGACCTCGGCCTCGAGCAGATCGGGCGGAACGGACTTCATCACCAGCCCGATCTGCGCGGCCTCGGCGCCGGTGATCGTGTCGCCGGTCATGGTCAGGCGCTTGGCCCACTGCGGCCCCACGTTGTAGAGCCACATGTTGTTCGGCAGCGCGCCCAGGTCGCGCGCGGGCGGGAAGCCGATGCGCGCGTCGTCGGCGGCGATCACCATGTCGCACAGCAGCGCCACGTCGGTGCCGCCGGCCAGGCAGTGGCCGTGCACCTGCGCGAGCACCGGCTTGTGCATGTCGAAGATCGCCATGCGGAAGCGCTGCGCGCGCTCGAGCTGCCAGGTGTCGTCGTCGAAGCTGCGCCCGCCGCGGTAGCTCGCGCCGCCGCGCTTGCCGGTGCTGCGCTGGGGTTCGCCTGCGCGCCCCGCGCCCTCGGACAAGTCGTAGCCCGCGCTGAACGCCTTCCCGGCCCCGCGCAGGATCACGACGTGGACCTCGCAATCCGCGTCCGCCTCCCAGAGCGCGTCGCTGAGCTCCTCGAGCAGGCGGATCGAGAGGGCGTTCAGCTTCTGCGGCCGGTTCAGCGTGATGCGCGCGCGGCCGCGCTCGACCTCGTACTCGATGCACTCGTAGGCGGGCGCGTCGCTCACGGCTGACCGAGCACGCTGGCCGGCGCGTGCGCCCAGGCCGCGCGCTCCTCGTCGAGCGGTCCGCGCTCGAGCCGCGACTTCTCGCCGAGCACCATCGTGGCGCGTTCCGCCGCGGTGTAGGCCGGCCACGCGCCCAGGCTTCCGCAGCTCGGGTCGCCGGAGCGCGCAAACGCGAGCCAGGCGTCCATGGTCTGCCCGGCGAGCGCGTCGACCGCCGGGCCCTTGCCCGTGAACTCGGAGACGCCGGGCGTCTGGTGCGTGCCGAACACGAAGCCGAGCTCGACCGCGTGGCACGCGCCGAGCATGCCGCCGAACAGCGGCGAGGGCTGCGCGAACAGGTACTGGTACACGCGCGCGTCGTGCCGGCTCTGGGTTTCGCACAGCAGGATGCCGGGCAGGCGGAAGATGCGGTCGGTCTCGATCGCGCTGAAGATCTCCGCGGCCGTCGCCGGCACGCCGCGAGCGGTGCGCGCCTTGCGGTAGGCGTCGACGACCGGCTTCGCGGCGCGGCCGAGCCGCCCCTCGAAGCGCGCGACGAGCTGCTCGTCGGTCAGCGACGTGACGGTCGGATCGAGCGCCGCGAAGAGCTTCCACTCCTCCAGCGTCGCGCCCACCAGCAGCGCCACGCCCGGGGCCGAGCCCGCCGCGACCGACTCGATCGAGAGCCGCGGCACGGTCTTGCCGTCGATCGCCGGCTGCATCGGCATGTTGGGGAGCGTCTTGTCGAGCACGATGCCCGGGCCCGGCGAGAGCTGCTGCGAGATCTGGAGCAGCTGCTCCGGCGTGAGCGCGAGCAGCGCGTCCGCGTCGCGCGTGCCCGCGAGCTCGCCGACCTTCTCCGCCACGCGCCCCGCCTGCGCCGGCGTGTTCGCGGTGTTGCACGCGCCGCTCTGCGGGATCGCCTTGTGGAAGAGCCCCCGCGCGCTCGGCATGCCGAGCAGCGTGCCGACGCTCATGCCGCCCGCGGACTCGCCGAAGATCGTCACGTTGTCGGGGTCGCCGCCGAACGCCGCGATGTTGTCGCGCACCCACTCGAGCGCGCGCACCTGGTCCTGCATGCCCTCGCTGCCGGTCGACGGGATGCGCCCGCCCGTGAGCTCGTCGAGCTTGAGGAACCCGAGCGGCCCGAGCCGGTAGTTGATCGTCACGACCACGACGTCGCCGCGCTTGGCCAACGCCGTGCCCTCGTAGATCGACTGAGCGCCCGAGCCGATCGTGAACCCGCCGCCGTGGATCCAGACCATGACCGGCCGGCGCGCGCCGTCGAGGCCGGGCGTCCAGACGTTCAGGAACAGGCAATCCTCGCTCTGGGGCTCGGTGATCACGAACGCCGCGAGCGCTTCGAGCGCTACGCGGTTCTGCGGCGCGGCCGCGCCGAACTCGACCGCCTTGCGCACGCCCGACCACGTCTCGGGCTTGTCGGGCGCCCGCCAGCGCTTCGCGCCCACCGGCGGCGCCGCGTACGGGATGCCGCGGAAGACGTGAACGCCCTGGCGCTCCTCGCCTTCGACTTTGCCGGACCGGGTCTGCGCGATGGACGCCATGGGTTCCTCCCGTGCGGGGTTGGTGCGGGGTGCAGGGGCGATTCTGGCAGGCCGGGGTCGCCCGTGGCAAAGAGGTGTATGCTGCACGGCGATGGGTTGGCTGGGACCGGTTCTCGCGTTCGTGGCGGTGGCCTCGTACTTCACCGTGTTCGTGAACTGGCCGCTCACGCGCGACGTGCCGTGGGTGAACCTGCTCCTGCTCGCGCTCGCGCTCGCGGCTTCGCTGTACGGCTTCGCGCGCGCACGCCGGCGCCTGGCCGCGGCCGCCGGGCTCGTGGTCACGCTCGGGCTCGCGAGCTTCTTCCTCTTCTACATCTACGTCATCTCCTACGACATCCCGACGGCCGAGCTCGCGCTCGACGTCGGCGCGCCGGTGCCAGCCGTGGTGCTGGCGGACGACCGCGGCCAGCCGGTCGAGCTCGCTGGGCTCTCGCGCGACAAGCTCGTGCTGGTCTTCTATCGCGGACACTGGTGACCCTTCTGCATGTCGGAGCTGCACGGGCTGCAGCTGAGAGCCAGTGACTTCGAGGCGGCGGGCGCGAAACTCGTCGCGGTGTCCGTCGACTCCGTCGAGCTGAACCGCGGCGTCGTCGAGCGGCTCGGCCTGTCGTTCCCGATCCTGTCGGATCCCGAGTTCGCGGCGGTCGACGCGTTCGGCCTGCGGCACGAGAAGGGCTCGCCGTTCGCGGAGCCGCCGCTCACCGGCGACATCGCGCGGCCCGCGGTCTACGTGATCGACGACGGCGTGATCCGCTGGCGCGATCTCACCGACAGCTACCGCGTGCGCGTGGACCCGGACGACGTGCTCGCCGCGCTTCGCTGAGCGGGGCCTCTGGTAGACTCGCGCGCGTGACCGGCCCCGGCTCGCGCGCGTTCGCGACGCTCTGCGCGGTGCTCGTGCTCGGCGCGTGCGCGCCGCCGCGGGTCGACGTGGACTACTCCGGCCCGGTCGCGGACTGGCCCGAGTACGGCAACGACAAGGGCGGCACGCGCTTCTCGCCGCTGACGCAGATCACCCCCGCGAACGTCGGGGCCCTGAAGCTCGCCTGGAGCTACCGGCACGGCGACATCTCGGACGGCAGCGACGGCGGATCGCGCACGTCGTTCAACGCGACGCCGATCGCGGTCGACGGGGGACTCTACTTCTGCACCGGCAAGAACCGCGTGATCGCGCTCGAGCCCGAGACCGGCCGCGAGCTGTGGACGTTCGATCCCAAGCCCGCGCTGGCGAAGCTCGAGGGTCCGTACCCGCGCACCTGCCGCGGCGTCGCGTACTACCGGGGCGACGGCAGCGGCACGACGCGCGCGTGCGCGACGCGCATCTTCACCGGCACGATCGACTCCGAGCTGATCGCGCTCGATGCGAAGACCGGGCTCGCGTGCGAGGACTTCGGCGTGCGCGGGCGCGTCGCGCTGCGCGAGGGCATCGGCGACGCGCCGCCCTGGGAGTACTACGTGACCTCGCCGCCGCTCGTGCTGGGCGAGATCGTGGTCGTGGGGGCGCTGGTCTCCGACAACCTGCGCAGCGACGCACCGAGCGGGGTGGTGCGCGCGTTCGACGTGCACTCTGGTGCCTTGCGCTGGGCGTGGGATCCGGTCCCGCCGGGAAGCCTCGACGCGCTCCCCGCGAGCGGTGCGCCGAAGTACCGGCCGGGCACCGCGAACGTGTGGTCGATCCTGTCGGGCGACGAGGCGCGCGGGCTCGTGTACGTGCCGACCGGCAACGCGGCGCCCGACTACTGGGCCGCGGAGCGCAAGGGCCTCGACCACTACTCGAGCTCGGTGGTGGCGCTGCGCGCCGACACGGGCGAGCCCGCCTGGCACTTCCAGACCGTACACCACGACGTTTGGGACTACGACGTGGCCTCGCAGCCGGTGCGCTTCGAGCTGCGCGGCGCGAACGGCCCGCTGCCCGCGATCGTGCAGGCGACCAAGATGGGGCACCTGTTCCTACTGCACGCCGACACCGGCGAGCCGCTCTTCCCGGTCGAGGAGCGCGCGGTGCCGCAGTCCGACGTGCCGGGCGAGACGCTCTCGCCCACGCAGCCGTTCCCCACGCACCCGCCGCCGATCCATCCCGCGCGGCTCGCGCCCGAGGACGCCTGGGGGTTCACGTTCTGGGACCGCGGCAAGTGCGCGGAGCTGATCGCGGCCCTGCGCTCCGAGGGCATCTTCACGCCGCCGTCGCTCGGCGGCTCGATCGAGTTCCCGGGCGCGGCGGGCGGGCCGAACTGGGGCAGCGTCGCGGTCGATCAGGCGAACCAGATCCTGTACGTGAACCAGATGCGCCTGCCGTCGGTCGTGCAGCTGATCCCGCGCGCCGACTACGAGGCGGTCGCGGCGTCGGGCCAGTGGACCTACCCGAACGAGCTCTACCCGATGAAGGGCACGCCCTACGCCGTTCGGCGTGGGCCGCTGCTCTCGCCGCTCGGCTCGCCCTGCAACCCGCCGCCCTGGGGGACGCTGCAGGCGATCGACCTGGTGTCGGGGAAGACGCTCTGGGAGTCGACGCTCGGCACCACGCGCGACCAGGCGCCGTTCCCGATCTGGCTCGCGCTCGGCGCGCCGAACCTGGGCGGGTCGATCGCGACCGCCGGCGGGCTCGTGTTCATCGGCGCGACCACGGACAAGTTCCTGCGCGGCTTCGACGCGCGCACGGGCGAGGAGATCTGGACCGAGCGCCTGCCCTACACCGCGAACGCCACGCCGATCAGCTACCGCCTGCGCCCCGACGGCAAGCAGTTCGTGGTGGTCGCGGCGGGCGGGCACGGCTGGTCCGAGCCCGGCGACGCGGTGCTGGCGTACTCTCTGCCGTGAGCCGCGCGGAGGAGGAGCGATGAACGAGACCTACGAGTACCGGCGCTTCAAGGTCGGGGCGGGCGCGTGGGAGAGCTTCGCGGAGCGCCTGCGCGGCGAGGGCGCGCGGATCGCGGCCGAGCACGGCGGGACGCTGTTCGGTGTATGGCGCGGGCAGATCGGGATGGAGGCGAACGAGGGCATCGCGCTCACCGCCTGGCCCGACGAGCAGGCGCTGGCCGAGGGCGCGACCGCGCTCTCCCGGCTGTGGGCAGCCGCGCTCGAGTCGCGCGCGGAGCGGCTGGTCGCGACGCTGCGCCCGGACCAGCCCACGCCGCCGCCGCAGGACGGCGTGTACGCGTTCCGCTTCTTCTCGCTGGCCGAGGCCGACTGGCCGGAGTTCGCCGACCTGTCCGGCCGGGCGTGGCCCGGTTTCGAGGGCGGCTACGACGCGCACATCCACGGCTTCTTCCGCAGCCTCGACGCGGCGCCGCCCGACGCGCGCGTGCTCCTGCTCACCCGCTACGCGAGCCTCGCGGTCTGGGAGGCGTCGCGCGCCGACACGGGCCGCGCGGAGTTCCAGCGCCGCCACAAGCTGACGCGCGCCACGATCGTGTGTACGGCGGTGCCGGGCTGATGGAGATCCGCGCCGCGCGCGCCGAGGACGAGTCGGCGCTCGTGCGCGTGCACGCGGTCGCCTTCGGCCGCACGGACGAGGCGGAGATCGCGCGCCGGCTGCACGCGCGCGGCGTGGAGTGCGTCTCGCTCGGCGCGTTCGAGGACGGCGAGATGATCGGCCACGTGCTGTTCAGCCCGGTCTCCGTGGACGGCCACACGTTCTCGCACCCCCCGCTCGGGCTGGGCCCCGTCGGAGTACTGACGGGTCTGCAGCGCGCGGGAACCGGGATCGCGCTCTGCACCGCGGGCATCGAAGCCTGCCGCGCGCGCGGCGCGCCCTTCCTGGTCGTGCTCGGCCACCCGACCTACTACCCGCGCTTCGGCTTCGTGCCCGCGGTGCGCTTCGGGCTCAGCTTCGGCGACATGCCGCCGCGCGACGCGTTCATGGCCATGGAGCTCGTGCCCGGCGCGCTCGCCGGCGTGCGCGGTCCCGTGCGCTACGGGCCGGAGTTCGGCTGATATCATGGCCGCCGTGGAGAAGATCGAGGCGATCCTCGCGCGCCGGCCGGAAGTCGACTTCGCGGTCGGGCTCACGGACGCGAACGTCCGCGAGTTCCGCGCGAACGGCTTCACGCGCATCGAGCGGATCGCGCCGGACGAGGAACTCGCCTGGCTGCGCGAGCTCTACGACTGGCTGTTCGAGACGCGCGCGCAGACCGTGCCCGGCGGCTACTTCGATCTGTCGCGGCCCTACGAGAGCGAGGGCGCGGACCTGCAGCCGCAGATCATCGCGCCCGAGGCGCGCTTCCCGGAGCTGCGCAGGACGGCGTTCTTCCGCAACGGGCGGCGGCTCGCCGCGACACTGCTCGGCGTCGACGCGGATGCGCTGCGCGGCTGGGGCCACATGATCCGGAAGCCCGCGCGCGTCGGCGCGCCGCTGCCCTGGCACCAGGACGAGGCGTACTGGGATCCCGCGTTCGAGTACACCGCGCTCGGCTGCTGGATGCCGCTCGATCCCGCCACGCTCGAGACCGGCTGCATGCGTTTCGTGCCCGGCTCGCACACCGGCGACGTGCGCGTTCACCGCCACGTCGGCGACGACCCGAACGTGCACGCGATCGAGACCGGCGACGTCGACGAGTCGCGCGCGGTCGACGTTCCGGTCGAGCCCGGCGGCGCGATCTTCCACCACTGCCGGATCCTGCACAGCTCGCTGCCCAACAGGAGCGCGCAGGTGCGGCGCGCCTACGCGAACGAGTTCCAGCTGCCGCCGGTCGCGCGCGCCGCCGTGCCCGACCGGCCCTGGCTCGTCGAGGGCAAGCGCGCCTGGGAGGCGCGCAGAATCTGAGAGGACGATCGACATGCCCCTGAAGACACCCGCCGAGTACATCGAGAGCCTGCGCGACGGGCGCGTCCTCTACTGGGACGGCGAGAAGATCGACGACGTCGCCAAGAGCGATCGCTTCCGCGTGCCGCTCGCGGTCGCCTCGCGCGACTACGAGTACGACGACCCCGAGCGCCGCGCGGCCATGACCTACACCACCGAGGACGGCGATCTCGCGCACCGCGTGTACCAGATCCCGCGCACCGAGGAGGACCTGAAGGCGCGGCTCGAGCTGGCCACGCAGATGAGCATCGTGGGCGGCGTCACGGGCGTGTTCATGGCGCTGCAGTCCGTGAAGGACGAGGTCGCGGCGGTCAATCCGCAGTACGCCGAGAACATCGAGAACCTGTGGCGCTACGCGCGCAAGCACGACCTGCGCGCGGCCGAGGTCATCACCGACGCCAAGGGCGACCGCGGGCGCAAGGCGCACGAGCAGGACGACCCGGACCTGTACGTGCGCATCGTCGACCGCGACTCGAAGGGCATCACCGTGCGCGGCGCGAAGCTCCACATCACCGGCGCCGCGCTCGTACACGAGCTCGTGGTCATGCCCACCAAGGGCATGCGCGAGGCGGAGAAGGACTACGCGGTCTCGTTCTCGGTCCCCGCGAACACGCCGGGCGTGAAGATCATCAACCGCAGCTTCGCGCCGCCGCACCTGAACGAGTTCGACTACCCGGCGAGCGCGCACCACTCGATGCCCGAGGGCTTCGTGATCTTCGACGACGTGTTCGTGCCCTGGGAGCGCGTGTTCCTGGCGGGCGAGCACCGGCTCGCGGGCGTGTTCGCGCGCTCGCTCGGGCTGTGGGAGCGCACGCTCGGTCTGGTCGAGGCCGCGGAGAAGGCGGAGCAGCTCGTCGGGCTCGCGCTGCTCGTCTCCGAGCAGCAGGGCAAGGGCGGGAACGACCACGTGCAGCAGTGCGTGGCCGAGATGGTCTGCTACGCGCAGATGATCCGCATGGGCCTCGACTACGCGGTGCGCAACTACGAGCGCACTCCGTCGGGCATGGTGCACCCCAACGTGCTCGGCGTGAACGTCGCGAAGTACTACTACGCCGCGAACTACCACTCGATCATCCAGATGCTGCACGACCTGTCCGGCGGGCTCGTGCTGACGCTCCCGACCGAGGGCGACCTGCGCCACCCCGAGGCGGGCAAGTACCTGCGCAAGTACCTGCACACCACGCCCGACGTCGACGTCGAGGAGCGCATGCGCATCTACAACCTGATCCGCGACCTGACCGCGGACGCCTACGGCGGCTGGCACCTGGTGACGACGCTGCAGGCCGGCGGCGGCCTGGTCGCGCAGCGCATCATGATGAACCGCACCTACGACCTCGAGCGCGCGCGCAAGAAGGCGAAGAGGGCGGCGGGCATCCACTGAGCGAGCTGCCGCGCGAGGTGGTGGTGGTGCTCGACGCGCTCCACGCGGGCGCGCGCGAGCGGCTCGGCGCGCGGCTGGTCGGGCTCTACCTGTATGGCTCGCTCGCGACCGGCGACTTCTCGGCCGCGACGAGCGACATCGACTTCGCGATCGCGACCGCGGGCGAGCTCGACGCGCGCGACGTCGCGGCGCTGGCCGGGCTGCACGCGGAGCTGCGCGCGCGCGGTGGGCTGTTCGCCGCGCTCGAGGGCTCGTACATCCCGGTCGCCGCGCTGCGCCGCTGGGATCCCGCGAACGCGCGCCATCCGCACCTGTCGCACGAGCGCCCGTTCGGCGTCGAGCCGCACGGCCCGGACTGGGTGATCCAGCGCCACGTGATGCGCGAGTGGGGCGTGGCGGTCGCCGGCCCGCCGGCGCGCGAGCTGATCGATCCCGTGACGCCCGGCGAGCTGCGCGCCGCCGTGCGCGCCACGCTCGACGGCTTCTGGGCCGGGTTCGGCTCGAGCGACGCCTTCCTGCGCGAGCGCCCCTATCAGGTATTCGCGGTGCAGACCATGTGCCGCGCGCTGCACACGCTCGAAGCGGGCGCGATCTCGTCCAAGCCCGCGGCGCTGCGCTGGGCGCAGAGCGCGTTGCCGGCCGAGTTCCAGCCCGCGATCGCGCGCGCGCTCGCGTTCCCGGGCGGCGACCAGCGCGACGATCTCGCCGGCACGCGGGCGCTGATC
>Ga0187893_10011597_pt1 | contig 12756 bp, 11 predicted proteins | sample MA1701074metaG_FD_139574 | JGI IMG/M metagenome (GOLD analysis project Ga0187893, IMG submission 139574) | White microbial mat communities from a basaltic lava cave in the Kipuka Kanohina Cave System on the Island of Hawaii, USA - MA170107-4 metaG ...
CGCCGAGATGGAGAAGTCCGTGGCCGGGATGCCCAGGTCGTCGATGACCACGGTGCGGTCGACGTCGTCGGCGCTGCGCCGGTAGTAGTCGTCCTGCACGGCCATCACCGCCTCGTAGAGCGCCTTGGTGAACCCGACGATGTCGTTGATGGCGAGCGGGGGGGGCGGTGGTCCGGTGAGGTTCTCCAGCCGGAACCCCAGGGTGGCCGACCCCCCCGAGACGGCCTGCCCCGGGCCGGCCTCCCCCGGGGCGACCCGGCCGGGAGCGTCACCGCCGGGGTCGAAGATCTCGATCGGGTAGTTCCACACCGTGCCGCCGTCCACGTAGACGGCCCCGGGCTGGGTCACGGCGGCGAAGAAGAACGGGATCGACATCGACATCCGGACCGCCTCGGCCACGGCCACGTCGGGGCTGAGGCCGGGAGAGAAGACCTGGGGCCGCGAGGTGGTCAGGTCGGTGGCCACGACGCGGAGGTCCCGTCCCGTGGCCGCCTGGAGCTGGGAGAAGGTGACGTCACCCCGGCCGAGCTTGGCCGCCAGGCGGGCCTCCAGCCAGTCGAGGAAGGCCTTGCCCCGGTACCAGCCGTAGTCCTCGACGAGCCGGAAGGGCCCTTCGAGGCCACCGTCCTCGAAGGTGGTGAGGTCGAGGTCCATCAGGATGGTCCGCAGGTCGGCCGGACCGTAGCCGGCGGCGACGAGCGACGCGGTGATGGCCCCTGCCGACGTGCCGGCGACGGCCACCACCGCGGCGAGGATCCCCCGCTCCTCGAGCACCTCGAGGGCGCCGACGTAGGCGACCCCCTTGACCCCTCCCCCCTCGAAGACGAGGTTCGTGTAGCTGGTCTCACCCATAGGTGCTCCCCTCTCCGTGGTCGCATCGAGCCCGGGGCCGACGGCCCCCGCTGCGCCGGCCCCCGGCTCGCCCCGCGGCCAGCCGGGGGCAGAGCCCCACGGCCACCGCCGGCCCGTCGCCGCCGTCGACCTCGAGGCCCACCAGCCCGTGCACCCGGGCCGGCCCGGGGCCCGCCCGCCCGGGGCCGAGGCGGGCGCTGGCCCCGGAATAGCCCGCCAAGGGTCGGCCCAGCTCCCGGCAAAGGCCGAGGATCCCGATTCGGGCCTCGGCGTCACTGGCGAAGAGCTCCTGGCTGTGGGCGTAGATCGTCACCGCCGGGACCGAACCAGCCCGGCGGTGGCTGATGCTGATCCCGAGCCGGAGCCGCTGGGGCAGCTCCCCCACCGGCTCGGAGGCGAGCATGGCCAGGCAGTCGAGCACGTAGGGAAGCCGCCGGCCGTGGCCGACCGGGGCCAGCAGACGGTGCAGGGAACCCCGGTCCCAGCCCTCGAGGGCGAAGTACCACTCGCGCTCGGGCTTCCCGGGCCAGGCAGCCCTGGCCGCCACCGGGCCGGCGAGGACCGTACCGACGAGCCGCGGCCGCAGGGAGCGCCAAGCCGGCGGGAGCCGATCCCCGAGGGCCTCGGCCACCGTGACCCGACCGGCGCCGGCGACCTCCTGGTAGAGCTTGCAGCGAAGCGGGGCCCCGCCGGGCCCCGACCCCCGCACCCCCAGGAACATCCCGAAGCGCAGGTCTGGCTGGGCCGCGAGGTCGGCGACGAACCCGTCGCCGAGGCGAGGATCGGCGAGGCCCTCGGCCCCGAGCGCGGCCACCACGGCGCGCCACCGCTCGGGTTGGCCGGCCCCGGGGCGGGGCTCCACGGTGAGCCCCGGCCGGCTCGAGCCCGTGGCAAAGGCGAGCTCCACCGGCCCGCCACCGGCAGTGAGCCGGCTCGGGCCCGGCGAGGGGCCCACGAGCACCCCGGCGAGGGCTGCCATGCTCACGAGGCCCTCGCCGCCGCCCGGGGCGCACCGGCCCCCGGGCTCGGTCCGGCGGGCACCTCGAGGACGGTGTCGGTGGCGCTGCTCCCGCTCGCCGAGGTCACCGGCTGGCCGGCGGTGATGTAGCTCGCCTTCCAGCCGTAGGTGACGACGTTGCCGTCCACGACGGGGTAGGTGAGCCAGCGGCTGCCGGTGTCACCGGCGTACCACCGGCACGACCGCTGGGGCGGCTCGTCGGTCGGGGGGCTCGGGGCCGTCCCCTGGGCCACCGCCGCGTCGACGAGGACCTCGACGGCGTCGTAGGCGCTCGTCGCCCAGTCGATGGCCGAGGGATCGACCTCGATGGTGAAGTACCGCTGCGCAGGGGTGACCATGATGCTGGGGAGGTCGCTCTCCACCACCGAGTCGGGGATGGCCACCTGGCCCTGGGCGGTGTCGATGGTGGCGGCGTAGGCCAGGGGGACGGACTCGCCGGCGACGCCCACGAAGCTGGCTCGCCCGAAGAGGTTGCCGGTGGCGTCGGGGTTCGGGGTGACGGTGAAGGTCGCCGGTGACTGGCGGGTGGGGAGCGAGCCGACGCCGGGGATCGAGCCGGCGCCGCCCGTGCCGGGCGCGTCGTACCAGACCCGGACGTCGGCCTCGAACACGGCGTCGTCGGCCACCTGGGGGGCGGGGACGTAGACGATGACGTTCGTCGTGGCCGTGGCCGCCGCCGCCGGGATCACCTGGCGCGGCCCGGACTGGTCGGCCACCACCGGGGCGGTGTAGGTCACGCCCCCCTCGTAGAGATAGGTGACCTGGTAGGCGTAGGTGCTCTCGAGGGGGACCGGGCGCTGGATGCGGACGTGGGCGACCTGGGGGTCGGCGGCGGCGGCCACCGAGGCGACCTCGCGGGTGACCTCGCCCTGCTCGTCGGGGCCCATGGTGAGGGTCACCTCGATGCTCGTGGGTTTCGTCGTCTCGGTGGCGAAGGCCTGTTGGGCATCGAAGGCGACCCGGAGGTGGCCGATCTCGGGCAGGTCGATGGCGTAGGCGCCGGTGGTCATCGAGGCGACCGAGGCCTCGACCGCAGCGATCGTGGGATCGGCGAAGGTCACCCGGTAGTCGAGGCTCCAGGCCGGTCCCGCCGACTCGCTGTAGGGAGCGGCAAAGGTGTGGCTCGCGGCATCGGTGAACACGAAGGTGGCCTCGGACTCGTCGAGGCCGGGGTAGGCGACAGTGACGGCGAGCTGGCTCACGGCGGGGACGGCTCCCGACCCCGACTCCGACCCTGCGGCCAGTGCCTCGGTGCCGAAGGGGACGAGGGCCGACACCGTCATCTGCTGGAGCCGCTCGTCGACCGTGCTCGTGAAGTCGGCCACGTCGAGACCCATCGACGCCAGCGACGGGAGGGTGGCGGTGGGGGCCAGGATCCAGTCGACGACCATGTCCTCGGCGTAGGCGGTCGTGAAGCTGGAGACCTCGCTGATCTTGAAGCTGCGGTTGCCTTGGTGGCCCTGCACGGCCAGGACCTTGGCCACCTCGGCGGTCACGAGGTCGGCGAGCGTGTCGTTGGCCCAGTCGGCAACGGCCTGGCGGAGGTCGGCAACGGGGTCGGCCGTGCCCCAGGTGATGGTCACCTTCGAGGAGTCCGAGTCCTCGAGCACCTGCTTCACCGAGCCCGGGCTCGTCTCCTCGCCCCAGCTGTCGTAGCTGGGCTGGGTGACCTGGTAGGCGTAGGCGAGGGAGGAGTCGAAGCTCAAGGTGGCGGTCACGGCCGGGAGCCGGGCCGGCACGGTCACCTGGTAGGTGACGGGCAGGGCGCCCCCCCGGGTGGAGAGGGCGCCCACGAGGGTCTGGAGCTGGGTGGCGGTGAGCGACATCTCGAAGGTGGCGACGTCGCTGCCGAACGACGAGGCCGGCGCCCGGTAGGTGGTGGCTGCCGTCGCCGATCCCAGCGTGAGGTAGGCCGACCCCCCGGCCTGGTAGTCGGGGGTGGTGAGGACGAGGGGAGCCTTGGCGCCGGGGAAGGCCCCAGGGATGGCCGCCTCGATGGCGTCGCTGACCTCGGACGGCACCCCGAGCTCCACGTCGAGTCGGACGAAGCCCGACCCGTCGTCGGGTCCGTCCGAGGTGTACTCGGTGACCTGGATCGAGGGCTGGCCGCCGGCGGCGACGAACTGGGGACGAGCCAGGACGTAGAAGGTGGACGGGTCGTCGTCGTCGCCGTAGTAGTCCCAGCCGGTGCCATCGCCGTCGGTGTAGGTGGCCTTGCGGGTGATGTCGAGCATGTCAGGACCCCGGCGAGGGATCGAGGACGAGCTCGTTCGAGGGCCGGGCCGCGATCTCCATGGTCTGCCACTTCGTGGCGATCCCGGCCAGCTCGCTCCACTCGGCCTGGGCCCGGCCCAGGTCGAACTGGTTCACCACCTCCTCCAGCGGCGCTGCCGACCCGAGCCCGTCGACCACGGCGGCCAGGTTGGCGGCCTCGTTGCCCCACCCGGCCACCGTGGCATCGAGGGCGTCGACCATCCCGGCGAGCTGGTTCCCCAGGCCGGCCAGGGCGGTGGACGCCACCTCGAGGCCCACGAGCTGGACCGTGAGCAACGTCATCTCCAGCTCGTAGCCCGCCTCCCGCTGGGCCTCGGCCAGGCGGGCGTCGACGGCGGCGAGCAGGTCGTCGATGGCCATGGTGGCGCTCACGATGAAGACCAAGCCGATCGTGAGGCCCACGACCTTGCCGGGATCGCCGAGCTTGCCCCCGTACTTCATGGCGTTCGAGGCGATGGCCAGGTCCCGCTGGGCCGTGATCATGTCGAGGTCGATCTCCTCGCTGTAGGCAGCCAGGGCGGCACCGATCTCGGCGATGGTGCTGCGGGCGGCGGCGAGGTTGGCGAGGTCGAGGTCCTCGAGCTGACGGAAGGGCAGGTGGTTGCGGGTGAAGTTGGCGGCGCTGAGGGCGATCTCGTCGCGCAGGGCCCGGACGCCGCTCACCACCGGCGAGATCGCCGCGAGCTGCTGGTTGGCCGACGACTGCAGCCCGCCGAAGAGCTCGGCGAGCACGGTTCGGTCGGGCGCCTCCAGGCGGAGCTGGGCCAGGATCAGGGGCATGGCGCTGTCCCACCGGGCGGCGTAGTCGATCACCGCCTGGGCCGCGGTGGTGAGCCGGGGCATCACGTCGCCCAGCCAGCTCCGGCCCTGGGCCTGGGCGGTGGCCAGCTCGCCCTGCAGCTCGGCGATGAGCTGGGCCTGGTCGTCGACCTTGATCTCGAGATCACCGAGGTCGAGGTCGCCGAGGTCGACGTTGAACAGGTCGTAGGTCGCCCCCTGGGCCCGTATGCGAGCCTGGAGGAGCTGGGTGAGCTGGGCCTTGGCGGCCTCTACGTCGAAGCTGAGATTGGTCATTTCCCCGTCCTTCCTCGTTGGGTGGTCCGGCGGCCCTCAGGCGGCAGTGGCCTGCACGGTCATGGCCGGGAGGGCGAGCGTCTGGGCCGGCCCGCTGAGGACGACGTCCTCGAAGCCCTGCATCTGGGTGGCGAAGGTCTCGAGCTGGGCCCACTGGGTCTTGGCCGTCTCGAGGTCGACCAGGCTCATGATGTTCCCGATGGCCTGCTCGGCGTCGTCGAGGTCGGTCACCACCGCCTGGACCTTGGCCGACAGGGTGGCCCAGGTGTCCAGGATCGCCTGCACGCTCGCCATGGCGCTCTGGGACTCGGTGACGAGGTTGCCCAGGGCGTCCTCCACCGTGTTCAGCGCCTTCACCTGCACAGTGAGCTCGTTGACCTCGAGCTGGTCGAAGGCCAGCTTCTGCTCGGCCTCCTGCTCCTTCTCGATGGAGGAGATGAGCTCGCCGGCGGCCACCCCCACCCCGATCATGCCGGCCACGATGCACACGGCGCCGACGACGAGACCGACGCCGGTCTCGGCGCTGGCCAGGCCGATGGCCCCCCCGGCGATGAGCCCGACCGAGACCCCCAGTGCCACCCCCTCGGCGATGATGGCCTTGTTGAGGGCGGAGATGACGGCGTCGAGGCCCTTGATGGCGGCATCGAGCGCCGTGATGTTGGCTTCCTCGAACTGCTGGATGGCGGCGAACGCATCGTTGGCCGAGGAGAAGTTCGTGTGGTCGCCAGTGAGGTCGGTGTTGAACTGCTTGAGGTTGGTGATCTCGGTGGCGATCGCTCCCTGCTGCTCGGCGATCTTGCCCAGCAGGCCCCCGAAGAGCTCCTTGAGCTCGGCGCGCTTGGCCGGATCGTCCTGGTCGAGCAGGGCCTGGACCAGGGGCTCGATCAGGGTGAGCTCGGCCTGGAACTGGGTGTTGAAGTTGATCACCGCCTGGGGCACGGCGGTGAGCGCCGGCTGGATGTCGTTGCTCCAGAACTGGCCGTGGCTCTTGGCCGTGGTCAGGTGTTCGCGCACCGTCTCCAGCAGGGTGGCGGGGTCCTCGGGCAGCTTTGCCTCGATGTCGGGAGGGAGGGTCTTGAAGTTCACGCCCGAGATGTCGGTGCTCTGAAGGGCGGCCACGTAGCGGGCTACGTTGGCCTTGGCGTTGAGGTAGCCCACGAGCTGGTCCTGGGTGGGGCCGGTGCCGGCCAGGGTCTGCGGCCCGGTGGACGGGGGCGGGGACGGGGACGGGGTGGTCGACATCGTGGTCATGGTGTGTCCTTTCCTGCTGGTATGGGGGTGGAGCTGGGTAGGAGGGTGGAGGCGTAGGTGGCGAGCTGGTCCCATTGCTGGCGCGCCGTGTCCAGGTCGGCGCCGGTGAGGATGGGGAGGTAGTCGGCGTCGGCGGCGTCGGCCAGGTCGGTGCGAACGGCCCCGACCTTGGCCCCGACCGTCGCCCAGGCGTCCTCGACCTCCTGCACGGAGGCGAGTGACTGGCCCAGGGCCGCGACCCGGGAATCGAGGATGGCCCTGGCCACGACCAGGCTGAGCACCGTGGGGTCGGCGCTCACCCCGTGCACCTTCAGGGTGATGGCCATGTCGATCTCCACGATGGCCAGGCAGGGCCCGAGCGCGGTCGAGTCGAGGAAGTGCTCGCCCAGGGTCGCCTGGAGGTCGGTGATCCAGGCCTTGGCGTCGGCGAAGCGCTGGGCCACGTCCCCGAGGTCGTCGCCGAGGCGATCCTGGTCGGCGGCGAGGTCGGCGGCGTAGGCCGACAGCTCCTGGGCCAGGCCGGCGGTGGCCGACGCCTCGGCGCCAAGCGCCGAGGTCATGGCGGCCAGGGTGGCGTCGACGGCCGCGCGCTGGTCCTCGGTGGGGGCGGCTCCCGAGGCCACGAGCTGGGCGACCTCGCCGATGAGCCCGTCGAGGGTCGAGCGGTTCTCCTCGGCCAGCGCCAGCACTGACCGGGGAGCGGTGTCGGTCATCGCGGGGCAGAGCTGGTCGAGCCAGCTGCGAGCGTGGGACTGGGCGGTGGCCAGGTCGGCGGCGATGGGCTGGAACCACGCCGGGGGGTCGGGGAGGCGGGGGACGGCGGTGAGGGTGGCCTGGGCGGTGTCGGTGAGCGTGCGGGCGGCCCCGGCGGCGGCGCCGAGCTGGGCCGTGACCCCGCTCAGGTCGAGACCGAGGCTCGGGGTCGCCGGCGTTCCCCGTGGGCCCGGCGTCATCGCACGATCGCGCACGACGGCCATCCTGGAGGGGGAGCGAGCGGGCCGCTGTTCGGCCGCCAACCCTGGGTGTGTTCGCTGCCCAACGAAGCGCCGGGCTCCGGGGCGGCTCGGCCGCCGGGACCGCTCGGCAGCCCCGGGGGGCGAGGCCGGCCCGGGGTGGCGGCTAGGCCGGGCCCGGGGCCAGCCCCGCGGGCACCGGGACCGCCGCGGACACCACGGCCGGCGGTCGGCGGCGGCGACGGCCGAGGGACAGCAGCCAACCCGTGAACCAGAGCTCCGCCGCCACCGAGGGGATGGCGACCATGGCCGTGAACGCCGCCTCGTGGTCGGCGTAGGTGCCCAGGAGCGAGTAGGCGCCGGTGTCGAGGACGTAGGCGACTCCGGCGACGGCGAGCAGGGCCCCGAGGACCCTCGGCGCCATTGCCGAGCGAACCAGGATGACCCCGACGAGCACGAGGTGGATGCCGAAGCTCACGAGGCCGATGAGCCAGGTGGCGTTGAAGGCGCCGAGGGCCAGCACCGCCCCCACCTCCCGCGGGGCCCGGCCCAGGCCGGCGAGGGGGGCGCCGCCGTCGAGGAGCTCGAGGACGACGAAGAGGAACACGCTGGCCATGCCGAGGAACACGGCGGAGACGACCCGGAACCAGGCGGCCAGGGCCGAGATCGCGACCCCCGCCGGCCGCAGCACGTGGTGGAGGGCCCAGGCCACGACGACGTCGAGGACGAAGACGGCGAGGAAGGCCACGAGGGCCAGGCGCAGGAGCCCCTCGTCGCTGGCGAGGTTCTCGAACGTGGTCGTGGCGTCACCGGGGTCGACGAGGCGGACCCTCACGAAGAAGTTGGCGAGGATGGCCAGGGCGAAGAGGGCGACGTAGGCAACGCCCGCCAGGCGGGCCGCCCGGGTCGGGGTGGGATCGTGGAGCGGGGTGAGCACGGGGACTCCTCTCGGGTCGGAGGTGAGCTGGATCGGGGAAGGCGGGCGGTGACCGGTGACGGTCAGGCACCCGGAGCCGGGTGGGGCCTCGGGGCGATGCGGATGACGGACTTGCCCCGCACCCGACCCGCCTCGAGGTCGGCGAGGGCCTCCGGTGCGGCATCGAGCCGGTAGGTACGGTCGACGGGGGCGACGATGGCGCCGGTGGCCAGGAGCCGGCCGAGCTCGGCGATGTCGGCGCCCCGTTGGCGGGACACGAACGCCGTGAGCCGCTGGGGCACGAACGGGGACAGGGCCAGGGCCCGGAGCTGGCGCCCGGCGCCGCCGGTGACGGGGTTGGGGTGCTCGCCCCCGGCGATGACGAGCGTGCCCCAGGGGACGAGGGCCCGTCGCAGCCGCCGCAGCGAGCTGCGGCCGCCGACGTCGATCACGAGGTCGTAGCGGACCGACCCGTCGAGGGCGTCCTCGGCCGTGTAGTCGACCACGGCCTCGGCACCGAGCGACCGGACGAGGTCGAGCTTGGCCGCGCTCGCCACCCCGGTGACGCGGGCTCCGAGGTGACGGCCGAGCTGGACAGCGAAGGCGCCGACGCCGCCCGAGGCCCCGACCACGAGCACCCGCTGGCCGGGCGCGACCCGGCCCACGTCGCGCAGGGCCTGGAGGGCGGCGAGGCCCGAGGTCGGGGTGGCGGCGGCCGCCTCGACCCCCACGCCGGGGGGGAGGGGGGCGAGCGTGGCCTCCCGGGCGGTGGCGTAGCCGGCGTAGGCGCCGGAGGCTAGGCCGAAGACCATGGCCCCGAGCCGGAACCGGGTGGTGGCCGAGCCCACCGCCACCACCCGCCCGGCGACGTCCGTCCCGGCGACGGGCTGGCGTGGCCGGCGGAGGCCGTACCCGGCGAGGCGGACCAGCCAGGGTCGGCCCGTCACGAGGTGGGCGACCCCCCGGTCGACGCCGGCGGCGTGCACCTCGACGAGGACCTCGTCGGGCCCCGGTGCCGGCACGGCCACGTCCCGCAGCTGCAGCGAGCTGGCCGGGCCGTAGCGATCGTGGGCCACGGCACGCATGGTCGCGGGCGCCGCGGTCGCGACCTCGACCGGGAGGGGGGGTGCGGCCCTCGGCACCGGCCCCGGGCGAGCGGCGCCGGCCTTGCTCGCCTGGTCGACAGGCATCGGGCGGGTACGGCGGCGGGCGGTGGTGGCATCCATGGGGCTGTGCCTCCTCGGTAACGTACTAAGTACAGCTCGTGACTCGACCCTACACGTACTTAGTACAGTTATCAAGTACTTAGTACAGTCGTCAGTGCCAGCGAGAGGAGGCCGGCCGTGGGAGGACCATCGCGACGGCGTGGGGCGGACGGCGGGGCGGGGCGCGCCCCGCTGAGCCAGGAGCGGGTGATCGCCGGAGCCGTCGAGCTGGCCGACGCCATCGGCATCGACCCGCTCACGATCCGCAAGCTCGCCGCCCACCTCGGGGTCACCCCCATGGCCATCTACCACCACGTGGCCAGCAAGGAGGAGATCGTCGACGGCATGGTGGACACGGTGTTCGCCGAGATCGAGCTCCCCCCGCCGGCACAAGACTGGAAGGCCGCGATCCGGGTCCGCAGCCGCTCGGCCCGGGCCGTGCTGGCCCGCCACCCGTGGGCAACCCCCCTCATGGAGACCCGGACCAACCCCGGTCCGGCCGTCCTCGGCCACCACGACGCCGTGATCGGCTGCCTGCGCCGGGGTGGCCTCTCCGTGGCCATGACGGCCCACGCCTACGCCCTCATCGACGCCTTCGTCTACGGCTTCGCCCTCCAGGAGGCGGGCCTGCCCTTCGACACCCCCGAGGAGGCGGCGGCGGTGGCGGCGGCCATGGCCGAAGGGTTCCCGGCCGACGCCTACCCCCACCTCGCCGAGCTCACCTTCGAGCACGTCCTGGTCCCCGGCTACGACTTCGCCGCCGAGTTCGACTACGGCCTCGACCTCCTGCTCGACGCCCTGGCCGAGCGCGCCTGAGCCCGGCGCCAGGCCGATCGCACGAGCGGCATACGATCAGCCCACCGCCCAGGAGAGGAGGCCGCCATGGGAGCCATCCCCAAGGAGCTCGCCGCCGTCGAGCAAGCCAGCGCGTACCAGATCGAGGAGTTCCTCCTGCTGCGGGTCATGGGCACGAAGCCCAACGGGTGCTACGTGGTCGACATCGACCGCAGCCTGCTCACCGTGGAGCCGCCCGCCTTCGTGGCCAGCTGGCACATGCTGCCGAACGCCCGCTGCGTGCCCGAGGAGGTGTCCTACGAGCACCAGGAGGTCTTCACCGTGGGACTCCGCCGCGACGAGGTGATCGTCCACCACGCCGGCGGCGAGCTCACCGTGGCCGTGCAGGAGCTCACCCCTGATGCCGGCGAGGCCATGAGGAGCCTGGCCGGCCCGGGTCCGGCCGGGCCCCAGCTCCCCACCGGCGGCGAGGCCGTCGGCTACTCGTCGGCCTTCGACCTCGGCGAGGCGTTCCGCGACGCCATCGCCAAGATCCCCGCCTCGCCCATCCCCGATTGGCTGGCCACGTACACGATCCTCGACATCGGCGCCGAGATCGGCGGGATCGCCGGCTTCAACCACATGGTGGTGCGGGTGAGGGGCGGCTGAGGGTCGGGGCCTGGCCCGCCCCGGCCAGGGTGTCGTCGGGCCCAGGCCGTACCAGCCGCCAACCCGCCACCTCGGGCGAGGGTCGGCCCTGCTCGGTGGCGAGGTCCTCGTAGAGCTCGTCGGTCACCACCACGGCCCGAGCCGCCCGGCCCTCGGCGCGCTCGGCCAGCGCCACCCAGGTCTCGGCGATCTCGGTGAGCGTCATCGCTCCCGACCGCCACCGGTAGCCGGGCGGTCCACCATCGGCCGGCCGGCCCCCTTCCTCACCGGCGGGCCACGGTCGCCGTGCCGGCGGCGGCGAGGGCGGCGAGCACGGCAGCGAGGGCGGCGAGGGCGGGGTCGACGCGCCCGTCACCGCCGCTCTGCCCGGCCCTCACCTCCGCCTCCTTGGATCTGGCCTCGGTCACGGCCACCGAGGATGCCACGGCGGCGTCGGCCCGGACGCGGCCCCGGCAACCCCGCCCGCAGGACCCCGCCTCGGCGGTGGCGAGCAACCGGTCGACCGCCTCGGCGGGGGGGAGGTCCTGGGCCCGGAGGAGGGCGAGGATGCCGGCCACGTGGGGGGCGGCCACCGAGGTCCCGGACACCACGGCGTGGCGTCGCCCGGGCAGGGGCACGAGCACGCCCTCGGCGGGCTCGTCGCCGCCACCGGGGGCCAGGACCCCCCACTTGGCGTCACCCAGGGCCACCGAGTAGCCGGCGACCTCGCCCCCCCGGTCGGTGGCCCCGACGACCACGGCGTCGAGGTCGCCGTAGTTGTAGCTGGCCGACTCGCCGAGGAGGCCCTCGTCAGCGGGGACGTCGTCAGCGAGGACGTCGTCGTAGTTGCCGGCGGCGAGCACGGGGATGGCCCCCCGGCTCCAGGCGTACTCGATCCCCGAGGCGAGGGGCGTACCAGCGAGCGTGACGAAGCGCCGGTCGGCCCCCCCGAGGCTGAGGTTCACGACGTCGGCGCCGCGGTCCACGACCCAGCGGATGGCGTTGTTGATGTCGGCCGTCGTGCCCATCCCGTCGTCGGCAATGGCCTTGGCCACGACGAGCCGGGCGTCGGGGGCGACGCCGACGATCCCAACCCCGTCGTGGGCGGCGGCCACCACGCCGGCCATGGCGGTGCCGTGGCCGATGCGGTCGGGGGCGGCCCCCTCCCGGCACGGCCCGCCCAGGCAGGTGGCCAGGGCGTCGACCTTGCCGGCCAGGTCGGGGTGGTCCACGTCCACGCCGGTGTCGACGATCCCCACCGTCACCCCCTGGCCCGTCGAGGTCGCCCAGGCGGCGGGGGCCCCGATCTGGGCCAGGTTCCACTGCTCGGCGAAGCGCTCGTCGTGGGTGGCGCCTGCGGGGGCGGCCACGAGGGCCAGGGCCAGCCCGGCGACACCCGCCGCCGGCCCCCACGGCCACCGCCGGGAACGGGCGCCGGTCACGAGACCGTCGCCGGCGCGGCGGTGAGGACGCTGCTCACAGGCCGAAGTTCGAGCCGCAGGCCGCCAGCCCGTAGGCGTCGAGCTTGGCGTCGGCGGCCGTCCACAGCTGGGCCACCTCCTGGTCGAGGGCATCGAACCGGGAGAAGTCGTCGGCGTAGGCGGCATCGACGGCCTCCCCGCTCTTCACGGCCACCGCCTCCAGGGCGGCCATCATCGCCGCCACCTCGTCCCCGTCGCCCGGGGGCACGGCGAGGGCGGCGATCTCGGCGATCATGGTGTCGAAGACGGCCTGGGTCTCGTCGAGGAAGCCGGCGAAGGAGGCAGCGGTGTCCTCCGGGAAGGGCACGGC
>Ga0187893_10011598_pt1 | contig 12752 bp, 14 predicted proteins | sample MA1701074metaG_FD_139574 | JGI IMG/M metagenome (GOLD analysis project Ga0187893, IMG submission 139574) | White microbial mat communities from a basaltic lava cave in the Kipuka Kanohina Cave System on the Island of Hawaii, USA - MA170107-4 metaG ...
ATGTGAAATCCGAGTTCGTCTGTCTCTCCGACAGTTTGTCCGCCTTTGATCCCAGCACCAGCCAGCCAGATGGTGTACGCGTTGGGATGATGGTCGCGGCCTTGAAAATTATTAGGGTCGTTTGGGTGCGGCGCCTGCCCCATCGGTGTGCGGCCAAACTCACCTCCCCAGATCACCAGCGTGTCTTCCAACATGCCGCGCTGCTTTAGGTCGTTGATGAGCGCGCCACAGGCTTGATCGACATCGAGGCAAGCCTGCTCGAGATTGGAAGTGATCAGACTTTGATTAGGATCAACGCCGTGGTGGTCCCAGCCTTTATGGTAAAGGCTCACGAATCGCACGCCGTTTTCAAGCAAACGGCGGGCAAGAAGCGCATTATTGGCAAAAGACATCTGGCCCGGAACGGCACCATACATTTCAAGAATCGACTTGGCTTCCCGGGTAATGTCGGTGATCTCCGGCGCTTCGATCTGCATCTGGTAGGCAGTCTCAAAAGCAGCGACTCGCGTCGCAATCTCTGGATCGCCAGTAACGTCCTGGCGATGTACGTTGAGTTTGTTGATTGCGGAAATGCAGTCACGTTGCATCTGAAGATCAACGCCATGCGGATCAGACAAGTTCAGCACGGGGTCGCCGCTGTTCCGCAGCACCACACCCTGGTGCGTTGTTGGCAGAAATCCACTGGACCAGCAGGAGGCTCCGGCCTGGATTCCTGGATTCCAACCCCGGCTGGTCGAATGTAGAACGACAAAGCCGGGCAAGCCTTTCGCTTCACTGCCAATTCCGTAGGTTACCCAGCTTCCCATGCTGGGACGCCCCGGGCGGCCTGAACCCGTAAAGAGAAACAATTCGGCAGGCGCATGGTTAAACAGATCGGTGGTCATGGAGCGAACCAGGCATATATCGTCCGCGACGGACGCTGTACGCGGCAGCAACTCCGAGATCTCCATGCCGCATTGGCCGTGTTTTTTGAATTTCCGCTCAGTGCCTCGCAGCGGCGATTCGGGCTTGATAAATGCATAACGCTGGTCGCCAACGATTGATTTCGGAATCGGTTTACCATGCAATTCCTGGAGCTTGGGTTTGAAATCGAACAGGTCCAGTTGGCTGGGACCGCCAGACATACCCAGAAACAACACACGCTTGGCTTTGGCTGGAAAGTGAGGTTTCCGCGGAGCCATCGGGTTGACAGCCTGTGCAAACAGTCTTTCGTTGAACAACGAGGTTAAGGCGATGGCGCCGATGCTGCTCCAACAATCTTCCAAAAAGTGACGGCGGGTGATCTGTCTAAGGGACTCAGTCATTAACCAGGGTTTCATAACGAACTCCAAAAACTACAGAAGCACATTTTCGATGGTGGAACTGTGCTCACCTCGAATGACGGAAAAAATCGACTAGCGATGGTTTCTGGTCATTCATGTATGTTGCGTTCTGTAGAGGCTGGCCTCGTATTTGCCGCCTTTACTCTCTGGTAATCGTCTCATCCAGATTCAGCAACACACGGGCAATGGTGAACCACGGAGCGTATAGAGCCGCTGCCACGTCTGCGGGCGCGCTTCTCGGCAAAAGAGCCTTGGCGAGGTCCGGCTTCTGGCGAAATCGATCCTGCTCCTGCTTCAGGATATTCGAAAGGGTGTTACCTTCGAACGAATCTGGTTCACGGGCGAGGCAGAGTCGAAAGCCGTAACGCAAGCGAGCCTGATCGTCCGGCTCTGCCTCGCGAATGACGCGCAATGCCAGGGCCTTGGCCGCCTCCACAAACACTTCGTCGTTAAGCGTCGTCAGGGCTTGCAACGGTGTATTAGACCGGATGCGCTGAACGGCAGCCTCGTCCGCCGTCGGAGCGTCGAAAACGATCATTCCTGGATAAGGCGAAGTCCGCTTCCAAAAAGTGTACATGCCACGACGGTAGCGATCGGGCCCGGTGGCCGTTACCCAGATGAGATTCCCCCGGCTAAGGTCCGTAACTCCTTCAGGCTGGGGTGGCAGAACACTAGGGCCTCCAATCCGATGTTGGAGAAGGCCGGAGGCGGTGAGCGCGATGTCGCGAACAATCTCGGCTTCCACCCGTAACCGCGGGCTACGAGCCAGCAAGATGTTCTCAGGGTCGAGTTCGTTCTGCTGGGGAGTGACTTTCGAAGACTGCCGGTAGGTGGCCGACGTGACGATCAACCGATGCAAAGCCTTCAGACGCCAGCCTTGCCGCATGAACTCTGAAGCCAGCCAATCGAGCAGCTCAGGATGAGACGGTTTATCACCCTGCGCACCGAAATCCTCCACGGTCTTAACGAGGCCCCTTCCAAAGTAGCGCTGCCAGACGCGGTTTACGGTCACCCTTGCCGTCAGGGGGTTTTGCTCGCAGACAAGCCAGCGCGCGAAATCCAGGCGGTTGGGTTCAGAGTTGCCGGACTTCTCCAGGGGAGGAAGCACCGAGGGGACGTCGGGCGAAACTTTCACCCCATGCTTAAGAAAATCGCCACGGATCAGAATGTGTGTCGGGCGCGGGGTATCGCGCTCTTGAAGCACCATGGCCGTAAACTGATTTGGATTAGCAGCGCTGGGTGTCTCCAAAAACTGATCCAGTGCCCTCAACCGCGCCTGATATTCAGGGTCGTTCTCTTTGTAAAATTTCTCCAGGTCCTCGACCTGAGCAAGCTCACGAGCGGCGGGTGTGACGCTCAAAATCGCTTGAACGTTGCTGGGCAGTTTCTGACGATCCGCTGCCGATAACTTGCTTTCCCAAGCCGGCAGCAATGAAACAATTTCCTGGGTGCGACGCGCAATTTCACCTTGCAGCCTCAGTTTTTCTACTGCGTAGTCGGCTGCGATTCTTCTGTAGTCATCAACCTGCCCGGGTCGGACAATCTGCAAGCTGGGCTCATCCTGGTTGTTGAAAAAGGCAAACAGTTGGTAAAACTCACGTTGCGAGATAGGGTCGTATTTGTGGTCGTGGCACTGCGCGCACCCCGTCGTCAAGCCCAGAAAAGCAGCCCCTGTCGTTTTGACGCGGTCGAACACGGCCTCGATACGATATTGCTCCTGGTCCACCCCGCCTTCTTCATTGATCATTGTATTGCGGTGAAAGCCGGTCGCAATTTTCTGCTCAAGTGTTGCATCAGGAAGCAGGTCGCCTGCGAGTTGTTCGATGACAAACTGATTGAAGGGCATGTCCTGGTTGAGCGAACGAATAACCCAGTCACGATAGCGCCACATTACGCGGGCTCGGTCAAAGCCGAATCCATTCGTGTCCGCGTAACGTGCCACGTCGAGCCAATGCCGGGACCAGCGCTCACCATAGTGGGGCGAAGCAAGTAACCGATCAACCAGTCGGTCGTAGGCATCGGCCCGCTGGTCGGTCAAAAAGGCGTCCACGTCTGTTGGAGTCGGTGGCAATCCCAGCAAATCAAGGCTCAGGCGGCGAATGAGAGTAACCTTATCCGCTTCAGGCGATGGTTTGAGACTCTCGTTTTCCAATCGGGCCAGAATGAACTTATCCAGGGAGTTACGCGGCCACGCCCGATCCTTTGGCTCCGGCAGCGCTGATTGCTTCAGCGGTTGGAAAGACCAGTGTGTGGATGGTGTCCGTTTCGCAACGTTCATGGCCTGATCTTCCGGCCAAGGGAGCCCAGCCTCCACCCACCGTTTCAACACAGCGACCTGCTCAGACTTCAACTGCCCAGTGGGCGGCATCTTCAACTCGCCTGTGAAGGCGAGCGCTTGGATGAATCGGCTGTGATCGGGCTTTCCAGGTTCCGCTGCAGGCCCTCGGTTCCCGCCGGCCAGAATGTCCTGCCTGCCTTCCAAAGACAGACCACTGGCTTTCTTCTCACGGCTGTGGCACATGAGACAGTGGCTATGTAATAGCGGCCGGACCTTCTCTTCAAAGAAAACAACGTCTTCGCGACTGAACGCCGCGGTCTGCGGAGCCGACGCCGACAACGACAGATTAGCTGCAAGGACGACAAAAATCGGTGCCCAAGGAAAAATCTTGATGGGGATCATCAGGTGCGGCTCACACGCCCAAGCATCCGATCCAGGGCGTCAGATGCCTGATAGATAAGAGCTTCAGGGTAGTGATTAAAAGGATGAAAATACTCAAAAGTCAAGTAACCCCGATAGCCTGTTTGGTCCAAAGACTCCAGTACGGCAGGCCAGTTAGTGGTGCCATCGAGCAAGGGACGAAAGCTTTCAAGGCTGAAATCTGTGCCTTTTTTCGTATATTCCTTAAAATGAATATTCTTGATGCGATTTCCCAGCAGCGGAATCCAATGTTCCGGGAATTGAAATGGCATGATGTTCCCGGTGTCGAAATGCACCTGGACATGGGGGCTGTTGAAACTGTCGACAAACTCAATCATGTCCGGCGGACTCATCAAGTATGCATTGAAGAAAATATTCTCAATATTAAGAAACACCTTTAGTTTCTCAGCCTCGGGCAGCAGTTTTCGAATAGCGCTGCGTGCCCGTTCGTCACAAACCTTGTAGGGGACTTCTTCTGAATCCTTGAGCCAAGGTATATAGACCGCCCCGGGGACCACCAGGAGATTCTCGGTACCGAGGTAGTGCGCTGCCTTGATCATTTGTAAAGCAATCTCGAGAGACTTCGCACGAACACTCTCGTTATTGGCTGTGAGGGGGTAAGGCCAGAAGAGGAACGAGCAAACACCACTAATTGAGATCCCAGCCCGGTCAGCCATTTTGCGAATCTCAGCCAGTGCCTTTGCCCCCGTCGCTGGAGACAAATCTCCTTCCAAGTTGAAGTTTACTTCGACGCCGTCAAGACCCGCACGAGCGGCCAGTTCGAAACATTCCTTAAGCGTCATCTTCCCCGGGTACGGGAATGCCCAAAGGTTGATGGATTTCTTCATCGCGTACTGGCGGCTGGAGCGCTGCAATGGGCTTGACGAAGCAGGCAATGCAGCCGCCGGCCGGGGATTACCTAAACCTCCTAACGTGGTCCCAAGCAACGCGCCAAACTTCAGCCATTGGCGTCGGTCAAACAGCGGATCATCGGGCCAAACAGGTCGCATTTCGTCGTTCCGACTTTAGACGCCGATTCCTCGAGGCGCCGGAGTACCTGTAATATAGCTTTCAAGTTGCTCGATCTTGAATTCCTGCTCGGAGATAACTGCCTTCACAACGTCCCCAATCGAAATCACACCCGCCAGCTGGTTGTTTTCTAGAACGGGAAGATGACGGATCTTCTTCCGCGTCATCAATTCCATGCACTCGTTTACGGATTGTGTAGGACTGACGCAGTCCAACTTTTCAGTCATGATCTCCCGAACCTGGGTGTCTTTCGACGATTTGCCGCGCAAAGCAACTTTCCTGGCATAATCGCGTTCAGAAAAAATACCGGCGAGCCCGCCTTGGTGAAGGACCAACAAGGCGCCTACATTGTTGTCGGCCATCACTTTCAGCGCGGCGTAGACGGTAGTCTCGGGCGAGACAGAATAAACAATATTTCCTTTAACTTGCAAAAGCTGACGAACTGTTTTCATCGTAAGCCTCCCGTTCAAGAAAGTTCACTACACAAGTCCGAGTCAATCCTGCTCTATCTTCTTGAGCCTCCCCCTCGCTCAAAATACGCGCTTGCAGGGAGATTAACATGATCCTGAATCCTTAATAGGAGAGAATCTTAAGTCTTTGGAATGCAAAAGACAATGCGGTTTTAGGTTCGCCGATCATCGTTTCCAGCCAATCAGCCAGGTTCCCCGTCCAACTCCGTCTGACGCACCGGCTAGTCCACTTCGCTGCAAAGGCCCAAGCAGAAGGAACATTTGCGAGCCTGAGGTGTCTAATGATTAAGCAGGCTCAGGATTCCGTTCCAGGGAGATTCGGTTTCTCGAAAAATGTGCTGTACAATCTAGGGAAGCATCAGGTCTCCCAAGGAGCAGCATCTTGAGCAATTTCGAGATTGGGTTTGAGTTTCTAGAAAACGAAGTCGCTTTCGTGGACAGGCTGCAGGTCGGCTCCGACGAGGCATTTGAGACGCTCATTCACCTTTATCAGACGCCAATCTACAACGTTGCTTACCGGATTCTAGGGGATACTTCGGAGGCCGCAGACGCTGTGCAAGAGACCTTCATGAAGATCTTCAAGGGAATCAAAACATTTCGCGGGGAGTGTGGTCTAAAGACCTGGATTTACCGCATTGCGATCTCCGAGAGCTTGAACCGTCAGCGTTGGTGGAGACGCTGGCGCCGCCATGCCCCGGTTTCGATAGATGACACGGCGCCAAACGGCAACCGGTTGTTCGACGTTACGGACTCCAGGCCCAGTCCTGAGTCTACCTGCGCGCAACTCGAACTGGAGCGGGAGGTTCAGAAGGCACTGGATGGACTGAGCTTTGAACAACGCGTGACGGTGGTGCTGCGTGACATCGAAGGACTTTCATACGAGGAGATTGCCGAAACCCTGGGCCTTTCACTGGGAACCGTGAAGTCGCGGCTTTGGAGAGCCCGATCCGAAATGAAAACCAAGCTGGAGACGATCTTGAAGACCCAAAACCGACAGCCGCAGCAGCATCCCTGTCACGCTAGACGGGGATGAGTCTGATGAAACGAAATTTGTCGCAAGGGGTGGGCTATGGAATGCAGACGAGTGCTGAAATTGTTGAACGAGTACGTTGATGACTCTCTCGGGTGGCAGGACGCCAATGGAATAGAGAGTCACCTAGGCTTTTGCTCCAGATGCGCCCAAGAGTTACATGAGCTTATGGCGTTGCAGTCCCTTATGCGTTCCTTGGGCCGGCGGGAGGCTCCTGAGGGGCTCGATCTACGCATGAAGATTCGGGCCTCAAAACAGACCGACGCTTGGATCCCAGCCGGGGCCGTCAATCGACTGAAAGACGCTCTTCAACCGTTGGCCATTCCTGCCGTGAGCGGAGTTGTTTTGACATGTTTGTTCTTCATACCGTTGCTCAGCATCTTTTTTACTGGTGCAAACTTGAATGCCAGTGACACTGATATTCCATCCGGTCTGTTCACTGAACCCCGCCCTCAGTTGCTCTATCCTTCGCAGCTAGTGCAGTGGGAGAATTTCCAAAAAGTCAGGGAGCCGATAACTCTTGAGGCCGAAGTGAGCCAGGACGGAACAGTTCGTAACTACACCGTACTGAAAGGACCGAGAGACCCTGGAACCATTAGGAGTCTAGATCAGTTCCTTTATTTTGAGGTTCGGATTGATCCCGCTACCCTCTTCGGTAGACCCACACCGGGAAAGGTTACCCTTTCACTGAGTTTTTATCCTACGATTAATGAGAAAATTGATGTCATTGGATAGAAAGCACTGAGATCACCCCAAACTTGTCAATCTGATTGACTTTGAAGGAGGGGCTACCTATAATCGCGCTTTCTATTTGTGCTGGAGGATGGCTCATGTATGCAGTGATCAAGTCTGGAGGCAAACAGTATAAAGTTTCTCCGGGCGATGTTGTTCGCATAGAGAAGGTCGAAGAAAAGGACGCTGGAAGCACGTTTGAATTTGGCGAGGTGCTGGCCTTGAACAACGACCAGGGCTTGGTGGTGGGTTCACCCTTGGTCGCCAACGCCCGCGTCACTGGCACCGTCGTTGAAACTGGCAAGGCAAAGAAAGTCCTTATCTTCAAGTACAAACGAAAGAAGCAATACAAGGTGTTTAGGGGCCACCGTCAGCGATTTACAGCCGTGAAGATCGACGCAATTGAGGGCAGTTAGTCCGATGGGTAGGCCGGGAGAATAAAATGGCGCATAAAAAGGGTGTGGGAAGTTCACGAAACGGTCGTGATTCGAATGCCCAGCGGCTGGGCGTGAAGCGCTTTGGCGGCGAAGTCGTTTCAGGTGGTTCCATTCTCGTGCGGCAGCGTGGGACGCGGTTCAAGCCCGGCCAGAATGTTGGCCTCGGCAGAGATGATACGCTGTTTGCCAAAGTGACCGGCCAAGTCCGATTCGAAGACAAGGGCCGGCAGGGACGGTTCATCAGCGTTTATCCGGTGGCGAGCTGAATGTCAGATTCGAAGTAACCCGCGGTAGTATCGCAATCCCCTGCTCTATTGGATCGAGATTCCATTAGACAGGGGATTTGCTTTTGGGGCAATGAGGCCCGCGTACATGTTTTTGGATCAAGCCCGAATCGAAGTGAAGGCAGGTGATGGAGGGTGCGGTTGCATGGCCTTTCGACGGGAAAAGTTTGTCCCAAGAGGCGGTCCCAGCGGGGGAGACGGCGGCCGTGGTGGCGACGTTTACCTGGAATCCACCTTGCGTCACAACACTTTGATTCAGTTTCGCTACAACCGCATTTTTCACGCGAAACGGGGTGAACACGGTCTGGGGAGCAAGTGTCACGGCAAAGACGCTGACGATTTATTGATCCAGGTTCCTGTGGGGACCGTGGTTTACGATGACGAGAGTGGTGACGTCGTCCACGACTTCGTGATGCCTAACGAACGTATTCTGCTTTGCAAAGGTGGGCGAGGCGGTCGGGGGAACGCCCAGTTTGCGACTTCTGTGAATCGGGCTCCACGGCGTTTCGAGTACGGATTCGAGGGTGAAGAGCGCGCATTTCGGCTCGAGCTCAAGCTCCTGGCTGACGTTGGTCTAGTGGGATTTCCCAATGTCGGGAAATCCACGCTAATCTCGCGGATCTCCTCGGCCCGACCAAAGATTGGAGACTATCCATTTACGACACTGGAGCCCAATTTAGGAGTTGTGGAGCTGGAGGATTTCAAAAGCTATGTGGTCGCTGACATGCCTGGCCTGATTCAGGGCGCCCATCAGGGTCACGGGCTCGGATTGCAGTTTCTGCGCCACATCGAAAGAACCAAAGTGCTGGTACATCTCGTGGACTTGTCGGAACTGCAGGGCCGCAATCCGGTTGAGGATTTTGAAACGGTAAATCGCGAATTGAACGAGTTTAATCCGGCAATTCTAGCCAAACCCACACTGCTGGTCGGTTCCAAGCTCGACGCAATGGACAATGCGGCACGCCTGAAACAGCTCCAGTCAGTCGCTTCGGAGCACGGTTTAGAGTTTCATACAATTTCTGCCGTTACCGGAGCTGGCATCCAGGATTTGAAATACAAGATCGCTGGCATGTTAGTGGCCGCAACAGGCATTGAAAGAGTTGAAGCCGCAGCTGCCACTCAGCCAGCCGCGGATGATCGGCCATAGCGAATTGATCCTCTAAGGAAGTGGCCACTACTTTTCTCAATTCGCCCTGAGTCGCTACTTACAAATCGGGAGTCTCTCTTGCGTCTAGGTTTGTTGGGCGGGACGTTTGATCCCATTCATCTCGGGCACCTGGAATTAGCCAAGGCGGCCCTTCGTATAGCCCAGCTCGATGCAATTCATTTTGTGACTTCCGTTAAGCCGCCTCACAAAAGCGACACGACGCACGCGAATATTTTGGATCGGCATGCTATGGTTGCCCTGGCATTGCAAGGTCACTCAAAGCTGATTCCTTCCAGTGTTGAGTTCGATCGGGAAGGCAAGTCCTACTCAATCGATACCGTGCTTCAGTTGAAGCGGCTATCCGGCGGGGATCACGATGTTTTCTTTCTGATCGGTCTGGATGCATTTCTCGAACTCCCCACATGGAAGGAGTATCATCGATTCTCTGAGTTGTGCAGTTTCATTGTCTTTCAACGCCCGGGCTACGATCCGGAACACGTGATCCGGAACTTACCCGAAGCGTTGCGACCGAAGCCGATAAGTAGTGAAACAGAAACGGCGTCGCTTGAAGGGTGGGATCGGGGTTTTTACCTGCTGCAGGATTTCGCCAATCCGCTGTCCTCTACAGAAGTTCGCAGCGCGATTCGGGCAGGACGCAGCATTCGCGAGTACGTTCCGCCCAAGGTGGAAGAATACATTCTGAAGACAAAGCTCTATATGAACTAAGAGGGTCCTTTGAAGATTAGCGATCGATTTGTGCAGTGTGCCATTCAGGCTGCCCAAGACAAGAAAGCATTGGATCTGACTTTGTTGGATGTTCGGGGTATCGCCTCGTTCACTGACAGTTTCATCATTTGTTCCGGGACTTCTTCGCCTCAGAATCAAGCTATTTCCGACGAGATTCATCTAAGGCTGAAGGAACAGGGACGGGTTCCGAACCATATCGAAGGTTATCGGCAGGCAGACTGGATCTTGATGGATTATTCGGATTTCATCGTCCACATCTTCTCACCGAAGAACCGGGCCTTCTACAATCTGGAGCGATTGTGGAGGGACGCTCCCAGACAGGATATTGCGGAAGCGGTTTAGATTTAGATTTGGCGATCCCCCTCCGGGCATCAAAGATCTCGCTTAAGGAAGCTGCCCATCCGAGGCATCAAGACGAACTTGTCAGCTTCAACGATCACCACTCACCACTGGATCTCGCGAGATCCTGCTTCTGCCGAGATTCTCAGAACAGTGGACAAAGTCAAAGACATGGCATCCACTTTGCTCATTCAGGGGGAAAGTGGAACTGGCAAAGATCTGCTCGCCAGCCTCATTCACTATTCTTCTCTACGTTCCGGTGAGCCGTTTCTAAGGATTGATTGTTCCAGCATTCCCTCGGAATTAATCGAAAGCGAATTGTTTGGCTATGAGAGGGGAGCCTTTACGGGTGCTTATGCCCGAAAACTTGGCAAGCTGGAGTTTGCTGGCAAGGGCACCATCGTTCTCGACGAAATCGCGGCTCTCAGTATTGAAACCCAGGCCAAACTGTTGCGGGTGATAGAAGACCGAACCTTTAGCCGGTTGGGTGGCAACGAAGCCATTGCTGTGGATGGACGTCTGGTGGTCCTTTCGAGAGAAAGGCTTGAAGACCTTGTGAGAGGCGGAACCTTTCGCCAGGACTTGTTTTTCCGTTTGAATGTCATCCCAATTCGCCTGCTGCCCTTGCGCGAACGGACTGACGACATCATCCCATTGACGGAGCATTTCCTGCAGACGTTCCGCGAAAAGTACGACAAACTGCTACTCAAGGTGGACGGTCGCGTCCTCGACGACCTCGAGGCTTACTCATTTCCGGGCAATGTCAGGGAACTCCGTAATCTGGTTGAAAGGCTAGTGATGCTGGCAAACGAGGAAGGGATCACCTTGCGGCAGTTGCCAGTTGAAGTGCGCAAACTGAAGACGGGTCTAAAGTCCACCAGCGAGCGGCCGACGCTGGAACAACTCGAACGACAGTATATCGCCGAGACTCTTGAGTTCACGAGAGGCAGGAAGGGAAAGGCTGCCACCATTCTAGGCATCAGCAGGAAAACTCTCTTGGAAAAACGAAAACGGTATGGGTTGCTGGATTGAAGATTACGCTTGCGTGGGTTGGCAAAACCCGAAATGTCCATCTGAGATGTCTCATTGAGGACTATTGGGCACGTCTGGCCCATTTCTGCGAACTGTCTTTGCGTGAAGTGCAGCCCATAAAGTCGACAGCTGCCAAAGGCCGGCTGGCAGCCTTAGAGGGCGAGAAAATACTGGCCGGAGTTAACGCTTCCGACTACCTCGTCGTGGTTGACTCCGGCGGAAAGAGTTTCACCACTGAAAACTTCGCTGCCTGGCTCTCCAACCATCGTGACCAGTCCACCCGCAGTCTGGTTTTTGTGATCGGAGGTCACGAAGGGCTTTCGGATGCCCTAAAGAGCAGGGCGAATTTCTCCATTTCGTTATCGTCCCTGACATTTACCCATGAGATGGCAAGATGCCTCCTGCTGGAGCAGATCTATCGTGCTTTCAGCCTGATACAGGGATTCCCATATCACAAATAGAAAATTTGTCTTTTTCCAGCTTTTGGCTATAATACCCCATTTCATTTGGGGTTATGGGTCATCCCTGGACCCTGATGCAGGCAGAGGCACTCGGAGCGAGCTAGGAGTTCACCGTAATGGATTCAAAGAAATTCGATCATTTCAAAAAGAAGCTGTTGGAAAAGAAGCAGGAACTCTTTCAAACGGTTTCCAAAACGGAACAGTACGGTCGCGAAGCTGACGAGGATGCGACTCAAGATATTGCCGACAAAGCAGCCAATTCCTACACAAAAGAGTTTCTATTTAGCCAGAGCAGCAATGAACGAAACACTCTGCAATTGGTAAATGAAGCTTTGGATCGGGTTGAGAACGGCAGCTTCGGCGTCTGCGTTGCTTGCGAGAATGAGATTAACCAGAAGCGTTTGGAAGCAGTACCCTGGACCCGCCACTGCATCAGTTGCCAGGAAAGGCAAGAGCAGGGGCTCCTCGAAGAGGCTTAACCCGCGGGCATCGTCTGCAAGCTCAACCCCGCTTCATCTGATTTGAAACGACCTTTTCAAATCCTCTTCGCAGTCCTCAATCCGCTTTCCACAGTTTTACTTCCCGTCACCTGCAAGTTATGCCAGCACGTTGTCGAAGATCTCAGGCTGGGGGTAATCTGTCAGTCGTGCTGGGATGGCGTCAAACTGATTGAATCACCTTTTTGCATCCTTTGCGGCTACGCATTCCCCTCGAAAGCGATCTCAGACAATGGGGCGGCCTGTGGCGCCTGCCGCCGGGGGTTGTACCGCTTCGACGTCGCCCGTGCATGGGCCCCGTTTGAGGACTCCGCCAAGGAAATCATTCATCAACTCAAGTATGGCCACCATCCAAGCCTCGCGGGGCCCCTCGCGGTCCGGCTTGCCACCCTCTATAAAACGCACCAGCCTATCCTTCAAGCCGACTGGGTGATTCCTGTTCCGCTGCATGCGGCACGGCAGCGGGAGCGTGGATTCAATCAAGCTGGCGAGATAGCGCGGCGATTCAGCCGAATTGTCGGGGTCCC
>Ga0187893_10011599_pt1 | contig 12751 bp, 7 predicted proteins | sample MA1701074metaG_FD_139574 | JGI IMG/M metagenome (GOLD analysis project Ga0187893, IMG submission 139574) | White microbial mat communities from a basaltic lava cave in the Kipuka Kanohina Cave System on the Island of Hawaii, USA - MA170107-4 metaG ...
AATCGCAGCGCGCGGTGACGCCGCGCCTCGAGCACTTCGGCGGAGCCCTTGATCCGCATACCGATCTCCCCGGGTCCGGGGAGGACGATAAATTGTTGCATTATTTACGCGTGAGTCAATAGAAAAGGAATCCGTCATGGAAAACATCCAACAGGTCATTAGGCCGCCTTGGTTCTCGTCGGGCGAGTGGATCGACCTAGGGCTTGGAGCAGCGCAGGAGCTACGCGAGCGTGAGGAATGGATCCGGCGAGGCTCTCCGCCAGAGAAGGCGCCGCCCTTCCGAGGCTCGCTTACCCGATACGAGCGACTGCTTCGGGGACTGCGGTGGGCACGCGGCCACGGCCTTGCGCTCGTGGCGAAGGGGACTTCAAACGCGTGGGAGCGGATGGCGCGAACCACGGTTCGGCGGAATGGCGCTAGGAGCCTCATTGCAGGCTCTGGGCATGTGATCAGCAACCTGATGAACTGCCCCACCTCCCGGCGGTGGTTCGATCATCCCGGTCTCTGGAACTACTCTAACTCTGGTCGGCCCGCGCGACCGGCATGCATAACATCTGAGCCGTATGGGTATGACCGAGAAGAGGTCGACGAATTCGCGCGGGAGCGCGGTCTTCTCGCCATCATCCATCCGAAGGAGAAGAGCATTTACTACCCGGGCGAGACCTACTTCATCCAAGTTTGGGCGCCCGGTCCGCTCGTGGATCTGCTCGGATATCCCGTGATTCTCGACGGCAGCGACGAGCGGATCGATTGGTCCGTGGTTTCTGGTCCCGCCGCGATTGAGGTAAGCGCCTAGCGCATCATTCCTTGGCCGTCGGAAAAGTTGATCGCGCCGGTGCAAGTTCGGGACGATTCGTCTCACCGTCCGAGTCACTTCGTGACTTTTCGCACGTGCGTCGGCTGCCCCGGATGGGCCGAGTTCCTCGATGTCGCCGGGCGCGCTCAAGATTGCTTCAGGCGTACGAACGCCCGACGACCGGACCACGGCCCGTCCCGGGTCGCGATCCAGCCACTGAGGGGGCGCCGGAAGGTCACGGAAGCTCGGCTCAGGCCGAGGTCTCGCGGGAATCCACCGGACCGCACGCCTGCGGACACGCCGCCACGAGCAGCCGAAGCGGCTCCAGCCCGAATTCGGACTGGATATTAGTGTCTGACCCTCATTGCGTGATGGGGGTGTCCGAACGTCGGGCACCACACGGGCACCACACCAAAACCGACTATCACCGCCGGCAAGAGGCCCCGCAGTTCTGCCACCCGACAAAGTTTTCGGCTGTTGGGCGTCGCGCGGAGGTGTCGGGTTCGATTCCCGCCGCCTCCACCAGCATCTCTCGCAGCGGGTCGGCCGCGAGATCGAGCGCCGCGGCCCTGCTCCGACCGGAGGGCGGGGCCCTCGGCACCGGAGTCCTCCGGCGTCCGCCGGACCCCGTCTCCGCCGATCTCGAGCCCCCGCGCGCAGCGCGGCTAGTCTCCGGCGCCGAGCCAGTGGACGCGCAGCCCGAGGCCCACGCGCACCATCACCGCGTCGAGCTCGACGCGGTGGAACGAGGACACCGTGGCGGCGCCGAGGCCGGGAGCGCCCGAATCGGGGAAGGAGGCCGAGGCCCCGAAGGCGATCTCGCGGTTGCCGAGGATCCGGAAGGCGTGGGCGCCGATGAAGAGCGAGCTGCCGAGCGGGCCGATCCGGAGCGTGTCCATCTCGAGATCGAGTCCCCCGCCGATCCCGTCGAAGCGCTCCGACGCGCTTCCCGAGAGCTGGATCGCGCGCAGGCTGCCGGGCGGAACCTGGGAGTTGCAGTTGGTGCCGCTCGGCGTCGGCACCGTCTCGCACTCGGCGTCGGAGACCTGGCCCTTCGCATCGACCTTGTAGTGGACCCAGCCGACGGAGGGCTTGAGCCGGAAGCTGCGGTCGAAGAGCTCGAGCGGGAAGGCGACCCCCGCGCGCGCTCCGTAGACGAAGGTGTCGACCTGCGCAGTGGTCTCGCTGCCCTGACCCAGCGCGAAGTTCTCGCTGTAAGGCGTGGTGGACTGGGAGTTCGCGGGAATCGGAGAGGCGAGGGTGCCGGGATTTCCTTCCCTCGCGACGCGGCGCTCGAAGCCGAAGGCGCCGAGGACGCCACCCCCGACAAACAGACGCGGAGACGTCGGGATCCCGAGCTCCGGCGTCATCAGCTCGAACTCGCCCCCGACGAAGGGCGTGACGGCGAGGTCCACGCCCGACGCCGCCGATCGCCCCGGCAGCCGCAGCGCGGGGTCGGGGGTCGCACAGCCCGCGCAGAGGGTCGTCACCCGGCCCTTCCACTCCTGGATCGTGAGGCCGCTCGTCGCAGCCAGCGAGGGGACCCAGCGGTCGGCTCCCGCTCGCGGGGAGCCGTTCGCGAGATCGCCGTCTTCTCCCGAGGCGGCTGCCGCGAGAAGCGCGAGCGCGAGCGCCGCAGCGCCGCTCGAGGACAGGAATGCGTTGACTGCCCTTCGCACCGGGGCATACGATCACGACATCGAGTCGTGAGTCAACGGCAACCAGAGCCGTCACCGCCTTGCAGGAGCGCACGAGGGATTCCGTCGGATGCGAGCCATGCGAGCCATGCGAGCCGGGTCTTCGCTCGTGCCTGGCGGGTTCGGCTTCGGCCTGGCCCTGCTCGCCGCGGCACTGGTCCGAGCCCAGGAGCCCGAGCCCCCCGAAGAGACGCAGCGCGGGGCGGTGCCGGCCCCGCCCCCCTCGATCGAGGAGATCGTCGTGGTGGGCGTCCGCTCCGTGCCCGGGGCCGATGCCGGCGAGGCCGATTCGGTGACCAGCTTCAGCTCCGCGGACCTCGCGGCCTTCGGAGCCGAGAGCATCGAGGACCTCGCGAGCCACACCCCGAACCTCGAGATCGTGACGGCGGGCTCGACGACACCGACCTTCTTCATCCGCGGCGTGGGCCTGAACGACTTCAACCCCAATTCCACGGGCGCCGTGGCCCTCTACCACGACGGCGTGGCGATCAATGCCCCGGCGCTCCAGCTCAGCACGCTCTTCGACATGGAGGCCGTCAACATCGAGCGCGGGCCGCACGGGACCGGCCTCGGGCGCAACGCCTCGGCGGGCATGATCCAGCTCTACTCGCGCAAGCCCAGCGGCGAGTTCGGCGGCTATCTCCGCAGCGACTTCGGCAACTTCGACTTCCAGGACTACGAGGGCGCGCTGGAGGCGCCGATCGTCGACGACCTGCTCGCGGGCCGCCTCGCGTTCCGCCTCTCCAAGCGGGACGGCACGATGAAGAACCGCTGCGCGGGCGCACCGCTCTTCGACGACGGCACCTCGTTCTGCGGGGAGCCGCTCCCGCGCCGCGACGAGTTCTCGCCCCTGGGTCTCGAGAAGTACGTCAACGACACCAACAACTGGGCGGCGCGCGGGACCCTGCGCATCGAGCCCACGCTCGATTCGACCTGGCTCGTGGGCGCTCACGGCTCCCGCCGCAACGAGCTGAGCCGCCTCGGCCAGTCGATCGGAACCGGGGGCTCCTTCTGTCTCGACGGCAAGATCTGCGAGCCGACGCCGGCGGACCGCAGGGACACGCCGCAGCTCGTGGACACGACCGCGAAGAGCAACGGGCTGCTCGGCGGCCGCGTGAACACCGAGCCCCCGAGTCCGAGCGGCTACTGGCCTCGCGAGATCCAGGCGCGCCTGATCGAGCTGGCGCCCTGCTTCGCGAACGGCGGCGACTGCAGGACGGTCAACAACCGCTTCCTGCCGCTCGCCGAGCGGCTCGCGGCCAACGAGGCCAAGATCCAGCTCGCGAACGAGCTCGCGAAGAATCTCGATTCCGAGCCCTGGGAGGGCGATTTCAACAGGACGGGGCCGACCGAGAACGACACCTACGGCGGCTATGCGAAGGGAGAGATCTCGCTTCCCTGGGGCATCCAGCTCACGAGCACCAACGCCTTCGACGGATACGACCGCTACGTCTACGTCGATCTCGACTTCTCGCCCGCGGAGCTCTTCGAGATCGAGACCGACGACCAGGCCTGGCAGTACTACACGGACCTGAATTTCGCAGGCGAGGCCTTCGGCGACTCGCTGCCGGTGTACCTGGAAGCGGGCGGCTGGTTCCTGCGCGAGGAGCTCGAGGCCACGGTCACCAACAACCTGGGCTCGCTGCAGCAGTTCGGCGTCGGGAGCCGCGACTACACCCAGCAGCTCTGGAGCACCGCGGTCTACGGCGCCTTCTCCTTCGACTTCTGGGACGACTTCACGCTCGACGGAGGCGTCCGCTACAACTGGGAGAACAAGACCCTCGACATGCTCGTGCGCCAGGATCCCACCCTCGGCGGAACGCCCGGGGCCGGTGCGGGCCGCGCGTCCGACTGCTCGCGCAGCCCGACCAACCCCGACCACTTCACCTGCGCGGACACCTGGCAGGCGCCGACGGGCACGCTCCGGCTCACCTACCGCTTCCGCGCAGACACCGAGGCCTACTGGAAGTACACGCGGGGCTGGAAGCCCGGCTCCTACAACGCGACGGCGTCGCAGCTGAACGGGCCGACGATCGCGACGCCCGAGCAGATCGACTCCTTCGAGACCGGCCTGCACGGGCGCTGGCTCGACGAGCGGCTCGAGATCGACACCTCCTTCTTCTACTACGCCTACGCCGACTACCAGATCTTCACCGCGAGGCAGTTCCTCGGAGGCACCCCCGAGTTCGTGATCCTGAACGCGGACGACGCCGAGGTCTACGGCACCGAGGTCGACGCCGTCGCGCGCCCCTGGGAGGGCGCGGTCTGGAACCTGCGCTTCTCCTGGCTCGAGAGCCAGTTCCTCGACTACGTGACGACCGACCAGTTCCTCGCGAGCAGCGGCGGGGGCGACCTCGTGATCTTCAAGGAGACCCAGAACTCGGGCAATCCGCTGCTCAACTCCCCGGAGTTCAAGATCAGCATCACGGCCGAGCAGTCGGTCGAGCTCGGGCGCTACGGCGCCGTGACGCTGCGCTACGACGGCGTCTGGACGGACACCACCTACTTCGACGCCACCCGCGGAGTCGGACTCGGCGACCGCGACGGGAACAAGTTCCTGCCCAGCGAGACGATCGCGCAGGTGCCCTTCTGGCTGCACAACCTGAGGCTCTCCTGGAAGGCCCCGGACGACCGCGTGGAGCTCGCGCTCTGGGTGCGCAACATCGAGAACCAGGCCTACAAGACCTTCGCCTTCGACGGCAGCACCTTTCGCCAGACCACGATCTACTTCGTGGGCGACCCGCGCACCTTCGGCGCCAGCATCGGCATCACCTTCTGAGCGCGCGCGCTCAGGGGACGGCGTAGCCCAGCGCGCGCAGGTGACCGAGCTCGAGCTCGCTGATCTCGCGCGTCGGCACCTCGCTCCAGGCGGGCTGCAGCTCGAGGTACGCGTCGGCCGCCGCGGAGAGCCGCTTCACGCTCTCCGGATCCTCGCGGGCCCGGTCGCGCAGCTCCGTCGGATCGTCGCTCGCGTCGAAGAGCTGCTCGAGCACGCCCGAATCCTGGACGATGCGCACGTAGCGGAGCGCGCCTTCCGAGACCGCGAGCGTGGGCTTCGGCGGCTCGTGCGGCCGCCCCCAGGTCTGGTCGAGCTGCGCGATCGCGGGCTCCTGCGCCTCGGGGAGGGTCTCCCCGCGAGCCCGCGCGAGGATCTCCGGCAGGCGGGAGCGGCCGTCCGCCGCGGGATGCTCGAGACCCAGCAGGTCGTAGAGCGTCGGCCACACGTCGACGCTCTGCGTGCGGCTCTCGACGACGACGCCGGGCTCGAGCCGGAAGGGGAAGAAGAGCAGCAGCGGGATCTCCGTCGCCTCCCGATACAGCTTGCGCGCGTGGCCCTCGAAGCCGTGCTCGCCGAAGCCCTCGCCGTGGTCGGAGGTGACGACGACGAGGGTGTTCTCGAGGTAGCCGGACTCGGCGAGCGAGCTGAACAGCGCCTCGAGCACGCCGTCGGTCCAGCGGATCGAGTTGTCGTAGACGTCCGAGTAGTGCACGCCGAAGAGCGCCGACTCCTCGTCGTAGAGGTACTCGTGGACGTCCATCAGATGCAGGTAGAGGAACCAGCGCTCGCGGCCCCGCAGGCGCAGGAACTCGAGAGCGGCCGCGATCGTGGCCTCGTCGGTGCCGGCCTCCGAGATCGTCGGATTCTCGCGCCGGATGCTCCGCGGCGGCGGCGGGGCGATCGGGCGCTGGTACAGGTCGAAGCCCTGGTCGAAGCCGAAGGTCGGGCCGACCCAGCCGTTGCGGTAGAGCCCGACGGTCTGGAAGCCCGCCTGCTTGAGGATCTCCGCCGGCAGCCGGGCCTCGGCGGGCAGCACCTGGTCGAAGCGCATGATGCCGGTGCGCGCGGGGTAGAGCCCGGTCCAGAGCGACGCCATCGAGGTCTTCGTCCACGACGACTGCGCGAGGTGGCGCGCGAAGCGCACGCCGCTGGCCGCGAGGCGGTCGAGCGTCGGGCTGGTGTCGCGCGCGTAGCCGTAGCTGCCGAGGCGGTCGGCGCGCAGCGTGTCGATCAGCACGAAGAGCAGGTTCAGGTCGCCGCGCTCGCCTAGCCTCGCAATGTCGTCGGCAGATCCCGGCGGTCGGCGGTCCCAGTCGCGCGGTGCGCGGATCTCGACGAAGGTCGAGAGGAAGTAGAGCACGATCGCGCCCGCGGCGAGCAGCCAGGGCCAGCGCCGGTAGGCGGGTCGCTCCGACATCGCGCGCAAGCTAGCGCAGGCCCTCGCGCCGCCTCGCAGATTCGCTGCCTTATACTCGCGCCGTGCCCGAGCTGCTCCGGCTGCGCTCCCGAAGCTCGTCGCTCGCCTGCCTGCTGCTGAGCTTCGCGCTGCTCGGCTGCGAGCCGGCGGATCCCCTCGACGCGATCCGCAAGCAGCAGGCCGCGGGCGACTTCGCGGGCTCGGTGGAACCGCTGCGAGAGCTGCTCGCCCAGCGCCCGCAGGACCCCGAGGCGAACTTTCTCTACGGCATGGCGCTGATCTTCTCGGCGCAGCCGAGCCTCGCGCTGTTTCCGCTGCGCCAGGCGATGCAGGACCCGGCCTGGCTCGTGCCTGCCGGCATGCAGGTCGCGCAGGCGGCGCTCGTCACGGGCGACTTCAACGAGGCCGTGCACGCGACGACGCGCATCCTCGAGCAGCACCCCGAGGAGGTGCAGGCCACCCTGTTCCGGGCCCAGGCCCATGCCCACTGGAAGCAGGATCCCGAGGCCGCGCTCGCGGACGCCGACAAGGTGCTCGAGCTGCAGCCGGAGATGATCGAGGCCTACGAGCCCAAGATCCTCGCGCTGCTCGCTCTCGACCGGCCCGCCGAGGCCCGGGCGGCGCTCGAGGAGGCCGGCCGCCGCCTGCCCGGGTCCGGCGCGCCCGAGAGCGTGCTCGCGTGGCACTGCTCGACGACCGCGGTCTTCGCGGCCGAGGCGGGTGAGCTCGATCGCGCGCGCGAGGGCTTTCGCGCGTGCCTCGCAGAGTACCCCGCCGACGCGACCCTGGTCCCGACCGCGGTGGAGTTCTACGACAGCCACGACGGGATGCCGCGCTCGATCGAGGTGCTGCGCGCAGCGCTCGCCGCGGCGCCGGCGCAGCGAAACTTCCGCACCGCTCTCGCGGATCGCCTGCGCGCCGTGGGAAGCACCGCAGAGGGCGAGGCCCTGCTGCGCGAGGCGACCGGCACAGAGGATCCGGCGCTCGCCGCGGCCGCCTGGACCGATCTCGCGCGGTTCCGCCAGGCGCTGCGCGAACACGCCGCCGCCGCCGAGGCGCTGGAGCGCGCGGTCGCGCTGTCGCGCGGGAGCGGCGAGCTGGACCCACAGCTCCTGTTCCACTTTGCCGACGCGCTGGTCCTCTCGGGCCAGCTCGATCGCGCGCACGCGGTCGCCGAGGAGATCTCCGTGCCCGCACTGCGCCGGCTGATCGCCGGGCGCGTCGCGCAGGAGCGCGGCCAGCCGGCGCGCGCGCTCGCGGAGTTCGACGAGGCGCTGCGGGTCTGGCCGAACAACGCCTCGGCGCACTACTACGCCGCGCTCGCTGCCGAGAAGCTCGGCGACTTCGATCGCGCGCTCGAGGAGTACCGCTACTCGATCCGCATCTCGCAGCAGGCGACCGACGCGCGCACCCGGGCCGCGCGGCTGCTGATCGCCGAGGGCCAGCCCCTGCTGGCCTACCAGCTGCTCTTCCTCGAGGTGGCCAAGGCACCGCTCGAGCCGGAAGGGCAGCTGCTGTCCCTCTACCTGATGGCCCTGGTCGCGAATCCGCAGCAGCTCCAGAGCACCCTCTTGGCCCTGCGCGAACGCGATCCCGCGCGCTATGCGCAGGGGCTCGCGCGCGGCGCCGAGGGCGCGGCCGATCGGGCGGGCGCGGCTGCGGCGCTGCCGCTCCTGCTCGACGCACCCGACATCGACTACGGCGATCCCCTTGCGATTCCGGCGCTGCGCGTGCTCGTGCGCCTGGCGCACGCGGCGGGAGAGCCCGCGCTCGCGCAGCGCGCCGTCGACGCCGCGCTCGCGGCCCATCCCGCTGCGGCGGTGTTCCACGAGGTCCAGGGGCTGCACCGCGAACTCGGCGGCGCTGCGCCCGAGGAGGCGCGCGCGGCCTACGCGCGCGCGCTCGAGCTCGACCCGGGAAACGCCGGCGCGCTCGCCGGCCTCGGCCGGCTGGTCGCCAGCAGCGATCCCGAGCAGGCGCTCGCGCTCTTCGATCGCGCCGCGGCTGCGGATCCCGCGGACCCGGAGGCGAGGCTCGCGGCCGCGCGCGCGCTGCGGGCGAGCGGTCGCCCCGAGGAGGCCGCGCGGCGCCTCGACGCGCTGCTCGAGCAGCACCCCTTCGAATGGCAGGCCGCGGCCGAGCTCGTCTCGCTCGACCTCGAGCGCGGCATGCCGAACGCGAAGACGCTCGAGCGCGCGCGGCGCGCCGCGCGCTTCGGGGGCGGCGCGCCGGCCTGGGATCGACTGAGCGAGCTGCACGCGCGGCTCGAGCAGCCCGCCGAGGCGGCCGAGGCGGCGGAGCACGCGAGGCGGCTGCGCGAGAGCGAGGCCGCGAGGCAGAAGGCGTCCGCCGGACCCGCCTCCGGGTCCACGGGGATCGAGCCCGCTCCCGTCCCGGCAGTCGACCCCGCGTGACTCCGAGTCCGCGCGGGCTCCGCTCCGCAGGAGCGCAGCTGCGCGCGGATCACAGCCGGAGTTCGAGGGTTTCTCCTTGCAGTCGGCCTCCGCATCTGCTCTGATGTCGGCGGACAGCAACCTGGACGTGAGGCCTCGTCCCTCGCTGCTCTGCCGTGGCGCAGGGGGGCATCGACGAGCCGAACGGGAGGAGAGGTGCACATGCGTATCGGAAATCGCGCGATCGCGCTCTTCGCACTGTTAGTTTCCCTGTCTCTCGGCAGCAGCGCTCAGGCGCAGTACGTGCTCACCGGCATGAGCGGTGGTGAGCTCCAGATCGGCACCGGCCTGCCGCTTCCGGTCGGTCCGGCGGGAATCTTCCTCGGCGGCAAGGCACCGGCGACCGCGGGGACCTTCCCCCCCCTGCTGGTTCCGCCCTATCCGCAGGCCCTGCTCACGATGTCGATCATGCAGGGTCTCTCGACGGCGCAGGGCGGCGCGCTGACGCTCCCGCCGGGCGTGCTCCGAAAGGAGATCCGGACTCCGCCCGGGCCGATCGCGGTCTTCACGACGAACCCGGCCGTGTTCCAGGTCCGCACGACGCTCAGCTACTCGTGGCCCTCCGTCTCGGCCGTGTTCGCTCCGGGCGGCGCACCCGGGATCGTCGGGACGACCGTCGTCTTCGCCGGCACCCCGCTCGCTGGCGCTGGAAACAACATCGCCTACAGCGGCAGCACCAAGGCCTTCGGAGGAGCGTCCCAGTTCGCGCTCGCGACGGGTTTCGCCGCGGGCACCTTCGTGATGCCGCCGAACGCCCTCTCGGTTCCGCCGATCGCGACGGTGTGGATCAACTACCAGGGCAAGCTGCCCGGGTCGGCGACCATGGCGCTGCTCGCGGGCGCGTCGGCACCGGCCGGGGTCGCGCAGCAGGGCGCTTCGGTCGCGGCCCCCGCCGGCACCACCATGTGGGGCATGGGAGGCTTCGCTCTCACCTACATGGGCGGCCCGATGGGGACGGTGCTCGCGTCGATGCCGGGTGCCTTCGGCGCGGCTCCGAGCAACATGGTCTTCGCGAGCAAGGGCTATCCGTGGACGACGGGGCTGATCACGCTCTCGCAGCCCTCTGCGGGGCCGGCCGAGATCTTCTACCTCTCGGGCACGGACATGCGGGTCTCCGGCGTCGGGAACATCTCGCTGGTCTCGGGCGCGCTCAGCAGCCGCGCGCTCTCGGGTCCCAACGGGAACCGCGGCTGGCTCAGCCTGACGCTCCCCGAGCCGACGGCCGCGCTCGGCTCCGCGGCCGCGCTCGCGGTGCTCGGGCTCTGCCACGGAGTGGTCCGGCGGCGCTCGCGCTAGGCGCCCGCGTTCGATGCAGGCGGGGCGGGTCGATGCGGATCGGCCCGCCCCGCTCCTTTTCTCCGGGCGCTGACTCCCCGGGTCTGCTTCAGGGAGCCGGCGCCTCCGGGAGATGATCCGGAACGCTGAGGTCCCGCGCCTTCGCGCGCGCCTTCTCCGAGAGTGGCGACTGGTCGAGCCAGCGCTCGGCTGCCGCCGAGTCCTGGCGGAGCCAGCGGCGCGCGATGCGTACCAGCACCTCCTCGCGCGCGGATTCGGTCTCGATGCGCTCGGCCCACTCGATCGCCGCGGCGGGCGAGCGCACCGAGAGCTGCCGCGCGTAGGCCCCGAAGAGCTTGCGAACCCAGGGCGCGGGCCCCTCGGCGATCTGCTGCTCCATCCAGTGCAGTGCGTCGTCGCGATCGTCGAGCGCCCAGGTCTCGAAGCCGGTCCGGAGCGCGTGGGTCTGGCTCTGCCCTTCGGGCGCGCGCGCGACCCACTCGAGGACCTTTCCCATGTCTTCGCCGGTGTGCAGCCAGGTCCGGACGATCGCGCTGCGCAGGGACGCGCCGTGGGGGCCCTCACACTGCGCGTCGCACCAGCGCCTCGCGGCCTCCGGGTCGGCCCAGGCGAGCGCCGTGCTGACCTGGCGGTAGACGGCCCGCCGGAAGCGGTCGTCGGCCCCGGGGATCCGCTCGGCCCAGCGCATCAGCGAATCGCTCCCCTCGGCCGCGAGCAGCGCCTGGGCGTAGGCGAGGACCGAGCGCTGCTGTTGGATGCTCGAGCCGAGGCCCTCGATGTACCGCTCGAGCCCCGGCCGGTCGCTCTGGAACCAGCCCCGGACGAGCGCCTTCTGCACCGCCTGGGCCAGCTCCCGGTCCACGCTCTGCGCCGCAGGCGTGACGCCCGCGACCGCGGCCGCGGGATCGGCTGCGGCCCAGAGCTCGACGGCGACTTCGATGCCCGAGCTCCGGAAGCGGGGCGCGCCGAGCTCGATGGCCCAGAGCGAGGCGGCGCGGGGATCGTGGGACGCCCAGCTGCGCATCAGCAGCTCGAACTCCGCGACTCCCATGCCGGCCATGCCCTTCAGCAGCGCCTGCTCCACTTCGGGGACGGACTCCGGGCCGAGCTCCGGCAGCCGCGTGGCGAGCTTTTTCACCCGGGCATAGGGATCCGGCTCGCGGAGCAGCTCGGCGATCGACTCGCCCCGCAGCGCCGCGCGCTCGGCCTCGGCCGCGCCCGGGCGCGCTGCGCTGGACGCGGGCGGTGCCGCGTCGCAGCCAAAGAGCAGCGCGCCGGCCATGGCCGCGAGCCACGGCGCGGGGAGCTTCGGGGAAGGCGCGCGATTCATCGGGCGGCGAGCATATCCGAGCGCCGCGCCTCGCGAGCGGGTGTTAGGTCTCACGGCGCCGGACACCGGCGCGGCTAGCCGCGCTCGCGGGCAGCGTGCAGGCGTCGCTCCCACGCGGGCCGCAGCCGCACGCACTCCGGATCCAGGCAGCGCTGCCAGAGCGAGCGGAGCGCCTCGACGCGGAAGGGCTCGGCGTGGTGGTAGTAGCCGAAGAAGATCTCGGTCACCGCCCTGACCGCGTCGGCTCCGAGGCGCTCGGGGCGCTCTGCGAAGAGCCCGGCCATGAGCTCGAGATTCCACTGCTCCAGGGCCTCGGGCCGCGAGGCCCGGCGCCGCTGCTGCGCGAGGATCTCGCGCAGCAGCGGCGAGTCGGGGGCGTCGTGGAGCCAGCGCGCGAGCAGCACCGCGCACTCCTGGAGACGCGATGCGCACACGTGTCGGGCGATCCGGCTCCGGACCTCGTCGCCGTCGGGACCGCGCCGCGCGCGCAGCTGCTGCAGCAGCGCGCGCGGCGCCTCCGCGCCCTGCGGCGGCGGCAGGTAGGGGAGCGCCGCGTTGCCGCCCGTGAAGAACGCGCGCGCGGCCCGCTGGGAGAGGCGCGGGTGCAGCAGCGTGTGCACCTCGCCGGGCAGCGCTGCGCGGGTCACGCGGCCCACGGGCACGAGCTCGTGGGCCAGCAGCTCCTCGAGGCTCGCGATTCCGGAGCGCTGCAGCCCAGCCCGGAGATCGGGGCGCGCGAAGCGCTCCGCGATCCGATCGAGGTCCGGGGCGGCGCTCGCGTCCGCGAAGCCGAGCAGCAGCAGATCTCTCGAGTAGGTGTACCAGACGGCGACGCGGTCGAAGACCGACGCATAGGTGCGCAGCACGAGCTCGAGCGTCGCGTCGTCGACCTCGTAGCTGTGCATCCACTGCGCGTAGACGCCTCCGGGAGCGAGCCGGTCGCGCGCGGCCTCGAGGAACTCCCGGCTGAAGAGCATCTCGAC
>Ga0187893_10011600_pt1 | contig 12749 bp, 14 predicted proteins | sample MA1701074metaG_FD_139574 | JGI IMG/M metagenome (GOLD analysis project Ga0187893, IMG submission 139574) | White microbial mat communities from a basaltic lava cave in the Kipuka Kanohina Cave System on the Island of Hawaii, USA - MA170107-4 metaG ...
CGGCTCTCTTTGGAAAGATTCTCTGGATGATTCGCCAACACCACTGTCCTCCTCTCATTGACCAAAGGACAGTCTGTCAACAAATACAGCCCCAAAACAGATGGGGTTGGCTAACCGCTTACGATCTAACTGCAGCAGCCCGTGTGATCGTGCGCGCGCTTTGAGTCCGGCGTTCGAGTATCGCCGCCGATCAGATCGTCCTGCTTGATTATGAGAATCTCGTTCAGATCTCTGGGGGCAGCGCTCGCTTTGTAGCGTTGCGCTTGGGACCCGTTATAGGTTCCTACCTGCGTCGTCTCGGGACGACCTCGCTCGCGCTCGGAGAACAAGGCCCCGCTTCTGCAAGCTTTGCGGCTCGCTTGCTACGTTATATTGCCCGAGATGATCTTTTCGGTCTGAACTTGGAGCTTAAGCGGGTGAGTCGGGCTCATCCGCGTCGAAGGTCGGCCGAAACCAACTGTGCATGCAACGAAAAGCTAGCGCCTAGCGAAGTCGTGTTCAGTGGACACCAGCCGGGGTATTTTCGGTCCCTTGGCTTCTTTGCCAAGATGGCCATGTCCGACATTTTCTGCTTCGCAGACGACATGCAGTTTGTGCGGCGGGAGTGGCAGAACCGACAGCGGTTTCCGCAACCTGGCAACCCAGGAACAACGTGGCTCACTGTACCCCTATTGAGTGGCTCCGGCTTGGAGAGCATCCGAAGCAAACGGATCGCAAACGAGAATCAAGATCGCGATTGGAGGCTTAAGCATTGGAGAACGATCGAGTTCGTATACAAACGCGCACCGTATTTTGATCGATACGCGCCGTTTATTCACACACTCTATCAACGGAAATGGCTGACATTGGGGGCATTGTGCGAGGCGATTACAAGGTATTCCGCACTTGCATTTGGCATCGACAGACCAGTGCTCGTCAACTCCAGTCAAGTCGGTTTTTCTGCAGGTCTACGAAAGGGGGAACGCATCGCCGCAGAGATCCAAAGGCTGCGTCGGCGACTGTCGAGCAAGAGGCCTGCAGTCTATCTCAGCGGTGCGGGCGCTTCGTATTTCGATGCAAGACGTTTTTCGGGAATATTCGAAAAAGACTTCCTTGAGCACCGAGGTATCGAGATACGCTCGTGCACGGTGGACCCCAGCATCATTGTTCGAGAAACGGGAATTGATCCTTACGCTCCGGCAATAACGTTCTTGTTTTACCTTGGGGCCGACGCTGGTCGGCTCATGGAAGAGGCGGTGCGATGCCGGTGAATCAGGTGCACATTAGTCCATCTGACAAAGCAGTCGTGACCTTGCCCATCAAAGCGATCGATCTGCGGGACGAGTTTGAGGAGCGAGTCAGAGTAGCCGCGGTTAAACGAGGCGCTTGGCCCCCATCGGCCCCCAAGCTGGAGGCAATGGCGCCACTCGGAGATGGCAGGACACTCCGCATGTTTTTTCTCGAAGGCCGAGGGCAGCCTAGCGGCTCACACGAGGCGCTTCCGTTGGCGCCGTGTCTGTTCACTATCAAAAAGAATGAAACGACTCTGGAGGTCCGTATGCGCGCCCAGGGCTATATGCCTCTGCATGCGCTCGTGACAGGGTCTGGGAGCCAAAACATTAACCACTCGCGACTGGAGTTGACTCTTGAACTTCTGCAGGGACTGGGATCCAACTATACGGGTCTTTTCAATCGGGCGGGCCTAACTCGAGACAGCTTCCACGCTCAGATATTTCAGGGGGTAACACCGCTTCGACATGCCGTCCAATCCCCGTCTGCTGCAAGCAGCTGGGGACCGGTTGCCAAGCATGTTAAGGGAGCGATTCTTCGGGATTGGCCTGCGTCAGCGGTACTGTTTCGAGGTCCCCAAGCCGAAGCAGTAGCGCAGCGCGCGGTAATAGCGACAGAGCGGTTGAGAGCCGCTGGCCTCACGTATGACTTGTGCTTCCACTTTGCGGAAGGGGAGTTCTGGGTCGTAGTCTTCGCACGGAAGGGATCCAGCGATGACGAATGGCCCAATTACTCACCACCGCGCAAAGAACTTGGGAAGTTCGGTGCGCTTGAGTTCTGCGGGATCATTGTATGTGTGAGGGAGGAAAAGGTTTTCCGCTCATTGGCCCAAGATCCTCGCGAGCTTGCGAGGCGGTACGAAGACGCTCTGGCGAAAATGGGTGCCAGGGAGATTTTAGACACCTTGCTCGGACTCGAGTGACGATGTTATGGCAAATCGGCTCACGGTATCGAGTGAACAGTCGGCCCCCCTGTGGCAGTTAGCGCAGTTGCTCCCGAAGCCGGCATTGACGGGAGGTGAGGTGAGCTCGACGGTCAGGCAAGACTACGCGCGAATGCTCTCGGGGCTTTGCCACCTGTGTGATCTGAAGGATCGACTTGTGCGTGACCTGGGAACGGAAGACGCTTCCGCTGGGTACGTCATCCTGGAAGCGATTCCTCCGGAACATGCCGCAAGGCCCGAAGCGCTGGTACTCGCCACGGCCCTGTGCTCACTCGTAGGCATACCGTTTAGAGTGATCGACGCGGGAGGACTATGGCAAGAACTTGGCGTCGATGTGAAGGCTTCGCCGAATCGGTTTCGAGGAATTGGGCATAACCCACTTCACATCGATATTGTGAACTCGACCCAGCCCCCCTCGTATACGGCTCTCTTTTGCGTGCGAACGGACCCGGCCGGAGGTGGCCATACATTGGTATCAAATCTCCAAAGAGCCGTTGGACGGTTGTCATCTGGAGCAATCTCTCACTTGGAATCGCGCTCCTTTAGCGAGGGGAGATTCTACGGAATGTCTGGCGTCGGTGTAGAGCTGAACCCATTCCCTGTGCTGGAACGCGCGGGCCGCCATCCGCCGTGGATCGTCAGGTTCACGGCCAAGATGATACCGGGCATGAAGGAAGGGCCAGCGAAGGACGCGCTAGGCGCCTTCGAGCGAGCTCTGGTGGAGGCGCAAGAATCGTTCTTACTTCGACCAGGACACCTGCTGATACTCAATCAGCGGATCGTAGCCCATGGTCGGCTGCCCTTGGGCCCGGGCCAGCACCAGTTGACACAAGATCAGGCGCGCTACTTGCGCCAGACATATCTGCATGCCTTCTGACACCTTGATCGCTGCGGCTCTCAGAGACGGACTGGCCCAACCGGCGGAGCGAGTCCTGGCAGTCGGAGCCCACCCAGATGACATCGAGCTTGGTTGTGGAGGAATACTGGCTCTACTTGCGCAGAAACGGATTCACGTCGCAGCTCTAGTCGTCACTGATGGGGCTGGCAACGGGCGCCAACCGGCCGTGAGATACGCAGAGTCCCAACGGGCTGCGCGAATGCTCGGGGTGTCCGAGCTGAGATTTGGACACGTCCGCGACGGACGGGCCGCCGAGGAGTCGCGACTGGTACATGTCCTCGATCGGTGCATCCGTGTGTCACGGCCAACATTTGTCTTGACGCACGCCATCACGTTGCACGAGCACAACGACCACACCGCGGTTGCCGCCGCGACACGGACCGCTTGCACAAAGTTTGGTATCCCCATGCTGGGTTATGAGGGTCCCACGTATCCGCTGGCCGGGGACTTCGTACCAACGGTCTTCGTCGACATCGGAGCGGTCTGGCCAACGAAGCGACGCGCGATACTTGCACATGTGAGTGAGGTCCGCCGCGGTAGCATTTCTCTGGACCACGCACGGTGCAGGGCTCAACACAGAGCTGCACAAGCAGGCTGGGATTCTGCGCTAGCTGAAGCCCTGCAGGTAAATTCTAAGAACGGCCAACTGACGCATGAACAATCTTTTCTGGAAGCACTCTCCATACAGTTTCAAGTTTCCGAATGGCAACAGGGACACACAGGTGTTGGCGCTCAGTGAATAATCGCGCCAACAACCAACAATTGACAGGATGGTCCTCTCCAATTGACTGATCTGAACGCCTTGATGCGTTCAAACCGGAATGACGCATCTCACCCATTTTCCGAGCAAGTTTAGGACTTCACCCCTGGCCTAACGGTACTCGAGTCGTACATTATCAATAGACGCCGCCCCCTCCGCGTTGTGCAACTCGATGAGGAAATCAAGCTGATATAAACGCAAGGTCGAGCCGGCATTGGCAATGTGCCCTGAAAGCTCCCAATCCCGGGTGAGCGCATTGCGGATGAGCCCATTCAGCGGAATGGTATAGCAGCGCCAACCGGGTCGGTCGTTACACCGAGCTCGATCCTTGTACTTCTTATACCGAATGAAACGCTGATAGTGAAAGGCATCCGCGTCGTCGAAGTGCCTAAGCTCACAGTCGGGAATGTTACAACTATGATCGAGAGCTAAATCGAGAACCAGCGGTTTGCGGCCGTGCTTATCGCCCCCTGCCGGGAAAGCGGGCGAGCTGAACCAAAGATTGACGGCTGGCATGACCCAACTATCGTGTGAGCAAATTGCGTGTATCGCGATAGTAATCCACCTTGAGGACTAGCTGTCGCTTTTTTTTCCGGAGTGATGGAGGAATACGCCAGGGGATGGTGCCGCAATGGGAGCCGCCCCAAACATCGCCTTGAATGTATCGGACAGATCCCCACCGTCCCGTTAGATCTTTTCCGTACAGGTATGCATCAGCGTGGTTTGGGAAGAGGGCAAAGCGCGCGGCGTCTAGAGTGTGATTGAGTGGGCCGGTGAAGGTTGACGCTAAAAGGCCCCATGATTGTGCTCCCCAGGGCGCAGCGATGAAACAGCTATTGTATTGATTTCCCGGCTCGTACGCCGGCAGCTTAAAGCGGCTGTGCGCGTTCCACACTTTCCAGCGCGGCTTGGCCTGCGCTTCGACCGCCACTGCGCCCGTGATTACAAGTGCGGTGATTAACGCCGCGGCTAGACTCTTTTTCAGAGCCACGACCCCTCGGGTTTGTGTGGTTTCCAGCACAGTATCGGCCGGCGAATATTCCCGTTCGGTGCGGAATCTTCGCTAATAAAGCAAGCAGATAACCCCATGAATGTCATTGGATCTTACGCGCTCACTCATTGTAGACATTTGGGTCGTAGGTGCTTGAAGGCGATCCTAGGGCGTGTTGCCTTGCTCGATGGCGCTCTAGCAGCGCCTGATACTTAGAGTGGTAAACCTCCTTCTGTGGATCGCGGAACACATCAAAAGCCTGCTCCTTTTCAGCACGAACGACGTAGAAAGGTTCAACGGCGCACGCTCGCTCGAGCATTGTTAAGGCGTTCTCAAGATCGCCTATTTCTGCATAGAAGATCGCTAGACTGAAAGGTATTCGCGGATTCGTGTCGCCTTCCCTTTCATAAGCCTCCTCTGTTAACTCGATAGCTTTATCGAGATGCTTTCGATACTCAGCCTGCTGATTAGTGTCTCGGAAAATCAGAGCCTTGTTGTACAAAACTTTAGCATACCCTGGGTCGATACGAAGCGCATCGTCGTAGTACGCAAGTGCTTTCTCGTAAAGCCCTAAGATATACCACGACCACCCAGCATAGTGTGCCGGTCTGGGATCCATTGGCGCCAAGCCATGCTCAATGATCCGGTCATAGATAAGGATCGCCGCACGGTGATCTCCCTTCATTTTGTACAGTTCTCCGATTCCATAAAAGAGACCCAAAAGCCTTTCGCTCTCGATGTCGGTGGTGGGCTTCTGCATGCTCTCTATGAGGTACGCGAATACACGGATTGCTTCCGGTATCTTTCCCACTTCAGCCAAGGTGGAGCCTAATGCTCGAAAGATGTCTGCCCACTGCAGAAGATACGCTTCATACTCAACCCGACGAGCGGGGGAGCGTAGCAACTCTTCAGCAAGTGCTGTAGCTACCAACGGGTCCGCGTCGCCGAAAGTCGGGTAAGGGAATGTATGTCCCCGAGCAACGGCCGCGACCACCTCGATGCGCGATGCGTCCTTCTCGACACGAGCCGCATACCCTTTTGCTAGAGAGATCAGCAACTGTGCGCTTTGCCGCTGATCATTGACTACAGTTTCCATCACCGCCAACTGGCGTTCGTTGTCCGCTCTATGGCTATTGTCTAAGTACGCCTGCCCTACGAGCGCTAACAGTAACGTAACGATCATCGCCTCGCGCAGATACGGGATTGTTACGATCGGCGGCACCAAGCCGTATCTCCTAGCTTGGCGTTTAAAGTGAAGGGTCGCGGCTCTAAGCGGCCATTTCTCGTCGTATGTGAGGCGTACACAGTATTCCGTTAGCGCTCCCGAGACATCGCGCGAAGCGGTAATATATGTATGGAATCTCTGTCCACCCTCTTGGGTAATTGTCAAGTCAAGAGATGGGGTTTCCTCCAAAGCGTCGATGTCGGAAACAGGGATAATTGCTAGGAGCAGCTCTCCTGCCTGGTCCTCGCCGACGATCTCGATAAAGCGCGAATAGCGGCCTACCGAAAACTCGTACGTCAGCGGCTTCTCCGGATCAAAGGGATCCAACGTGTGCACAAGCCGATCGTCGACACGAATTCGCAGTACACCTTGATAACGTTTCCTCCGCTTCGTCTGAGTATGGAGAAATGCTGCGAGCCGCTCTGGCCCTCCAGAGTGGTCATCATCAGGTGGAGGCTGGTTTGAATCGTCAGGGAGAGGCTGGTTTTGTTCGGGCCGATAGTTAGCGATTATCGTGGGAAGAACCATCATATCGTCCGGATTATCTGGAACGGGGGGACCCTTGTATGCGCGTACTAGACCTGGAAACGCCCCGCAGGTAAAGCAGATCACGGCGTGCCGTCTCTCCGGATGGTTGTTGTGTCTTTTATCAAATAGTGACCTCCAATCATCGTTTTTTACCGGATGCTGTTTGGTATCACGCGTGATCACTGCACTGGGCTGTAGTTCGTCCCATGATGAGAATGCTGAAAATACCTCTTTGATCATCGTACTCACAGTCTCGCGCTCATCTGTCCGTACCGGGCGGGTCTCAAAGACAAGCTCTGCGGGTTGTAGGGTGCCATGCTGGCAGAGATCGTGGCAACGTTTCGCAAGGAAAGGGTATACGTGTTCTGTTTTTATTCTACATAGGTCGCCTAGCGACAGGTAAGTTATATCCATAAGTTGGGGCAACTCATAACACCATACACCTATGCCGAGGGCAACCAAGCGATAGCCGGGGAGAGGACGTATCGTTTCGGAAAGAAGGGAGCGGAGATAGGCTCTGTAGATGTCCTTCCATGTGTACTCCGGACAATGGCTGAAGTTCTCCCATTGGTTCAAACGAAAACAGATCCCTTCTCGAACCAGCTCTGGCCAAAACAAGCCCGCATGCGGTTTGCCCTTTCTGAGCGCGTCGGCTGCGTCGCACCCGTGAAATAGGAGTGCTTCCACCAGTGAGTTAAAGCGAGAGTATTCGAGCACGCTGACGGATGGGTCAACCCCCGGCGGTACAAAGAAACGTACAACGCCAGTGTATTCGGCCGCCTTGACGGATAGGTCAGCCCTCAGCGGTACAAAGAAACGTATAAATCCCCAGCCCGGCTCGTAAAAATCTTTGAGGAGTTGCACAAGCTTCTTAACACGCTTCTTCGGTTTCGCCATCGAAAGTTCGCCGCCCTGGTATAGCCTAAGTGTGAGAATGTACCAGCGCCCGTGGCAGCTTGGTCAAAGCATTATCACCACGGACTGGTAGCTAAATAAAGGCCTTATTTGCACTGCATCCTTGTTCTCGCCAAGAAGAATCTGCGGAGGTTAAGCTCCACGAGCGGCGCAAATCCCCGCGGAACTAGGAGAGAAGCTATGTACGACTCCGTCAGAGAACATCATATTCGCTTGGCACAACCCATCCTGCCCCCTGCGGGAGAACTCATCGGGCGGCAGTACAAGCTGGCGCTGTGCAAAGCCGCATGGGGCGTGGACCCCGACACGAACGAGCTGAACTTAGAGTCGAAGCCTGTCCCTTTTTGCCTTAGGGGCGATCCCGGCACGGGTACAAATGAGCTGGTTTTTCAAGTTGTTAGAGAGCTTAGAGTCTGTGGCGAACCCCTGCCCTTGTACGTCCTCCACGGCAATGACGGCGTAACCCCAGAGGATCTCTCCCTGCTGCTTGTTCCAGACCAATGACCCGGAGTACTCTCGCACCAATTCGATACCGTTCGTGCTCAGAGCCAGCCCCCTCGCCACCGCCCTCTATGAGGGTGGGATTTTTTTCCTGAACGAAATCAACCGAATGCCTGAAAAATCTCTAAGTGTGCTGAGTTCAGTACTGGACAAATTGCAGCATGTCGAGGCGGCCATGACTGGACTTCGGATCGGGCCAAAAAATGAGCGGGCGAGAAAGAAGTTTCGGTTCTGCTGTGCGCTCAATCCCGGATCGGGGTATGAGCTACCCCAATACATCGTAGAGCGGGTCGGGATGATCATCCAGGTTGGATATCCGTCCCATGAGGATCTCATTCAAATCGTCAAAGGCACGCTCAAGTGCAATGAAAACATGTTGCGGGCGATCGAGCATTGGTTGGAGCAGCACCCACACCAGAACTTCTCCGCGCGTCAAATGTTGACGGTGGCCAATTTTGCGACGAACCGCAGCAGGGCCGGCGCATCGCTATCTGAGGCAATCGAGGAAGCAGCCCTGGGAGTCGGCAGCTTTAGCACGAGGAAGCACTGATGGAACACCCCTACGTACAGTACGGCAACATCCATTTTATTCCCGTCGTTCGCCGCCGCTTGAGCTTTGCGGTCCTTGTGCAGAGGGCGGTGGATAGCTTTAAGGAGCCGCCGCTGGGCCGGCGGGATCTGGTTGCGGCGGCGCTGCCTCAATCGGTGGCCGGTTCCGTCACCACCGCGATCGCCAAGCTTCCGGCGATTTCCCTGGTTGTCGCGTCAGTCCCGGGGGTGCCGCAACGTGAAGCTTTCGCTGTGACGCCTTGCGACGGCATGGTGGAGGCGATTCGCATCGCTCTCGAGCACGGGATTCCTTGGCGCTGCATCGAGCCAGAAATCGCTCCGGGCTTCCTCGGCGATCGCCCATGTGTCGATGCCAACTGGCCCGACGACACGCTGGCCGTAGAACGGGGGGCTGAGCGATACTTGGATCTCGTTCAAGGCTTGCTGGCCGGGCCACTGGACCGGTGTGACCCAGCCGATGCTGGGAGAGAACTCTATATAGCGGAGCAGCTCCGCAGCCTTCGCCCTAGATATAATCGGATTCTGTGCGTCTGCGATGTGGCGTAAGTCCATCCGATCCGGGAGTTGCTCGAAAAGCCGGCTCCGGGCGTTTACGCCTTCAGCCAGGCGCCCTCAGCGCTCAAGGTCGAAATACAAAGGCCGTCACCGTTGATGCAGCTTTGTTATTTCTTGGATGATATCCCGAGGATGGTGGAGATATACACAGGGTACCGCGCGCAGGGCCGGGCAAAAGATTTCTCTAAGCGCCTCGGCGTACTCGAAGCGGTGCGTCGCTGCGCCGAGGTCCACGGAGATTGGCACTTCTCCGTGCGCGCCTACGAGACCTTCGCTCAGGTGCTGGTCAACATGACCGCATTCCACCGGCGCATTTCGCCTTGGCTCGAAGAGGCCGTGACCGCCTGTGCCTGTTGTTTTGGTAAACCGTTTGCGGGACTGGTGCGTCGCTACCTGCTCGGCTATTTCGATCAGATCACGGTCGAGCGCCTCGGCCCGCTCCAGACCACAGGGCAGCAGATCTACGCTATAAGGACGGAAAGCGAAAGTGCAGAACACTTTGTCGCTCGCGGTTGTAACCCGGCGCGACGCGGGTATCAAATGATCAACGTGGTAGGGATGCTCGCCGCAAAGGGATCGAGACGAGGGGCGGGGAGCTATGCCTTGTGGCCGCCGTATCGGTGGTTTCTCAAACGCATGCGGCGCAAGGCGCATGCGCTGGCGGATCCGCCGGAACCGCGCGTCAATAGCGCGGAATTCCGAGGATCCATAGAGGCAGGGATCGATGTGCGCGAGAGCCTGCGCAGCCATCTGGGGATTGTGCCCCGGATCTTCGTGAAGCACCGTCTTCCTCCCAAGGCAAGAAAAACAGATGAGCACGAGCCGATCGTGTGGCTCTTGGATTTGGAGCAGATTTCCGAGTCGATCGACGAGTTCTGCCTGGTTTGGTTTGGGCTCAAGGGGGGCACGCCCTACGTCTCGACGTGCTATTTCTACACGCGGGAAGTCTACGAAGAGCCTCAGATCCGCCATCGGAAGCTCGCCGGCCTGGTCTCGTTTTGTGATTCCGGAACCCCCTTCGCAGAGATAAGCGGGCGATATGGAGACGAGATCGAGCGGCGCATTCCAAAGCTAGATGCCTTGTCTCTTGGCAGTGCCAAGAATAGCTGGTGGGAGAGACTCTTCTTGGCGGCGCTCCAATACGCGAAAAAGACGGTACTCTACGTCTCCCCGGAAGGTTTCTCCATCCCAGAGAGGATCGTTCGCCGTGCTGCCCGCATAGGCAAGGCATTTTGTCGCATTCCCTTGTCCATATTTAGCCCACTGGAGCAGCGAAAAATAAGGTATCTCTACGCGTGCTTGCCTCCCTGCTCCTATGCAGCGGGTGAAGATCATAATTGTGATCAGGCTCAATCATCGCTGGTCAAGCAGTATGAGGGCACAATGGAGCAGTACTGGGATTAATTACAACCTCGCGGCGCAATTTCGTTCCTTTCAGGATCACGACCCGAGTCGCTAGCTTTGGCGGTTCGATAGCAACAGTAAGATCCCACCGAAAGCGCGATTCGAAACGCTCCTCTACACCGGAGACTCATTGCGATAGCGGTCGCGGGTAAGGACTATCAGGTGTTGGCCTTCAAGTAGCGCATTGAATGTGTGAAAAATTGCGCTGCCACATCGGCTTGCTGCTCAGACTTTTTCTTGGGGAGCAAACGCCTCCTTCGGCCAACTCCATTGGAATTGCTCGAGGGTTTTGATCATGAGAAAGCGGGCGAGTGTAAGCCTTCGTCTCGTAGAAGTTTCTGACAAACTCAATGGTAAGGGGCTGACGGAGATCGCGAAGAAAATGTAGCATAATCAGGTGATACACCAGAGCTCCAGGCCGCGCCATTTTGGGGTCGATGTACTTCGCCGCGGCCCGATAAACAACACCAGTGAGGTTGCAGACCGATCACGAAGTAGCGCTGACGTGACCGTCCGCTCGCCTGAATTTCGAACGTCTCAAATGGGTCGACTCCGGCCTATCGCGTTTAAGCCGTAAGTGAACTAGTGAACTTTCGCTAAAACCGATTCCGTGCGGCCGAGCCGTCATGAAGCGTGGCCCGTGACCGTGATTCTGCTCCGTGGTCCACGAAAGCATTGTGCCCATTGTCCTAGATGATAGGCGCGCGCACTGGAGGTCAGTCTACTCTCATACGTAATGGCGCAACGGAGTCCTAATCTACTGTGGCGTCTTTACCTGGCGCGATCGCTAATTTGCGGTCTGATGCTGATTCCTTGACGCTCACCCAAATTGACCCCCCTGTGCTTATCGAAACGGACCCACCCATGCGAGCGTAACGCATCGCATGGGTGGCAATTTTAGAAGCGCAATCAGGCGGCGAGACGCCTGAACGCCTCAGTTGTCAGCGTACGGCTGACGAGGGCCTCCCGCTCGAGCACGATCGCGGCCCGGTTCGCTTCCGAGGCCTTGCGGATCGGTGCATGCGTTGACCAGTGGGTCAGCGTGTTGTAAAGACCCCATAGCGCTAAGTAGCGCTCGAAGGCGCGTCGGATCCCATCGACCGCTCGCTCGGCGGAGAATCCCGCCGTGTGGCGGGCATAGACCGAGGCGCTGCGCTCAGCTCCGATGAGTCCATTCAGACAGAGCCGCCTACGACCGGCCATCAGCACCCGGAAGGCGTTGGTCGCATCGTAGGAGTTGAGCACCGTGAGCTTAAACTCCACGACATCTCCGACCCGGGGCTCGACGGTCAACCGCGGGAAGTGATACTCCCGCACCACGGTACGGCCCAGATAGGCGGTACCTTCTTTGACCTCGATGCCTTCCAGATCAAGACCAGAGCCTAGGATCGCCTCCTCGAACGGTTCGAAGATCGCTCGATTCGGCACGAGCTTGTAGCTGCCTCGATGGATCCCGAGCACCGTGCCGGTGTCCTCGCGGACCACGGCCTGATACTCACCGGCTGGTGAAGTCTCGCTACCTACGAACACCGGCTGTAGCGCTACCGGGAAGTAGGCTTGGGTTTCAGTTCCAAACAGCGTGGTTTCCATAAAACACCTCCGATAGTTAGTTATCGGGGTGCACGATACCCCTTCGGGGATCGATGACACCCCGAACGGGTTGATGTTGAACAACTGCCTGCTTCGGCCCTGCGGCCGGCCACCGGAAGCGCAGGCACGCGGTGGCTAAGGAGCTGGTGCATTGACCAGCAACGGTGCGGCTTTGACCGAAGCCGCCACGGTGAAACCCTTTCCGCTGGGGCCCGCGAGCCGCAGGGAAAAGGGTGCCCGCCGGGAAGATCCCAGCGGGCCTGAGGGCGATGCAGCAGGCGCCGCTCAGCCATCGCGCCGCCTCTGTTCGAGCGATGAGAACTCGACTGCCCGTCCCAGTGTGGGGCGGGCCCGGCGGGACTTCGGCTTGCGCCGCTTGGGCGCCTCCGCTCTGGGGTCCGGAGCCGGGGGCAGCGGGACCACGTTGGCCGCCGGCCGCGGCACACGGGTCGGTTTCTCCGCCTGCGGCAGCAAAACACCGCGGGCAAACGAGTTGCGAGCACGCGCACGCTCGGCCAGCGTAGTGATCGCCAGCACGGCCGTGACCTGAAAGAGCAGCAAGCCGATGCACTCCATGGCGATCACCACGCTCTCCTGCGC
>Ga0187893_10011603_pt1 | contig 12748 bp, 11 predicted proteins | sample MA1701074metaG_FD_139574 | JGI IMG/M metagenome (GOLD analysis project Ga0187893, IMG submission 139574) | White microbial mat communities from a basaltic lava cave in the Kipuka Kanohina Cave System on the Island of Hawaii, USA - MA170107-4 metaG ...
GGAATCTCGAGGCCTGCGAACGGTTTTATGTGGAGCTTCTGGGTATGTCAGTGGAGTGGCGCCCGGATACGGATAACGTTTATTTGTGTTCGGGAAACGACAATCTCGCTCTTCATCGCCTAGCGGGCGATACCGTTCGCGCTGGCCCCCAAGGTCTCGATCATATTGGCTTTATCATCGACTCACCGGAGCAGGTCGATGTCTGGTACCAATTCTTAGACAGCCATAAGGTCCCGATGAAACAGCCGCCACGCACGCACCGGGACGGCGCACGGAGTTTTTACTGTGAGGACCCTGACCATCACATCGTGCAGATGATACATCACCCGCCTATCGCGAAGCGCTTAGCCAACGCTTAATGGAGCATCCCCTTCCGTGCAGACAGCGTATACAAACTCCCTAATTTTATGCCCCAATTGCCGGGCGCGAGACTCGTAGCGAGTCAGAGGGCGCCAGAGCGGTCTCGGCGCATACACCGCATCGCCGGCCAAATTGGTTAGACCGGTTTCTTGGGCTATGACTTTTTGGATATGAACTGCATAGTCCTCCCAGTCCGTGGCGATGAACAAGCGACCGTGTTCGCTTAATACGTTTTGCAGCATTTCGACGACCCCCGGCTGGATCAAGCGACGCTTGTGATGCTTTCTCTTGGGCCAAGGGTCGGGAAAAAACAGGTAAATGGCCTCCAGCGTGCGCTGAGGGATGCGGCGGGACAATACCCGCACGGCATCATCGGCGAACAAACGTACATTATTCTGGGATCGTTTATGAATGGCTTGTAGCAGGCGGCCAAGTCCTGGTCGGTAGACTTCCACACCGATGTAGTCGTTCTCGGGGCGGCTTTCGGCTAGAAAAAGCAAAGTCTCGCCGCCGCCGTATCCGATTTCTAGGATCCGCGGCGCCGAGCGGTTGAATACCGTGTCAAACACCAGTGGATCGTCCCCGGGTGGAATCAAATAGCGCTTAGCAAGAGTCGCGAGTGCTCGTCGTTGGGCCGTTGTTATGCGGCCTTCTCGGCGAACATAGCTGCGGACGGGGAGCGTTGTACGCGGAGGAAGTATTTTAATTCTAATCCCTTAGGAGACTTCTTATCGATCGCACCCGGTCCATCAGAAGAAAGCCCCGTCGATAGGAGAAGAAGCACTGGCATAGGCTCGTCTTGGCATGCGCCCCGCCAAATACGCTTCCCTGCCCGCCTCAACCGCTTTTCGCATCGCAGAGGCCATCAACACGGGGTTTTTCGCTTCCGCAATTGCCGTGTTCATGAGCACACCGTCGCAACCGAGCTCCAGTGCAACCGTGGCATCCGACGCGGTACCGACGCCTGCATCGACTAGTATGGGCACGCGCGCGTTTTCCACGATAGCGCGAATATTATACGGGTTTCGGATCCCTAATCCTGAACCGATAGGTGCTGCAAGTGGCATGACCGCTACACAACCTAATTCTTCGAATCGCTTCGCCATGACCGGGTCATCATTGGTATAGACCATTACCTTAAACCCTTCCGCGATCAGCGTTGTTGCGGCGGTGAGGGTTTCCGGGATCGCTGGAAACAGGGTTCTGGGATCTCCCAGCACTTCGAGTTTGACCAGCTGGTGTCCCAGCAGCTCGCGCGCTAACCGGCAGGTTCGCAGGGCGGACTCCGCGTCAAAACACCCCGCGGTGTTCGGGAGGATAGTATATCGATCGGCGGGAAGCACATCTAGCAGGTTAGGTTGGCTGGGATCTTGGCCGATGTTTGTGCGCCTAATGGCGACGGTTACGATCTCAGCCCCACTGGCCTCGAGGGCGCGTCGCGTCTGTTCCAGGCTGGTGTATTTGCCGGTACCGACAAGCAGCCTAGACTGGTAACGCGCTCCTGCGATTAGGAGCGCATCGCCTGTTTCCCTTGTCTCTAGCACGGCGATGCGGATCAGAGCGCTTGAAAAAATCTACTGCGCTCGAAACCTCGCGTTCCGGCGGTGCTCGGGATCCTCAGGCATTTCACTATACGCCGATTGCTCGTCACATCCTTCGGACTCGCCCCTGGGGGCTCGCGCGCCGTTTCGCTCCAGACGAAACGGTCCTGCGCTCCCGCGAAACGCGACTTTCCTTCGCTCGCGACGATTCTTTTCACAAGCTCTCAGTTTCCTATCCGCCGCCAATCGCGCGCACGATTTCGACTAGGTCTCCTTCCCTCAGCGGGTGTTCGTTATATTGACTGCGTGGGACGACCTCACCGTTGATCTCCACGGCGATGCGGCCCCCACAGGCCAAAGTATCCAGCAGCGACCGGACGTCGCAGTGGTACCGCAAGTCTAGGGCTTTTCCGTTAACGGTGATCCTCACAACCGCCGATGCCCATGGAACGATTTCGAAGGAGACATTTTAACTCAACCGCACGGTTTCGCCCTCCCGAGCAATTTCGCAGCGCAGTGGCGAATCGCGTTCATGAACGATCTGTAGGGCATGCTTATGAATGCTTTCTATAGCCTTATCCGTATAAGTTGGGTCGTGATGAAACAAATAAAGCGTCTTAACTTCCGCATCGATCGCGGCATTGACGGTGTCCACGTAACAAGAGTGCCCCCAACCGCGTTTGCTTTCATAGTCTTCGGGCGTGTATTGAGCGTCATGAATGAGGATGTCCGCCCCTCTTAGCAGCCCGAGTTCTCGATTGCGGGCCTCGGATTTCATTTGTTCCAGGAGGGCGTGCTCTTCTGCGTCAAACTCCGAATAGCGTTGTTCTACGCTCCGTGAAAGAAAGGTGAATTCGTTGTCCGGCGCGTACACGATAACTTTTCCGTCCACGTGGATACGATAGGCGAAGGTGACGCCTGGATGATGCGCGTTCTGATAAGAGATCCCTATTGGGCCAAACTGAAAATGATTGTTTGGCATTTCAACAAAGCGAACTCTAGCCATCCAAACCGCTGGCTCGACTGGGAAATACGGGGCCTTCATCATTTGCGATATTGTTTTTTCTACTGCTTTTTTGCTTCCTCCGGGGCCGAAAAACAGTAGCTCACAGTCAGATCGGAAGGCGGGTTCGAAGAAAGGAAGGCCACAGATGTGATCCCAGTGATAGTGGGAAAAGAGAATCATAAACTTTTTGGGTACGCCCTTAGCGTCTAAAGCCTTACCTAAAGGAATAAGCCCTGTACCGGCGTCACAAACCAGGAGATGGCTGTCCGCCTGGACCTCCACGCACGAAGTATTCCCTCCCACGCCTAGCTGTGAGCTGTAGGGGGCAGCGTAGGAACCGCGCACACCCCAGAAGCGGATATGCGCTTCACCCGTGGGATATTTTTTTTGGCTCGCCCCCATGGGATTTTGCAAACTTGAGGATCAAATCGTGCGCGGTCCTAGGGCTTATGGGTTTTATTACAAACTCCAAGACACCCAGGTGTTGCGCGATTAACCGGTCCTGAGCGTAATCTTTGGTCGTGATCATCACCATTGGAGTATCGCAGTGCAGGGCGGTTTTTCGCAGTTCTTGCAAGAAAGTCAAACCATCCTTGTCCGGCAGCATGATATCCATTACCACCAAGTCGGGCTTGAATCTGTTCAAAAGGGCCATCGCCGCGGAGGCGCTAGAAAACAGTCTAAGCTCTACGCCGAGATCTGCGCTAGTAGATTGAAAAATCTCCTTTACGACCGCGCTCTCGTCGACGACAACGATAGCACATGGCAGAGGATCGATGCTGCGTAACGGAGCGGCTTGCTGCATGTCGGCCTCACTTTTTCAAACCGATGAATACTACCAAAGTGTAACGCATTTAAACCCTCTAAAGGTTCACAAAAACTGAATGCATATGATGGGCGGAAGGGGCGATCTGCGATGTTACGCTTGCAGCGCCGCACAAGCATGATCTACGTGCCAGTGGGGTAGCTTGCTTACAAGCAAGCCCCGATTCATGATGATAAGTCTAGGTACGGTGCTAAACAACGATCAGGGCACAAGGCGTAAAGGGATTGGGCTGTTTTATGTATTCTCGTTTTGTGTAACCATAAAATTGCACTCGGAAATTCCTTTCCTCCTTGGATCTAAGCTGGCTACGAGTAGTGGGCACGCTATTTGAAGCAACCTCGAAAAGGGGCGGCCTTACACCACCCCCCGGGTGGTTTAGCTGCCTCGGAACGTCGAGTGTTGTTCGAAAGCAACACTTACGTCAAAGGGAACAATGATGATATTCGCTTCGCTTAGAAAGTGGTTGTGGGAAATTACCACAGAGTGGCTCACCGAGGACAAAGATTCGGGTGAAACACCGTTTTGTGATTTCGAACGCTTAAGTTACGAGATCCGACCTTCCGATGTGCTGCTCGTGGAAGGCCGCTCTCGTGTAAGCGAAATCATCAAGATAGTCACCCAAAGTTCGTGGACTCACACCGCGCTGTACATCGGGCGTCTTCACGATATTGACAGCCCTGCACTTCGGGAGCGCATTTCGAAATTCTATAAAGGAGATCCAGGTGCCCAGCTGATCATTGAGGCACTTCTGGGGCGCGGAACGGTGGTGACACCTTTGACATTCTATAAAGATTTCCACATGCGCATTTGCCGCCCCACCCATATATCGCGCCAGGACGCCCAACAAGTGATCAGTGTTGCAGTGCAACGTTTGGGCTATGGTTATGACGTGAGGCAGCTCTTAGACCTCGCGAGATTTATGTTTCCTTATGGCTTGCTTCCTCGCCGCTGGCGATCGAGCCTGTTTGCGCACAACGCAGGTGATCCTACGCGCTGTATTTGCTCCACGATGATGGTGGAGGCTTTTCAATCGGTGCATTACCCGGTTTTGCCTGTGGTGCGCCAGGCAGAGAGTGGAGACACAAAGCTCTACAAGCGAAATCCTCGGCTGCATACCCCTAAGGACTTCGACTACTCTCCCTACTTTGACATCATAAAGTATCCGTTTATGGGCGCGGAGAACTTGGCCATTTATCGTCAGCTGCCGTGGAGCGGGGATGGGATTGTCCTAAATGATTCGAAAGATAATCGCTCGACCTCTTCGACGGATGATAAACTTGTTGGCACACGCTAGCCACAACATGTCGGTTATGGGCAACTTTGTGCCCCTATCGATGAATAGGCAAAGAGGTAACTGTTTGAAAAATGGAGCAAAGCGAAAATCGCGTTTTTTGCTCTGCGATTCGAAAAATTCCACAGATGGAAATTGAAGTGCCCTAATATTTAGGGGTCTTGATGCGGGTGTAGTTCAATGGTAGAACATCAGCTTCCCAAGCTGAGAACGAGGGTTCGATTCCCTTCACCCGCTCCCGATAACTCCCTACGGATACCCAATATCTGGGGGCCACGAGAGAAATCCTAACTTGGAGCAAGGCACGCGGATAGCAGTTGCGCGGAGAAACGATCGCTTGGCTGCAATCGACGCCCTGAAGAGGGTGGGAGGAAATAAACGTATGAAAGCGCGTTTCCGAGGCTTCCTACCCGTGGTGGTGGATGTGGAGACCGCGGGGTTTGATGCCAAGCGCGATGCTCTGCTTGAGATTGCAGCGGTCTTGCTGCATGTGGATGATAGCGGGCGCTGGAACCGCGAGCGCACCATCGCGCGCCACGTGCTGCCTTTCCCGGGCGCTAACCTGGACCGCGCGGCTTTGGAGTTTAACCGCATTGACCCCTACCATCCCTTTCGCTTCGCGGTGTCGGAGAAAGAAGCGCTAGAGGCAATTTTTGCAGAAGTGCGCCATCAAGTCGTCCAGTATGCTTGCAGCCGCGCGATCTTGGTCGGGCACAACCCTGCCTTTGATCTCGCTTTTATCAAGGCGGCGGCTAACCGCACCCGCATCAAACGCAACCCGTTTCACTCCTTTAGCACCTTCGACACGGCTTCGCTTGCAGGTCTGGTCTATGGGCAGACCGTGCTCTCGCGCGCTGTGCAGGCCGCCGGTTTGAAATGGGAGGAAGGTGAGGCGCATTCGGCGATCTACGACGCGGAGCGCACCGCCGATCTGTTTTGTGCCATCGTCAATCGATGGGATGAGGTATGCGGCCTGCGTTCCCGGCCGCGCGAGGTCTCGGGTGAGACACTGCCTTCTACGAATATAAGCTCTCCCTAACGCAATTTATCGCCGCGAAACGCCGCAAGCCGATCCTGCCACAGCATCGTACGTTCCAGGATCGCGGTCTTATCTAAGGTAAGCAACGCGCGTTCACGCACCACCTGCCGCCCCGCCACCCAAACGTGCCTAACCTTATCTCTGCCGGCGGCGTAAATGAGCTGTGATAGGGGATCGTATAAGGGCTGTGTTTCGATGTCACCGAGATCGACTGCCACAATATCGGCCGCCTTTCCCGGCCTGAGCGAACCGATGAGCGAGTCCAATCCCAGGGCACGCGCCCCATTTAAGGTAGCCATGGTCAGCACCGTGTGTGCATCGAGTGCCCTAGCATCACCCGCGACTGCCTTCCCGAGCAGCGCAGCCGTCCGCATCTCGCCAAACATATCGAGATCATTGTTACTGGCTGGCCCGTCGGTTCCGAGGGCAACGCCAACCCCGCGTCGTGTCAACGCGGCAACCGGACAGAAGCCGCTGGCGAGCTTGAGATTCGATTCGGGGCAATGGACAACGTACACGCCATAGCGTGCAAGGGTGGCGATTTCTTCGTCGCGTAACTGGGTGGCATGTACCGCCAGCAGCCGGGGTGAGAGTAGCCCTAACCGCGACAAGCGCTGCAGAGGGCGCTCGCTCGTGCGCGCTACCGCGTTTTTGACCTCATCTTCGGTTTCGTGCACATGCATGTGGATAGGTAGGTCCAACTCCTCCGCCAAGGCCCGACCCCGCACCAAGATCTCGTCTGAGACGCTATAGGGTGCATGCGGAGCGAGAGCGATACTTACCAAGGGGTGATCGCGAAAGCGGTCGTGGACCGCTTCACCTTTACGGAAATAGTCTTGCGCGTCGGTGGCCCAAGGGGAGGGAAAATCGATGAGGATAAGGCCCACGCAGGCCCGGATCCCTGCCTCGGAGGCGACTCGAGCCGTCTCGTCCGGGAAGAAATACATATCGTTAAAGCACGTGGTTCCCCCCCGCAGCATCTCCGCAACGGCGTGTAAGGCGCCGTCGCGCACAAATTCCGCGCTGACCCATTTTTGCTCTGCCGGCCAAACAAGCTCGTTAAGCCATTCCATTAAAGGCAAATCATCGGCAATGCCACGAAACAAGCTCATGGCGGCATGGGTGTGCGCATTGATGAGGCCGGGGATCAGCGCGTGCTGGGGCAGATGGTAAGTCTCGCGCGCTTGGAATACCCCACGCGCTTGTTTTGTGGGAACGATGTCCACCACCTTTGTGCCAGCCATCGCGAGGCTGTGGTGCTGCAGGACTTCGCGCGGTTCCACCGGGATCACCCAGCCCGCGTGAACAAGGGTGTCGACTTGCATGAGAAGGCGGAACAAATGCTTGGCGGCTCATTATAGGTGCGTGTCTGCGCCGGGTATAGGATCTCACTTTACTAAAGGAGGGAAGCAATGCGGGATATCAATAGCCTTGACTCGGTCCGGGCCATGCATTGGTTGGACGATGGTTTGGAATTGCTCGACCAACGCAAACTCCCCGGAGAAGTTTGCTATCTTCGCCTCAGCACCGCGGGCGAAGTTGCTCGTGCGATTACGGACATGGTCGTGCGCGGCGCTCCGGCAATCGGGATCACCGCGGCCTATGGGGTAGCGCTCGCGGCGCGGGAGGCGTATGCCCAGGCGGCTGTGCACTGGCGCGAAGCGGTGCAACCGGCGCTGGAGCAGTTAGCACAGGCCCGCCCCACGGCGGTGAACCTGCGCTGGGCCTTATCGCGCATGCGCGCTTTGTTCGCCGATATCGATGGCGATCCGACGCCGGCCCTGCTTGCCGAGGCAGCCGCCATCCAGCGCGAAGATCTCGCCGCCAACCGCCGCATGGGCGAGTTGGGAGCTTCCATCATCGGACCCGGAGCGCGGGTTCTCACCCACTGCAACACAGGGTCGCTCGCCACCGGGGGGTTTGGCACGGCCCTCGGGGTCATCCGCACGGCGTATGCCAAAGGGAGGATTGCCAAGGTCTATGCAACAGAAACCCGCCCCTGGCTGCAAGGGGCGAGGCTCACAGCCTGGGAACTGGCGCAAGACGGGATCCCGGTTTCTCTCCTCGCAGACAGCGCCGCGGCCTATTTAATGCAACGCGCGGCCATTGATTGGGTCATCGTCGGCGCAGACCGCATCGCGGCCAACGGGGCTGTGGCCAACAAGATAGGCACCTATGCCCTGGCGCTGGCCGCGCAGGCGCATGATGTGCGGTTCATGGTGGTTGGTCCATCGAGCACTGTGGATATGGGAACGCCTAGCGGGGATGAGATCCAAATCGAGCAGCGCCCGCCGAGTGAGGTTCTGACGTTCAACGGAATACCCTTGGCAGCGCAGGGGGCGGATGCTTGGAACCCGGTGTTCGATATTACCCCTTCCCAACTGGTCGACGTTATCGTTACCGAACGGGGGTTGGTGCACCAGCCGGGTGCGGAGGGCGTGGCTCGGCTGTTGAGGCCACCCGGTAGTCCTTCCAAAAAAAGGCCGCGCTCAGGCGCGGCCCAATCATGCGATGAGGAAGAGGCAGACGCTCCCTTAGACGGGACTCAAAGCTCTTGACCGACGCGTCGCGATCCCCAGCGCGAGGAAACCGACCGTGAGAAGCACGATCGTAGCCGGTTCAGGAACGGCGGTAGCGGCCGCAGCGTATTTGATGTTCTGGATCGCGTAGAACGCACCATCGAGCTCCGCACGCGTGATCACATCACCGCCAGTGGCTATGAATCCCTCGTAGTTAAAGAAATCCGACGAAATGGCGTCAAAGGTGCCGAGGAGTCCAGAAAGGCCAAACAGGCTTATGGTTTCGAAGGATATCCCATCATCGCCTAATAGCACCGTTCCGAACCCCAGCGCCGACAGCGGGGACAGGAAATCGATGTTGAGCTTACCGGTGAACCCGCTCGCCGGCCCCACTTCGGAGTTGGGTCCGCTCCCGTTGGCATGGTTTACCAGCGCGGAGTTGATGCCCCCGAACGATCCGACCGACGAAGAGAGGATGAAATCGCCAGAATAGACATCGCCATTCACGTTCGCGTTTGACGGCAAGGCTCCACCGAATCGGTCGACGCTGAAGTCATTGAACGTCAATGGCAAACCCGCGGCGGCAACGAACGCTGAATCATCGCATGTAGAAAACCCGCCGCAGGCCGCTGTGCCCGCCCGTATGATGCCCGCCGACGAGACTCCGGGCAAGATCGGAAGGGTAAACGCTATTAGTAGGGGGATCATTCCAACTTTTCGGGTCATGACAACTCTCCTTATCTGAGCTTCACAATGAACAAATGAACATGCGTGCGCTTATCGCGCACACCGACGCTGTGAGCAAGAACGGAGCCATGACTTCGAATCGAGCGCGTTCAAATAGTTACCTACTTCTTATCGGGACAAATGATAAGTGTTGTAGCTGACAGGCGACAAAGAGCGAGAGGCAGCTCTTGGGACCGTATAACGCGACCTTTGGAGAATGTGAGCCCTTGGAGAGATGGCGCAATCACACCCTGACTGCCCCGCAGGCACGCGGCGATCGCAAGCCCCTGGCGATTTTACTGGTGGGGGCCCTATCGGTAAAGTGGATGGCGGTAGTGATGGCGGTACTAACGGGTGAAGATGACACTGAACCCGGGAAAAGATCATGCAACCCATAGCCCCATGAACTCCTCGACCGGCATCGTCTCGAACGCTTCTGCCTGGGTGAAAAAAGCGGCTAATCGTTCGCAACGCCCAGGGGCGAAATGCCCAGCCAAGTTAGTTCGAAACTTCTCCACCAGGTGGGGCAGCGATTCCTCGCGCCGACGCCGATGCCCGAGCGGATATTCGATGGTGCACCATTCGGTAGAGCCATCCGTGAATTGTATGGTTACACCGTTTGCGATCGACCGCTTATCGGGATCTAGATAGTCTATGCTGAAATGCGGCTCTTCGATCACCTGCATGCGCTCGCGTAGAGCGTCGATGCGGCGATCGCAGGCTGTGTCGTCCTCGTAGTGCAGCGATTTCAACTCTCCGTACAACAAGGCCACGGCCACGATGTATTGCAGGCAATGATCGCGATCCGCCGGGTTAGTGAGCGGCCCGGTTTTGTTAATGATGCGCATTGCCGGAGCCTGGGTGGTGAGCACAATGCGTTCGATTTTATCCAGGGGATCCTTCACCCGGGCGTGGAGCTGAACCGCGCACTCGGCGGCGGTTTGGGCGTGGAATTCAGCCGGATAACTGACCTTGAATAAGATGTTTTCGACCACGTACGAGCCCAGAGATCGGGCGAGGCTTAAGGGCTTGCCCTGAAACAACACGTCATAAACCCCCCAGCGGGGGGTAGACAAAGCCAGAGGGTAACCCATCTCCCCCGATCTAGTCATAAGCGCGAGACGCACGCCGCGAGCCGTCGCGTCACCGGCAGCCCAGGACTTACGCCAGCCCGTGTTAGGGGCATGGCGGTAGGTGCGCAGCGCGACGCCGTCAAGGAAGGCGTTAGAGAGGGCGTTTATGATCTCTTGGTGTCCCCCCCCGAGCAGCGCCGTAGCTACTGCGCAAGAGGCGATGCGCACCAGGAACACGTGGTCCAGTCCGATCTGGTTGAAACTGTTAGCGAGTGCTAACACACCCTGGATCTCATAGGCTTTGATCAAATACACTAATACATCGCGCATGCGCATCGGTGTGGCCGCGTTTTGGGTGACATAGTCGGCACAAGCCAATATTGCACCGAGGTTGTCGGAGGGATGGCCCCATTCGGCGGCCAACCAGGTGTCGTTGTAGTCTAACCAACGGATCAAACAACCGATGTTGTACGCGGCCTGCACCGGATCAAGCCTATAGGCTGTTCCTGGCACGCGTGCGCCGCGAGGCAACTCGGCTCCAGGCACCAGCGGCCCTAGATGTTTTCTGCAAACCGGATGATCGAGGCTCGCGATCGCGCACCCTAAGGCATCGAGAAGGCAATAGCGAGCGATTTTAAAGGCCTCTGGGCTGCTTATCTGTCCTGCGCAAACGTAATCGGTTATCGCCGCGAGGAGGTCCTCTTCAGCGGGCGGGCGTGTGTTCTCGGACATGCGCGTGTTTAAGGGCTGCGTTCGCGTAAGGGCGTAACCGGCCGCGGCGGCGGTCCGCGGTACTCGGCGAGCGGCCGGATCAGCTTATTGTCGCGGCGTTGTTCGATGATGTGCGCGATCCACCCGCTCATCCTCGAAACCACGAACAAGGGCGTGAATAGAGAGGTGGGGATCCCGCACAGGTGATAGGCTGAGGCGCTATAGAAGTCCAGATTGGGAAACAGCCCTTTTTCCCGTCGCATCACTTGCTCGATACGCTCAGAAATCGCAAACAGATCCTGCCGCCCGTTCGCCTCGGCGAGGCGGCTTGCATAGGCTTTGATGATGTCGGAGCGGGGATCACGCCGCTTGTATACGCGGTGCCCGAATCCCATGATCAACTTCTTGGCTCGCAGACGTTGAAGGATTTCTCTCTCCGCCTCATCGGGTGAGCCGAAATCGGCAAGCAATTCCATGGCTGCTTCGTTGGCGCCGCCATGCAGCGGCCCGCGCAGGGTGCCTATGGCGCTGGTCAGGGCTGAATAAGCATCGCTGAGGGTTGAGGTAGTGACCCTGGCGTTGAAGGTAGAGGCATTAAATTCGTGCTCGGCGTACAAAATCAACGATGCATCTACCGTTTTCCGACTCAGTTCTTGGGGGAGCCGGCCGTGCAGCAAACAAAGAAAATGGCTGGCAATGTCCGGCGCCTCGGTATCGGTCTGGATCCGCACTCCACGGCCATGAAAATGGTGCCAATACAGGATCATCGAGGGTAAAACGGCTAAGAGCCGATCGGCGATAGACTGAACCTCTCGGGCCGAAGTCTCGGGCTCCACACAGCCCAGAGCTGAAACAGCCGTACGCAGGACATCCATCGGATGCGCATCGCGCGGCAACTGCTCTAGGATGCTCTTTAGTGGATCCGGAAGTCCTCGTTGTCCTGTGAGCCGCATGCGGTATTGCGCAAGCGGCTCTGCCCCCGGCAACTCCTGGTAGATCAATAAGTGGGCGACTTCTTCGAAGCTTGCCTCACGCGCTAGCTCGCCCACGTCGTAGCCCCGGTAAAAAAGTCCGTCACCGCCTTCCTCTACGGTAGAAACCGCCGTGTGTCCCACGATAACGCCGGCAAGACCCGGTGCTGCTAATATTCCCACGCCAAAAACCCTTGTCTTAAATAATAGTGCCCTTGTTGGGACTGGGTGACGAACTAGCGTACGATAATACGATAATGCACATTTGTCCTCATTGGATAACCGGGCATAGCAGCAAGTTTAGAGAGCCGAATGTGAAAACCCAAAACGACGACAACCGCCGTGATGTGGAGGAGGGGATCACCCTTGATTTGCACCGCTGCATGACATACACGGATTACCTCTGCCTTGATCGATTACTCTCTGCCCAAAAACCGCTGAGTGAGCCACTTCACCACGACGAGATGCTGTTCATCATCCAGCATCAAACCTCCGAGCTTTGGATGAAACTCATTATTCATGAGCTAAAGGCAGCCCTCGCGCACATTCGCAGTGATGACCTAAATCCCTGTTTCAAGATCCTTGCGCGAGTCAAGCAGATCCAGATCCAGCTGTTCGGCCAGTGGGCCGTATTGGAGACCTTAACCCCAAGCGAATATGTACAATTCCGTGGCGTTTTGGGGAA
>Ga0187893_10011604_pt1 | contig 12745 bp, 13 predicted proteins | sample MA1701074metaG_FD_139574 | JGI IMG/M metagenome (GOLD analysis project Ga0187893, IMG submission 139574) | White microbial mat communities from a basaltic lava cave in the Kipuka Kanohina Cave System on the Island of Hawaii, USA - MA170107-4 metaG ...
CCAGATCGGTCGTCGGTCCCTCCACGATGGTGGCTGGACGCGAGCCATCGAGGACGACGGGCACCATCTCCCAGGGCTCCACGAACTGGCTGAAGCTCCGCGGGGTGTAGCCCGTCCATACTCCGCCCGTCCAGTAGGGGTCTTCCTCCATGGCGTTCTTTACCTGCCAGGGCTGCTGGAGGCGGTAGAAGAGATCGGCCGTCGTGCCGTCGGGAGCCGGCCCACCTCCCACGAGGATTCCCGCCATGCGCAATCCCTGGAGCCGCTCGAGGTGCGCGCGTCGATGGACGTCGCGCCGAGTCAGATAGTCGTCAGCAGCGGTGACGGCGATGTGGTAGACGATCATACCCAAGGGGCTGCGGCTAACTCCAAGTAGGACCAGGAGAAACGCCGCAACCCCGCTCCATTTCTGACGGTTCCGATTGCTTGGGATGCCGCCGAGTACATCTACGTGATCCCAAGTTTACCCAACTATGGGGCAGATGGGACAATCGTTCAGCACATGGTCAGCGCAAGGCGGTGCGGCCTTCTGGTCTCACGCGGAGGGAGGGTATTGTGGACGTTCCACTGATGATTTCCACGGCATTCAACACCCTGAAGTTCGCCAAGGAAGCGCTTCAGGTGACGCTACGCCTGCAGGTTGAGAACGAGAGCCGCGAGAAGATCAACGCCGCTCTAGAGAAAGTGGGCAACGTGCAGGACTCTTTGTTCGAGCTGCGGGAAGCTCTCCTCCAGATGCAGACTGAGAATGATCGGCTCCGCGCGGACCTGAAAGCCCATGATGAGTGGGAGGCACAGAAGGCATCGTACAAGCTCACAAAGACTCCAGGTGGAGCAGTCGTGTATCGGGCTTCCCAGGTGCTTGTCGAAGGCGGCACACCAGACCACTTCGTATGCCCAAACTGCCTCGTCAAGCGCGAGATTCAAATCCTCCAAGATCGTCGGGTTGCAGCCGGCCTCTACGATTGCCCCGGCTGCAAGGCTGCCTACCCAGTTAGGTCAGCAGAGAGGCTGAGACCCGAGGGACCACGTCAAGCCAGGACGGGACCTCCTCAGTTCTGACCGCTAGCTCCTGCTGATCCACCACTAACCTTCTGCCTCTCGTACCGGGCATGGCGCACGAACCGTGCTCGCCTGGTCCTTCGGTACCTCCGGCCGCGTTCCGCGACGGGCACCGTGTGGGAAGGCCGACAGTAGGCTTGACGCTTCCGGGCGATGAAGGCCCGCCCGCAATCAGGCCAGGCGCAGAACTTCACGCGAACGTCGGCGGCCGAGAGTGCCGCGTAGACTCGCCAGAGGAATCCATCACTCGGGGACATCTCCCACAGCATCGGCGTGGCGAGCAGTCGCCCTCGCGCAGCGAAGAACCACAGTCCCGAGGGCGACTGCATTTTCAGCTCGGTCTCCCCGCCTCGCAGTGCTCGAGCCAGACTGGCCACCTCCCCCATCTCCACGTCGTTGAGCGCATGAATCGGGCCGGCCAGAGGTATCCCTCGCGGGGCGCCCTTGAGGCGGGGGCCGGCGCCGGCCACGAACCGCGCGGCATCCAGGCGTAGGCGCTCCGGCCATCGCTCCCGTAGAGGGCTGTTGATGAGCTGAACCAGCCACCGCTCGAACCTCGCATCATCACGGCCCATTAGCCGCTTACCGCGTCCCGAAAACCAACATGTTTGATTCTCTTCAAGCCGCCAAGCCGAGCGTGTCGAGGGTGTGGCGCATCTCACGTTGGAGATTCTCGTAGTGCACGTCGAGTGGGTGGACTCGCTTCGGCGGCCGGCCCGGTTTGGGCTTCCCTGCGCCAGCGAGCACGGGCTTGATGATTTTCTCCCGCAGGATCAGCAAGGCCACCAGCGTGCGGATCGCCGGCGTCGTGGGTTGGTAGCGCCGGGTGGTTCCGACACGAGCGACCAAGCCCTTCCCCCGAAGCTTGCGCAGGTCATAGGCGGCGTGGCGAGCCGTGTAGGTCGACTGCCGGAGGAGGACACAGGTTCCGGCCGCCAGTTCGCCCGTGGTGAACCCATCCGGCTTGGGGGCCAAGTGCAGCACCGCCTCGACCACCGCCCGCATCCGGGGCTTTTGAATGTCGATGCCCGCCAGACGCTGCGCTCCGCGCTGCGTCGGCTGCGGCAAGGTGTCCAGCGCGGTCGGGTCGAGGGCCCCGCAGTGCGCTGCCTGCACGACGTTGAGAAACTCGATCACCATGCGCTGGAGCCGGGCCAGCATGATCGGGAGTTTCTCCAGACGCTTCCCGCACCGGAGCTCCTTGATGCTGTGGGCAATGACCTCGATTCGCAGCACCCGCGCCCCTTTGTCATAGACCTTCAAGGTCAGGCGGCCGAAGTGGACCTTGAAGACCGTCAAGTCGTGGACCGACCCGTCCAGCACCCGCTCGATCCGCGGCACCACGGCTGCCGGGTGGCGGAGTTGATGGGGCCGGTGTTTGCGGCCGAAGATCGTCTTCAGGGTCGGCACGTCCAAGACGCGGCGCGTCCGGTCGATGAAGCCCTGGTAGACCTCCTCGAGCACCGTGCCGCGCGCGAACAACAGGTTCCGGCTGTATTCGACCTGGAAGCACGAGTACTCGTAGCGGAAGCCAGAGCGCTGTTGCTCCTCGCGGTCCAGCGCGAAGCACAAGCAGGTCGAATAGACCCAGCGATCACAGACTTCGGTCACTCGCCCTATAGCGCGTTCGTCGCACAAGGCGTCCGCGAGCCGATCCAAGGCTGGGAGATCCGACCCGCCCACAAAGCAGTTCCCCTCCTTCACCGCGGCGATGGTCCGCTCGTGGGCCCGGCGTTCGACCCATTCGTGACCGTTGAGCATCACCTGCGTGCCGAAGGGGGGATGCCCACTCATTTTGAAGGTCAGGTGTCCCCACTCCTTGTCGATCACGTGGAAGTGGTAGTGGTTGACATACGGCCACGGCGTCTTCCGCGTCAGATGCGGCACCCCGTGGGAGCTGGTGGTGACCTCCCACACCGGCGCCGGGGCCTTCACCACCAGGATCAAGAACAGCCCGGTAAACTTCGGGTCCGTCGGCCGATGCTGTTCGGCGAGTTCGTGCTTGCGGACTCCCGGCTCGCAGTGGACGAGCGGGACCCGGCGGCGCTTGGCGTACGCGTGCACCCGCCGACTGAAACGTCCCGCCATCCGGAGGACATGCTCCTGATCCAGCTCATCCGACCCGGTCAGGCGCCGCCACCAGTAGCGAAACCCGCCGCCCGTCTGCCCCAGCGGGAAATAGCCGTTGAGCACGATCCGATCCGGGCGGTCATACCGCCCCTCCAGCAGCTCCTGATAGTAGTCGGAGAAGTCATCGTGGGCTTTCATGCCGCGATCGTACGCGAGCACACCTGGTCGCCGAGAGATGTGCGGGGGCGTCAGCCCCCGCGCGCGCGAAGCGAGCGAGGACTTCCTCACCACGTCGGAGCGCGTCCGCTGAGCGTGAGTGTTGCCGAGTCCGTGGAGACGGGCGGCTCGCCGCAGGCGAGCCTCTTTTTCCAAGCGCAGTCTTGGAAAAAGCGTAGAGTCCTTGAAGACCGAGACTTGTTGTAAGCGAGTCAAGTTTCATGCGACGAGTTTCCCCTCCGCGCACCACTCGTCCATCGCCTGCTCGAGGCGCTCGAACGCACGACGGAGCGTCCCGTCGTTGGCGGCAATATCAGGCATGACGGTCGCCAAGCCGGGACGGATCGTGCGCGCCCACACGCGCGGCAGGAAGAGCGCGAGGCGCAGCCCGGCGTCGGTGACGTGGTAGCCGTGGCGGTTGGGTTGGCGCGCGATCAAGCCATGCAGCCGCAGCCGGCGCAAGTCGTACGTCACGCGGCCCGCCGCCAAGGCCCCGGGCGCCAGGCCGAGCAGCGGCGCCACATGCTGGCGCAGATCGCGCGCGGTGAAGCCCCGCGGGCAGCAGCCGAAAGACCACGAGCGCGCAGAACAGCGCCAGCACCCGCGGGTCGAGAAAGCGCAGGGCGGGTACCCGTTGGCCGTCCACCATGACCGGCTGATGAACGCGCTCCACCGTGACCTCGCCGATCGCGCAGTCGTGGCTGAGTCGTTGGACGTCGAGCAGACGTCGGTTGGCCTGAAAGCCGACCTTCCGGAGCGCGGAGAGGTTGGTCAGCGCACGGCCGAGCTTGAAATCGCGCGTGTCGTTGATGGTGGTCTCGGTGCGCAGGGCTCGCCCCTCCTTGTGGTACTGCTTGATGCGCGCGTGCTTGTAATCGACGTGCAGCGACGGCACCACGCCGTCGGTCAGGACCCGGGTCCGAAAGCGCCCGGGGGTCTGGCGGGTGACCCGCCGCGCGAAGATCAGCTGCACCTGGTCCGGACGGCCCACGTCGAGGTTCTCGCGAATGACCTCCTCGAAGAAGACGCGCCCGGTGACCGGGCGGTCCAGAACTTGGGTGAGGCTGAACTCGGCCTGCAGGATCGAGAGCCGATACCGGTAGCCCGCCTGCTGATCCTGGGGCGTGAAGGGGTGCGGCAGCCGCCGCAACCACTTGCGGGCGAACGCCTCGATCGTCTCGGCCGACAGTCCCTCGCAGAGCGCTTGCGCCCGCCGCGGGTCGGCACACGAGCGCAGGCCATTGTCGAGGGCCTGGAAGGGGACGCCGCGCTGGGCGAGTTGCCTCTTGAGGTACTCATGCCCGTTGAGGCAGAGTTTCGCGTTGTACGGGGAGTAGGTGCCAAACTTCATGAAGAACGGCCCGAAGTCCCGATCGACGGCGTAGACGTAGAAGTGGTTGATCATGGCCGTCGAGCGGACGAGCCAGGGATAGGCTTGGCCGGTCGTCGGGTTGCGCCGCTTCTCGGTACGGATCACGGGGGTCTTCTCTTGCGCCCGGCCGACGAACACGACGCCTTCGGGGCCCGTGAACCGCGTCAGGTGCTCGGCCATCACGTCGTCCTTCCGCTGCCCCTTCTCGAACGTGATCAGCGGCACCTTCTGCTCGTCCACGAACGCGTGCATGGCCGCGACGAACGCCGTGCTGATGGGCTCCATCAGGGCCGACGATGCCCACGGATGCCCGCGATGGCAGCGGAAGAAGGCGTCGACCCCGCTCTCGTACTGCAGCCCCGGCACGTACACGTTGAGGTACATCCGATCGATGCCCTCGATTTCCAGGGTGACATGCTCGCGCAGGATCTCGGCGACGCTCCGGGGTAGGCTCATGGCTGGCTCCGGTCGATGGCGGTCCTTCGGGACCTACTCCCCGCTTGACGGGCTGAGATTGGGAGCGAGTCTATCGCATCCCGTGTTGTCCACTCGACCGGAGCCGTTTCCGGCCTCCTGCTCCCTCGAGAGAGACATCGTTTCTGCTTCTTCAGTCCCCTCGTGGCCAGCCGAAAATCAGGTGCGATCCTTCGGCCTCCGACCACGTGATCAATCCCGTCCCTCCACCTCAACCGGTCGACGCGCGACATGCCTCGTCGGTCTGAGGCGGAGCCTCGTTAGAAATTCCTATCCCCACGGCGGTCAAGATGATGAAGAGCTCCATCTGTGGCTCCGTTGCGGCGTCTGCTGTCGGGTGAACGGGCCGGGCTCGTAGCCGACGTTTACTGCACGTTGCTGCGGCGCGGACTGGACTTGGTTCTCAGTCGTGACGACATAGATCGCCAGCGAGCCGGTGCGGGTGTTGAGTCGTACGAAGCCCAGCATCCCGTGAAGGGGCATGATCTGCTACCGCTCAGGATGCGGGACGATCCAGCGGTAGCACGGCTCGATCCAGTCTCATGCCGACCAGGCCGATGCCACCACGATGGCGACCACCAGGAGAGTCAGAAGCACCCTTCGCCGCTTCATGTAGGTCCTCCCTTTCTTCAGGTTTCACAAGTCCCGACAGCTCTCGGGATTTGGCCCACAGTCCAAATCCACAGCATCGCGGTGTATCAAAAGCTCGACATTCATTCTTCCCGGCGCCGTGAGGGAGGCTCCATCGCGATGCTGCTGCGCGACTTGGAAGCGTTCGTTCAGGAGCACGGCCGATGCGGCGAACTGGATGGGGGCGTTGAGGGCGACCGAGTCTGGATGACGTGTACGTGCCTGGCGAGCATCGCGAGGCGAGTGGAGACGCCTCAATCTAGCCCAGCCGGTGGACGTAGACGAAGTCGTCCTTCCCCTTCGTTCCCGTCTTGAGATCGAACCCGGCGACGGTCTCGAAGAACGCGGCGAAGTCGTCCTTGTGGTTATCGACGTCGCCCTCTTTGTTCACGATGCGCCCGACGCTGCCAGAGAACAGGTCCGCGAGCTGCATCAGTGGTGATTCGTGCGACTTGGCGGTCATCACCGAGTCGACCTGGACCGTGCCTTGGAAGTAGTCGCGGCACGAGGTCGTGAGCCGCCGGGTGAGCTCCGGCAGCATGAGCGCATCGGGGCCGTCGTCGGCGTCCTTGACGATGGCGAGCGACCGCGGAAGCACCACGCGGCCGACCCCGATCTCATGTTCCACGCCGGTCATCGCGAGTTCGTAGTAGAGGCGGTAGACCACCTCCTCGGTCGTCCCCTTCATGCCCTGTTTGTCGAGGACGCAAGCCTTCAGGCCCATGATGTCCGAGTACTCCATCGCCTTCTTCACGAACGCGATCGCATACTCCTTCTTGGTCTTGTTCAGCTCGGCGAATTTGAACTCTGCCTCGATGCCCGCCTGCTTTTTCCAGTCACGGAGGGCCAGGACGACGCGCCACGCCTTCGAGATGTCGAGAATCCACACGCTACCGACAACCAGGAAGCGCTGGCTCTTGCCGCTCTCGTCGGCGTTGACGCTGAGGACTGGGGGGCCGGGCTTGTCGGCCACCATCTCGGCCTTGGTGTCGTCGCGGAGGGCGCGCCTCGCGTCGGCCACCTCGGCGCTGGCCTGAAACAGGCCATACTCGTTCTGAATCTTCTGCCGGACGCGGATGATGCTGTTCTGCCGAGGGAGCGCGTACATGTCGTCGAGGCGCACGCTGTCCCCGTCGATGTACTCCGGGTAGAACGTTTCCCACAGTCGATGGGCCAAGGCCACATCCGAGTCGCGCGCCTCGGGGTAGTGGCTCAAGATGTAGCCGACCTTCGACCGGAGGTCGTCGGTCACCGTCGCGGCCACGTCCTCGAGAAGCTGGGCCCGCTCTATCTCGATGCGTTCGGCCTTGGCCTTCTGCTTGGCCTCGGGATCAGGAGCCTGATCCTGATCCGGCTGCTGGCCTATCATCGTGTCATTCTACCACTGGGCGATATGTGAATCTACTGGAAACAGCTGTTTCAGGTAATTGACAGGATGGCATTAAACTAATCCTTGACGAGTGGGCTTTTTGAGTTATGATTCCGGCTGTGTCGACAGAATTTAATGCTGAAGACTTCGTTGATCGCAATCCATGGGAATACGCCGATGACTACGATGAATCAAAGCTGCACGAGGATTGCGTGGCGCGTGACGAGGTCTTCGCCTATGTCATGGAGAACGACTTCGACGAGGTGCGCGCGGAGGTCGCCGAGGCCGACGCCCAGGACTGGCTGGCCGAGAGCGCCGACACGCTGGAGCTTCTCAACATCGTGTCGAGCTACGATCGGGAGCAGTTGCGCGCGGCGATTCGAGATGTCCTGAACGTCAACGCGCGATCCGACCGCGACGTATTGGCCGACGAGGTGTTATCGGCCGACGAGGTGTTCGGTGTCGCGGCCGACGTTGCGAAATTCCTGGAACGCACCCGGTCTCCCTACGCTGAGATCCACGACATCACCGAGTCGGTCGAGTGGGTCGGCGACCTGATCGGGATCACCCGACTGAACCGTGACATCCTTTTCGCCCTGTCTGAGCAGCGTCAGACGGCCAGCGCTGCGGTCAAGATGGGAGTCCCTGCGACCGAGCCGCCGAAGCTGAGCAAGCTGGACCGTCTCACCCGTGCCCTCCAGCGGCAGAGCGCGATGGACGTCCTCTCGCACGCCTCCGACGATCTCCTTGGCCGCCTCAACGCAATTCTGCAGCACGGGATCGTCTATCGGCTGCGCCAGGAAGGCCGCAAGGCGCCACGGGTCGTCCGCGAGGTCGACGCCAGCAAGACGCCTCTGCGGGTCGTCCTCGCCTTCTGGATGTCGGCCTATCTGAGCCTCCACGAGCGCTACGTGGATCTCGCGGTCTGTGTCGAGTGCGGCAAGATCTTCGCGCGTGACCGCCGAGACAACGTCTACTGCTCGAAGACCTGCCAGAACCGCGTCGCGTATAAGCGGAAGAAGATTTTCGTCGCGGGAGTGCTACGAGAGGTGAACGTCAAGGAATCCCCGAAGGAGCTGCGGGCGGGCCTATGCGTCAATCACCCGCGCTTCGGCCTGGGGGTCATAGAGAGCGCAGAGTTCCTGCGGCGCCGGCTCCGTCTCATCTACGAGGACTCGAGCATGATGAGCGAGCCGATCCCAGACGGAAAGTCTGCAAAGCAGTTCTTCGAAGAAGTTAAGGCCAAGGGCGAGAGAAGGCCCATCGATTGGCGCGAGGTCGTGGACCCCCGCAACTGGATAGTGTCGGTGCGTTTCCTCTCTGGCGTGCGGTGGTTTAGCCACTGGGAGACGAAAGACGCGCCGTTCTATGTGGTGGAGAACCCGAGGCTTCTCGCGGAGCTCTTGTAGTGTCATCTGCCGAGTAGAAAGGAGGACCGTCGAGAGAAGCGAGTTCGCCTGAGACTCACAACGAGAAGGCCGGTCGAGGACGCGCCCTGGAAAGCAGATCCTCGCCGGCCGAACAGCGCCCGTCGTGTCCGGTACGCTGCCTGATCATTTTGTACCACAGGCCGTGACCGACTCAAAGGCCGAGCAGCCGCGACGAGCAGAACGAGGAGCGAATCATGGCAGTGGTCTCGGTCAATGGCACCAAGTGCTTTAGCGTCGGCCCCTCGGACCTGACCTTCCTCTGGCAGGACTGCCCTCGCTGTTTCTATAGGCAGTTGGTTCTAGGGGTGCGTCGTCCTCGAATCCCGATGGCGAAGATCTACACTGTTATCGATCAGGGAATGAAGGCCGCGCTTAACGGCGGCCGGACCGACGTCATTCCCGGGATGCCGCCAGGGATCTTCGCTTTCCAGGAGCAGTGGGTCGAATCGATGCCGATCAGTATTCCCGGTCACACGTCGCTATGCCGGATCCGTGGGCGGTTCGACATCGCCGTGTCGTTCGACGATGGCACGTTCGGCATCCCAGATCTCAAGACGGCCAGCGTGAAGGACGCCTACATCAGCCTGTACGCTCGCCAGCTCTGGGCCTATACCTACGCAGTCGAGCATCCCGCCCCGGGCAAGCCGGCGTTCAACCCCGTCACAGCGCTCGGGCTTGTCGTGTTCGAACCCGACGCCTTTGTTCACCGGCGGGGCGGCGGATTTCTCGCTGGCGACGTTCGATGGATCGAGCTGAAGCGGGACGATGCCGGGTTCACGGCGCTGCTCGATCAGGTCCTCTCGGTCCTCGAACAGCCGTCGGCACCTCCGGCGAGCGCGAGCTGCGAGTTCTGCCGATACAGCGCCGCCGCGTAGCAACGAACCTGGTTACAAGGCGGCTTCGCTCCGCAAGGCGAGGCCGCCTTCTCCCCCCGGAAGGTAAGACGACGGCATGAGCAAGTTCAGCATCGAGATACTGCCTGACGGGGGGATCAAGAGTACGACGGGGAGGTCGGCCGCAGCAGCAGTGCCGCGGACTACTTGAACCTGATCGCGCGGCTCAGCCGACGATACGATCCAGCGCGGCGACGACGTGCTCGTGCCGGTCGGGCTCCAGATGCCCGTACACGTCCACGGTCATCGTGATACTCGAGTGTCCTAGCTGCGCCTGCAACCACCGAATGTCCGCACCGGCTTCCAGCATCCAGGTCGCGAAGCTGGGCCGGGTGGCGTGGTACTTGCGGTAAGCCAGCCCAACGCGGCGCAATAGCGGCTTTCAGACCGTGCGCACGAAGGGCATGTAGCCGAGGAGCTGCGCTATCAGCTCGCCTTTGACGCCACGCTGACCGCCGCCGTGCTGGACGTGTTCATCCGCAGCGTGTTCGCCGAGCTCCGTTGCGCCGCGGCCCGCGAGGGCATCGCCGACGCCCAGTGCGGCGGCGCCCTCACCGCCATCCAGCGGTTCGGGTACCGCCGTTCATACTGCGACCTCCGGCGCGGGAAGGGCCGGCCTTGCTCCAAGGCCTCGTGGTGTGCGGCGTCTGCGGCGAGCGGATGACGGTGCGGTACCATCTGCGGCACGGGGCCCTCTGGCCCACCTATGTGTGCCAGCGCGCGGGCATCGCCCGCGGCGAGCCGATCTGTCAGGGCATTCCGGGCCGGGCGCTCGACGAGGCGGTGGGGCGCCTGCTGATGGAGAGGGTCACCCCGCTCACCCTGGAGATGACGCTGGCCGTGCAGCAGGAGCTCCAGGTACGCTGGGACGAGGCGGATCGTCTGCGTCACCAGCAGGTCGACCGTGCCCGGTATGAGGCTGAGCTGGCCCGCCGTCGGTACCTGCGGGTCGATCCCGAGAACCGGCTGGTGGCCTCCGAACTGGAGGCCCACTGGAACCAGGCCTTGCGGACGCTGACGGAGGCGCAGGAGACCTACGAGCGGCAGCGGCAGGCCGACCGGCTGGAGTTGGATGCCACCCAGCGCGCCCGGGTCCTCGGGCTGGCCCACGGATTTTCCGCGCCTGTGGGCGCACCCGGACACACCCGATCGCGAACGCAAGCGGATGATCCGCCTCCTGATAGACGATGTCACCCTGCTGAAAACCCCCGACGGGCTCACGGCCCACGTGCGCTTCCGTGGCGGGCCGACCACGAGTCTGGCCCTGCCGCCCGCGCTCTCGGCATGGCAGCTCCGGCAGACCAGCCCCCAGGTCGTCGCCCTGGTCAACCAGCTTCTCGACCGGTACACCGAGGGCGAGATCGCCCGCCGGCTGAAGGCCCAGGGCTACTGCTCGGGCGCCGGCCGCGCGTTTCACCCACGGATCGTCGAACGGATCCGGCGCGACTATGGGCTCCGCCCGCGCTACCAGCGGCTGCGCGAGCAGGGCCTGCTCTCGCTGGCCGAAGCCGCGCGCTTGCTCGGCATCGACCCGCAGACCGTGAAGATCTGGGCGCGCCATGGGCTCGTCGCCGCTCATCGGTACAGCGACAAGCGCCAATGTCTCCATGAACACCCCCGGTGAGCCCCTCCCCGTCAAGATGCAAGGACGCAGACTCTCCGATCGAAGCCGACCGCGGCCGCCCCTCGTATCGAATCGCTCTCAGGAGGTGCAGTGTGGAGCATAGCCCTTGTCCCGCGCGTGGCGCACGCGGGTGGGGTCGATGACGAAGCCGCGCGCTTGCGCGTACTCCAGGAAGGCGGGGGTCATCCGCGGCTCGAGGGGATCCGCACGCTGGACAATCGCCTTGGTGTTGTCGGGGATCAGGACGCGGAAGATGCCGTGGAAGAATGCCCAGGCCGCCTCGCAGGCCTCGATCGCCGTCTCGGTCGTCTCGCGGAACACCGGGTAGACGAACCGGTAGCGGGAGAGGACCGGGGTGAAGATCCGAAGATCCAAGCCCGGAAGCGCCGGCGCCGGCCGGTGGGGTCGGGCGCCAGGTGCGTCATCCAGCCCGTGTCGAGCTGGACCTCCTCGCCGGGACCACAGTCGGCGACCGGAATTGTCGGCGCGGCGCGGCCAAAGCCGAGCTCGGCGAGGGCGAAGCGGCGGAGCGTGGCATAGCTGACGGTAACGCCCTGGCGCCGGAGCAGCTTGCGGATCTTGGACAGCCGCACATCGGCGCGCAAGAACCGCTCGATCACGTCCCGCTGGGCGGCGCACACGGCCCAGCCGTCGCCATGCGGGCGCCCCGTCCCCGGCTGGACCGTGCTGACCACGGCGGCCAGCAGGCCGTCGTCCAGCTGCTCGGCACTGGCGGTCGGGGTCAGCCCGTGCGCGTGCGCAGCCCGTAGGTACCGGCGGACCGTCTTGACGTTGAGGCCCAACTGGGCGGCGATCCGCTTCCGACGGACGCCCGCGAACCAGAGTCGCAGGACTTCCTTGACCTCGAGCATCGTGACCTCGCGATAGGCCATGCAGGCCCCAGTGGGGCCTGGAGGGTCATAGCCCGAGGTCACGCAAGGGGGGAAAGCTTTTCAAAAACCCTCACGCCCGGGGTCCCATGCTTCTGAAAAACTCAGGCTGAAAGGGTCCCTACCTTTTGAAAACCGACAGCTGTCTTGCCGCACGACCAGGCTGGTGTGGCGGTGTGGCCTGGACTCACTATCAGCTACGCAAGGCGGCGCTCGAAGCGGCGATCACGTTGGGCGCCGTGGCGCGGCGCAGCGATCACGCAGGCGGAATGGCGGCGGGTGTGGTGCGCCTATCGAGCGCGGCGGCCACGCGCCGCATAGGGCGTGCCGTCGCGGGGCGCCAAGCTGGACGAGCACTTCTGGTTCCACGACTGTCGCCACCACTTCGCAAGCTGGTTCATGATGCGAGGTGGCAGCCTGCCTGCACTCATGGAGATCCTGGGGCACGCCAACATCAAGATGACCCTTCGCTACGCCCACCTGAGCTCCGGCCACTTGCGCCAGGAGATGGCGAAGACTGAGCGGCCGACTTCAGCACACGCTCAGCACATAGAGGCCGAAACAGCGCTCGTCTCTCCGTAAGTTCTCGACACCATTGCCCGTGACTACGCGGGCGATGTGGTAGACGATCACGCGATGACACACCTCCCGGGAGCGCACCCGTCCCGACGGCAGGATACCATCCCCCGTGCTACTGTGATTCTCGATGGAGCTC
>Ga0187893_10011605_pt1 | contig 12745 bp, 16 predicted proteins | sample MA1701074metaG_FD_139574 | JGI IMG/M metagenome (GOLD analysis project Ga0187893, IMG submission 139574) | White microbial mat communities from a basaltic lava cave in the Kipuka Kanohina Cave System on the Island of Hawaii, USA - MA170107-4 metaG ...
TCAGACGTTGACTGCGTCGGGAGGTACGCCCCCTTACAGCTGGTCCGTCACTGCTGGATCGCTTCCTGGCGGACTGGCCCTCGCATCATCTACGGGTGTTCTCAGCGGCACTCCACCGGCCGCAGGCAGTTTTAGTTTTACTGTCCGAGTGATTGATAGTAGGCAACCCGTAGCTGGAACTGCGACCAAAGTATTCACACTAATGGTCGCAGCCGCGGGACCGGTTCTGAACAGCCTCAATCCCAGCTCAACGATTGCGGGAGGCCCTGCCTTCACTTTGACCGTCAACGGCTTCAACTTTGTCTCGAATTCGACTGTGAGATGGAATGGATCCAATCGGACGACAACATTTGTGAACAGCTCTCAACTGACGGCTGCCATTCCCGCGGCTGACATCGCAGCGCCCGGCACCGCCAGCCTCACCGTCATGAATCCCGGCGCCGCCACGTCAAACGCCTTGACTCTCACGATTACTTCGCCCAGCAGTCTGACGATTACAACGATCTCACCTCTTCCGCAAGGCACTATCGGCATTTCCTATTCTCAGACCCTGGCGGCGTCGGGAGGCACGGCACCCTACACTTGGTCCTTGAGTGCGGGATCGCTCCCGGCCGGACTCACTCTGAATGCCTCCATCGGAACTGTTGGTGGAACACCATCGGCGCTGGGAACCACGACTTTCACGGTGCGAGTCTTAGACAGTGTGTCGGCCAGCGCTACCAAACAATTTCAGCTTGCGATTGGTTCAACCGCGACTCCTAATTTCACGATATCTGGCGTTTCCGATAGTGTCGAACCTGCTCAGCAACCGAGCCTCGAGATTACGTTGACGTCAGCTCATCCATCACCGATCTCAGGCCAATTGGCACTCAAGTTCACGTCCAATGCGGATGTCGCGAGTGACGACCCTTCCATCCAGTTTTCAACGGGGGGCAGAACGGTCAACTTCTCGATTCCTGCTAACACCACTCGCGCGGTCTTTTCCAATGGTTCGCCCAATATCGGCTTTCAGACAGGCACGGTGTCAGGCACGATCGAACTCAGCGTGTCGGGCCAGAGCGGAGGAAGCTCTCCTCTGCCGCCTGCTAGCCGCAGCGTGACGTTAAGTCGCAGAGCTCCGGCTGTGACACGGCTGATCATCGCCTTTCGCACTGCGTCTGGGTTCGAGTTGGCCATCACGGGTTTTTCGACACCCAGATCGCTGACCCAGGCGACCTTTCTCTTCACCGCAGCGCAGGGTGCCAATCTGCAAACCAGCACCTTGACATCGACGCTGGGGACTGCTGCCACAAGCTGGTTTCAGAGCCCAACGGGGACATCTCTAGGGGGGCAGTTTCGCTTGTCGATGCCATTTGCCGTGCAAGGCGAGGTGACGGCCATTCAGTCGGTTTCCGTAACTCTGACCAATGGTGCGGGCACTTCTAAGCCGTTCACTATTCAGTATTGAGACCAGCTCTAGCAAGCAACGAAGCCAAGCGATCGAACTGAATTTCGAAGGACAGGTTTCCGAGAGGTTTTGGAGACGACAAAGGCAAGACGCGGATAACACCCAATGCCAAAGCAAGGCTGCCAAGCTTGGCACCGTTCTGATAGGCAACCCAAATCGCGTGGAGCTCAAGAGTAGGTGGCGCTGGGGACCTCAAGTCTTGTATCGTTTCAGCATTGATTCCGACGGACCCGAGGAACCGGGTAACGGCGGAGATGCGCAGCTCGGGGACTTGGCGTCCTGGGGTCGATGCCGATGGCTGCGGAGGAATCTCTAACAAATGAGCGTGGAAATGTCGGATCTTGAGACATACCTAAACTCTGCGGTAGACCTCGATCCTATTCCTGTCGCCTCCGGACGCCCGCTGAAGACTTGGTGGGTAAGAAATTGTGAGTATGGCTGGGTAAGGCTAGAAACTCAGGGTCAATTTGGCGCGTCCTTTTCGTTAAGCCTCAAACCTATCGAGGTCAAGGAACAAGTAGCTCACCAACCTGATAAACAACGACCCCTCTGGAAGCTTCACCATCGCCTGACCCATGATGGCCGAAGGTGGCACGGAAGTAAGAACGCTGAGTAAACTCCAGATTTGAAATGTTGATACAATCCTACAAATGTGGACCTAAAGCGGCTGGTTGCGAAGCGCCTTCCACGGTGCGCAGGCACCGGATACTCCGGAGATCACCATCAGACTCGAGCTCATCCTGACACCCCCAGCGGAAAGTTACCATCGACCCACCGAAAGCGGCACCCGCGGCTGCTCGATGCCTGCGGCCTCGACGTTTTCAACGTCGCGGGCTCAGCTGAATGGCCGATTTCGTAACCCAGCACCCCGGGCAACTCTGATTCGCGCCACCTAAACTCAAAATAACGTGCGGCTCGCTTGGCAAAGGGCAATCTTGCTTGCTGTCAGCGCCAGCAGCCAGCAACACCGCTTTCGCGGCTCGGAGTCTTTGCCTGCCGAGCCGCGTCGGTAAGAGGTCTCAATCCCGTGGATACCTACAGCGTTTGTTTGCGTGCCACTGGTCGATCACTCTTTGCAAAGTCAGCACCGGCTTCTCCAGTCGAAGACACATCCTCAGCGCCGGTACGCTCCAAGATCTCCTTGGCCTTCTTGGTCCAAGTCGAATCGTCGCAGTGGACTGATAGAAGAATTCCGCCATCTTTCACCCGTCCTTCGTACCTCTTGGCCTCATATTCAGGAATGCCCATGCCTACCAGAGCTCCTGTTAAGCCTCCAACCGCGCCGCCGACACCTGCGCCCGCAAGAGCGGCCATGATGGGACCGGCAGCGATGAAAGGCCCTAACCCTGGAATGGCCAGCGCGCCAATGCCTGCCAACCACCCTAGCCCTCCACCAACCACCGCTCCCGCCCCGGCTCCAGTGGCAGCTCCTTCAGGCGCTTTGGTGTTTTTCTCATGAGCGAAATCCTTCGATCCCTCGTTTTCGGGGAATAGCACTGATATGTCGGTATTACGAAAATTCTCAGCCCTCAACGTATCGACCGCCTTGTCGACACTGGCTCGGTTCGGATAAATTCCGAAAGCTGCTGTGTTTTTTCCTGCCATTGTAATTCTCCTTGTGGATTCTGATTGAACTAGTGGACCAGTTGTGTGACGAAACCCACCGCTCGCGGCGGTGACTCTTCTCGTGAACTTCGGGCGTGAGGTAGTCGGTTAGGTTCTTGCTCTCCTTTGGGCAGGCGACTTCCTGGCCGGATTCGCCTCCGGATCGACAGCCTCTGTGTTAATCGAACCGACGGCTAACTCAGTCAGTTTTTCGTCTGTGCGTTTCTCTTCATCCAAGGTTTGCTGAAGCAGCTTTGTAGCTTCGCCATGCCCAAGCAATTTGGCATAGGTTCTCGCACATCCGTAGCCTGCAATTTCATAATGCTCAACTCGTTGCGCGGCAGCAATGAGCGCAGCGTCTAGGACGGAAGGCTCAGCATCCGCCTCTAGTAGTTCAGCTCCTTCCTTGAGCAGCCCCTCCATGGCCTCACACTTCTTGCCTTTTGAGGACTTGCCCAAGTCTGTAAAGATCTTGTCGAGACGTTCCACTTGAGTTTGGGTTTGCTGCAGATGTTCCTGAAAACCCTTTTGCAAGTTGGGAGAGGAAGCGGCCTTGGCCATCTTGGGAAGGGCCTTCAATATCTGCCGCTCTGCGTTGTATAGATCTCGTAGTTCTTCAACCAAGAGTGTTTCTAGCGATCAAGTTTCATAGTGAGCCCTCCGCGACTCAGACTTGGATCAGGCAAACTTTGGCGTTGGCTAGCTCAGCCCGAAACAGACCAGGAGCCAGACACCAGACTGCCGAAAACGGAACGCCTTGGAGAAAAGGATCGGGGCGAGTGTTGAAGCAGCAAGCGAAGAATGAACCAGATTAGCTACAAAGAATGGTCAAAATTGTACGGGGGAACCGCTCTCTGCCTGGGTAAAACTGCTCCCGTAGCGACCGCCTTCCTGCGACAGGCTTAGCTGAGGCTCTCGAGTTTGATTCAATTCAGCGGACCGACCTGCGGGATTTACGCAGCGTGACACTGGTGCCATGGATATTGTGATGACAGTCAGCCCTGACGACGCCGCGCAAGCGGCCGTAGAAGCTGCGCTGGCAGGCTACAACACTCTCTTCGTCGCCGGTGGGGATGGGACGCTGCATCAGGTTCTCACGGGGTAGCCAGGGTTGAAGGCGCGATTGCCCGCATCACCTTCGGCTTGGTTCCGGGGACGGGTAATGATTTCGGAGCGGGCCTGCCCGAAAGTGTGGATGAGTCTATTTCTCTTCTAAGCTAAGGACGAACCATCGAGATAGATGCCTTGACTTCGTCACTGAGGCACGACGCGGTTTTTATCTCCATTCCATCTCAATCTCGTAGTCGTCGGCGCCGCCCTTTTCGTCATCGATTTTGACGATGGCTGTGTAATTGTTCGATCGGTCCGGTTGCTGCACAACGGACACTCTTCCGCGGCCATTTCCCTTTCTTACGGATACTGCGACATCGGCTCTAGGTAATGGATTAGAGAAGCTCACCTGCTCGTTGAGAGTTTGCGAGCCTTCCCTTTCTCTTGATCTCACTCGATTGCCCTGAATGTTCAATTCGACATAGTCGTCGACGCGACCCCTCCAGGTCATCGTCCCTGGGCCACGGTAGGATTGGTCACTGCCTGATCTCCCGTAGACGTCCTCGTTGCGTGGTCTGTCATAGATTCCGTCGTTACGAGATCGGTCGTAGATTTCGTCGTTTCTCGACCTACCATAGGCCGAATTGTTTTTTGACCTGCCAGCGTACCCGTCTTCATAGCCCCTTCTGAAATCAGAATCCCATTGCGAACTCTCATCTCGATGACGCCGACGATCGCCGTTCGGATTCGACCTTGCGTCCTTCCTTCCGAGTTGATAGCCCCGATTATAGGATGCCTGTCCGTTCTGCCTCGCCAGAAGTACCGACGTGCCAACGATGTCGATACTAGACACTCCGGCAGTCCACATCAGTAGAAATCCCGCTGCACACGCGCTAGCGATGATTCTTTTGAGACGCGTCATAATTGGCCCTCGTTTGGTAAACTTGGCTTAGGTGCACCCACGCATGACGAAAAGAATGAGTAGGAGCGGGATGGGGACTCCCAAGGCCCACAGAAGAATCCACCCTACTTTGCCAGCCTGTAGTTTTCTTGATTCTTTGAATGAGTTCATTTTCATAACCTCCACGCAACTCTCAGTAGCAGATTGAGCACCAAAAGCGTTCTGCCTTGAATGCCATAGCTGTTGCGCTAAAGGCTTCGATTCGGAACAGGCCAATACTTCGCTGAAGTGTAGTTTGTTCCTGGCTTCGAGCAGTGCGTCTAGATTCTGGCTTGGCGCACAGAGAATTGTGGAGTGAATCGGAAGCTGCCAAAGCGACAATCACCTTCCGTAGTTCATTTCTCAATAACCAACTCGCGATGGACTTCGTGGAATCCTGAAGGAAGAACAACTGGCATGTTGTCAGCTTCCTCATCGGTTGGAAGTCTTCGGGAAAAAGCGCAACCGGGATCACCTTGTCTTAGATCTGGGATTGGTTCAGAGATGCACTGTAGTTTAGTGGTCTACCCTCGCTTCACCCATGCCGACAATACACACCAAAACAAACAGCTTCGAATGGCCACAGACCACAGACTTGTGCTGGCACAGCGAGCAGTTTTGTACGGCCCGACCCATCGCCTTCATCTAGACTGTACTCCGCAGCGACGAAGCGTCTTCCGCAATCCCTTTCATTCAACAAGGTGAATTGTGGAGCACAAAGTTGTGGCAACTAAAGTAAGCAATCGAGGAGCGACAATGTTAAGAGCAACTTCCTTCCTACTCCTGACGGTTGTACTCCTCATCTCGAACGCCAGAGCCTTGGGCGACGGCGACCCACTGCTTTGGCAAGATCAGTTCGATTTAGCAGGGCGAACGGACCAAGCCAGGTCGATCGCGGTCAGTAGGCACAGGGCAGTAGCCATTGGAGTCGGAAGCACAGTCGACGGAGGAGTTGATCTCCTGGTCCGCGCTTACGACACAGTGACCGGGACACTTGAGTGGCGCGATCAGACGCCCCTGGCTTCGGGGTTTATCACCAACGTTGTCATCGACGATCTGAGGCACAGCGTGTTCGGCGCCGGTTATGTTGCAGGCGGCCAGGGTATCGACTTCCTGGTTCGTGCCTACGATGCGAGAACGGGTGACCGGCTGTGGGAGGACGTCGCAAATAAGGGCCTTGATGACTTTGTGCAGGATATTGCTGCAAGCCACTCGGGAGTTTTTGTTGTGGGATACGGAGGGAATATCGGGGGATCAAGTCTTGATTTTTTGGTGCGCGCGTATGCTCCCCGAACCGGCACTCTTCTTTGGGAAGATCAAGTAGACAATGCTGGGAAAGACGATGCAGCTTTGAGAGTCGCAGTAGAAGGTGGAATGGTTTTCGTTGCTGGCTCCGCTTCCGACGGTACCACGCACGAATTGCTCGTTAGGGCATATGACGCAACCTCCGGCCGTCTAGCTTGGGAAAGTCGACAAGCCGGGGTTTCGCCAGCGGCAATGGCCGTTGACAACGCCCGAGTCTTTGTTGGCGGACTGGCCACCGCCGGTGGGATTCCCCATCGGTTTCTCGCCTCTTACGACGCCAGATCCGGAAAGCTGCTATGGCAGGAACAAACCGGGAGTGGCTCCGTTTCGGATATAGTCGCCCTTGGGCCTCAGATCGTCGTCTTGGGCGCTGGAGAAAGTCTGGTGCGCTCACATAATGCCCGCACGGGACGGTTGATTTGGGAAGGTCAGACAGGAAGCTCGGACGATTCAGTGTCCCCGCTAGCGCTTGACGCTGGCCGAGATCTTGTTTTCATGGCGGGCGAAGTAGTCAAGCCTTTCGAATATTCAGAGTTTTTGGTCCGTGCCTACGACACAGCGAACGGCGAGTTGGTGTGGGAGGACAGAGCGCTTCGTAGCGCCTCCAGTGTCGCGTTCGATGTTGCTGTGAAGGGCCATCGAGTTTTCGCGGTTGGTTGGAATACGAATCTCTCAAATAACACGGATTTCCTGATTCGAGCTTACCCTATCCCCAACAAACCCAAGCGACTCTCTGCTGTGGAAGTACGAGAGGCCGAGTAAGAAGAAGCGTTTGGACTTCTGAAGTCTGTGACACCCGGTACTTCCGTCATCAAGTGACGAGGCCTAGTCGAAGAGCGCGAGTATGACTTCTTCGACGCCACAAAAAGCCGCCTCGATGAAGAAGATTTCTCTTAACGTCAATGCCCGACTGGTCAACCCAGCCTGCCGCGCTGGTGTTCTGACTTCCCGTCCAAATTTCAGCGCTCGGGGAGGCCTGACGAAACTGTATGGCAACGAACTAACTCCAGATGATCGTCGAGAAATTGCCTCCATTGGGCTTGACAGAGCCTTCGGCGACCCAGATATGGCACGCCCTTGTCGAATCGTAAGATTCAGCCGATCAACAAACGAAGCGTCCCTGCTTTCAAGCAGCTGGTCTCACCTTCGACAAGGCCGATTCCACCGCTTCCAGGAGGGTAGATATTGGGAATGGCTTTTCGAGCGTGGGAACTCCAAAGGTGGTGGCGAATTTCAAGAGGCGGCCGCTGAAGGCGCCCGACACGGCAATGACAGGAAGTTCGGGATCGGTGCGCTTGACTTCAGTGAGCACCTGGAGTCCATCCATGTCAGGCATTGCTAAATCCGTGATGAGTAAATCAAACTCTGTGGGCGAATTGAGTTGCGCCACGGCTTCCTTACCCGTAGCGGCTTCCACAACTTTGTATCCAGAGGACTCCAAGCAGCGTGCTAAAGCACGTCTCACGCTTTCATTGTCGTCCGCGAGCAGAATCAAATGAGTCATCGGTATCCCCCAGTTTTTTGAATCGTGACCAAAGTCGAGAACCTTTAGGCTCAATCACAAATCTACCTTCGACCCAGGCGCGTTTTTTCTGCGTTCGACAACAGACGGCAGCCACCCCTTTTGACGCCTGTCGGGGAGGAACCCCTGTTCAATCAGTGCTACGACGATCCTTCCATAGTAGTCTTCATCGAGCTCAGCGTCGGTCATATTTACTGGTATGGAGAAATCAATTTCCTCAACCTGGGAATTGTCTAGAACCAAGAGGCATTCTTGTGTCATTTGCGCCCTCCTCAGTAAGAATCAACTGTAGACTAGCAAGCGCCTCTCCAGATCATTTGTGGGACGGCAGCTGGCCCCGCCTTTAACTCAAGTTAGGAGTCGAGATAATGGATATTCAAGAAGAGATAAGAAGCGAGCTTCTTAGGTTGGACGTGCCATTCACGAGCTTGGGAGGATTTCTGTTTGATCCATCCCAAGAACCGAAAGTGGTCAGGGTCGACTACGAAGGGGTAACCGGGACGTTCGATCCTCAAGACCTGCTTTCATTGCTCCAGAGGTTGCCAGATAACGCCGGGTCAACAGTGGTCGTTGAAGCTATTCGTATCTCGAGTGAGCGCCGTTAAGCGCGGCGCCTTTCAAAAGTTTGGCTGCCTAGCTCTTGTGGGCGGGCGGGGCTCACGGCCCCGCTTATTCTTGTCAAGCTCAGGCAGATTCCAGGGCTGCCAGCAGCGCGGCTCGTTTAAAGGGTTTTTGGAGGGTTTCTTTAGCGCCAAGGAGTCTCGCGGCACTAAGAAATGTTCCTTCGAAGGTCCCTGACATGGCAACGATGGGGAGTTTCGGACGATGCCGCCTGAGATGGGTGATGAGTTCTAGACCTTCCATTTCTGGCATGACGAGATCGGTGAGGAGCAGACAGAAATCAGCGGACCTCTTGAGATCCTGGAGGACTTCTTTTCCATTTGAAGCCTCGACAACCGAATACCCGACCTCTTTGAGGATGCTTGTTAGAGAATGCCGCACATGTTCATCGTCTTCAGCAATCAGGATTGTCTTAGTCATTTGCAAAGAGAAATAGTCATAGGAGGCGTTGGCATTTGGTACCTGTGCCAATCCTGATCGGTCCTGAAAAAGAGAAAGAGTTAGCGGAAAATCAAGATTGGCTGCCTAGGGCTAGCTGGGAAAAAAAGACTCGAAAAAGCGAGTGGTCTCGCCTGGCAGCAAATGAACGATCGGGAGGATAGCAATGAAAGTATTCATCAGCTGGTCCGGCGATCGAAGTAAGCAAGTTGCTCTGGCACTCAGAGATTGGCTGCCGAAAGTCATTCAACGCGTCAAGCCGTGGATGTCAGATCGTGATGTAGATGCCGGCGTGAGATGGTTCCCAGAAATCTCCGAACAGTTGGAAAGTTCGAACTTCGGGATTGTGTGCCTAACCCCAGAAAATAAGGAGAGGCCGTGGATCATGTTTGAAGCGGGAGCCTTGGCAAAAAAGCTGTCAGCCTCGCTCGTTTGTCCTTATCTATTCGATCTAGATCAAGCCCAAGTAGCGGGACCACCATCTCAGTTTCAATCTGTGAAGGCCGATGAAGAAGGTACTAGTGTACAGTCCCTTAAATAACTAGACATGCAATTGTTGAACGGCTGCCTTTGCTTCTCGTGCCCGCTGGATCTTGCGAAGGATGTCTTCGCCTTTAGCCTTCCAAAGGTAACGCTGCGGGTTGGCGTTTCGGTCGGCCAGATAGCCCCAGATGTCGTCGATCAGTTGCCCGACACTGCCGAAACTGCCATCGCGCACCACCTCGCGCGTCAGATCCGCAAAGAAGCGTTCCACCAAGTTCAGCCACGAGCTGCTGGTGGGAACAAAGTGCAGCTCGACACGAGTGGCATGATGCCGTTGCTGCTGTTGCCGATTACGCTTGTCGATCCAGGCTCTGACTCTCTGATGCTTGTGAGTCGAGTAATTGTCCAGGATCAAGTGCAGGGTCAGTTCGCCCGGCGTCTCCGAATCCAGCTTCTTGAGAAAGCGGAGCCACTCCTGATGGCGGTGCCGGTAAGCAGTCTGGCCAATGATTTTCCCGTCCAGATAGTTCAGAGCAGCAAACAAAGTCACCGTCCCGTGCCGGTAGTAGTCGTGCGTCTGGGTGGCAATGTGGCCCACCCCCAAGGGCAAGCCGGGCTGTGTCCGCTCCAAGGCCTGACATTGGCCCTTCTCATCACAGCACAGCACCAGGGCCTTGTCCGGCGGGTTGAGATACAGGCCGATCACATCCCAGAACTTCTTCTCAAAGTGCTTGTCCTTCGACAACTTGAACGTCCGCCGCAAGTGCGGCTTCAGTTCGTTGGCCCGCCACAATCGGTGCACTTGGCTCTTGGAAACTCCGCTCTGGCGCGCCATGCTGCGGCAGCTCCAGCGGCGGCGCCCTGGGGGCGGCTGAACGACCTGACTGACCACCGCCTGCACTTTGTCCGGGCTCAGCCGCGACGGACGCCCCGGCCGCGCTGCCTCTTTCAGTCCCCGGATCCCTTGCTCGACATACCGCTGCCGCCAGATCTCGACCGTATGACGGTTGAGCTGCAGGGCCTGGGCGATGGCTTGATTGCTGGTGCCTTCCGATGCAGCCAAGACAATCCGGCAACGCAACGTGGTTCGGTACTGGGCGGTGCGCGAACGCGCCAGCGCTTCCAGCTTTCTTCGGTCCTCCTCGGTCAAAACAACAACGTACTGACTGGTTTTCATGCTGCCAGCATAGCAGCCTGAGCTCAATATGTCTACTTAATTAAGGGACAGTACACTAGAAAATTACTTCGCAGTCTCAACGGCGCGGCCGGAGAAGCTAGTCTTACTGAGGAACAACTCATTGAAACATTCCGAGTTTGGTGGCCACACCTTTCAACTCGGCTGAAGTCCGTTCCAGCCGGCGACGTTACAAATCCTGCCAAAATGAAACGCCCCGCTGAGGACATCTTGGCGGAGATTCTGACTAACACCCGAGAGTTGCTGCGGGTGAGAAGAAGGGGTTTGGGTGGTCTAGAGACTGTGTTCGGAGCTAGCCTTGCCAATGATCGCGAGTTTGTTGGCAGACTGAAAGACCAGCTACAACAAAAATCTGAGGACGAAGAAAACTTGTGAAGCAAACCACATTTGTTACCCCAGGCGTTTACCCCTGAGGCGTCATCGGCACCACAAGGATGCCGTGAAGCATTCATCTTTACTAAGTTATTGATTTATTTATATTTATGGTGGAGCTGATGGGGATCGAACCCACGACCTCCTGACTGCCAGTCAGGCGCTCTCCCAAGCTGAGCTACAGCCCCAAAAAGAGTGGAGATGCTGGGTCAAATCAAAGAAGGAATGACCCGGAAAGCGAAGCGGATTCTATGACACGCACCTGGGGATGTCAACGGGATTAGGCCCAGATCAGAGCCCAGCGAAAGGAAGGAACAGCGGGGGCGAAGGGAGACTGCGGTTTCGCAGAACCGCGCGAGGGTTGTCTTGGCTCCGGTTGACGAACTACGAGGACAACCCCCCAAGGCCAGCGGCCTTTTCCCCCTTTTGTTAGGCGGGAAGTGTTATCTTCAAAAACTAAATTGCAGCGTGAACTGCAGCGTGCGCCCGTCGTTGAGAGTGTTGGTGATTTGGCCGAAGTTGGGATTCACCAGATCGCGTCCGGGCTCGGCAAACTGCGGAGTGTTGAACAGGTTGATCGATTCAGCTCGAAACACCAACTGCCTCTCCGAACCGAGGCTCCACGGCCTGGAAACCGAGGCATTCACATTGCTGATGCCGCCTTTGCGAAAGACGTTGCGGCCCAGATTCCCTGCCCTGTCGGTAGGCTGAATGAACTCAAAGGCAGTGCGTAGCAACAACAGCCGCGAGTCGTCGGGATGTCCGATAGTCCGCCCGAGAACTGAGGGATCCAATAGGTTTGGCCGATCACCGCCGTTGGCGTCGACGTTGCCAAACCCGGGCGAGTCGGAGCCTGAGTTGACCGTGAAGGGCGTTCCTTTCTTCAGCAAAACGATCGAAGAAAACGTCCATCCGCCCAAGGTGCGGTGCAGCCACGCGCCGCGTGTGCTCCATGTGGGAACCGTGTAAGCACTCCTCACGAGCAGAGCATGGGGCTGGTCAAAATCACTCTTCCCCTTCATGTCGCGGAACTGATCAAACTCCGACTGGCTGCGCGAGATTTGCGAATCCGAATAGTACGCCGTGTTGGTGTAACTGCTCCCCAAATCCATCGCCTTGGAAAACCAGTAGCTGGCATTCAAGGACCAGCTGTGCCATCGCGGCAGCACCAGAGACACGCGCGCGGCGTCAAAGTATCCGATCGAGCCGTTCACCACCTGACGAATCTCGGCATATTGCGAATCGCGGCGGCGCAGATTCACCGTGGCCGTGGTTTGCGGGATTCCCGGAACCGGATTGGCACGATTGGTGTACCACATCAGCAACAGCTTGTGCGAACGGCTGCCCACATAGCCCAACTGAAGATGCCAATCCTGGGCGAGTGTCGTCTCCCAACTCAGGTTGTACTGATGCGAGTAGGGCGTGACCAGTTCGGGATCCATCACGTAGGTCGTGCTGCGGATGTTCGGGTTCGAAACATCGAAATCTGCCAGCGGCGCTGCCAGTCTGGGATTGGGCACGACAATCTTCAAATTGCGCGGCGGGCTGAAACGGACCTGCTGAAACGTAACGGGAAAAATCTGTCCGTAGTGCAGGCCGTAGGAGGCCCTAAAAACGCCCCACCCGCCGGGCAGGCGATATGCGAAGCCGAAATACGGAGCCCAGTTATTGCGGTCGCTCGCATAAGGAAGGACGTTCAGTTCATTGACCTCTAGAGGGCGTAGGACCGGCTGGTAGCGCAAACCGTAGTTCAACGTCAGGTTGGGA
>Ga0187893_10011606_pt1 | contig 12743 bp, 9 predicted proteins | sample MA1701074metaG_FD_139574 | JGI IMG/M metagenome (GOLD analysis project Ga0187893, IMG submission 139574) | White microbial mat communities from a basaltic lava cave in the Kipuka Kanohina Cave System on the Island of Hawaii, USA - MA170107-4 metaG ...
TATCTTGCCGCCTCGTCCATGGCGCTTTGAAATTCGGCGCGCTCATGCACTTTGGAGACCCCGACGCTGGAGCCCATGTTTGCGGGTTTTATAAACCAAGGATAGGCAAAGGCCGCCTCGCATTCATTAAGTATAGATGCATGTTCATGGTCCCAGCGGCTGCGAAGAAACGTTCTGCAAGGGGTGAGCGGAAGCCCGGCTCGTTCAAACAGCCCCTTCATGATGACCTTGTCCATTCCCGCTGCCGATGCCAAGACGCCAGAGCCTACATAAGGGATCCCGGCGAGCTCGAACAATCCCTGCACCGTGCCATCCTCACCCATAGGACCATGGATGAGGGGAAAGATGAGATCCAGAGCAACGGGATCTTCGTTTTTGCGGTGCATGGCCAAAGTTTTCTCTAGCCGCAGCAGTCCCGCGCACGTGGGGTCCGGGAGTAAGTTCAGCTTAGGCCCGCAATCCCGCGACAGGAGTTTGCCGGGTCGTACCTGATCATCGCGCATCAGCACCCACTCGCCGTCCTTAGTGACGCCGATTGGGACCGGTTCATACTTATCCCGATCGATGGCCGACAACACACCGCGCGCGGATTGGATAGACACCTCGTGCTCGCAAGAACGTCCGCCGAATAAGATGCCGGTTCGAATTCCCCGATGGATCATGGCACAAACCCCGCGGCGCTATTTTCCGCGAGTAAATCGCTCTTGGTTTACAGGGCTTAGGCGTTTCTTCTAACGACAGCTTGCTCGGAGGGCCGCGACACGGATCTGCGGCGCCTTCGATACGGAACAGGTTATCATATCTGTTTTCGCGTTGCGGCATATCCCTATACCGCCGGGCAATCGAAGTGCCCTTAAGAAGTCCGCAGCAACTCGTTGATCCCCACCTTGCTGCGGGTCTTTTCGTCGACTCGTTTTACGATAACGGCGCAATAAAGACTATACTTGCCGTCCGCTGAGGGCAGGTTACCCGAGACCACGACCGATCCGGGGGGAATCGATCCATAGTGGATTTCTCCCGTCTCGCGGTCGTAGACTTTCGTGCTTTGGCCGATATACACGCCCATAGAGATCACCGATCCCCGCCCCACGATCACCCCTTCCACGATTTCCGATCGTGCCCCAATAAAACAATCATCTTCGATGATCGTCGGATAGGCTTGAATGGGCTCCAGCACCCCGCCGATGCCCACTCCTCCCGAGAGATGCACGTTTTTTCCGATCTGCGCGCAGGAACCGACGGTGGCCCAGGTATCGACCATAGTGCCGCTGTCCACATAGGCCCCGATGTTCACGAAACAAGGCATAAGCACCACATCTCGGGCGATGAAACTTCCGCGGCGCACGGTCGCGGGTGGGACCACTCGTGCCCCGAGGCGGGCGAACTGGTCTTCGCCATGGTGATAGAATTTGCACCCGACCTTGTCGTAGTAGTTGGTGAACCCCCCCTCGATAACCGTGTTTCCCTGGATGCGGAAGGACAACAACACTGCTTTTTTCAGCCATTCGTTGACTATCCATTTCCCATCATGCTTTTCGGCGACCCGCCACTCACCGTCATCCAGTCGGCTGATACACTCGCTTATTGCTTTGTGCAGGTTCTTGGGCGCGTTTTCGGGATTTAAGCGTTCTCGCTGATCGAAGTGGCGATTGATGGTTTGCTCCGATCGTTGCATGAATTTTTCCGCGTGGGTTGGGTTAATAGAAGCTTTCGAGGTGTCTCCGTATGCGCCGCGCCGCCTCCACGCAGTCCGCCAGGGATGGGACTAAGGCGATGCGAACGAAACCGCGCCCGGGATCGGATCTCAAACTTTCCCTGGTCAGGAAGCTCCCGGGCAATACAGTCACGTTCTGCTCAGCGTAAACATCGCGGGTAAAGCGCACATCGTCGACGGGAAGTTGCGGCCACAGAAAAAAGCCCCCTTGGGCGCGGCCGACAGGCAAGACAGGCGTGAGGATTTCCAGGACCGCGTCGAATTTTTCTCGGTAAAGCGCTCGGTTAGCTAACACGTGTTGTTCCTCCTTCCATGCTTGTGCGCTGGCGGCCTGAGTGGGAGGCGGCATCGCACAGCCGTGATAGGTTCGGTAGCGATGAAAGGCCTCGATCAATTCAGCATCACCCGCCACGAAACCGGAGCGCAGGCCCGGCACGCTGGAACGCTTTGATAGGCTGTTGAAGACCAGACATCGGCGAAAATCGGTGCGACCGTTCCGGCTCGCGGCCTGCAGCAAGCCGATCGGTGGGTTTTCCTCATCCGGGTAGATCTCGGAATAGCATTCGTCGGACGCGATGACGAAGTCATGGCGATCCGCGTATTGCATGAGACTTGCGAGCTGTTCTTCGCTCAAGACGGTGCCGGTGGGGTTGTTGGGTGAACACACATAGAGGAGTTGACAGCGCTCCCAGATTTCCGGGGATACGGCCGCAAAATCCGGCACGAAAGCGCGCTCTTTGGGGCAGTTGAGGTACCAGGGCTGGGCGCCTGCAAGCAAAGCGGCCCCTTCGTAGATAGGATAGAAAGGATTGGGGATCACCACCATCGGATTCGGCTTTTCGTGCGCAACGAGGCATTGGGCGATCGCGAAAAGCGCTTCACGCGTGCCGTTCACAGGAAGAATATGGCGCTCTGCGCAGAGGATGTCGGGTGGCAACGAAAAGCGCCGGATCAGCCAATCGCGGATCGCGGCGCGTAACGCGGGTGTCCCACGTGTTACCGGGTAACGGGCCACGCCGTCGCTCTCTTTCTTGAGACACTCAAGGATAAACTCGGGCACCGTGTGCTTAGGCTCGCCGATGGAAAGATCGATCGGGCTCAGCTCATCCCGTGGGGTGATGCTCTGCCTAATTTGATTAAGCCGTTCGAAAGCATAGGGCTGTAGATAGGCGAGGGCTTTGTTCATAGCCAGAGCGGTGATCGGGCTGGGGCTGTTAGTATAGGTGATACCGGCACCTGTCCAAAGCCGGCAGCGCAAGCGCCTGCCCAGTCCCTTGCCCTAGGGCAGCGCCGCGCGATCTGCGATTAGCGATGGAACGACCGAGCAATCGTGATCATAGCCGGCTGGCTCCCATGAGGCTAAGATAGCGTCCCGTCGTGATTGACCAGCTTGGTGGATGCATCAAAATAGGGTAGACAGCGCACCAGGACCACAGTGCATAATGCGAGGAGCGCCCGCCGATGCCTAAAGAGATCCTCTTGCTTCCCGGCGATGGTATTGGTCCGGAAATCATCGCGCAAGCGCGCAAGGTCCTGCAGGCACTGCGCCTAAGCTATGGCCTCGATCTGGCGTTGATGTCAGGCCTTATCGGTGGCGCCGCTATCGATGAAACAGGCGATCCCTTGCCAGAGCGCACCCTGTCCTTGGCTAGAAAAGCGGATGCTATCTTATTAGGTGCGGTTGGAGGACCGAAATGGGACATTCTGTCATCGGGGGAGCGCCCCGAGCGCGGCTTGCTCAAGATCCGGTCCACCCTCGGACTTTTCGCTAACCTGCGGCCGGCGACGCTGTACGAAGAGCTCGCAGATTCTTCTACGCTTAAACCGGCGGTGGTCGCCGGATTGGATATCTTGATCGTTCGGGAACTGACGGGCGGGATCTATTTTGGAGAACCGCGGGGGATTTCACGCAGAAGAGGGGAACGCGTCGGCATTAACACCTTAGTTTATTCGGAGTCGGAGGTGCAGCGCATTGCAAGGGTGGCCTTCGAGCTGGCGATGCAGCGCGAGCGTCGAGTTTGTTCTGTGGACAAGGCCAACGTCTTGGAGGCAACTGCCTTATGGCGAGAGGTGGTGAGCGAGATTGCAACCGAATATCCGGAGGTAGCCTTGAGCCATCTGTATGTTGACAACGCAGCAATGCAACTGGTACGTGCGCCTAAGCAATTCGATGTATTGTTAACGACCAATATGTTTGGGGATATCCTCTCGGATCTGGCCTCCATGTTAACGGGTTCTATCGGCATGCTTCCCTCCGCCTCGCTGGACGGCAGCGGGAAGGGGCTCTATGAACCGATACACGGCTCAGCCCCGGACATCGCGGGCAAAAACATGGCGAATCCCTTAGCAACGATTCTATCGGTGGCTATGATGCTACGTTATTCACTCGGCAAGCCGGACTTAGCTCAGCGGGTAGAAAAAGCGGTCCGGGAGGTTTTGGGTCTTGGCTTGCGCACACCCGATATCGCGACACCGGGAACGCGATGTATCGGCACCGCAGAGATGGGAAATGCCGTGGTCTCTGCGCTAACGAGTTAGGGGCGATCATGAAAGGTAGGAATTGAAGATGGCTCGAAACGTTAATGTCGCGGTAGTGGGTGCGACCGGAGCGGTAGGAGAAATCATGCTAGAGATCCTGGCGCAGCGGGATTTCCCCGTGGGTGAGATTTACGCTTTGGCGAGCCCTCGCAGCGCCGGACAGCACCTCAGCTTCAAGGGAAAGACGATCACGGTGGCAGATCTCGCGACCTTCGATTTTAAGGGCGTGGACATCGGCTTGTTCTCTGCCGGAGCTTCCGTCTCAGAGGTTCATGCCCCAAGGGCCGCCGCTGCGGGATGCGTGGTGGTCGACAACACTTCCCGCTTTCGCTACGAACCGGATATCCCTTTAGTGGTGCCGGAGGTGAACGCCCCTAGGATAGCGGAGTTTACCAATCGCCGGATCATCGCGAACCCGAACTGCTCCACCATCCAGATGGTTGTGGCGCTAAACCCCATCCGCCAGGCCGTTGGCATAGAGCGGATTAACGTGTGCACTTATCAGGCCGTCTCCGGCACCGGTAAAGCCGCGATAGAGGAACTCGCAGCACAGACGAGTTGCTTACTAAACGGGAAACCGGCGCACAATCAGGTGTACCCTAAGCAGATCGCCTTCAATGTATTGCCTCATATTGATGCGTTCCAGGAAAACGGCTATACCAGGGAAGAGATGAAGATGGTGTGGGAAACCCGCAAGATCATGGAGGATCCGGAAATCCGAGTGAACCCCACGGCGGTTCGAGTACCGGTCTTTTATGGCCATTCGGAAGCGGTGCACCTGGAAACGCGCGAAAAGATCACCGTTTCGCAGGTGAGAGATCTCCTCCGAAGCGCGCCCGGTGTGGTTTTAGTGGATGAGCGCAAGGACGGTGGCTACCCGACCGCGGTGACCGAAGCGGCTAACCGAGACGGGGTGTATGTGGGTCGCATACGGGAAGATATATCGCATCCCCGTGGGATCAACCTGTGGGTGGTATCGGACAATGTGCGTAAGGGCGCGGCTTTGAACAGCATACAAATCGCCGAAATCTTGGTAAAGGACGGCCTATAAGCTATAGTTGATTTTGATTATCCAGCAAAATCAGCGCTAACTTATTGAATCATTGAGGAGGGGCAAATGAGAATTCGATTGGCCTGTGCCGCGGGTTTGCTGCTGCCGACAACTGTCCTGGCGCTCGGGCTCGGTCCCATGCAGACGAATTCATCCCTGCTTGAACCGTTTGAAGCCAAGATCCCCTTGGTGGACGCCAAGGTTGAAGAACTGGATACCCTCAAAGTAGGTTTGGCGAATCGAGCGCAATTCAAACGAGCTGGGTTGGAATTTGCACTAGTGCTCTCTGACCTAAGATTCGAGCTCGTGCAACCGAAAGCTGGGAAAGATTACGTGCGGATCTGGAGTAAAGAGCCCGTTCGCGAGCCGGTTCTGGATTTTCTTTTGGAAGTCAACTGGTCAAACGGGCGCCTGATCCGCGAGTTTACGGTATTGTTGGATCCGCCACGCTATGGGTCTACCTCCAACATTGCAACTCATCGCCCAGCGGTCACCGCGAGCTCTTCGCCGCGGTCGACTAAGTCATCTCCGAGGGACACAACCCCGGGCGATACCTCAGATCACTACGGTCCCACCCAAGCGGGGGATACGTTATGGGAGATAGCGCGCGGTATGCGCGGCGAGGTCAGCATACAACAAATGATGCTCGCTATGTTGCAGGCGAATCCGAATGCATTTATCGACGCCAATATCAACCGCCTGAAGCAGGGGCAGATCCTGCGGATCCCTGATCCCACTGCACTTTCCTCGCGTACTCAAGCGGAGGCACTCGCCGAAGTTCGCCGCCATAATGCGCTTTGGGAGGAATATCGCCAGCGTCTCGCCTCATCGGTACCGGAACGGTCCGTAGGAGCAGAAGGTTCTCAGGGCACCGCACTGGGCGGTGAGCAAGGTGGGAAACAATCCCCCCCCGCGGAGCAAGCGCGCTTGGAAGTACTCGGTGCTGCGGAGAAATCTCAAGAGAGTGCTACGGGCAAGGGTGAGGGAGGGGAGGCGGCGGGACCGAAAACAGAGCAACTGGTGGCAGAAGAAAGCGAGGCCGTGACCCAAGATGAGAATTCGCACCTGCGCGAACGGCTCAAGGAATCCGAGTCCTTGGTCGAGCTGATGGGCCGCCAAGTGCAGCTAAAAGATGACGAGTTAGCGGCATTGCAGGCGAAGTTGGCGCAGACGGGAACAGCAGCACCGGAAGGGACAGAAAAGCCACCCGGAGCAGCGATCGAAGAACAGCCTGAAGGTTCACCCCAAGCCGTGGGAGCCGAAGCCGGTGGAGAAACCGCACCCTCAGCTGTAGTGCCTCCTCAGCCACAAGCAGCGGTGACGGATACCCCTGTTCCCACAGAGCCTACGGCGACGGAAGCTCTCGGTGAAGCAGCCCCGGGGGCAGCGAGTGGTGAATCACCAGCAACAGCGGTGCCGTCGCCGCCGGAGGAAACAACCCTGAGCGCCGATGCTCCCACGGAGCCACTGATTCCAGAACCTGGCGGTGAAGTCCTGCCAGAAGCAGAACCTACCGCAGAAGCAGCGGTCCCACCCGTTGCAGATGGAGACGAAATAGCGGGGACGAATGAGGCGCAACCTCCGCCCGTAAGCGCTGAGCAAGGCGGAGAACTCGTGGATTTAACCCCTCAGGCTAGTGAAACGCAACCGCCCCCCACGGATCCCCAGCAGAGTGCTCAGGTCGTGGATTCTGCGCCCCTTGAGGGCGCGCCGCTTATTCCGGGAGGGTTCTATAGCGTCATCGGACTGATCGCGGCCGCCGGGATGATCGCTTTTTGGGTTTTCTGGCGGATACGCGCGAAAAGCCAAGGGGCGAGGGACGAAGAGGAGCTTACCGTAGAAGTTTCATCTCCGCTCGCAGGGGTCAGCGGATTTGCTGGCACAGAGGCGGAGGAGGAACAAGGGCGGGTAGCCGAACGGACCCTAGAGAATATCCAAGAGCAAGCGCACGATGTCGAGGCTATCATCGAAGAAGAGGGAGAAAGGACGCGCTTTCCGACAGAGATCCCCGCAGAAAAAAATCCCTTGGAAGAAGTCAATGTCTGCATCGCTTACGAACGCTTTGACGAGGCGGAGCAGTTAGTTAAAAAGGCGATCGCTGTCCAGCCGCAGAGACATGATTACAAGCTGCGGCTGCTTGAGGTCTACTATGCGTCCGGCAACAAGGGCGCCTATGAAAGGGCCGCCCGAGAGCTTAGCGCGGCGGTAGGTGGAAAAGGTCCTTTATGGGACAACGCTATCGCCATGTGGTACGAGATGTCACCCGAACGCCCCTTGTTTGCAGAACAGCCAGGGGAAGAGGAACGCCACCGCGACGAGATGGAGTCGCAACGTGAAGTGCTCGATATCACGAGCGTCAGTGATGCAGAGCCGTGGAAATCGGAAAGCAGTCCGGAGCGGGCTGGGTTAGAGATGGCGAGCGCGTTGGATTTTGATCTTGGTACAACACAAGATAAGGAGTTGGCGGCGCCGATCAGCGCGCGCGGCGGGTCAGGAGGGGAAGCCGGAGAATATACCGATGTGTTTGACCTTTCGTCCCCCGAGGATGCGGCATCGGAGGGGATCGTGGATGTCACCGTGGTCGCGAAGGGAAACACCGACGACGCCCAAATGCTTGATATGACCGTGGCGGAGAACACATTGGGTGCAGAGGACATCCTGGATCTGACGGCCGTTGATTCGGAAAAGGGTGTGGACCAGGACATGCTCGATCTCACAGTGGCTGATAGCACGGCAAACGCAGGTGAAATACTCGATCTCACAACCACCGGATCTGGCTATGACGATGAGGCGTTGGACTTCGATATCACTGGAGGGCACGAAGTGCTCGAAGTCACGAAAGACTCGGAGGACGCTCTGCACCTAACCGTGCCGAAGGCGACATTCCTTCCAAGCGCGAAACCTCCGGAACCACAGGAGAAGGTGTTTGAGATCACGAGTCCCACGGAGGGAAGTGGCGCAGGAAACCGATCGCTGGAAATCGGACAAGAAACGGTGGAGCTTCCCAACCGGAATACTCGCGCAGCGGAGGCTGAACAAGAGGATGACGGGATCCAAACCGTAGACTTGTTCCAGTATTTCCAGAAGGGCGGTGCCGCCGCACGAGGCGCTGGTGACAGTACGGCCGAGCCCGATCCCCCGGAGTCCTCAGCGCAAGGCGCCGTGTCGGAGGCGGCCGATCCGGACCCTTTCGTGATAAGCGTCGGCGACGAGAATAACGAGGTTGTCGACGCACCATCGGAAACAGATCTTGGTCAGTCAGACGCTTGGATTCAAACCCTGGCTGAACTCGATAAGGGAGGAAGGGATGTGTTTGAGGCCGAGAATAGTGGCTGGGACGCGACCGGAAAGGAGAGCGCTGAGCGTGAGGGGGATGCTGTCGATGTGACCTCGCCGAGGGAGCACGGGTCTCAAGAGTCATCCTGGCAAGATCGCGGCGGATTCATGCAGGGTGAGGTAAGTCAGGAACAAGCGCCGTGGGGCGCTTATCGCGATTCCGCGGAGTGGGTGCAAGATGATGCAGGCACCGCCTCCGGAGGAATAACCAATCCGGCAGACCATGGAGCTAGCGCGCCAGAAATCACAGAGCCCGCGCTTTTCAGCGAGTCGGAAACCGCACAAGAGCCGCCATCATCCCCCGCGGCGGAAGCGCAGGACGCATATGGCCAATCCGCAGCCTCGTCAGAACACCCAGGACTTGTGCCGGTAGAGGAAGAGCTTGAAGTCGAAAACGTGGAACAAACTACGATGGCAAATACCGTCGAGCTTCCGCGAGATTCTTTCGCGGCGGGAACGGCGAATGGACGAGACGCTGCTGCGGTGGATAGGGACTTTGTGGTTATCGCGGATTTAACGGCACCAGAAGAAGTCGTCGTTATAAACTTAGCCGACGAAGTCGGCGGGAAGACGCAGGATCTCGATGCGTCGCTCGATATACAGGACAACGCTCGCTTTGCCAATACGGTGAGGCTGCCCCGCGCATTTCCTGCGGCCGCCGGAGAGCCGAGCGACCTAGATACCAAGCTCAACCTCGCCAAGGCGTACATCGAGCTCGGGGACCCCAAAGGTGCGCGGGAGATCCTTGACGAAGTTGCCCACGCTGGCAACGATCTGCAAAAGCAGGACGCGGAGACTCTGCGCAGGCAGTTGGGGTAGACGGAGCGGAGCCTATCCGCCGGGGGCTTTTCGCCCCAGAACGATAGACCGTAAGGGCTGTGCGGAGCACCGTTCGTTATCTGTTCCTGTCCAATTTCCTGATTCGACCCCTCGGAGAGTCTGGTTCGTGGGGGCGCAATCTCGCCGGGGAATGAGGAGCTGTTGCTAGTAGGTTGCCTAGCAGGATGCGGCCTCTTTAACTCGGTCCTCGAGGCCGGCCGGCGAAGCGCGGCAGCGGAGTTGGTCGCGAAGCTTGAAGCTAAGGCCGAGATCGCCCGAGAGTTGGCCTACCGCCTCTACACCCTGCGTGAGCGTAAGAAGCGCGCGCTCAGCAGAATTGTCGGTTTGACAGCAATACAGGAATACGGCTATGCTGCCTGCATGAAGGCCACAATTGAAATTCCCGACGAGCTGTACCGCAGGGTCAAGGCTAAGAGCGCCTTGGAGGGACGGCCGGTACGCGCGGTAGCCGTTGAGTTACTCCGCACTTGGGTGGGGGATCCTCTAGAGCAAGCGGCCATCCAGGCGCCTTCGCTGCACGATCGGATGCAGAACTACTGCGGTATTGTTGATTCCGGGGTGAGGGACCTGGCGACCAATCCGGAATACTTGGCGGATTTTGGCCGTGACTCGACGGGTCATCGTTGATTCGGGGCCGCTGGTCGCATTTCTAGACCGCCGGGAGGCCCACCACGCCTGGATCACCGAACAAGCAAAGACACTCCCCTTGCCCTGGCTGCTGTGCGAAGCGGTCCTGGCCGAGTCCTGGCACCTGCTGCGCAATCTGCCACGCGCTCAGGATGCGATGCTGGAGATGGTCGAGAGCGGGCTTCTGAAAGTGCAGTTCGCACTCACTGGCGAGATCGGCCAGCTGCGATTGCTGCGCGAAAAATACCGTGACATACCGATGTCTCTAGCCGATGCATGTCTGGTGCGGATGGCGGAGAACTTCGACGATCATGCGGTATGCACCCTGGATTCGGACTTCATCGTCTACAGAAAACACAGGCGCGAACTGATCCCGCTCATCACCCCATCCGGAGCGTGATGCACGTGGGAAAAAGCCCGGTGGAAACCGAAGGTCTTCTGTGCTAATCCCCTAGGCCGGCTCAGCCTCGCGGCCCCGCTTTGAGCACCGACGTGCGGGCTTCAGTTTGCTCTATGAAAATAGTGTTCGTTTTGGAATACGACGGCAGCCAGTACCAGGGTTGGCAGCGACAATCCGGAGTGCCCACGGTGCAGGCGTGCGTGGAAGAGGCGTTGTCCAAGGTCGCCGACCACCGGGTGAGGGTGCATTGTGCGGGTCGCACAGACAGCCGCGTGCACGCCTGCGGGCAGGTCGCGCATATTGAGACGCGCGCGAAGCGAGAGCGGCGTTCTTGGGTATTCGGCGCTAACGCAAACCTTCCCGGGGATATCAGCGTCGTATGGGCAAGGGAGGTAGGGGATGATTTCCATGCGCGATTCTCCGCCATTCAGAGGATTTATCGCTACCTCATCTTCAATCGCTCATCGCGGGGGGCTATAGTGCGCAACCACGCTGCCTGGGAATGCCGTCCGTTAGACCACATCCGGATGCAAGAAGGTGCGGCCCATCTGCTTGGTACGCACGATTTTTCCGCGTTTCGTGCCCAATCGTGCCAGGCGCAGAACCCTGTGCGCACCTTATCCCGACTCAGCGTGACCCGGCTTGGATCATCGATCTCTATCGTGGTGGAAGCAAACGCGTTTCTCCAGCATATGGTGCGCAACATAGCGGGCGTGCTGATGGCTATTGGAACGGGCAAGGCGCCGCCTGTGTGGGCGCTCGAAGTGCTGCAGAACCGTGACAGAACGCTGGGGGGCGTTACCGCGCCTCCACAGGGGCTATACCTGGTGCAAGTAAAATATCCACCGCGGTACAATATTCTGGAACCGGAGATAAGCGCGACCGAACCATTATCGACTTTTGACTCGCATTGATCGCAAGCAGTGCCCTGGAGTTGCCGCAGCGAGTAAGGGTAAAATTCTGCGGGATTACCTGCCCCGAAGACGCTGCCGCGGCGGCCGCGCTTGGGGTGGATGCCGTAGGCTTAGTGTTTTACGCGGCCAGTGCGCGTGTCGTGGGCATAAAACAAGCGCAAGAGATCGCGGCGGCTTTGCCGCCGTTCGTCTCCAAGATTGGGCTATTCGTAAACGAGAGCGAAGCCCGGATCCGAGAAATCCTAAACCAGGTTCCTTTGGATCTGCTCCAGTTCCATGGTGACGAGAGCCCCGAGGATTGCGCCCTTTTCGAGCGCCCGTACATAAAGGCCATCGCAATGCAGAATGACGTCGATCTGACGCAGGCGGCAAGGCGGTATGGTGCGGCAAAGGGCTTGTTGGTGGACGCTTATGTTCCCGGACAAAGAGGAGGCACGGGGCGCTGTTTCGAATGGTCTCGGGCCACCAATGCTATCGATAGACCACTCATCCTGGCGGGCGGGCTTACGCCGCGTAACGTGGCGGATGCCATAAGAGCGGTGCGGCCGTATGGCGTGGATGTGAGTGGGGGGATCGAAAGCGAAAAAGGAGTGAAAGACTACCGTAAGATGCGATTGTTTATGAAAGGCGTGTTCGATGCAAGCTTCAACAACTGATGCGCTCAAGCTGAGCAAAACCGGTAAAGGTGTGGTAAGACACGGCGACCCGCTCCCCGATCCCGAGGGCCATTTCGGGATATACGGGGGGCGTTTCGTGGCCGAGACCCTGATGGGCCCCCTCGAAGAGTTGCGTCTTGCCTATGAGCATTATCTTAAAGATACCCAATTTCTTGCCGAGTTGGATGAAGACCTAACGCATTATGTAGGCAGGCCATCGCCGCTTTATTTCGCCAAACGCTGGTCTAAGAGCTTGGGTGGGGCCCGCATCTTCTTAAAGCGGGAGGACTTAAACCACACCGGTGCCCATAAGATAAATAACACCATCGGTCAGGGACTGCTCGCGGCTCGCATGGGCAAGCGGCGCGTTATCGCAGAAACCGGCGCCGGCCAACATGGCGTCGCAAGCGCGACGGTAGCGGCGCGTCTGGGGATGGAATGTGTGGTCTATATGGGTAGCGAAGATATCAAACGGCAGGCGATCAATGTTTATCGTATGAAGTTACTCGGGGCGCGTGTGGTGGCGGTGGAGTCGGGGTCCAGGACGCTAAAAGATGCGCTGAATGAGGCGCTGCGCGATTGGGTCACCAATGTGGATAACACCGCCTACATCATCGGGACGGTAGCCGGTCCTCACCCCTACCCGGCGATGGTGCGGGATTTCCAA
>Ga0187893_10011607_pt1 | contig 12742 bp, 8 predicted proteins | sample MA1701074metaG_FD_139574 | JGI IMG/M metagenome (GOLD analysis project Ga0187893, IMG submission 139574) | White microbial mat communities from a basaltic lava cave in the Kipuka Kanohina Cave System on the Island of Hawaii, USA - MA170107-4 metaG ...
ATCGCCGGTCGCGATCGTCCGTCGGGTGAACTCGCAACCGGATGCGACCGGCATCGTCCTCGTCGGTCATGAGCCGGAACTCGGTCACATCGCTGCGCACTATCTTATCGGTCGTGCCGGCCGCACCACGAACGGCTTGATCGGCTTCAAGAAGGGTGGTGCGGCGTGCATTCGCTTCGAAGCGGAAGCGAAGCCGGGCGGTGGCGTCTTGCTGTGGTTGGTGACGCCACGCCTGCTGCTCGACGGTTCCGGCTGAGGCGGTCACGGGGTCAGGTACGCGCGATCTGCAGCTCGCGTTCGAAGGCGATGCGGAACCGCTCCCCGGTCGATCGCGGTTGCCATCCGAAGAGGGATTCCGATCGCAGGGTCAGCGCTTCTCGTGTCCACTTGCATTGCAATTCGATGGATTGTCCCGGCAGCGTGCGGCGCTCGACTTCATCTGCGACCTGAAGCAACACGGCCACCCGCTGCACGGTCGCGGCATCCTTGCCGCTGAGCTGCGGCCGCAGGGAGCGCAACCGGTTCGCGGCGTTCCCGGCGGCGAAGAGCACCGCGAGACGCAACGCGATCTCGCGCGGAGAGAATCCCTGCAGATCCGCCGCTGCGACGATCATCGCTGCATTGCGATGCCGTTCGAAGTAATCGACGCTGCGGCCGATGTCGAGCAGCATGCAGACGTGCTGGAGAAGCTCACGAGCTTCTTCACTCGCATCCGGAATCAAGACGTCGAGCAGACGGCGGGCGATGCGGGCACGGCGCCGGGCGACGTCCAATTTCCACGTCGTGAACCGGCGCATCAGCGCTTCCACCGAGGCTTGGCGGACGTCGCGGGCCGGCGGCGGATTCTTGCCGAGCGTCGCAAGAGCGATTCCTTCGCGCAATCCCTGGCCGGAAACCTGAATTTGGCCGGCTCCGAGTGCCTGCATGGCGATCTGCAAGCAGAGAAAGCCACCGACGATGCTGTCGGCGCGATCCTTGTTCAGTCCCGGAATCGACGCGCGCGCCGTGAGTCGGAGCGAGCTGGCGCGGATCGCCAGTTGGCGGACGCGCTCCAAGCCCAGCACGTAGCCATGCACGTTCGGAAGCACGTCATGACGCGCCCGGCCTTCGATCTTTGCGATGTTGCGAATCGTGCCGCCGGTGCCGATGAGGCGCTCGTCAGCGCCGAGAACCGGCACGCCGGATTTGCGAATCGTCTTGCCGATGTGTGTCTTGAGTTGTTTGAGTTCACTCGCGGTGGGCGGATCGTGGCGCAGGAAGCGGTCGGAAACGCGCAGAGCGCCGAGCGGCAATGTCCAGGTGCACATCAATTTACGATCGCGGAATTGCGACACTTCGAGGCTGCCGCCGCCGAGATCGAGCAGCAGTCCATGATCCACCGGCAGTCCGTGGATGGCACCCAAGTAGGCGAAGGCGGCTTCGCGATCGCCGTCGATGACGACGACCTTGAGACCCAACTCGCGGCGAACGCGGTCGACCAGCTCGGCACCGTTGCGCGCCTCGCGCACCGCGGAGGTCGCGACCACAAGAATGCTGGTCGCGCCGGCTCCGAGGGCGATGGCGCGGAAGTCGCGCAATGCGCCGAGAGTGCGTTCGATCGCGGCTGCGGGCAGGCGACCGTGCGCATCGACGTCACGAGCCAGTCGCAGCGGGAAGCGCACATCCGCCAGCACTTCGAGATGCCCGCTCGGGTGCAGGCGCATCACCGTCACGCGTCCGGAATTCGAACCGAGATCGATCACCGCGAGCGGCGGATTGCGCCGGCCCCGGGGAGCGGCGCGCGCGGTGGAAGTTCTGGGCTTGCGAGCTCGTCGACCGGTCATGCAGGCGCTCCTCGAGTCATCGTGCAATCGATGCAAGTCCGGAACCGGAGGCTGCGTCGATCCGAACCGGCATCATAAGAGTTCCCTGTTGCGGAAGGCTATCGCTGCTTGCGGCATGCGTGTTGTGATTGCATGTGCAACATGTTTGGATTCGGTGACCGTGCCGACATCCACTTCGGTTCGCTTGCAACCGGTACGAGGCGTCGCTATGCTGGCGTTGTCCGTGTTCCGAGCTTCGTCAAGAATCGATGTGCAAGGAGGACACGCTGAAACGAACGATTCTGATCGTCGATGACGAACCCGATATCGTCGAGCTACTGCAGTACAACCTCCGAAAAGAGATGTACGACACCCTGAGCGCCGCCGACGGACTGCGCGCGGTTGCCCTTTCACGGCAGCACAAGCTCGACCTGATCCTGTTGGACTTGATGCTTCCGGGTATGGACGGCCTGGAGGTCTGCCGTACATTGAAGAGCGGTCGCGAGACGGCGAATATCCCCATCATCATGCTGACCGCGAAGGGCGAGGAGGCCGACATCGTCACCGGGCTCGAGATGGGCGCCGACGATTACGTCACCAAGCCTTTCAGCATGAGACTCATGCTGGCGCGCATCAAAACCGTTCTGCGCCGTTCCTCTGGGACGGATGCACCGGCGCGCGCCGTACTGAAGATCGGACCGATCACCATCGACGATGATCGTCATGAAGTCGAAATTAGTGGGGAATTGGTCCCGTTCACGCTGACCGAGTACAAACTGCTGCGATTCTTGGCACAGCATCCCGGGCGCGTCTTCACCCGCGCGCAGATTCTCGGTAACGTTCAGGACGAACACGTCATCGTGATCGAGCGTGCCATCGACGTGCACGTGGCCGCGGTTCGCAAGAAGCTCGGCAAAGCTGGGACCCTCATCGAAACGGTGCGTGGCGTCGGCTATCGCTTCAAAGACTGACGGCGCGTGGAACGGCGCACCGGCGCCGGGCGGGGGCGGCTGCAGATGTGGCGACGACGGCTGTTCTGGAAACTCTTCGCGACCTATGTCTTCGTGATCGTATTCTGCCTGGTCGCCGTCGGTGGTTACTTGGTGCGCTACGAGCGCCGGGAAGCACGCCGCCAACTGGAAGCCGATCTCGCCCAACGGGCTCGCTTGCTCGATGAGCGCATGGCGCCGCTGCTCGATCCACGCTTCGCCGCCGTCGCCGACAGCATCGCCAGAATCATCGGCACGCAGATCGGCACGCGCATCACGCTCATCGCGCCGGATGGTCGGGTGCTGGCCGACAGCGATGTCGATCCGGCGCGGATGGAGAACCATCGCTACCGGCCGGAAATCCAGGCGGCTTTCGCCGGCAGCATCGGTTCGGCGGTGCGCTCCAGCACCAGCGCCTTCGCGGATTTTCTCTACGTCGCCATTCCATCCGATATGCGGCCCGGCTGGGTCGTCCGCGTCGCCATTCCACTGCGCATGTTTCGCGACCGGCAGCGGAGCGCGACGTCGATTCTCTTCATTGGTGGGGCTTGGGCCCTCGGACTCGCGGTGATCCTGGGATTCTTGTCGACTCGACGGCTGACGCGGCCGCTCGAACGCATGGCCAGCAATCTCGAGCGGCTGGAGAGCGGCGAAGTCGGAGTGCGTTTCGACGCACGCTCGAACGACGAGATCGGTCAATTCGCCCGGACCTTGAATCGCACCCAAGAACGTCTCGAAGCCACTATCGCCGGTCTGACGGCGCAGCGGAATCAACGCGACGCGATCCTGTCGAGCATGGTCGAAGGCCTCATCGCGGTGGACGGACAGAATCGCATCTTGTTGGTGAATGCGGCCTGTCGCGCGGTGCTCGGCATCGGCATGGGGGATGAAGAAGGGCGGTCGCTGCTCGAAGTCGCGCGCTTGCCGCAACTCGCTTCGTTCATCGAATCGGTGCGCAATGCGTCGCAGCCGCTGGGTGCGGAATTGGTGATGCGGGATCCCCGCCCGCGCTACCTCGAATTGCACGGTGCGCCGCTCCGCTTGGAGGAAGGCGGGGCGGTGGGAGCCGTCGTCGTCTTCAACGACGTGACGCGCCTGCGCAAGTTGGAGGAAGCTCGGAAGGAATTTGTCGCCAACGTCTCGCACGAGCTCAAGACGCCGATCACTTCCATCAAAGGCTTTCTCGAAACGCTGATGGAAGGCGGTGCGCTGGAAGATCGCGAGAGCGCCCAGCGCTTCCTCGGCATTATCGCGCGCCAGAGCGACCGGCTGGCCGCCATCATCGAAGACTTGCTGTATCTATCGCGGCTCGAACACGAGGAAAAGCAAGTTCTCCTGCACCGCGTCGATTTGGGCGCTGTGGCCGAACGTTGCGTCAACAACTTCGAACACGAGGCGCGCAGCCGCGGCGTCGAACTGCGACTGGTCATCGAAACCCCGCATCGGTGGGTCATGGGGGACGGCAGTCTCCTGGCGCGCGCCTTGGACAACCTGATCGACAATGCTCTGAAATACAGCAATCGAGGCGCTGCCGTGGAAGTCGCACTGCGGCATACGCCCGAGCACGTGCTCTTGCAGGTCAGTGATTCGGGCCCCGGAATCGCGGAAGAACACTTGCCGCGAATCTCCGAGCGCTTCTATCGAGTCGACACCGCCCGGTCGCGCGAGATCGGCGGCACCGGTCTCGGCCTCGCGATCGTCAAGCACATCGCTCGCGTTCACTCCGGTAGTCTGGAAATCGACTCCCGCCTCGGCGAGGGAAGTCGCTTCACACTTTGCTTACCACAGACTCGGAACGGTGCCGGCTGACACGGGCTGCGGATCGCGGCGATCGAATGCTCACTATTCCTCCACACCACGTTCCCGCACTCCCAACGGGGAGAACTTGGTGGAACATTGAGCCGGTCTTAACGAAATCATCATCTCGTAAAGCCACAATTGGATCAGCTCTAGCATTCGCTCACGGTCGTCGCTCGATCGTGGACCCCGCGGACGCCGATCCTAGGAGGAAGTTTGAAGAAGCAAGCGACGTTTGTTCTCTGCGCGGCATTGATTGCCGGCACCGCCTTCGCGGACGAAGCCGTCCAGGTGGACGCGAAGCTCCCGTCGTATCAGAAGACCGACGGCATTCGCGGCAACCTTTCCAGCATCGGGTCGGACTCGATGAACAACCTCATGACGCTGTGGGCGGAAGGATTCAAGAAGTTCTATCCCGGCGTCAATGTGCAGGTCGAAGGCAAAGGTTCCAGTACCGCGCCGCCCGCGCTCTTGGAAGGCACGGCCCAACTCGGTCCCATGTCGCGCGACATGAAGACGGAGGAAACGGATCTCTTCGCCAAGAAGCTCGGCTACAAGCCGACGCGCCTGCGAACCTGCCTCGACGCGCTCGCGGTCTATGTCCACAAGGACAATCCGTTGCAATCGCTGACGATGGCGCAAGTGGATGCCGTATTCTCCAAGACCCGCAAGCAGGGTCATGCCGAAGACGTCACCACGTGGGGTCAGCTGGGACTCACCGGTGATTGGGCGCGCAAGCCGATCAGTTTGTACGGCCGCAATTCGGCGTCGGGAACCTACGGCTACTTCAAGGATCATGCGCTCAAGAAGGGCGACTTCAAGGACACGGTGAAGGAGCAGCCGGGCTCGGCGTCGGTCGTACAGGGCATCACCGAGGACAAGTTCGGGATGGGATACAGCGGCATCGGCTACGTGACGTCCGGTGTGCGCGCCTTGGCGCTCGCCAGCGACGACAAGTCGGCGCCGATCATCGGCAGCTACGAGAACCTGATCGACGGCAAGTATCCACTCGGCCGTTATCTCAATCTGTATGTCGTCATGGAACCCGGCAAGCCGCTGGATCCCCTGCGTCGCGAGCTCCTCCGCTTCGTGTTCAGCAAGGAAGGTCAGGAGATCGTCGTGAAGGACGGATACTTCCCGCTTTCGGCGAAGGTCGCGGCGGCGGAGTTGAAGCGCATCGAATCCGGTGTGGCCGTTTCCGGCAACTGAACGAACGACCGCGATCGTGAGCAACGGACTCGGGGTGGAGCGCGAAGGGAAGTCGCTCCACCCCGTCCCTCCATCGAGACCGGGGTTGCATGAAGAGCGCCGTTTCCGCCCGGATTTGGAATCGCGTCGCGCGCTGGGTGATCACCGGCGGTGGCGTGGCGCTGATTCTCGCGGTCCTCGCCATCATGGTGTTCATCGCCCGGGAAGCGCTGCCGCTGTTCGGCAAGGCGCGCGCCGTCTCGGACGCCGCACTCCCGGTCACGGCGCGCTCGCTCGCCGCGGGTCTCGACGACCGGCGCGAGTTGGCCTTTCAAGTCACCCCGCGGGAGATTATCGTTTGCCGCAATCCCAGCGGTGAAACCATCCAGCAATTACCGCTCGCCCTCGGAACCGAAGCACCGCTCACGACCGCCGAATACGACCCGGGGAAAAAGTTGCTCGTGGTCGGTACCGCCGATGGACGCGCCGGACTCGGAACACTCGCGTTCGAAGAATCGTGGGCCGGCGAGGAGCGCCGCTCGACGCCGCGTCTCGTCTGGCACGCAACGACCGCATTCGATTCGAGCTGCGGACGCATTGTGCGAATCGCCGGCGACCGAGACGAGGACGGCCAGGTAGCGCTGGCGGCGGTCTTCGATAACGGCACGCTGCACTATGAACTCCTCGATGGCGAGGGCACGAGACTCGCCTCGCAAAAGATGGCGGCTTCCGGCAAGGACGCCGCGCCGACAGTCGCCCTGCTGTCGTTGCACGCAGCACTGCTGGCAGTCGGCTCGACCGATGGCACGTTGTCGCTCTGGGATCTGCGCGATCCGGCCGCGCCGCAACTGGAAGATCACATCCGTTCTTCGATGCATGCTGTGACCGCGCTGCGCTTGCTGCTCGGGGAGCAGGGGCTCGTCATCGGTACCGGGGCCGGAGAACTGACGGAGTGGTTGCGTACTCGCTATGTCCGCGCCAGCAACACCGGCATCGAAACCATCCAGTTGGACGGCGAGCCGCTGCGTCCGGGCGAGGAACGCACCCTCTTGGATCGCGACTACGGCCGCAAGTTCAGTCACGTGCACGGTCTTCGGTTCGCGACCGTCGGCGCGCCGTGGACCAACGTCCGCACCTTCGAATCGCATCCGGGCGCGATCGTGTCGATCGCGGCGTCACCGCGCAATCGTGTGCTGGCGACGATGGATCGACACGGTGGGGTGCGACTGCATCATTCCACTTCCCATCGCACGCTGCTGCAGGTCGCGACCGGCGGCGATGTCCAGCCGGTGCACGTCGGATTCACGCCCAACGCGCAAGCCCTGACGGCGCTCGGCGCCGAGGGGCGGCTGCACATTTGGGAATTGCACGTACCGCACCCCGAAACCAGTGTCGCGTCGTTGTTCGATCGAGTTTGGTACGAGGGTTACGTGCAGCCGGCGCACGTGTGGCAGTCGACCGGCGGCAGCGACGAGTTCGAGCCGAAGCTCGGGTTGTTCCCACTGCTGCTCGGGACGCTGAAGGGCACCTTCTACGCGCTGTTGTTTTCGGTGCCGATCGCGGTGCTGGCGGCGTTGTATCTGTCGCAACTGGCACCGGCGTCGCTGCGCAACGTCGTCAAGCCGACGATCGAGATGATGGCGGCGATGCCGAGCGTCGTGGTGGGATTTCTCGCCGCGCTGTGGTTGGCGCCGCTCCTCGAAGGGAGATTGGCCGCTGCGGCCGGCGCATTGGCGCTCATGCCACCCGGCATCGCCGTCGCGCTCGGCGTTTGGTACTTGCTGCCCCAGGGATGGCGGCGCCGTGCGCGGCCCGGCATGGAGTTGCCGTTCATGATTCCGTTCCTGTTGCTCGCCGCATGGGCGGGAGTGCAGTGGGGCGGTGCGGTCGAGGCGAGCGCCTTCGGCGGCGATCTGAAGCAGTGGCTCTTCGACGCGCACGGCATCACCTACGATCAGCGCAACTGCATCGTCGTCGGCATCGCGCTCGGGTTCGCCATCATCCCGATTATCTTCACGATTTCGGAGGACGCCATGTCTTCGGTGCCGCCGTCGTTGACCTCGGCAGCGCTGGCGTTGGGCGCGAGTCGCTGGCAGTCGGCGCTGCACGTGGTGTTGCCGGCAGCGAGCCCGGGAATTTTCGCGGCGGTCATGTTGGGACTCGGGCGTGCGATCGGCGAAACCATGATCGTGCTGATGGCGACCGGGAACACGCCGATTCTGGATCTGTCGCCGTTCAACGGCATGCGAACGATGTCGGCCTCGATCGCAGTCGAGATTCCCGAAGCGCCCAACGGCGGTACGTTGTATCGCGTGCTGTTCCTGACCGGCACGCTGTTGTTCTTGTTCACCTTCGTACTCAATACCGGCGCTGATCTGGTCGGCCGCCGCCTGAGGAAACGCTATGGTCAGTTCTAGCGTGCAAGCATTCGAGCCACCGATTCGCACGACGTCGAACGGTCCACCGGTGTTGCCGCCGCCGGCGGCGCCGCCGGGTGCGGCACGACCGCGCCGGAATCGCTGGCGCGATTTCCTGCGCCAAGGTGTTCCCGCCGTCTGGTTCACCGGCATGATGGCGTGCTGGATCGTCCTGCTATTGATCGGCATGGTGACCCTCATCTTGACGCAGGGGATGGGTCACTTTTGGCCGGCGACACAAGTACAAGTGCAAACCAATTCGGGTGTCTTCTTGGGACCCATCCGCGATCGTGAGGAAGTGCCGGTGGATGATGCCAGTCGCGAAGCCGGCGAAGAGCCAGCCGGTCGCATCCTGCTCAAGATCGGCAATCGTGATGTCCACGGACTCGACTTTCGCTGGTTCGACGGCGCCGACATCCGCTCCGAGACACAACCGGTGCATGCCGTCGTCGTCGAGCGTCGCGAGTACGGCGACCTGCATGGATACTTGCAGCGCGTCCAGGTGGGCGAGGAGATCCTCGGCGAGGGTCCGGCCGCCTGGGACGTGTTGCAGCGCGAGATTCGTCTGGCGAATCGCCAGCGGCGCGCCTTGCATCAACTCGAAGTCCGCTACGAATCCATCCGGCAACCCTTGACGCGGCTGGAGCGCGAACTGGAGAACTTGACCGGCGCACGCGGCCGTCAACCCGGCGCCGCCGAGCGGCGCGCAGTGCTCGAGCGGCGCCGCGCGATCGAGACCGCGCGTCTCGAATCGCAGCTCAACGAAATCGATGCGGCACGTACTGCGTTGCACGAACAGTTGGCGGCGCGCACCGCTGTCTTCATCACCGCTGACGAGCGCGAACGCACCGTGCAACTCGACGGGATCGTGCGCGCCTATCGCCCGAACCGGATGAGTACGCCGCAGAAAATCGCGCACTACGGCGCCAAGGTGCGCGAGTTCCTGTTCGCCCAGCCGCGCGAATCGAATACCGAAGGCGGCATTTGGCCGGCGCTCTTCGGCACCGTGATGATGGTGCTGTTGATGACCGTGGCGGTAGTGCCGCTCGGAGTCATCGCGGCGCTGTACTTGCACGAATACGCGAAGCAAGGGCCGATTCTGCGGGCGGTGCGTTTGGCGGTGAACAACTTGGCGGGTGTGCCGTCGATCGTCTTCGGCATGTTCGGCTTGGCGTTCTTCGTGTACGGCGTCGGCGGCGTGCTCGATCGCAGTTTCTTCGGTGGTGCGCTGCCGAATCCGACCTACGGAACCGGCGGCATCCTGTGGGCATCCATGACGCTGGCGCTGCTGACCTTGCCCGTGGTGATCGTGGCGACGGAGGAAGGTCTGGCGGCGGTGCCGCGCGCCAATCGCGAGGCCTCACTTGCACTGGGCGCGACGCAGTGGCAAACGTTGCGTCATGTCGTGCCTCCCAATGCCTTGCCGGGAATTCTGACCGGTCTGATCCTTGCTGTGAGTCGTGGTGCGGGAGAGGTCGCGCCGCTCATGATCACCGGCGTCGTGAAACTGGCACCGGCGCTCCCGCTCGACGGCACCTTCCCGTTCCTGCACTTGGAGCGCAAATTCATGCACCTGGGATTCCACATCTACGATGTCTCGATGCAGTCGCCGAACGTCGAAGCCGCGAAGCCGATGGTGTACACGACGACGCTCCTGTTGCTGCTCTTGGTCGTAGCGCTGAATACGACGGCGATCGTCGTGCGCAACAAGATGCGGCGGCGGTATCGGGGGGCGGCGCTGTGAATCATTCCGAATCGACGCCGGCGGTGCGAGATCCCGCGGTGAGTCCTGCCCCGAGCCGAGCCACGAAGACCGAACCGTGGGCGATCGAGACTCGCGCGCTGCATTTCTACTACGGCAATGTCGAGGCGCTCAAGAACATCACCGTCCGCATCCCAAGGCTCCAAGTGACGGCCTTCATCGGACCCTCGGGATGCGGTAAATCCACCTTGCTCCGCTGCTTCAACCGCATGAACGACCTCATCGACGACACTCGCGCCGAGGGCTTCGTGCTGGTGGATGGCGAAGACATCTATCGCCCGGAAGTCGAACTGGAAACGTTGCGGACGCACGTCGGCATGGTATTCCAGAAATCGAACCCCTTCCCGATGAGCATCAACGAAAACCTGACATTCGGGCCGCGCATGCGCGGCATCCGGGATCGCAGCCAGCTCGACGGGATCGTGGAGAAGGCGCTGAAGAGCGCCGACTTGTGGCGCGAGGTGAAGGACCGGCTGAAGAGTTCGGCGCTGGCGCTTTCCGGCGGCCAGCAACAGCGCTTGTGCATCGCCCGCACGCTGGCCAACGATCCGCAGATCGTGCTCATGGACGAGCCCGCTTCGGCGTTGGATCCCATCTCGACCGGAAAGATCGAAGAAACCATCCACGAGTTGAAGCGTGACTACACTATCGTCATCGTGACCCACAACATGCAGCAGGCGGCGCGGTGCTCCGACTTGACGGCCTATTTCTACTTGGGCGAGCTGATCGAGATCGACCGCACCGAGAAGATCTTCAGCGGCCCGGCGCGCCAGGAAACCGAGGACTACGTCACCGGGAAATTCGGTTGATGGAGGGTGGCAACGTGAAGCGACACTTCGATCGCGAACTGGAACACCTCAAGACACGGCTGCTGCACATGGGAGCGGCGGTCGAGGATCTGGTGGCACGTTCCATCCAGGCCTTGATGGATCGTGACGTGAAGCTGGCGCAGGAATCGATTCGCATCGAAGACGAAATCGACCAGCAGGAAATCCAGATCGAGGAAGAGTGCTTGAAGTTGCTGGCGCTGTATCAGCCGGTGGCGGGCGATCTGCGTTTCGTGACCGCGATGTTGAAGATCAACAACGACCTCGAGCGGATGGGGGATTTAGGTCGCCATATCGCCGAGCGGGCGCTGGTGCTGTCCGAACATCACGAAGTGCGCCTGCCGGTGGACTTGCGCAACATGGCGGCCGCGACCCAACGGATGGTACGCCAAGCGCTCGACGCCGTGGTCAATCAGGATGCCGAAACGGCGGTGCGCGTCGTGCAGTCCGACAGTGAAATCGACGAGTATCACCAGGACATGTTTCCGCTCATCGCGGCGCAGATGCGCAGCCATCCCGAGACGATCGAAGCGCTACTGCACGTGCTTTCGGCTTCGCGCCATCTCGAGCGCATCGCCGACTACGCCACCAACATCGCCGAGGACATCGTCTACCTGGTCCGCGGCGAAATCATCCGCCACCGCGAAGACTGAATACCGCCGGCAACGATTGGCTGCAGTCGCTGGACCGACCGCCGATCCGGCCGGGCGCGTCGAGTACTGGCGCGCGGCAGCGCAAAGGTACGGTGACGGTCGGATCCGGCGCCTTCTGGCCGCAGGACGAGATCCCGATCATGCCGCGCCACAATCGTGGTCGAGGCGTGAATCTGGCGTGGGGGGCCTGCCAGACCGGAACCGACGGACTCGTTCTCTTGGAAATGGTACAGGTGATGAACTCCGGTTGCACCGGAACCGAACTGCGTCAAGGACCTGTATCGGAACTGAGGTTCAAGCCCGGCGAAGGTTACGTTTATCCACCGGCGCTCGTACGAGCTGGCTTCACGCTCGAAACCGGAGATTTCGCGTGTTTCCGCTCATCGCGGCGCAGATGCGCAGCCATCCCGAGACGATCGACCGCTTCCTTTGCTAGCGAGACGCAATTGCCTCGACCCTCTTTGGCCATGGCCGCGCCCCGGCCTCCTCGTGCACTCGTGCCCAAGACCATTGTGCATTGGTTCCTGCATACCGAGTTCGGATGCTTGGCTTGACGGAAGGCCATGCACGACATCGATCCATCCCGGCGCATGGTCCTCCGTGAAGTTGCTGTTCCGATGATTCTCCAGCAGCGGCGTTCACGGCAGGGCATGCGGCGCGATGGGGGCAAGCCAGCGCTCGCGGAGGACGAAGGCGCGGGTCATCAAATTGATGAACGGGCGCAAACTGCGCGCGGTGACGACGGCGCTGCGTTCGGGATCTTCCGCGAGCCATTGATCGAACGTGCCGATGAATTGCTCGGTGACGGCGGGGCCGGCGCCGTGCAACGGATCGTCGAGAAGCAGCAAGCGTGGGCCGTCGATCCAGGCCTGCGCCATCGCCAGCCGCAGGCGGTCGTCACGCTCGTAAAAGCGGGGCGACGCACCGGAGCGCGCCAGTAATCCCATGCGGCGCAACTGCACGTTGACCTCGCGATCCACGATCGCCGCCGGCATTCGTTTCATCGCTGCATGTTGTCGCAGGTTCTCGCGCGCCGAGAGCCGCCACAGGAAGGATTCCGCATCGCCGCGCAGGTACCCGACGCTTTCCCATACCCGACGCGGTTCGCGTAGCGCATCCACGCCGAGAACGTGCAGTTGATTCGCGCGCGCCGGGAATTGCCCCGACAGCGCCCGCAGGAGCGCGCTCTTGCCGACACCGGGAGGGCCGGCGATCCCGATGACCTCGCCCGGTTCGACGGTGAGATCCACGGCACGCGGTTCCACGTGTCGCCCGACCAGCTCGAGCGCTCGCACATCCAGGACCAA
>Ga0187893_10011608_pt1 | contig 12741 bp, 12 predicted proteins | sample MA1701074metaG_FD_139574 | JGI IMG/M metagenome (GOLD analysis project Ga0187893, IMG submission 139574) | White microbial mat communities from a basaltic lava cave in the Kipuka Kanohina Cave System on the Island of Hawaii, USA - MA170107-4 metaG ...
ATTCGAGAGGTAGGCGTTGCGCGAAGACATGGCGAGACCATCCACTTCACGAACCGTTGGCACCGCTATGACCTTAGTTGGAATATCGAGGTCCTTCGACATGCGGATGACGGTTTTCAGTTGTTGATAGTCTTTCTCGCCGAACATCGCGAAGTCCGCGCCCGTTTGGATGAAAAGCTTGGCAACGATTGTAGTGACGCCACCGAGAAACTGGGGCCGGAACTTATCCTCAAGACCCGCGTGGGCGGGCCCAGCAACTGAAACGGTCGTTGCGAAATTTGCGGGATAGATGTCGTCCGCCGACGGTGCGTAGACGAGATGCGTGCCAGCCAGTCCCAGCTTTCGTACGTCACCCTCTTCATCACGGGGATAGCGCCCCAAATCCTCATGAGCGGCAAATTGCGCGGGGTTCACAAAGATCGTCGTGATGACGCGGTCAGCGCGCTTGTGACCCTCGCGGACGAGCGCGAGATGACCCTCATGCAGAGCTCCCATTGTCGGGATGACGGCATAGCTCAGGCCATCGGCGCGCCATTTGGCGGTTTCGCCGCGAAGGGCCGCAACGGTGCGAACGACCTTCGGCTTCACCGGAGGTATTTCTCAGCCATGAGCCGGAGGCATTCTTCAAAAGCCTTGGTATCGGTTTCGACCGCACGCGGCGGTGCGTCGCCGATCACCACCACACCGCCCCGCCGCTCGATGCCGCCGGGCAGCATGAGATTGTCCATCATGTCGAAATTGTCCACGGTAAGTCCATCGGGTCCCCGTGTTTCGCCCTCTGCATCGGTTGCGTAGCGCCCGCCATAGTAATCCACCTGACGCTGGAAATGCCCGCGCGCGATATTGGTATAGGCGTAGGCAGGTTTCCCCAACCCGCACATGAACCCGACCTCGTAGGCGGTGCCGACGTCGGCCGAAATGCCGCGATAGGGCGTCAGATTGGCGATCACACCATCTGCCTCGTACATCATCTGCTCGTCGACAGCGCTGATGGATAGAGCTTTATCTCTCCGCGTTTTTGATGGTGGAAGCTCCAAATCGCCGGGGCTCAGCGGGATGAAGCCTGCAGCGCGGGCCAGCGCTGCCTTGCGGTTCAGCATTTCACGGGCATTGGGCAGGAACACTTCAGGTCCGGCGAGGTAGATCTTCATGACGGGCTCGCGCATAGCATGGGTTTTGTTTCGGTAGAAGTGCCCCGCGACTTGTGGCAAACAGCGCGGATTCAGGGAGACTTCATGCCGCCGCTGCCCAGCCGATCCGCTATCGCCGCCAAACTTTTTGCAGATGAAACTGCCGTCGTCCGCGGACTCGCGACGGAAGCTGAACTGACCGCCGATGAGCAGCGCCGGGTGGCGGAGTTAGCGCGCCAACTCGTGGCTGCGGTGCGCGCTGGGCGCCGCCAGCAGGGCGGCATCGACGCTTTCATGCAGGAATATTCGCTGTCCTCTGAAGAAGGCGTTGTCCTCATGTGCCTCGCCGAAGCGTTGTTGCGCATTCCCGACAGCGGCACCGCCGATAGGCTCATCGCGGACAAGATCGGCGGCAAGGACTGGGAGGGCCATCTCGGCCAATCCGAATCGCTGTTCGTCAATGCCTCCGCTTGGGGCCTTATGCTCACGGGCAGGTTCATGGAACTCGGACGCGATGCGCGCACCGACATCGGCGGCTATCTCAAACGCCTGGTCTCACGCTCGGGCGAGCCCTTCATCCGCAATGCCATGAAGCAGGCAATGCGCATCATGGGCAAGCAATTCGTCCTTGGGCGGACGATCGAGGAAGCCCTCGACATCGCCAAGCCGCTCGAAGCCGAAGGCTACCGTTTTTCCTACGATATGCTGGGTGAGGCCGCCTACACCTTGGAGGATGCAAAGCGCTATTTCGATTCCTATCGCGATGCGCTGAACACGCTTGGAACAAAGAGCAAGGGCAAGGATATCTTTGCCCGCGCCTCAATTTCGGTCAAACTCTCGGCTCTGCATCCCCGCTATGAGGAAAAGCAGGAAGCGCGCGTCATGACGGAGCTTTTGCCGCAGGTGGCGGAGCTGGCGCTATTGGCAAAGCAGCTCGATGTCGGCTTCACCATCGATGCGGAGGAGGTGAACCGCGTTGACCTGTCGCTGGAGCTTTTCGGCAGGCTGGCACATGACGAAAAACTCAAGGGGTGGAATGGACTCGGCCTCGCGGTACAAGCTTACAGTAAGCGGGCTAAGCCGGCGCTTGAATGGCTGGCAAAACTCGCGGAACAGACCCACCGCAAGTTACCGGTTCGCCTCGTCAAGGGTGCCTATTGGGATACGGAAATCAAGCGCGCCCAGGAGGCAGGCTTGCCCGGCTATCCGCTGTTCACGCGCAAGGTTTCCACCGATGTGAGCTACCTCGCGTGCGCGAGGTATCTGTTGGCGCGCCGCGATGTATTTTATCCGCAATTTGCCACCCACAATGCCCATACATTGGCGGCGATTTCGGTAATGGCCGGAAACGACCGGAGTTTCGAGTTCCAGCGCCTGCATGGCATGGGGCAGGCGCTCTATGAGCAGGTCGTTGGCGCCGACAAGATGAACCAGCCCTGCCGCATCTATGCGCCCGTCGGCAGCCATGAAGATTTGCTCGCGTATCTAGTGCGGCGTTTGCTGGAGAATGGCGCCAACACGTCCTTCGTCAACCGCCTCGCCGATGATGAAGCGCCGATTGCCGACATCATCGCCGATCCCATCATCGAAGTCCGCGCGCTCAAAGAGGTGCCGCATCCGCGCATTCCATTGCCTTCGGATGTTTTTCCCGGACGCCGGAATTCAAAGGGCTACGCATTGTGGGACGATGGAACACGCGAACGGCTCCTCAACGGCATGACGAAGGCACTGTCCGCCAAAATCGAGGTTACCGCGCTGGTCGATGGCGAGGCCAAGGGGCAGGGGCCACAACGCCAGATCACTTCACCACATGACCGCCGCCAGATCATCGGCGACGTGCGCGAAGCCGATGAAGCAACTGTCGTCAAAGCTGTTACCTCCGCCGCCTCCGCACAACCGGTGTGGGACCTCCTGGGCGGGGAGAAACGCGCTGCAATCCTCGAACGCGCCGCCGATCTCTATGAGGCGAATACCGAGCAACTTATTGCGCTGTTGGTGCGCGAAGCCGGCAAATCTTTGGACAATGCCGTGGCTGATCTGCGCGAGGCCGTGGATTTTCTGCGCTATTATGCTGTGCGGGCGCGCAAGGATTTCAATGGCGCTCTTGCATTGCCAGGCCCCACGGGCGAGCGCAACGAACTCTCGCTACACGGGCGTGGCGTCTTTGCCTGTATATCGCCGTGGAATTTCCCGATCGCGATTTTCACCGGTCAAGTGGCTGCAGCGCTGGCGGCAGGCAATGGAGTCATCGCCAAACCCGCCGAACAAACGCCACTGGTCGCCTACGCGGGGGTCAAGCTTCTGCATCATGCCGGGGTTCCAACCTCGGTTTTGCAATTTCTGCCAGGCGATGGCGCCCGCATCGGTAAGCCGCTGTTAGCGCACCCGGCTCTTTCCGGCGTGGCTTTTACCGGGTCCAATGAAACCGCCTCGATCATCAACCGGGCGCTAGCGGCGCGCGATGGCGCGATCCCCGCGCTCATCGCCGAAACCGGCGGCATGAACGCCATGATCGTTGATTCATCGGCGTTGCCCGAACAAGCGGTGCGCGATGTCCTGGCGTCTGCTTTTGACAGCGCCGGCCAGCGCTGTTCGGCCGCACGCATCATGTTTGTGCAGGACGATGTTGCAAACCACGTCATCGCCATGCTCAAAGGCGCCATGGCAGAACTCCGCGTCGGCGACCCACTTGACTATGCAACAGACGTTGGGCCGGTAATCGATGAGGACGCGAAGAAAGCGCTCACCGAGCACAAAGCCGGCATGAAGTCGAACGCGAAAATAATTATTGATCTTAAGCTTGACGGCAATTGCGGACATGGAACGTTCGTAACGCCCGCGGCCTATGAGCTAGACTCGCTAGAGCCGCTCACCCGTGAGGTGTTTGGCCCTATCCTCCATGTAGTGCGCTTTGCCGGCGAACGCATTGCAGATGTGTGTACCGCCCTTAACGCTACGGGCTTCGGCCTGACACTCGGCCTCCACACCCGAATCGAAACCACCGTCGAAGAGGTCCGGCGGCTCGCCCGAGTCGGTAACCTCTATGTGAATCGCAACCAAATCGGCGCTGTCGTCGGCGCCCAGCCGTTCGGCGGCGAAGGCCTCTCCGGCACTGGCCCGAAAGCCGGTGGTCCACATTATCTTCACCGCTTCGCCGTCGAGCGCGTGTCTTCAATCGACACTACAGCCTCCGGTGGTAATGCCGCGCTCATGTCCATGGCTACCGATTAATTCCGGACAATTTTCGCTGGTCCAATAAATACTGGTTCACGCCTCATCTGTTATTGAGCGCCCGATGAATCCCGATTCCCAAATTGAGTCCCGCGCTGCGTTCGTATCGTTTAACGAAGCCACGCAATATCTTGAACAAATGTGCCGTGTCTTTGCGGTCAAGCATCTTTCCTATTGGAGTCTTAGCCTTAGAGATGGCTTGCCTGACGAGGTAAGCTGGATCGCCACCTACGATCCCGCCTATATGAGTCATTACATGCGCAACTATACGCCCGTCGGGGACCCGGCTTTCGAATGCATGGATGGTCTTGTCGACTGGGCCGCCTCAAGCGCCAGCGATTCCGCGGTTGGCGTTATTCACCGTGCAGCGGAGAAATATGGAATAGCGAAGCATGGATTATCCTATGCCTTCCGCGAGGGGACCGACCGGGCGATCATGTTCTCGGTGAACATTGAATGCGATGACGAACGGTGGCCGGTGGAAAAGGGACGCATACTCGGGGTGTTCCAAAACTTTGCCCATTATTTCCACAATCGCGCCAAGCCCCTCGTCGAATCCCGCCGAAGCAGGAACGCTGCCTGACGCTTAGATATCCTCATTCTCGCGCAGTGCGATACCGCGTTCAACGGCATCTCGGCCGTACTTCTTGCGAAGCTTGTCCATTGCGAGTTCCGCCTTGGCGCTGGTTGAGGCATGGACGTCGAGGGTTTCGGTTTCACTCTCCGCTTCCGCCGGGGTGAGATTGACAATGCCTACGCCGATAAGGCGAAACGCAACGCCTTTCGACTCACGTTTCAGCATCGGTTTTGCAGCCTCGAAAATCCGCGATGCCAGGAGTGTCGGTTCCTCCAACGACACATTGCGCGTCCGGATGCGGAAATCCGCCGTTTTGAGTTTCAGCACCACGGTATGTCCGGCGAGACCTTCACTCTTGGCGCGGCGAGAAACTTTCTCCGCGAGCCGCCATAGTATGGTCTCGAGCTCAGCATAGTCGCGCAAATCGGTGTTGAACGTCGTTTCCGCGCTGATGCTTCGGGAACGATCGTCCGCCGATACATGGCGCACATCCTCCCCGCGCGAGAGATGGTAGAGTCTAGCCCCCATGCTGCCATAGCTTTTCATGAGTTCGATCTTTTCCATCGTCTGGAGCTGGCCGATGAGGGTGATGCCGTCACGGGCGAGTTGCTCCTGCATGGCCCGCCCCGCGCCCCAAATAAACCCAACGGGCTTTTGTGCGAGAAAGGACTTGGCTTCCGATTGTCCGAGTACGGAGAATCCCCGGGGTTTTTCCAATTCGGAGGCAACCTTCGCCAGATATTTGTTATGGGAAAGCCCAACTGACACGGTGATGCCAATCTTTTCCCGAATGGAGTTTGTAAGCTTGGCCAAGGAAAGTGCGGGGCTCCTGCCGTGAAGGCGCGCCGTACCGGCGAGATCGAGGAAGGCCTCGTCAATGGACAGAGGCTCGACGAGTGGCGTTAACTTCAGCATCAGGCTCCGCACCTCGCGGCCCACGCTCGCATATTTTGCCATATCCGGCTTGATCACCACGGCATCGGGACAAAGTTTGAGCGCCTTGAACATGGGCATGGCGGACTTGACGCCGGTAATGCGCGCCACATAGCAGGCGGTTGTCACTACGCCCCGCTTGCCGCCTCCGACAATGACCGGTTTGTCGATCAGGCTCGGATTGTCGCGCTTTTCAACGGAAGCATAGAAAGCGTCGCAATCGATATGGGCGATCGAGAGAGTATGGAGTTCGGGATGGCGGATCAGACGCGGGCTACCGCAGGAATGGCAGCGGCGCTCCCCGTCGCTCGTAGGCGCCAGGCAATCGCGGCAGAAGCCCTGCGGGTCCATCAGGAAAGACTAGCGCCAAACGGCGTTCTGCGGAACAATGGCCAAATGAGGCGGAGGAGGGGATGTACAAACTCTACAATGTGAAGGCGTGGGGATCCGCGGCCGTGCATTTCCTGCTGGAGGAGATGGCCGTTCCCTACACCAACATCTGGATGACTCCCGAACAGGTGAGCGCTCCGGAGTTCCGGGAACTGAACCCGTTGGGATTAATCCCCGCGTTGGGCTTGGCCGATGGACGGACCCTGTTCGAGTCAGCTGCGATCGTGACGTTTCTGGTGACAGCACACCCGGACAAGGGACTTTCCCCCGCGGCGGGTTCCGATGATTTTGGAGAGTTCCTCTCCTGGCTGCATTTCATGAGCACCAATCTTTATCCGGCGATCCCGCACAAGAGCGCGGACGACACTTACGACCCGGCAGTTGTCGCGAAAAGCGATGAGCTTTGGGCGATTCTCGCCAAGCGGCTTGAGGTCGATGGGCCATGGTTGCTGGGAGAGACCTATTCGGCACTGGATACCTATGCCTTCATGATCAGCCTGTGGGGCAAGCCCACGGAAGCCGATCTCCATCGGAAATTCCCGGCGGTCGCGCGGTTGGCGCGGGCCATACGGTCGCGGCCCAAACTCAAGGCGGCCTTGGAGGCGCACGGCGTGATGGAAATGGGGTGGGTATAGGGGATGAGCAACGACGCGACCGACCGCATGATGATGGAGACGCTCTACTGGTGGGGTGTGCCGACCCTGTTCCGCTGTCCCCATGATCCCGATCCGGCCAACACCGATATTGCACTTGTTGGCGTTCCGCACAGTTCCGGCAATGGCTCCACGGAGCGCGACCAACATCTGGGCCCGCGCGCCGTGCGCCATGTCTCGGCCCACAACCGGCGTTACCACAAGCATTTCGGTATCTCGCCCTGGGAAGCTTGCCGCATCAATGACCTAGGCGACGTGCCCTTGCCCGAAGCGATGGATAATGAGGCTTGCGTGGCGCGGATCAGCGAATTCTATCGCAAAATCGATGAAGCGGGGGCGAACCCGGTTTCCATCGGAGGCGACCATGGCATCACCGGCGCCATCGTCCAGGCGATTGCCGGGGAATATTCGCGCCTCACGGGCGGCCGCAAGGCGGCGCTGCTGCATTTTGATGCCCACACGGATTCTTACGAGAATATTCCGCACTGGATGGGTGCCATCAAATCTGCGGCACACTGGGCCGCTTATTGCGTGCGCCAGGGCAATCTCGATGCAACCAAAAGCGTGCAGATCGGCATGCGGGGCAATCCGCGCACGCCCGATTGGCTGAAGCCCTCCTATGATCTCGGCTATGAAGTCATCACCATGGACCGCTATCGGGAGATCGGCCCCGAAGCGTGTATCGAAATTATCCGGAAACGGATCGGCGATGCACCCCTCTACATCACCTTCGATCTCGATTGCCTCGATCCTACTGTGGCACCCGGTGTTTCCAATATCGAGGCCGGCGTCACCGGGTGGAACATCGATGAGGCCAACCGCATGTTGCGCGCGGTTCGAGGCTTCAACGTCATCGGCGGCGACGTCGTCTGCCTGATGCCGACCAAGGACCACCCGAACAACATTACCGCCATGGTAGCGGCCCACATAATGTTCGAGATCGTAAGTCTGATCGCCGATGGGAAGAGGCGGGTAAAGTAAAGGACCCTCATCCGGCTTTCGGCCGATGTGGGCCTTCTTGCTAACTAGGCGTTTTCCAAATGCCGTGCGGCGGCATCGACTGATTCGGGGGCAATGCCCGCCGATTCCGCGAAAACCAGAAGCAGCGGCTCGTCCCCGCAGAGATACTCGAGCACGCCACGCAGGAACCCCTGCTCACCAGCTCCCGCTCGAATCGATTCCGGGGTGGCGCCGGTGACTCCCATGAAGCGGTTGGCCCGGTCTGGTTCACCCATCAAAAAGACCAGTGCCTTCAACGCGATAACTTGTGACTCATCCTGACTTACGGCGGATTTTTCCAGCATTTTCGCCCATAGTTAACCACCCAACGTTGAAGGCCTGCAAGTGGCTCCCCGGGTTAAGCTGTTGGTTACCGAGAGGGCCGACAATCCCACTCAACAATAAAGGGAGTATGCCGAACGCAGCCGCCGGAAGGTTGCCGCATTGGCATGTAACAGAGGCGCGAATGGATTTTTCCGTATCAAGTTCGGCAGGCCAAATGAAAACTCCCGCGACCGTGCCCGAAAGCCCGAAGCGGGTTCTCATCGTTGAAGACAACGAACTGAACATGAAGTTGTTCAACGACCTTCTTGAGGCCAATGGCTATGGAGTGATCCAGACGCGCGATGGTCTCTCGGCGCTTGAACTGGCGCGCCAGCACAGGCCAGACCTCATCCTCATGGATATCCAGTTGCCCGAAGTTTCTGGCATCGAAGTCACCAAGTGGCTCAAGGAGGACGATGAGCTGAAAAGCATTCCGGTGATTGCGGTCACGGCCTTTGCCATGAAGGGGGACGAACAGAAGATCCGCGAAGGCGGTTGCGAGGCCTATATTTCGAAACCTATTTCAGTCGTCGGTTTCTTGCAGACCATCGACAGTTTTCTCAAGCAGCCAAAATGACGGCCCGCGTCCTCGTCGTTGACGACATTCTCGCCAATGTCCGGCTTCTCGAAGCCAAGCTGGCGGCGGAATATTTTGAAGTCGTTACTGCGATGAACGGCGTCGATGCGCTGGAATCGGTCCAGCGCACCAATCCCGATATCGTGCTGCTCGATGTCATGATGCCTGGAATCGATGGCATCGAGGTGTGCAGACGCATCAAAACCAATCCGCAGACCCAGCATATTCCCGTCATCATGGTGACAGCTCTTGATCAGCCTGAGGACCGAGTGCGAGGGCTTGAGGCGGGCGCTGACGACTTCCTGACCAAGCCAGTCGATGACATTTCCATGTTCTGCCGGGTGAAAAGCCTAGTCCGCCTGAAGATGCTCACCGATGAATTGCGCCTGCGTTCGGCGGATTCAGACGCAATGCGCCTAATCGCGATGCGCTCGCCTCAAGCTGAGAGTCAGCCGGGCAGGGTGCTTATTGTTGATAACCGCACCATTGTTGCTGACCGGATCCGCCTTGCGCTGACCGGCCGTCACGATGTCACGGTCGCTGAAGACCCACAACAAGCCGTGGCCATGGCCACGGAAGAAGTCGAGCATTTCGAGTTGATCATCGTCAATCTCGACATGGAGGGTTTTGACGCGCTTCGCCTTTGTTCGCAGCTCAAGTCCCTTGAGCACACGCGTCAGACGCCCCTTCTCATCATCGTCGATCCCGACGATCAGCAGCGGTTGCTGCGTGCGCTCGACATGGGTGTCAACGACTATCTGATCCGGCCCGTTGACAAACAGGAGCTCCTGGCCCGGGTCAATACTCAGATTCGCCGCTGGCGTTACACTGAGCAGCTTCGCCTTAGTGTGCAGGCATCAATCGAGATGGCGGTCATCGATCCGCTCACGGGCCTCTATAACCGCCGCTATCTTGAAACTCACTTAGCCCATTTGATCGAACATTCCATCAACCGCGGCAAAGCGCTCTCGGTGCTGGCCTTCGACCTCGATTTCTTCAAGTCAATCAACGATACCCATGGTCACGACGCTGGAGACCGGGTCCTGCAGGAACTCGCCGAACGCATCAGGATGAACATCCGCACGCTGGATATGGCCTGCCGTACCGGCGGCGAAGAGTTTGTCATCGTCTTGCCCGCAACCGAAGTGCGTGTCGCGGAGAGAATCGGCGAGCGTTTGCGGAAGGCGATCGCCAGCAAACGATTCAACGTCGGTTCCGGCGGCGGGCTCGCCGTTACCATTTCGGCGGGCATCGCCATGCTCAACGCCGCAGGTGATAAGGTAGAAGATATTCTGAAACGCGCCGATCAGGCCCTCTATCAAGCGAAGCGCGAAGGCCGCAATCGCATCATCCTCGCCGCGGCGGCGTAGCTCTTATCCGCCCTTCGGTCAGATGAAGGCCTTTTCAGGCCGAGGTCCAGGTTCCGACCACGATTTCCACGACGACAAAGAGTAGTGTAGATGCCGCTACGATGACGCAGGCGGCTCCTTCCGAAAACAAGCTGGCGCGCTGGGGCAGGCGGGGCACCGCAGGCGCCACCATCGCCGGGCTACTGGCTTTTGAGAATGTGTCTCGGCGGTTCAAAGCCACCGACGCCGTCAGCAGTGTCTCTTTTGAACTACAGCCAGGCGAGATCGCCTGCCTTCTCGGCCCTTCCGGTTGCGGCAAGACGACCGTGCTGCGTCTGGCGGCTGGGATCGATCGGCCGACGTCAGGCCGGGTGCTGCTCGATGGTGACGAAGTAGCGGGCCCCAATCGCTTCGTAGCGCCGGAAAAACGCAATATCGGGCTCATGTTCCAGGAATTCGCGCTGTTTCCCCATCTCTCTATCCTTGACAATGTGGCTTTCGGTCTCCGCGACCTCGGCCAGATCGAGGCTCTCAAAATCGCGACCCATGCGCTGGAAAGGGTGGGCCTTGCTGAATACGCGCGAGCCTATCCCCATAGCCTTTCAGGCGGCGAGCAGCAGCGTGTGGCCCTCGCTCGGGCCGTGGTGCCGAGGCCCCAGGTTATGCTGATGGATGAACCATTCTCCGGCCTCGACCAGCGCCTGCGCGAATCGGTGAGGGGTGAAACACTGGCGCTGCTGCGCGAAACACGCGCTACCTGCCTGCTGGTGACCCACGATCCAGTTGAGGCGATGGGGCTCGCCGACCGTATTCTCGTCATGCGCCAAGGCCGCCTGATCCAGGCGGGCACACCGGAAGCCCTGTATAAGCATCCGGTGGACGCCGCTACGGCCAGGTTTTTTTCTGATGCAAACGAGATTGCCGCTCGCGCCGAGGGAGATACCGTGCGGACGCCGCTCGGGATCTTCAGCGTGCCAGCGGCCTTGGCGGACGAGCCGGTTCTGGTGATGCTGAGGCCTCAAGGCGTCGGTGTCACCTACGCGCCCGGTGGAATCGAAGGCTACGTAGTTGAAAGCCAGTTTGAGGGTGACGCCGCGAGGTGCAGCGTCATGTTCAAAGGTCTGGACGATCCCGTGATGGCCCGTATACCGGCCCGCAAGGCGCCGCCCAAGGGTGCGACGGCCCTGTTCGATATCGACCCTGAGCATGTTTTAATCTTTCCAAGGGGGACAGGCGACACCATTTAGGTCTTGAGGGTTGCTTTGTTGCGGTGCGGAAGCGTTTCTGCAATATTGCGCGCCACGCATTGGGAGAGGGAAAACCTCTCGATTCAAGAGGAGTTTGTAGATGGGTTCCATGTCAATCTGGCACTGGGTACTGGTCATTGTAGTCGTGATGCTGCTGTTCGGACGGGGGAAGATTTCCGACCTGATGAGCGACGTTGCCAAGGGCATCAAGAGCTTCAAGAAGGGCATGGCCGACGACGAGCCCGCAACTACGAGCGGCGAGAATAAATCGCTCGAACAACAGGCTGCTGTTCCTGGCAAGGAGCAGCACGAAAAGGCCCAGAACTAGCTTTCGAGCCTTCGGCAGGGCCCCATGTTCGACTTCGGCGTCGGTTATACCGAAATGTTCCTCATTGCCGTGGTGGCGATCATCGTGATCGGTCCCAAGGACTTGCCTGCGGTGCTGCGGGGCTTCGGCAAGGCCATGGCGAAGATGCGGGGCATGGCGCGCGAATTTCAGGGCCACCTCGACAGCGCCATCCGCGACGCGGGGCTCGATGAGGTCAAGAAGGATCTTCAGTCATTGAAGAATGATGTGGGCAATATCGAACCGCACGCCAAGAAGGTTGCGCCCCCCGCGGCTGTGGCGAAAAAACCCGACAATGACTTCAGTAAATATTTCGGCGATGCGGCGGATGTGAAGCCGGCGTCGGACGCCGCATGAGCAAGAGCGAAATCGACGCCTCCGAAGCGCCGCTGATCGAGCACCTGATCGAACTCCGCAAGCGCCTGATGCTCTGCGTCATCGGTTTCGTCGTAGCCTTTGTCGTCAGCTTCTTCTTCTCCTCCGATATACTGCACTACCTCATACTGCCTTTTCAGTGGGGCACGGGCACTTCGGATGTCACACTCATCTCCATCAAACTACTCGGGGTGTTCCTGGTTAAAATCAAAATCGCGTTCTTCGGCGGGCTGTTCATCGCATTCCCGCTGATCGCCATCCAGATTTACCGCTTCGTCGCGCCGGGACTTTATACGAACGAGCGCAACGCCTTCCGTCCATATCTCATCGCCACACCATTCTTCTTCCTGCTGGGCGCCGCACTGGTCTATTTTCTTCTGCTGCCCACGGCGATCGCATTTTTCTATGCGCTGGCCGCAGGAACCGGCACCGAAGGCCAGGACGCGATCCAATTGATGCCCGACATCGAAGCCTACCTCAGCTTTGTCATGATGCTGATTTTGGCCTTCGGCCTGTGTTTTCAGTTGCCGGTTGTCCTGACGCTTCTGGGCCAGATCGGCGTCTTAAGTTACGAGCAGCTTAAGAATGGACGAAAGTTCGCCATCGTGGG
>Ga0187893_10011609_pt1 | contig 12741 bp, 11 predicted proteins | sample MA1701074metaG_FD_139574 | JGI IMG/M metagenome (GOLD analysis project Ga0187893, IMG submission 139574) | White microbial mat communities from a basaltic lava cave in the Kipuka Kanohina Cave System on the Island of Hawaii, USA - MA170107-4 metaG ...
CCCTTCATAATCCACCAACTCTTCATCAACAGGTACCTACAGAATTACACTTTCGCTCCATGCAGCCCTGAAAACGGGTTTTATGCAATGTCTGCTACTGACTTGAACCTCCAGAACAGCGAATGTTACAGCTGGTTCAAATCTTATGAGCCTGTAGACAGGGTAGGATACGCAATATTAGTCTACAATATTACGGATGCGTGAGCGCATGCAACTATCCCAAATCAAGAGCTACGCTTCAAAGAACAAGGCCGAAATAGCTGCGGCCTTGATACTACTTGTAGTCTTTGCCCAGCTGCTGTTCCTCATAGATTACCAATCCGGCGTACTGGACGAGCAGTTCTATCCGGGGGTTGGAAAGTATTTTGTTACGAATGGCGATTTCTCGCCGTTTGCGTTCCGCTACCATCCCATACTGCCCTACTACATCAACAGCCTGTTCCTTTATTTTGACGGGAACCCGGTGTGGGAGCACACGCCTTACAGCCTTTCCTATATAGTCGAGAACGGATACGACTGGAACAACCTGCTGTTACTCACCAGGCTGCCCATAGCTCTTGTGGCGCTGCTACTGGGCTTCTTCATTTTCAGGTGGGCCAAAGAGCTCTACGGAAAGAAGGCAGCGCTCTTTGCTCTATTACTCTACGGCTTTGAGCCTTCCATCCTTGCGCATAGCTCCTTCGCAACAACGGACCTGGTTGCCGTAGCATTCATTTTCATTGCGATGTATTACTTCTGGAAGCTCGAGAAGGCTCCCGCCATAAGATCGGCGGCAATAGGAGGCTTTACTCTTGCGCTGGCGCTGCTGAGCAAGAATACTGCACTCGTGCTGGTTCCTATTGTGCTGTTCTTCTTCATATGGAAGTACAGGAAATCTGTTATTGCACTTAACAACCTGAAGCTTATTGTCCTGTACTTCGCTATTGCGTTCCTTGTGATATGGGGCGCCTACGGCTTCCAAGTGTCTTCTGTCATTGATACTGTGCACTCACCGGAGAAAGCGCTGGCATTCATCGACCAGAAATATTCCGGATTCCAGAAGGATATGATAGTTGCAGGGTTCAATGCTCCAATTCCAGCGACAGCGTATGTTACCACTATAGGCTATAACGTCTGGCACTCTGCTTCAGGGCAAGGAAACTTCTTCCTTGGAAAGGAAGGGATGCATTCTGAATGGTATTATTTCCCTGTTGCTTTCCTTGTGAAATCGCCGATACCGCTGCTGATATTCCTCGGCCTTGCAATTGCAGGATTAGCTTTCAGGAAGCGCTCGCTAAGGCTCAAGGACGAGAAGATGTTGCTGGCCCCTATAATCGTCTATTCGCTGTTCCTGATGCTTGCCCTCACACTGTACATAGGCATCAGGCACCTGCTACCAATCTATCCGTTCCTGTTTGTCCTGGCAAGCCCTCTGGTTTACTACAAGTTAAGTTCGCTGAGCAAGCAGAGAATGTACAAGATTGCCGTTGCAGTTCTGCTCATCTGGTACGTTGCAGAAGCAGCTTTCATCTTCCCTCACAACCTTTCTTACTTCAACGAGTTCGTAGGACCTGAGAACGCGTGGAAGTTTTTTGCTGACACGGACGTGGACTGGGGGCAGGAAGTGAAAGAGCTCGGAAGGTATATGCAAAGGAGCGGCATATCCACGATAAACTTCCCGGAGATGCTCCCATACGTCTACACAAAGTCCTACATCGATAACTACACTTTCCCGAGCTGTACGCCTGCTAATGGCTTGTACGCTGTTACGGTAACTCAGCTTCAGCTTTTTATACATAAGGACTGTCTCAGTTGGCTGAAGAGCTACACGCCTGTAGACAAGATAGGCTATTCGCTATTCATCTATGACGTGAAGGATGCGTGACATGAGAAAAATTCTACAATTCGCCAAGCGGAACAAGGCTGAAGTAGCGCTGCTTATGTTAATCTTCCTCTCTGCAGCCGTGCTGAGGCTTTACAACCTTGAATGGGAAGCGCTCGCCTGGAACGAAGGGACGCTGCTTGGCGGAAGCAAGGAGTATGTGAGCGGAAACTTTCTCTACAATTTCGGGGACTTCGCAGCGCCTCCCATGCTCAAATACCTCGGAGCTGTTGCACTCTACATGTTCGGTTTCTCCGAATTCTGGCTCAGGGCGATAGGAGTAATATTCGGCCTAGGGACTGTTCTGCTTACTTACTTGATCGGGCGCAGATACTATGACCGTAACATCGCTCTTTTTGCTGCGGCCATAGTTGGGTTCTCGATGATCCACATAAACTTCAGCAGGACTTTCCTCACTGAACCTGTGCTCGGATTCTTCTTCACCGCGTCTTTCTACGCCTATCTCCGCGTCGCAAAGGACGGGGAAACGAGGAAGTGGCCAGTTATTCTAGGAATTGCGGCTGCGTGCGCCCTGCTATCCAAATGGATTGGCATCAACCTGCTCGTTGCAATTGCCGTGCACGCCCTATACAGCAGGCATCTCAGAATACATCTCAGAAAGAAGTTTGCCATAGAGGCAGAAAGCTGGCTTTTCAAGGCGTTCCTTGTATTCCTGATAGCCTTCTTCGTAATATGGCCGATGGCGCTCTACCCGATAAAGCTCGATGTCAGCGTCAGCGTTGTAGGAATGGAGGACCATGGTGATACGTTCATACTGAACGTTCCTACCATCCTGCTTTCGCCTCAGGAGTATCTTACGGTTGCACTAGGCAGGGAGGAGAAGATAGCACCGGGGCAGATTTTGCCTATCATGTGGGTGCCGTTGCTAGGATATACGCTTCTCATGTTTTCCAAAGAGAGCTTGCTCTTTGCTGCACTTTTCATCGCGGGCCTGGCTGCGATGTACAAGGCCCGAAGGAAAATAGACAAGGACATCCTGATATTCCTGGGAGTCTTCCTGCTGATACTATGGCTGCAGCGCTATGGCCAGACCTACAGGTACCTGACTGTGATCATGCCTCTGGCTGCGATCGTTGCGGCGAGAAGCATGGGCCTAGTGAAGAAGGCTAACTTGCGCATCGCAGCCATAGTGCTGTTCAGCGCCGTACTGCTCGGAACTGCAATAGCAGTGCATCCCAACTACAATGTGCACTATAACTTCGTTGAAGCCCCGTTCGGCTTCATGCAGGTTGACCAGGAAATATGGAATACAGACGGCTTCAGGGAAGGAATCGAATACGTCAAGGCCAACTGCAGGGCAGTCACCGGAAACATGGCGGGCACGCTAATCAACTATGTCGGAGACCCCTCAAGCTTTATCGTGCCAGATCCGACCGAATCTGATCTGCCGATTTGCGCGTACGTTTCGACTGAATTCGAGGCCAGGACAGGCTTCATAGGAGAGCTTGAGCGCAAGCTTGACGCGGAATGCACGCTTGAGAAGGAGATAACTAGAGGCGGCTCACACCTGCGCTCGATTTATTCCTGTGCCTAATTCTTGGGCTTCTGCAATCTCAGTATCATGCCGTGCGCTATCTTTGGAAAGAGCCTTCCCATATGGTACAGGGCTTTCATTGCAGGCGCAGGCAGGGCGTAATCGTATTTTGGGAAAGGCAGCGGAAGAAGGTAAGCGAACGTCTTCTCTATTACAAAGCCTTCCTTCTTGCAGATTTTACGAAGAGCGTGGAGCGAAACCATGGAAGTGTGTATGCTTCCAGGAGGCTCCTTGTAGCCTTTGTACAAGGAACGTATCATTCCTACCAAAGAATTTTCATTGGGCGTTGAGATAATTGCAGAGCCGCCGGGCTTCAACACACGAAATATCTCCCTTATCGCAGTTTTCACGTATGATTGGTCGGGAAAATGCTCAACGACCTCCTGGCAATACACCTTGTCGAAAGATGAAGACTTGAACGGGAGACTGAGGGCGTTTCCCGTGGAGAATGGTGCCTCTGTGTGGGCCGCGGCTTCCTTGGCTATATCCATGGCTATGACGTTTTTCGAATACTTAGTAGAAAAAATCCCATCGCCGCACCCGATGTCCAGGACTCTTTCAGTGCCGCTTACGTCCACAAGACGGATCATATCAGCAGTGAACTTTCCGGACACGTAGTTCATTTTCCTATGGGTTATTACAGGCTCTCCGGCGTATATCCTGTTATGCAGGTCTTTCTGATTTACCATCAGCTCACTTCAACACCTGAAGCCTGAATATGACTTCCTCACTGCCGCCGACCCAGTAGCCCCACATCCTCTCGTAGCTGTAGGAGAACTTGTTAGAGAGCACGTCTATCGCCCTGACGAGCCAGTTGCTGAACCTTCTTCCTTTGAAGTCGTCTGTGCGGGAATAGCCGCAGTTCCTGTAGCTAAGCAATGCTTTCAGTACCTTGAAACGGATGTGAGAATAGAGCTCATTGCTATGCGCCTTGCCAGCATAGCGCGGGTCGAATATGTCGAAAGTGTCAAGCTTGAAGGTCCTCTTGTGGTCAAGGTGCGCCATCGCACCCGCCTGTATAGCATGAGGGACGTGGACTTCTATGACTGCGCCTGGCTTTGCAATCCTGTAGAGCTCCTCGAGCGTCTTGAATATGTCCTTGACGTGCTCAAGGGAGTGGTGGCACCATATCATGTCGAAAGTATTGTCCCTGACGGGATAGGGGAAGGCGTCGAGGTCGCATTTTATGTCTGCGGCGCTGTTCGGCGCTATGTCTATTCCAACGCTGCCGGGATACTTCTTTCTCCCGCATCCGAAATCAAGTATTTTCATAGTTTCACGATTTGCTCGAACTGCTTCGCAGTTCTTGTTATGTTATCTTCCCCGCGAAAAGTCCATGTCTTTCTCTCTTTTTTTACTGAAACCTTCCAGCAGCCCCGCAACCTTCCATGGCCAGGATACCATGTCCAGGAAGATTGTAGCGAATACATAGGGCTTCGAGCCGTAAGTCGCGCCCTTGAAGAGGAGTGCATACAAAAACATAAAGAGGAGTTTCACTCCGTAAGGTATCGAGAGCAAAAGCAAGATGAAGCTCAGCTGCGAATACGCAAAATAGAATCCTATCAGGGCCAGAAGCGGCAGGACGAGCAGCCCCTGGATGATTGACAAGAAGAACGTTAGCTTGTAATAACGCTCCCGCTCGTTCTTCTTATTTGATATAACGAAGACTCGCCCGTACCACTTGGTCTGCCTTAATATTGAACCGAGCGTGCCGGGCTCCTGAGAGTAGAGTTCGCACTTTCCAATATAGACAGTCTTCTTTCTGTTCTTTTCTTCGAACTGCCTGTACCTCTTGTAGAAGCCCTGGTCTTCCAGGCCGTCGATGTCGTAACCGCCGACCTTGAAGAACACATCCCTCCGGACGAAGTTTGGGAAATATGATATCTTATTGGACTCCAGCGAAGTCTTTCCTGTGGCTGCAAGGTTCTCTATCCACCTGAAAAGTGTCCTGGAATGGTAGAGTGCTTTCGACCAGAAAGTTCCCAGATGCCTCTTGTTGTTCGGCGCTACCCCGATAACTTCCCTCTTCGAGAATTCCTTCATCCCATCCTTGATAAAGTTCGGGCTTATGCTGTGCGTATCGGCGTCAAGGTAAAGAAGCACTTCGCCTTTTGCCGCTTTTGCCCCGAGGTTCTTGGCGTTAGCAGGGCATTTGTTTCCGGTCTCCTTTACGACCCTTGCCCCCCTTGACCTAGCTATCTCGACTGTGCTATCCGAAGAGCCGCCGTCAACTATTACTATTTCCTTGTCAGGATACTTCGATGCATTAACCGAATCGAGCAGCCTTCCTATGTTTTTCTCTTCGTTGAGCGTTGGTATTATCACGGAGACTTTCATACGATCACTCCCATCTCTTTCATCAAGTCTGAAAACTCCCTCTTGAATATTGAAAGGCGCTGGACTTCGTTGTACGTAGATACTAATTGCTTTGCCTTGTAGGAGAAAATCTTGAGGCCCTTGTGCTGCAGCTCTTCTATTTTTGCAGCTATCACTTTAGGATCGGTGCTATCGAGCACAAGGCTCTTCATACCATTCTCCAGGAATATCTTGGACTGCCCTATGTTGCCTGAAATTATAGGAACTATTCCGGCCTGCATCGCTTCGAAGACAGTGGCAGGGCACGGGTCAAAGTCTGCGGGATGGACCAGAACAGAGCACCTTTCGAAATAAGGTGCCATGTCCTTTACGACCCCCATGGGTTTTATTCCAATCTCTTCTTTAACGTCCTCGCTGCACTTGCCGATCAGATAGAGCGTCCACTCCAGGGCCTTTTCCCTCAGGATTTTCACGGCTTCGACAAGCTTTAGGTAGCCCTTTGTCTTATCCGCCCTTCCTATGAACAGGATGTTTTTCTGCCTCATGTCTGCATTGACGTCAGAGAAGTCTTCGTGAGGAAACGGGTAAGCTACTACACAAGGCTTGTCTACATATTTGCTCAGAAGTTCCTTGCATAAGTCCGAGATTGCGACGAACCCATCGGCTGAACGGAAAAGCTTCAGTATGAACTCTCTTTTAGGCTTTGACATTCCTTCCAGCTTGAAAAGCGTGTCTTCTGCTATCAGTATTACCTTCTTCCCTTTCGGATTCTTGTAAAAAACAGGATAGTAGTCCATTATGCTCTCGGCGAAATAGACATCCGCCTCCGGCAGTTTCCTTGAATTGAACCAGCCGTTGATTGGGAGCGACACTATGGGAATACCGTCAGGTACAAAGTGCTTGACGCGGTAAAACTCCGCCCCCACGGCTTCTGCAAAGCGCTTGTGGCAGTAGTTCGGCTGGTTAGTGACAAAAAGTACCTTCATTGAAACACCTAAAGATAGCAAATAGCTGCCCCTGAAAGGGTTTAATAGGTTTTCTCAGTTAGACCAGTTCCATGCGACTTAGTGTAGTAATACCTACCCGCAATCATTCTGCTGACGTTGAAAAGTGCCTGAAAAGCCTTTCCATGCAGACAAGGAAGCCCGACGAGATAATTGTAGTGGACGGCCACAGCACCGACGATACCGTGAAAGTTGCAAAGAAACAAAAGGCAAAGGTTGTCTACGACGACCTAGGGACCATAGGCAATGCTTACCACGTCGGTGCAAAGGCTGCCAAAGGAGACTTTGTAGTATTCATAGATGATGATGCTACTGCGCCCAAAGACTGGCTGGCAAAGATGGAAAAGGCGCTTGCTAAGGCCGATCTTGTAGGAGGGGACGACATCCTTCCTGAAAAGTCCAACGCTTTCCAGAAGGCAGCGTACCTGACTGACCTTGTAAGGAGGCCCAAGTCTAAAGTCCATGGCGAAGAAGCGTGGCAATGGCTGCGTGCCGCCAATATAGCTTACAGGAAGTCCCTGCTGAACAAAGAGAACTTCGACAAGCGACTCAAAGGATTGCAGGAGCCTGAGCTCCACAAGCGCCTGAAGAAGGCGGGGGCCAAAGCTCACTACGACCCTTCAATCATAGTACATCACAAAAGGCGCAATAACTTGCGCGGAATATGGAACCAGATATACAGGAATGGGGTTGCGAAGATAGATTTCCTGAGGCTGCACAAAAATTCCCTATCTTTATACGACCTGGCACCCTTTTCGTTCATCGCACTGACAATTCTCGCCGCCCATTTCGGCTATCTGAGAGCATGGGCCGCACTCCTGGCCGCTTATTTCCTACTTAAGCCTTTCCTAGTTTCCATAAAAGCAAGAGGAGTAAGATTTTACCCGCTGCTTTTTGCCATAGTTCTGACGCGAGAAGCGGCTTATTCGCTAGGAATATTTGCAGGCCTGTTCAAGACCTGGAGCCGTCTGAAATGAAAATTGCATTTGCAGTCCCGGCATACTGGCCGGCGGTCATAGGCGTGTCTATGTACTGCCAGGAGCTGGCAGAGGGGCTTGTGGAGAAAGGCCACGAAGTTACAATATACGCGGGCATACAGCCAGGGCTTCCGGAGAAGGAGCAAAGAAACGGAGTGACAATCAGGCGGTTCGAGAGAAAGTACTTCGGACACTCCTTCTATGTAATGCCTTCGATGGCGGAAGCCATTGCAAGGGACAAGCCTGATGTCGTGCACTCTCACCACTACGGCTATTACGAAGCTACTGCAGGCCTGGCGGCTGCCAGGAACATCAAGGTCCCGCACGTTTTCGGCCCTTATTACCATCCGCCCGTATACGGCTTCAAGAAGAAAATACTTTCAAAGGCATACCACTGGAAGTTCGGAAAGCCTCTGCTAAAACATTCCAGCATAGTGCTTCCTCACACCAACGTGGAGAAAAACTTCCTACTTCATGTGGGTGGAATTGAAAGCACGATGAGGATACTTCCGAACACGGTGAACACGAAGCTTTTCAAGCCGAACGGAAAGAAGGAGAAACTTGTCCTTTTCGTGAGCAACCTCATCACTGAGAAAGGGGCAGGTGTAGCTCTGGACATAGCCCAAAGGGTGACGAAGGAGAGGAAGGACGTAAAGTTCATATTCAAGGGCAAGCCATACGACAAGAACGTTGTCGAGCAAATAGAGAAAGTAGGAAACAACAAGCGGATAGAATTCATCTACGAGGACATGAGCACCGAAGACCTCGCAAGGCTTTATGCGAAAGCGGCTGTGATAGTGCTGCCGTCAAAGTATGAAGCATTCTCCAAGGTTCTGGCTGAAGCGCAGGCATGCGGCACCCCTGTTGTCGCAACGAAAGTTGGCGGCATACCTGAAGTTGTGCTGGACGGACATACGGGCTATCTTACAGGATACGGGGACTGGGATGAGATGAGAGAAAAGGTGCTTGAACTCATTGAAGACCCGCGGCTTGCGAAGAAGATGGGAATGGCAGGAAGGGAGCATGTTGAAAGGAACTTCTCCTCGGAAATAATAGTCAACAGGCTCGAAAAAATCTACAAGGAACTAGTTTAATCTTACTCTGTCTAGCTTTACAGCAGGCAGCATTTCCCTTATTCCAGCTTCCAGATTATACTTTGGCTGATAGCCCAGCACTGACTTTATCTTTGTCATGTCTCCGTCCTGCCCCATGATGTAGTTCTTTACGGGGTTGGGAATGTGCTTCGGCTTGACGTCCTTGCCAAGCGCCCTGTTTATCATTGCTACAAGTTCATTGAATGAATGCGTATAACCTGAGCCTACATTGAAGACTTCTCCGAGAAGTTTCTTCTTAGATTCTATACCAAGCACGATTCCTTGGACAATATCCTTGACGTAAGTGAAGTCCCTTTCCTGAGTGCCGTCACCGTAGATTACCGGAGATTCATTCCTCATTATTGACCACAAGAACTGGGACGCAAGGTTGGCATAGATACCCTTGCTTTCCTCGTTAGGGCCGTAAACAGAAAGGAACCTGAAGCCCACTGTCTCCAGCCCGTACTCCTGGCTGAAAAGCTTTGCACAATGCTCGTTCATCAGCTTGCTGGCCGAATACATGTTGGGCGGAAGGACTTTCATGTCTTCCTGCAACGGAGGGTCATTGTTGCCGTAAATGGATGAAGTGGAGGCGTACAGAACGCGCTTCACGTTATTTTTCACGGCAGCCTTAAGGACTATCAGAAAGCCGTCGACATTTGCCTTCACAGCTTCCCTTACCTTTTCCACGACGAACATGGGAGATGACGAAGCGGCAGCAAGATTGACTATCGCTTCGGTACCTTTTGTTATTTTCATAATGAGCGCTTCGTCAGTTATGCTTCCGTCAACAAGCTCTACCTTGTCTGCGACTGAAACTAGATTCTCTTTCCTTCCGAGGTAGAAATTGTCCAGTGCAACAACGCTGTGACCGCGCTTTACCAGCTCTTCTACAAGATTGCTGCCGACAAAGCCTGCCGCTCCTGTTACAACTATTCTCATTGCACAGACCTCAACGTTTCTTTAATAGCAAGCCTGACCGCTTCTGTGGACGAAACTTTAGGTTTCCATCCCAGCTTTGATATCTTGTCAATAGAGAGCAACATCTTTGGAACGTCACCTATCCAGCCGCGATCGCCGCCGGTATACTTCAGCTTCACATCCTCCAGTCCCATTTCTGCGGCAACCATGCGTGCGATTTCGTTTACTTCAGTCTGCTCGCTGTTGCCCAGATTGAATACGTTTACCTTTTCCTTTGCCTTGCTGAATCCGAAGAGCATGCCGTTAACGCAGTCATCTACAGTTATGTAGGATTTCTTCTGCTTGCCGTTGCCGAGGACTTCCAGTTCCTTGGAATCCTTCTTCAGCTTCTCTATGAAGTCGGAGACAATCATGCCGCCGGTCTTCCTGCTCTTTCCTCCGACGACATTGGCAAACCTGTATATCCATGCCTGCATGCCGAACATGCCGCAGAACGCGGAAATAAGAGACTCCCCGGCCGCTTTTGATGCCCCATAGAGGGATACGGGAAGGATGGGCGCATCTTCCGGAGTAGGGTACTTCTCGGGCTCTCCGTAGACTGTGGACGTGGATGAGAAAACTATTTTCTTTATCCCCTTCAGGCGCATTGCCTCTAGGACGTTATACGTGCCTGTGACGTTCACTTTCAGTTCCTGGTCTGTCGGGTTTCCAGGAAAATATTTCACGGTGCTGCTTGCTGCGAGGTGGAATACTACGTCACAGCCTTCAACCGCTTTCTTTAGAAGTTCCAAATCCAGTATGCTGCCTCTGATGAGCTTGAATTTCCTATCTTTCTCCAGCGCAGCTACATGCTCCTTCTTGCCGAAGCTGAAGTCGTCTAGTACTATAACTTCATTCCCTTCCTTGAGCAGACGCTCAGCTAGAACAGAGCCGATGCATCCTGCCCCTCCGGTTACTAGGACTTTCATTCACGAACCCTCACGAATAGCCGCCTTTGCGTAAGCTTGGGCGGTGATGATACCATTAAGGAAATCCTTTTGAACCCTCTCGTAGCGCTCGGGTGTGCCCATGTCCTTGAAGTAGTCCCTGCTGAGATAGCAGCGGACGTTTTTGCCGGCGGAAATCATTCCTGCGATAAGGTCGCTTTCAAGGTTGCATGGGACCTTGACTATTGCTTCGAGCACTTCTGAGCCCAAGGCGAACGTTCCCGTAGCGCCCAGGTTTCCAACCTTCCCAGAGTCCTTCTTTCCGAAGAACTTGAGAGCCTTCCCGTCGCTGCCCATTTGTATGATGTCGCTGTCATGCGGATGGTCGGTCTCCCTCACGACCATCGTCGCTGCCGCGCCGCTCTTGATGTGAACCAGCATAAGCGAAGTTATGTCAAGCGTTGTGACAACGTCCCCGTTGAGGAGGACGAAGTCTCCGATTACCTTTCCTTTCAGATTCCTCAGCGCCCCACCGCTTCCCAGGGGCTCGGGGCCGTCGTCGACGTATTCGATCTCAACTCCAAACCTAGACCCGTCGCCGAAATAGTCCTCAATTTTATTCAGCAGGTAATGTCCGCACATGATTATCTTCGCTATGCCGTGCTTCTTCAGAAGCCCAACTTGCCATTCCAGCGCGGGCTTTCCTGCTATCGGGAGCATGGGCTTAGGAATAGTGTCAGTCAGGGGCCTTAGCCTTTCTCCTCTCCCTCCGACAAGTATCACGGCCTGGGTGGAGAATATTTTCTTTATCGTCTCCGCTGCATGGAGCAAGTCCTTGCATACGATATCGGGGGTGAAGCCGCTACCTTTGTTAACTTCCCCAGTTTCGACCAGTATCGACCTGCAGCCTGCGGCTGCCGCGGCTTTCATGTCCCTTTCATGGTCGCCTACCATCCAGCTCTTTGATAGGTCAATGTTCCAGTCCTCTGCGGCCTTGAGGAGCATTCCGGGCTTCGGCTTGCGGCACAGGCAGCCAACGCGATATTTCTTTGCCCAATCTGGAATATCACTCCTCTGCTCCGGGTGGTGCGGGCAGAAGTAAATTGCGTCTATTCTTGCTCCCTGTTTTTCGAGCTGGCCGACCATGCCGTCGTGGATTTTCTCAACGTCCTGCTCTGTGCACTGCCCTCTTGCAACAACGGGCTGGTTAGTCACAACTATTATCGGCACACCGAGCGTGTTGAGGATTGATATAGCCTTGGCTGCTCCTGGAAGAAGCTGGAACTTTTCGACGGAAGAGACGTAATCGTCCCTGCAGATGACCCCGTCGCGGTCTAGAAACACAGCACGAATTGCTGCCTTACGGTCAGTAGATGAGGCAGTCATTATACAAGCCTCATAGCCATTTCTCGCCGATGTGGCGGAAGATATCCACTGTGCCGTCTGCAAGCTTGTGCATAGAAACGTAGCCTGTCCCGTTCCTTCTGCCAACATAATTCTTCATGCGGTAATCTGCGTTTGCAGGGCACGCAGCATAGCCCGTGGCTTCCATCATCTCAATGTCGGCTGCATGGTAGTCGCCTATGGCCACTGCGTTCCTGAGCTCTATTCCCGTGAGCTGGGACAAGACGCTAACTCCGATACCTTTGTTTATGTCCGGCATGAAGTCTACCACGCCGCGCTCCCTGGACACGAGTGCCCTTATCCCCTTGCCTATGTGGCGGGAGACGCGCCTCGGTATCAAGAGCTTGACCCTGCTGTACAACTCTTCCCCATCAAACCCAGCCGCTTCTATTGTCACCATGTAGGCTTTGTCTTTCAGGTGGGAAACGTTTCGGATGTCCAGCGCCTTCCGCAAAAAACCATCCCCGAGTTCTGCAAGGCTATCGTACCAGCGTCTCAGGCTTTTCTGAGACTCTCCATATTCAGGTCTGAGTTCCGAAATTGCTATCGTCTTTCCAGCGGAAGGGAAATAATAGCCGCATCCCATCTCTACTGCACAAGGGCCGTTTGCGCCTATAGCATGGATTATGTTCTTTGAGAGCTTGAGTGACCTGCCCGTACAGACCGTGAGCATAACGCCTTTC
>Ga0187893_10011612_pt1 | contig 12735 bp, 9 predicted proteins | sample MA1701074metaG_FD_139574 | JGI IMG/M metagenome (GOLD analysis project Ga0187893, IMG submission 139574) | White microbial mat communities from a basaltic lava cave in the Kipuka Kanohina Cave System on the Island of Hawaii, USA - MA170107-4 metaG ...
CCGGAATCGAAAAGGCTGTGATCAAGACAAGCAAAGAAATCAGAGGAACCTTCAGTGTATGTTGGTTAAGCATGGCAGGTCTCCGGAAAGGCGCGGGAATTAGACCGCGACCGATGAGGAAGCGGGGAGACCGGATTGGAGATGAGGGCCCGGGTCAGAAATTGGGCCGAGCCCCCCTGTTTGGGGTGCCAGACTACTGGAGCACCGTAAACTTCGCGGATGGCGAAAGCGTTTGACCGCTTACGCGGTCCTTAATCCTGATGGCAATCTCGTAATCTCCTGTGCCCAGATTGCGTGTGTCAATCATGCGCGCCAGCGTCAGTCGCTGCCCGGCGTCGCTCATTCCGCGCCAGTCCTCGGACTGCTTGCCGAGCTCTTTTCCATCCTTCAGCAAGGCATATTCAACATCTACGCTGGGTCGCAGAGTGGTTTGATCAATGCCGGCATTGTAGACCTGCATGAAAACGCCTACGGGCTGGCCGCGTCGATAGGTGGCGGAAACGTTCGGGATTACTTTTGTCTGTCCGATAACAAACTGCCCGACTGCCGGTTGGTCGGCAAGGCTCTCCATTTTTGCTGCCAGCACGAGTGTCGAAGTTGAGAGCTTCTGCGGATCGTATTTAGGCACCGTGAAGCCCACATTGCGGATGCCTGTGGCGCCCGAGGCAACATCGCGAACGATTACATCAACCTTGTAAGTTCCAGGCGCCAGCGGCACGGCTTTCTGATAAGCCGATTTACGGTCTTTCGCCTCAGTTAACTCCTGGGGAGTGGCCGTAGTGATCACCGGATCCTCGAAGATGCCCACGCGTCTTCCGGCTACGGAGGTAATTCGACCAAAGATGTTCATTCGGGCCTGCTGTAGACCCCCGCTGTCCTGAAACACCAGGTCCCGGTTCTCGGCCTGGATCGTGAATGCGGTAATCACTCTTTCGTCTGATTGGCGGAAGAAGTCGACACGAATGTCGAAGTTAAGCGGATTCTCTTCGACCACACCGGTGTTCACAGCGGTTGCGAGATCGTTGAACTTGACCTGCGGTGGCCGGCTGAGATCCGCCAGCAACTGCAGTCGTGAAAACGGGCTGTCCTGCTCGCGCTGGTAGTTAGGGTTACCAATACCTCCAAAACCGGACACGCGATCGGCTTTGTCTGAAAGGCCAAGTTGTTCCGAAAGCGTTAGACCAGCTCCGGGAATATGCAACAGCGCATCCTTCTCGTAGGGGTTACGGGCAATCCGGTACTCACCGCTTCCAGTCGGATCGACAAATTCGATTTCAATACCTGAGCCAACACCCGGAAGGTATCGGTAGAACCAGATTTCGAAGGGGTAGGTAGTTGTCGAACCACCACCCTCCCAGGAGGGTCTGTCATACTGGCCGCCCATTGGGTGAGTCTCACGCTCATGAGGCTTACCGTACATGATCCAGATGCGGCCTCGGTCTGTTTTCCAACCCGGGATACCCGAACTGAAGTGCTCGTTGGCGTAAGCAACTCGTTCGTAGTACTCCTCTTTAAATTCATTTTCATCGGTGTCTGGATCGGGATCGCGCCGGCGCCAAAACTCTTCGATAAAATGCTCACGCTCGTCGTCGGTTTGAAGTTTCTTAAATGCCTTTCGCTCTTCGTCCGTGATGATGTAAGCCACATCCTTTTCCAGCCAGTCTTTATAGGCCTTCTTTAATTCCGGTTTTACGTTGCGAGGCTTTTCAGTTGGATCCTGTGATTTCGAATTCTGAGAAAAGCCGGAAACGGCAATCAAGGATAGGGAAGCGAGGACCAACAGCAGGCGGAAGATCCCTGTTAGGAAAGACATGCGAAACTCCTGTAAAGCTCTATGCAAGTTATTGTTAGAGACGGTCGCGACTCTCAGTCCGACTCGCAGAGAAAGCGAAATTCTAAGGTTTCGCTCAGAGCACAGTCAAGGATGCCCCCAAATGGCTGTCTCGTTGCCCGGATTCAACCCCTTTTTTCTGCGTTAATCTGCGACTTGGCCGTTTCGGAATAAGTGGCCGCAGATTAACGCCCAGAAAAGGATAGAAGGACGCAGATCAGAATACAAAAAGAGAAGAGGTCGGCTGGTACGCGTCCCATTTTCTATCATTCGATCTGCTGGAATCGGTGGAAATCTGCGTTAATCTGCGGCCTGGCGGTTTCGAGAAGAGTGGCCGCAGATTAACGCAGAGAAAAGGGACGCAGATCAGAATACAAAAAGAGAAGTCGGGTGGTAACTTTGTTTTCTATCTTTCGATCGGCGTTTATCTGCGTGAATCTGCGGCTTGGTGGTTCCCGTGACGAAATTGGCGGTTTAACTGGTAGTGCGTGGCCGATTGAAGATCCAGGCCACGAATATGGAGACGATGTATAAGATCATCATCGGCGCCGCAAAGAGCATCAGGTTCGGCACATCGTTAGTAGGTGAGAGCACCGCAGCCGTGATCAAAATGACGATAATGGCCGTCCGCCACATGCGAACCAAAAAGCCTGCGGTCACCAAACCAATGCGTGATAACACATAGGTTACGGCAGGCATCTGAAACACTACCCCCATCCCCAGCATGACCACAATTATAAAATCAAAATAATCCGCGGCTTTCAGCAGGAGCCGGAAATCCTGTCCTAAACCGAGCAGATATCTTGCCGCCGGCGGGAAGATCACCTTGTAAGCAAAGACTGCTCCTAAAACAAATGAGATCGAGGACAATAGGACGAATGGGGTCACATAAGCTCGTTCATGCGGGTACAGCCCTGGTGAAACAAATCCCCAGATCTGCCATAACAAGAAAGGAATTGATAAAGAGATAGCTGCGTAAAGCGAAACCTTGATGTAAAGAGAAAATGGTTCCAGCGCCGTGGTGACGATCAGTTTGTCATTCACACCCGAGTAAGGCTTCGGCAGGGAGGAGAAGTCGACCGGGAGCCTGACCCCTTTTGGGATGACAGTATTCCCCGAATAAATAGCTTCATCGGTGAAAAGTCCAAGTTTCCCCTCGGCGTCCTTGGCCACCCGGGCTACGACCGAGGCGCCGACTGGGATTATGCTGGTCCCAAGCTTGGTTTCCTCTGCGAATACAAAGCGTCCAGTATCACCCTCCTTCAGGCTCCCGAGGGAGCTGATCGCCTGCTGACCTGCAAGGCCAGCCACGGGAGTTTCACGTCGCTGCGCCTCAGCCAGAGCCCGTTCAACCGGAATCGCTAGAAAGTTGTAAATTCGATCAGATACAAACCAGCATGCAGTCGTGGCAATAAAGACAAATATGATCGAACGGATCAGGCGGCGACGAAGTTCGTCAAGGTGTTCCAGAAATGACATCTGGCCACCCAGTTCATCTTCATTCCTTTCGGGGATCGAACGTGTTCGTAAGTAGGTCGACATCAGATCGGAGTAGTTTAAAGCCACTCTTTTTTGCTTAGCGGTTCAGCACTTGGTGGGTAGTCTTGTGGCTCGTCCGGTCGCTGCTCACGATCGACGTACTCGTTTTCATGAGCCACAACTTGTTCAGCCGGGACGGGCGAAATAACCGGCTCAGGCATAATTGAATTTTCTTCGAAACTCGAAACGTTCTCCTCAACTCGAGCGTTTTCCAGCGCGACCTCTCTTTCCCAGGTGCGTTTGAAGTCCTCGGAAGCCCTTCGAAACTCGGCCACACTCTTACCTATTGAACGACTGATTTGGGGTAGCTTTCGCGGTCCGAAAAACACCAGCGCGATAATCAGAATAAACAACAATTCCGTGCTGCCGAGGGTTTCCAGGATCAGGGCTAACAACTTAACTCCAGCCTTTCTTACAGTTCCGTGGCTAATCAGGTTCGAATCTCCACTGATTGTAACGCGTTGACAGACAATCCAGAAAGCCAGGGCTTTCGTTCGCACGTTTGCCATTAGAGACTGAGAATCGAAATCAAGCCCGGTTGTAGCTGACTGAGGAAAGAATTATCGTTGACAAACACCTAAGCGCCGATTGCGGGAATTTACGATGACCAGGAAGATCAGTAGGACAGACGTATCTCCTTCAAAAACTGCAGCGCAACTGCAAGGTTTGGCCGAAGTTGCAGAAGCAGTCGCGGCGACGACTAAAAAACTCGAAAAAGCAGGGCTTCTGGGCGATTACTTTAAACAGCTCGAAGACGTCGATCTCTCTCTCGCGGCCCGCTACTTTGCAGGTCATCAATTTCCTCAAAACGATTCCCGAACCACAAATGTTGGCGGCCGCATCATCAGTGAGGCTTTGATTCAAGCCACCGGATTTTCCAGCGAAGAGCTTCTGCCACGATACGTCCGGTTGGGAGATGCTGGCGAGACAGCCTTCGAAGTGATAAAGGAGGCAAAAAGCTCGTCCGGAAGGCCGGGCCTCACCCTGGCCGAAGTCGAGTCGATAATTTCGCGTTTGAGCGAGACCCGGGGCTCAAAGAACAAGACTTCCCTTCTGGCGACAGTTCTCCATCAGGCAACGCCTCTGGAGGCGAAGTATCTGGTGAAACTTTTGGTTGGGGATCTACGGATCGGGTTGCGAGAAAGTCTGGTCGAGGATGCCGTTGCCCGCGCTTTCAAACAACCGCTAGCGAATGTCTCGCAGGTGAACATGCTGCTCGGCGATATCGGCGAAACGGCGGTGCGCGCTCGCACAAATGATTTGAGTAATGTTCGGATGCGCCTGTTCCATCCAATCAAGTTTATGCTGGCCACTCCGGCGGCGGATCTTGCAGACATTGCCAGGACCATGCCGGCCGAGTTCTTTGTTGAAGACAAGTTTGATGGCATTCGGGCCCAGGCGCACACGCGGGAAGGGCAAGTGGCACTTTACTCGCGAACGATGGACGAAATAACCCAGCGGTTTCCCGAATTAATTGAGCCGTTAAAGGCGCTGTCAAAGGAGGCTGTGATAGACGGCGAAATCGTACCAGCAAGCGGCAACAAAATTCTGCCCTTCAGTGAATTGCAAAAGCGTTTAGGTCGAAAGACCGTTAGTCAAAAACTGCAGTCAGAAGTGCCAGTAATCCTGGTGGCGTACGATCTCCTTTATGCCGGGGGAGCCATCTTAATTGATGAGCCCCTCGAGAAGCGCCGGGATTTATTGGAGGAACTCGTTCCCAGCGAAGGGATCGTTAGAGTTTCGCCGGCGAGCCTTTTTCAAGAGGTTCAGGCACTCGATGACGAGTTTGAACAAGCCCGTGCCAGGGGAAACGAGGGTTTGATGATTAAGAGTCCGGCGTCCTTGTACAAACCCGGCCGTCGCGGGCGCGAGTGGCTGAAACTCAAGCGTGCCATAGCAACTTTGGATGTAGTAGTGACGGCGGTTGAAGTAGGTCACGGCAAGCGCCGAAACCTCTTATCGGATTACACATTTGCAGTCCGAAGGTCCGAAACCGACGGTGAGTTACTAAGCATTGGCAAGGCCTATTCCGGGCTGACCGATGCCGAGCTTGAAACAATGACTGCCTGGTTTCGTAAGCACACTGTGCGAGAGTTCGCCCACGGTCGGGTCCGCATTGTTGAGCCGCTGGTGGTAATCGAGGTGACTTTTGACCGTGTGCAGCCATCTGCTCGCCACAAGAGCGGCTACGCGCTCCGCTTTCCCCGTATTCTTCGCCTGAGGCCCGACAAGTCGGTTGCCGAAATCGATACAGTCGAGACGGTGCGGAAGTTGGTAGAAGGGTCGTAGAAACTGCACCCAAGGCGCACTACAATCAACGGTCCTTTCGAGGACGAGGACGAAGAAGGAACTGGCTGGTCCAATTAGTCCCGAGAAGCGACACTAAGCCCTATCCGCCGTTGCTTTCTTCGGTTGATTCGGCGTACGATGCGTTCGTTGTTCGCCCCCTTGCCGGGCGCACGTCAGGCTTTGAGGGGATAATCACACACTTAGCTCGTAAGCCAATAACCAGTGGCGAACGCAGGGCAAGCTTGCTAAAGACGGCTTTCCGGACTCAGTAGATCGACAGCAGTTGCAACATAAGGTCGATCAGGAGATTGTTCGACGTTTCCGTCGCCTCATTCGCTCCAGCTGGACCGGCGAATTCGGCCGACGCAGACCACGTGGTTGCGTTCGAGGAATTGGTCTTCGTAGGGGTTTGCATATCTCCTGCAAGAGCCGGAACCGACAGCACCACGCTAAACAATGCTGCAGCCCACAACATTTTCACGGTTTTCATTTTTCTTCTCCTCGCTGAGGTTGGTTTTGGGACACAAAATCCCGCTAAAAAGGCTTGGAGCCAGTGAAAGGTGTCCTATTGATTGAGGCGCAATAATAACCGGGTTATCTAACCCATGCAAGAAATCTTGCAATATGGAGAAATGGACGTATTCTTATGAGTTTACATGGACACGCGTCGCGCAAACTTGAGAGTGCGAGCATTAGTGAAAACGAACGGGTTTTGCTTCGTTGCAAAGCAGCGAAAGAGCTTGAATCGGCGGGCGAGTATGAAGCTGCCAAAGCTGAACTTGGTGAGCGGTGGCAGGGAGTGGGGCAGCGGCCGAAGGTGGCTGATCTCAGTGAGGCTGCCAAGGCGGAGCTGTTGCTCCGTGCTGGGACGCTATCCGGATGGTTTGGCAGCTCAAAACAGATTGACAATGCACAGGAGCTGGCGAAGGACTTGATTTTTGAAAGCGCAAGGACGTTTGAGCGGCTGGGATTAACTGAGAGGCTGGTTGACTCCCAGGTCGACCTGGCGGTTTGCTACTGGCGTTCCGGGGCCCTGGATGAAGCTCGTGTAACGCTAAAGCAAGTCTTGAGTCATGCAGACCAGGATAGTGAGCCGAGATTACGCGCGCTGGCCAATCTTGCTTTACTGGAGCGGGTGGCGGGAAGATTCAACGAAGCCCTGGAAATTCAGATTCAATCAGCGCCACTTTTTGAAAGAAGTAGCAATCATGCGCTCAGGGGAAATTTTCATAACGTCTACGCTCAGGTTCTGAAGGAAATCGGATTAGCTGAAAAACGCGATGACTACATAGATCGAGCCTTAGTTGAATACACGGCCGCGAGTTTTCACTTTGAGCAAGCTGGTCATCTGCGATTCCAGGGACATATTGAAAATAACCTTGCTGGCTTATTCGCCAGCATCGGAAGGTACAGTGACTCTTACGACCATCTGAATCGCGCTCGCGCGCTATTTGAGAGACTTGAGGACAAGGGGGGCCTCGCGCACATAAATGAAACCCTTGCCACAACGCTTCTTGCTGAGGGTCGTAATCTAGAAGCGGCGAACGCTGCGCACAAAGCGATTCGAATCTTTCAGGACGGGGACGAAGGTTCAGCTCTTGCCGAAGCCTTGACTACCGAGGGCAGAGCCCTCTCCCGGCTGGGCCGGTCGCGCGACGCCTTGAGCAGCTTCCAACGGGCTATCAAGGTTGCACAGAAGATTGGTGATACACATACTGAAGGTTTGGCGGCTCTTAACGTAACCGAAGAACTCTTGTCTATCTTACCGCCAAAGGAAGTTCTTAATTACTATAGGCAAGCAGAGACCTTGTTGCCTAAATCCGAAAATTCAAGAGTTAGGCTGCGGCTCGGGGAATGCGCCAGAAAGATTCTGGCAACAGCGGTGTCTTCATCATCGTCGGTTAGTTTAGAAGGCGGATTCGTCCAGGTTGTTGGCGGAGACCAGGACCAAACCAGCGAGTCGAAATCTTTGACGATGAATCAACCATCTGTACCGTGCTCGCTTGAAGAGGAAGTCCTCCGTTTTGAAGGTGATCTCATCAAACAGGCGTTAGAAAAAGCTGGCGGCAGCGTCACTCGCGCCGCTCGGTTGCTGGGAACAACGCATCAGGGATTGGCTTTCATTATCAATGGCCGGCAAAAGAGCTTATTGAGCGCGCGAAAACCTGTCCGGCCCCGAAGACGCAGTATCATTCGGTATCATTGAGGCTGCTTTCCACCTTGTCGAGTTTTTGGGTGCGGTTCCGATAAAACCAGGCAACGCGTTAAGCTTGAGTCATGCTCTAAGTCCAAAACCAAGTTGCTCTTAGCAACCGCAAGTCACCTTAGATCAAGCCGGAAATAGATGGCTCTGATGAAGCTCACGACGGTACTTCTCATATTGTCCCTTTTCGCTTTGGGTAACAGCCAGACGCCTCGGAAAAGGGCTGCCCGGAAGCCTCCGCCTCCAAAGCCAGCACCGGCCGCGCAGACGGCGCAACCAACTCCTCCTGTCAGTGTTCCCGCGCAACCAAGCCGCCCAGTGCCTCTGGTGGTGGTCAACGGACAAACAATCACTACAGCCGACATCGATCCATCAGCCAGGGCCGAGGCCGACTCCGTCGATGAAAGGATTACTGCCGCTCGAAATCAGGTACTGGACGTCCAAATTAATACTCTGCTGCTGGAAATTGAGGCCCGGCGCAAGCGCTCAACCTCCCAACAGATTTATGACCAGGAGGTCACTAAGCGAATCTCGGAGCCTAATGAAGCTGAGATAAACACTTTTATCGAGCAGAATCGTCATCAGTTGCCCCAAGGCAGTGATTTGAGAGCGCGCGTTATCGCTCTGCTCAAGAGTCAAAAGGAAGCGAAATTAACTGATACGCTCGTCAAGAGATTGCGCACCACTGTGCCGGTCGTAATGGGCGCAGACATCAATACCCCCGGCCTGAACCACACTGCGGTAGTCGCGACAGTCGGGGGGCTACCGATCACCGCCGGAATCTTGAATGAGCGTTTAAAACCGATCATTTACAACCTCCAACTGGCTGCCTACGAAGTGCAGAGACAAGCGGCAGAACAAGTAGTTGACGATATTCTTCTGTTAGCGGAAGCGAATCGGCGAAACATCGGACCAGAAGAGATCGTCCGCACCGAGGTCAGTCAGAAACTGCAGGCGCCCACAGAAGCCGAAGTCAGCAAGTTCTATACCGAAAATCGGGAACACATTAACGGGCCGCTCGATGAAGTCCGAAATCAAGTCGCACTCTACCTTCAGGACGAACAACAACGACGGCTCGCGCAAGCCCTGTCTGACCGGCTGCGAAAGGGCGTTGATATTCGCTGGCTCGTCAATGAACCAGCCCCGCCAGTGCATTTGATCAGTGTGGACGATGATCCTTCGAAAGGCTCTCCAAACGCCCCGGTGACGATCGTGGAGTTTACTGATTTCCAGTGCCCGGCGTGCGCCGCCATGCATCCCGTTCTCGAGGATGTTCTAAAAGGTTATGGCGACAAGGTTCGATTCGTGGTACGCGATTTTCCCCTGCCAATTCATGCCAATGCTAAAAAGGCTGCTGAAGCTGCGAACGCTGCTCACGCGCAGGGAAAGTTCTTTGAGTATGCGGCGCTCTTGTTTAAGCGACAAGATGCTCTGGACGTAGCTTCTCTCAAAAAATACGCTACCGAGCTTGGTCTTAACCGAACAAAGTTCGATGCTGCCCTGGATGGCGGGATGTATGCCGCAGAGGTTAGACGAGACATGCAGGACGCCGAAATCTATGGGATTGACAGCACACCCACGATCTTCATCAACGGGGTCCGGTTGCGCACCCTGAGTGCTGAAGCACTCAGGGAATCCATTGACAGTGCGCTGGCCCGGAGTCAAGCCACCACACCTGCAAAGCCGTAAGCCCTGCCAACCATCGTAATCCTGTAATTATGATGATCCTCTCGCTGAAAGGCTCGTTCCGAGGCCGCTGTGAGTTTTATGCAAAAGTTCTGTTGCCAATCTGACATGAACGAGAATTAAAAGTTCCTCGAGCACAGCAATTGCAAGGGTACAATTAATACTTTTCAGGATTCTAGCATTTCAAAGGAGATTCCAACGTGGCGGTGTCATTCAAATCGGAGCGCCTGAAGAGATACAAGGACTTCGTAATGCTCCTGGTTAAGTACGGTCGCTCGGATTTGGTCAAGCAAGCTGGGTTAGATCAGGAATTGGAGCTGGAGGCAGACTCCGTGATTGCTGCCCCGGAAGCAGAAGAGCTGGCCTCCGATTTGGAAAAACTTGGACCAACTTTCATAAAGCTTGGCCAGCTGCTGTCCACTCGAGGCGATTTGTTTCCCCAGCCATACCTTGAAGCTCTGTCCCGACTGCAGGATCAAATTGAGCCTTTTCCCTTCGAAGACGTGGAACGAATAGTTTCCACCGAGCTCGGTGTGCGCATTTCCAAGGCATTTGCAAACTTTGATACACAACCCCTGGCCGCAGCTTCCCTGGCGCAGGTGCATCTGGCCTCAATGCGTGACGGACGCGAAGTAGTGGTGAAAGTTCAGCGACCTGAGATTCGGGAAAGGATCGTGTCGGATCTGGAAGCGCTTGAAGAGATTGCTCGTTTTCTAGATCAGCACACCGAACTGGGAAAGAGGTACGACTTTCGACATATGCTCGTGTCTCTACGTAAGAGTTTGCTTCAAGAACTCGACTTCAAGCTTGAAGCTGCCAACCTTCGCACGTTTGGTGAGAATCTGCATGAATTTGAGAGGATTGTCGTGCCCCAGCCAGTTGAGGACTTTACTACCTCAAAAGTGCTGACCATGGATTACATTGACGGAAAAAAGATTACCGTTCTAAGTCCTCTCAGATTGATTGAAATCGATGGCGCTCAACTGGCTCACGAGCTCTTTCACGCCTACCTGAAGCAAATCCTGGTCGATGGCTTTTTCCACGCTGATCCCCATCCGGGAAACGTTTTCCTCACGGACGATGACCATATAGCGCTATTGGATCTCGGGATGGTAGGTCGAGTGCAAAGTGGCTTTCGCAATAGGTTGTTGCGCCTGTTGTTGGCCATCAGTGAAGGCAAGGGTGATGTGGCAGCTGAAATCTCAATTGAGATGGGTATGCCGAAAGAGAAGTTCGATCGAGCGGAGTTTACCAGGCGAGTGGTTGACCTTGTCGGCCGGCACGCAGATTCAACCATCAGCCGCTTAGACGCCGGTCAGGTGGCACTTGAAATTGCTCGAATTTCAGCCGACTGCTGGTTCAAGCTGCCTAACGAATTTACGATGATGGCAAAGGCGCTGCTCAATCTCGACCGATCGGTAATGACGTTGGACCCGGATTTCCATCCCAACGAGGTAATCCGGTCTCGAGCAGCCGAAATCCTTCAACGCAACATGCTTCAGGCAGTTGCCCCGGGCAATCTTTTGAACAACGTCGTCGAGCTGAAAGAATTTGCGGAAAAACTCCCTGGCCGCTTAAACAAGATTCTTGACACAATCGGAAATAACAATCTCAAACTCGACGTTAACGCGATAGACGAAAAGATTTTCCTGGATGGATTGCAAAAGGTGGCTAACCGGATCACGTTGGGTCTGGTTGTGGCCGCGCTGATAGTGGGAGCGGCAATGCTGATGAGAGTCGAGACTACCTTCCGCATTTTTGGCTACCCAGGTCTAGCCATGATTCTCTTTATCTTGGCAGCCTCAGCTGGCGTGTTGCTTATTGCCAGCATAATGTTTTATGACCAAAAGCCAGATAAGAAGTAGGGGTTAAAAATTACCGTTGTAAAATGTGTTTATCTGTTTAAAAACTCAAGTTTTTCTCAAGTCTGCTCCCCTAAAGTGAGGTTTGGAAGGCGAGACTGACGCCTGGGCCCAAACAGCACCTCTCCAAGCAAGTTCGGTCTTTAGTACCCGGAGTCAACGCCAATTTTTACGATGATGGGCTTTTGGAGCCTGGCTATGTTTGTAATAGAGCCGTCAGTGAAGTACGAAATGGGAACCCCGCGGTTGATTTTCGATAAATTGGCGATGCCCTCACCGGTCAGAGGGCTGTCTCGCCCGAGACTTATCTCCGTTCTCCAGAGCAGCCTGCAAACCTGTACGTCCACGATACTTAGCGGGCGGGCTGGGGCTGGCAAAACCACTCTAGCGGCTGATTTTGCGCGCCGGTGTGGGAGCGCCGTGGCCTGGTACAAGGTCGATGCGCCAGACGGGGACATGGCCGTATTCTTTGAGTATCTGACGGCTTGTATCCGTCAGAAGCGCCCTTCGTTCGGCAGCCAGCGCCTGCTTCACTTGTTTTCCACTTACGCGGACGAACAGCCGGCCCTGTTGGCGGAAAGTTTTGTTTATGAATTGCTTGAAAGTGGGTCCGAGCCGCTTCTGATAGTCATAGAGGATCTACACCTGGTTTGCGATTCGGCCTGGGTGGTTCCTTTCTTCAGGCGGCTGCTGCCGTTACTGCCAGCGGAGATCCACGTTCTGATAACCAGTCGCACGATGCCTCTGGCGCTTTGGCGAATGAGATCAAAACAGACCGTGGCGGTGCTTGATGACGAAGCCTTGACTTTTACGCGGCAGGAGGCAATTGAGCTTTTTGAAGCAGACGGGCTATCCGCTGAGGAAGCATGTATTGCCTTTGATCATAGTCACGGTCGCGCGGCCGCGCTCGCGAGCCTGGCCTCGGCTTTGAAGGCGTCCAAGAGAAATGGGAACTCTGGCGGAGGGCATAGGCGGTTGGCGTCGCAAAACCGCACTCGATCGACTCTAAGATGACCAGCACCCGCGAAAGATTGATTCAAGCCTGGGCCTTTCCAGATCGGCCTGGCACGGGTGGATTCGAGCCTTTTCATTGTGCTACTCTGCAAAGTTTCGACAGCAAACCTCTGAGGCGGAGCTTAATGGCAGCGAAGAGCCGCGTGGGCAGGAGGTCGGATACTGTTCTCCCTCGGGCGAAAGCCACTGTTTCCGAGGCACAGGGTGGATTCTACCTTCGCACGAAGCTGATGCCGCCCAGGCCGACCCCAGAACTTCTCTCGCGCCCCCGCCTTACCGAAAGATTGTTCAACAACCTGGCGCATTCAGTC
>Ga0187893_10011613_pt1 | contig 12735 bp, 14 predicted proteins | sample MA1701074metaG_FD_139574 | JGI IMG/M metagenome (GOLD analysis project Ga0187893, IMG submission 139574) | White microbial mat communities from a basaltic lava cave in the Kipuka Kanohina Cave System on the Island of Hawaii, USA - MA170107-4 metaG ...
CCGGATCTCGTCCCCGGCGTCAATCCGTATCTCAAGCAGGGGGTGCGCTGGCTCAACCCCGCCGCGTTCGCGGCGCCGCTTCCGGGCACGTTCGGGAATCTGCCGCGCAACTTCCTGCGGGGTCCGAGCTTCTGGCAGGTAGACCTGATGGCGAGCAAGGAGTTCAGGTTCGCACAGACGCAGGGCGTTCAGGTTCGTGTCGAGGTCTTCAATGTCACGAACAGGCTGAATTACGAGAGCCCCGCCGCGGTGTTGCCGGCCGGAACCATCGGCCAGCCGTTCACGGATGCGGTCGCTGGCACGTTCGGCTACATGCTCGGCCCGCTCAATCGCGCCGTCGGGCTCGGCACCGCGCGCCAGACCCAGATCTCCGTGCGGTACCTCTTCTAGTCGAAGCAGCGCAGGCCCGGCGCACCTGTCGGGCCTGCGTAACCTGCAATTAACTCGGGTGATACTCCGCGGAAACTCCTCCACGTTATGGTCGCCATACCTATGACGGTCGCGACGCCCCCGCGCGTCCTCGTGGTCGAAGACGAAACGGACATCGCGGGCCTCATCAAGCACGCGCTCGAGCGCGGCGGTGACGCCGAGGTGGACGTCGTCGGGACGGGCGACGCGGCGCTGCGCGCGGTCACGGATCGCATCCCGGATCTCGTCATCCTGGATCTCAACCTGCCCGTGCTGAGCGGAATCGAGGTGTGCCGGATCCTACGCGGACGGCCGGCGACTTCGCGCCTGCCGATCATCATGCTGACGGCGCGGACGGGCGAGGCGGATCGCGTGGCGGGACTCGACCTCGGGGCCGACGACTACGTCACCAAGCCCTTCAGCCTGCGCGAGCTCGCGGCGCGCGTCCGCGCGGTCTTGCGCCGCCGGCAGACGAACGGCAACGAACCGCCCGTCGCGGTGTATCGCGGCCAACATCTCGTCGCCGACTTCGACGCGGTTGCGGTTGCCGTAGACGGTCAGGCGATTCGTCTCACCCGGCGTGAATTCGATCTGCTTCGCTGTCTCGTAGAAAACCGGAACCGCGTCCTCTCACGCGATCGTCTGCTCGAGCGCGTGTGGGGCTACGACCACCCCATCGAGACGCGCTCGGTCGACGTACACGTCGGCCGCCTGCGCTCGAAGCTCGGCGCGGCCGGGCGGCAGATTGAAACCGTGGTGGGGTTGGGGTATCGGTTCGTGGAAACGCAGTAAGGCTGGGCGCCCTACGCGCTCACCCATCCTTCGCGTTCGAGTTCGGCGATCCTGCGGTTGAAATCGATGAGCTTGCGCTCGACGCGGTGCCAGTCGCTGCACCACACGTGATGCACGGTCCGGCTGTCTCGCTCCTCACGCACCTCCCACCCCGAGGCCCCGGCCTCGTTGACCAGAAACCGGCGGACGTGACCGGCGTGTGTGAGCTGGCGTGAAAACATGCGCAACACCCCGTTTCGGCTCATACCCAAGTAGACGGCGTTTGTACACGATCGGGTTCGCCGGCGGCTGTAAATACTGTGTAAACAGCAACGTCGTGCCTAGGGCACGTGCCAGACCTGCATACAGATACGGGAGCACCTGACGAATCCCTGACGAGTTCCCGCCCCGGGTAGAATCCCGGCTTGCGCGACGTTCTGACGATCGTTCTGGGCGGCGGCCGAGGCACCCGGCTGTTTCCGCTCACGCACATGCGATCGAAGCCCGCGGTGCCAATCGGCGGCCAGTACCGCCTGATTGACGTTCCGATCAGCAACTGCCTGCACGCGGGACTGCAGCGGATTTTCGTGCTGACGCAGTTCAATTCGGCTTCGCTCAATCGGCACGTCGCGCAGCCCTACCGGCTCGATTCCTTTTCTGGCGGCTTCGTCGAGGTCCTCGCGGCCGAACAGACGCCCGACAGTGCGGACTGGTTCCAGGGAACCGCCGACGCCTATCTGTTCCGCGGCTACTGGGCTGACGTCGGCACGATCGCCTCCTTCTACGAGACGAACATCATGCTCACGAAACCCGACGCGCCGTTCAGTTTCTTCCACCCGCATGCGCCGATCTACACGCATCAGCGCTTCCTCCCCGGCTCGCGTTTCATCGACTGCGGCATCGACTCGGCCATCGTCTGCGACGGGTGCTTGCTCGAGTCGTGCACGATCGGCACGTCGGTCGTCGGCATCCGGACCATCGTCCGGCGCGGCGCGACCATCACGCGCTCCGTGCTTCTGGGCGCCGACATGTACGAGGATCTCGACGCTGTTCGAGTGGCCGGAACAGCGCTCGGCATCGGCCGCGACGTGGTGCTCGATCGTGTCGTGGTCGACAAGAACGCGCGGATCGGCGACGGGGCACGCCTGACAAACACCCAGGGCGTCGACTGCGCCGATGGGGACGGGTATTGTATCCGCGACGGCATCGTCATCGTTCCCAAGGCCGGAAGATCCCAGCCGGAACGATCGTGTAGCACCCTTCACTGTTAACAGTGCGTAAAACGTGCGACGACGATGTAACAAAGGCCGGTGGCGACATGTACACTGCGGTGCATGAAGCAGACGCTCGCGGTTCTGTTCCTGGCGTTTTGTCCCGTAATCTCGTCGGCTCAGAGCAATCAGTCGGCCGCGCAGCAGCCGGCGCAGAAACCATGGTGGGAGCGGATTACCTTCTTCGGCGACTTCCGGGCGCGCTATGAGGGGCTCTTCCTCGAGGACACTGCCACGCGGCACCGTCAGCGGTTCCGGTTGCGCGTGGGGCTGAGAACGAACGTCACGGATCAGGTCGGTTGCACGTTCCGACTCGCGAGCGGCGACGCAAACGACATCACCTCGACGAACCAGACCTTCACGGGTTATTTCTCGCGCAAGCCGATCAACATCGATCAGGTGTTCGCCACGTGGGCGCCAAAGCCGGTGCCTGGGCTGACGCTCGGCTTCGGCAAATACCCATACCCGGTCACACGAACGCAACTGGTCTGGGACGACGACATCAACTGGGAGGGACCGTACCAGCAGTACGCAAAGGCCATCGGGAAGGGAACGCTCCGGCTCGCCGCAGCCCAGTCCCCGCTCAACGAGACGGCCGGCGGCGACGATCCGTTCCTCTGGGCCGAGCAGGTGCAGGTTGGCGCGGCATTCGGGGCACACCAGCTGCAGGTGTCGCTGGCCAGCTACGCGTTCCAGGACATCGATCCGCTCGCGGCAGCAATCGTCCCCCGCGGGCCGCTCATCACGGTGAACACGAACGCGACGACGACGGGAAGCGACGGCCTCGTCAATGGCTTCTTGTCGGACTTTCACGTCGTGGATCTGATCGGCCACGCAACGCTCGCGACCGGATCACCGCAGTACCCGGTCCAGCTCGTAGCCGAATGGGCGTTCAATACGCGCGCGGCGACCGAGGAGGACTCCGCGCTGTGGCTGGTCGGCACGATTGGCCGGGCGGCCGCGCCCGGTACCGCCGGTGCCAGCTACACGTACGCCCGGATTGAACGCGATGCGGTCCTGTCGGCGTTCCGGTACAGCGACATGCCCGGCACGAACATCATTGGCCACCAGATGGCCGGCTCCTATATGCCCGTCAACCGGATCAACATCGATGTGACGGTGATTCTGTCGAAGCTCCTCGAGCCGCCGGCCGGCTCGCCAAACCACTGGCTCACGCGGCTGCAAATCGATGGAAGGCTGACGTTCTGACGACTCAGGCTCCCAACAGCTCTGACCTGACTCGCGCACCAGTCTCTCGCGCCGCGGCGGTGTCGAAGCTCGTACGCGCACCTCGGCTGACGCCGATCCGTTCGTAGAAGGTGCCCATCGATCTCGAATCGCGGACGTCCACCGACCCGGCTACCTCCACGGCATGCTGCAGCTCATGGGCAATGGCCGACAGCAGATCGTTCAGGGGCAGCGAGGCCCGCACCTCGATGCTGAGGTAGCGATATTTTCCGGTGCTGGAGAGAAATGTCAGCCGGCCGTCCAGGTTCGGCTTCATGTGGGTGACCGTCTGCACGTACACAAACACGTCGGTCGCTTCGAGCGTGGCGCGGAGGCTGGCGAAGGTCGGCGAGCGGACCGCGCCGATGTCCAGCATCTGTTCGGTGCGCGGCTGCGTGGAGCGCACGTGACGCGACGGCGACAGATTGCCGCGTCCGGCTGCGGCGAGCGGCGCCGCTCCTGTCGGAGGTGTGGCGAACGCCGCGACAGCGACGACCGCCGTCAGGACCGCGATCGGGGGCATGACAAGTCCTCCCGTCCGAGCCCGTCATCGCGTCCTCTGGGGCGTTAGACGAGACCGATCCTGCGGGGGTTTATTAATGTCCGGGAATGGGAGCGGTGGACAGTCGTCGGGACGACCTGCGGTACGAGCGGGACTACTTCGTGATCAGTCGCAACATTTTTGGCGTCGCGAACCACCGGAGCTGCCCGGGACGGGTCGGCGGAAGCGCGGCGACGTCGATGCGGCAGATCGCGCCCTTCTTGAATTCGATCGCGCGGCGCGCCCCGAGGAGTCGCGCCGCCAGCTCCCCGATGTTCGGTTCGTGGCCGACGAGCGCGACGCGCGCGCGGCGCTCGAACCGACCCAGGTCTTCGATCACCGCGACCGACGTCCCGCCCGGCGCCAGCGCATCGGAGATCGCAAGCGGCGGATGCGGGTTGAGCGTTTGCGCGAAGACATCGGCGGTCTGGCGTGCGCGGACGAGCGGGCTGGTCACGATTTGATCGAACGACACGCCGAGCTTCGCGAGCGCCCGCGCTTCCTTGCGCAGGCGAGCGATGCCCCGGCTCGTTAGCGGCCGCTTGGTGTCGTCCGGAAAGGCGTCACCGCGCTCGGCGGCCAGCCCGTGACGAATCAGGTAGAGCTCGACATCCGCCATCAGGCGTGCCGCTTCCGGAGCGCGGGCCTCTTAGGCCCCGCGATGGGAGTCTTGGTTCCCTTCATCAGCAGCGCGCGCTGGCGTCCCGCGGCGGCCAGCGACGGCACGATATGGCGTCGCGTCGTCGCGCAGACCGCCGACAGCCGAGATGCCCAGCGCAGATAACGTCCGTGCGCGCGACGTGAGTCCTCTTCGATCGTTTGAGCGAGGCGCGCGAGGCCCGCTCGCGCCGCCGGCTCGAGTCCCGGCTCCGCAGAGGCAGCATCCACCTGTTTCAGCACGACCTGCAGATCCTGCAGCCGTCCGAGCGTCGTCTGCGCCCGTTTCACGGTACTCACGAGCGGCCTGACTTCCGACAGTCCGACCTCGACGGCGAGCTCGAGCGTGTAGCGCAGCTGCTTGGCGGCAATGCGTACAGCGTGGAGACGAAACGGGACGTAGATCGAGCCGGCGCGCCCGATCGCCTGGTGCAACCGGCGCGCGCGGTGCGCGAGCCGCGCTGCCAGCGCGCGCCTCCACGGATCGTTCTCCGCGGCCGCGACCTCCGCGGTGAACGAGGCGAGCCGGCGCTGCAGCTTGTCGGGATTGATGTGAGACAGCCGGCTGAGCATATCGGCGCGACGCCGTTCGCGCTCGACGCGCACCATGCCACGCGCCCGATCGATCGCCGACCCGTGCCCGTCGTCGGCCTCGGCCCGTTCCTCGAGGATCTGAAGCGTGACGTCCAGCTCGCGAACGGTGCCCAGCGCGCGCGTGAGGCGGCGGGCCAGCTTCAGCACTTTCCGCTGGGCGCCGCCGGAGGCGCCGGCGCCGGCGACGGGAAGCGCCTCGCGGAGCCGCCGGGAGGCGACGCGCGCGCGATGCAACGCCGCCGCATCTCCGGCGATGGCGCCCGGAAGCGCGTCAATGAGGGCACGCGCCCGCCGTTGCAGCAGCGAGACTGATGGGCTGGCCGCCTTCATGCTAGGATTGGCGAACGAGAGGCCGTCCCGGGGCGTGTTACACGCCTGTTACACAGCTGGGAGCCTCCGGGACCGCGCGCCAAAGCCGACAGTATAGCCTCACTTTCGTCCCGGGCTTGCAAACCCCATGCGCATCGCTGCCATAGACATCGGCACCAACTCGGTCCACATGATCGTGGTGCAGGTGCACCCCGACCTCTCCTTCGAGGTCATCGACCGCGAAAAGGACATGGTCCGGCTGGGGGCCGGCGGCCTCGATAGCGGCCACCTGACCGACACCGCGATGTCGGCCGCGCTCCAGGTTCTTGCGAAGTACCGCCGGCTGGCCGAGTCGCACAAAGTGGACGAGATCGTCGCGTCCGCCACGAGCGCGGTGCGCGAGGCGGAAAACGGCGGCGAGTTCATCGCGACGGTCGCGCGTCAGACGGGGATCCACGTGCGGGTCATTTCCGGAACCGAGGAGGCGCGCCTCATCCACCAGGCGGCGGCGTATGGCGTCGACCTCAAGAACACCGCCGGGGTCGTGATTGACATCGGCGGCGGCAGCGTCGAGGTGACGCTCGGGGGCGCAGGACGGCCGCAGCTCGCGCGCAGCTTCAAGATGGGCGTCATCCGGCTCACGGAGCGGTTCGTCAAAAGCGATCCGCTGTCGAATCGCGACGAACGGAAACTAATCAAGCACATCAATCGCGAGGCGGGCGACTATCTCGACGAGATCGCCTCGCGGGGCTTCGACCGCGTCGTCGGCACGAGCGGCACGATCCTCAGCCTCGGTGCGCTGGCGGCCGACGCCAAGCCGTCGGCCGACGTCCGCAATCTGCGCGTGAGCGCGAAAGCCATCCACCGGGTGCGCGAGCGATTGACGAGCATGGACCTGGACCGCCGGCTTCGCCTTCCGGGTCTCGACCCGCGCCGGGCGGACCTGTCGGTCGCGGGCGTCGTGCTGATCGACACGATCCTGCGGCGTCTGGGGGCAGAAGAGTTGACGCTCTGCGACCTCGCGCTCCGCGAGGGGCTGGTCCTCAACTACATCCGGAAGAACGCGGCGCACATCAAGAAGGTCGAGCGCTACCCCGACGTCCGACGCCGCAGCGTGATCGAACTGGGAGAGCGGTGTAACTACTGGACCGATCATCCCAAGCAGGTCGCGCGGCTGGCGCTGTCGTTGTTCGATCAGACACGGCATCTGCACCGCCTGACCGACCGCGAGCGGGAATGGCTCGAGTACGCCGCGCTGCTGCACGATATCGGCGAGCACATCAGCTACGAGCGCCACCACCGGCATTCTTTTTACCTGATCAAGAACGGCGATCTCCGAGGGTTCGAACCGGAGGAGATCGACGTCATCGGCCTCGTCGCCCGGTACCACCGGCGTGGCGAGCCGAAGAAGTCGCACGAGGACTACGGCGCGCTCTCGGGCGCGCTTCGCCGGACCGTGAAGCTGCTGGCAGGCATCGTCCGGCTCGCGGAGGGGCTGGACCGGAGTCACTCGCAGACGATCAGCTCCCTTCACTCGCGCGAAAAAAAGGACGGTCTCGTCATCCGCCTGCGCGCCGGCGGCGACGCGGAGCTGGAATTATGGGCGGCCGAACGGCACACGCAACCGCTCGCCGATGCGCTCGGCAAGCCAATCAAGTTCGACGTCACACCTCACAAAGGCAAGGACCGCGTCCGCCATGCTGAACACTCTCCTCGCACCGCACGCGTATCCAGGAAAGCTGTTCGTCGTCGAGGGGATCGACGGCTCGGGAAAAACAACGCAGCTCGGCCTGCTCGCGAAGTGGCTGAGCGCCGCCGGTCACCGCGTGTTCGTCACCGAATGGAACTCGTCAGCGCTCGTGAAGGCCGCAACCAAGGCCGGTAAGAAGAAGAACGCACTGACGCCGATGACGTTCAGCCTGCTGCACGCGACGGACTTCGCCGACCGTCTGCTCTACAACATCATCCCGCCGCTCAAGGCCGGCATGATCGTGCTCGCGGACCGGTACGCCTACACCGCGTTCGCGCGCGACGCGACGCGCGGGGTCGACAACCGGTGGGTGCGCGAGTTGTACAGTTTCGCGGTCCGTCCCGACCTGGCGGTGTATTTCAGGGTCCCGATCGAGGTATCCACGGATCGACTGATGGCGCGCCGTGTGAAGCTCAAGTTCTACGAGGCCGGAATGGACATGGGCTGGAGCTCGAGCCCGATCGAAAGCTTCCGGATCTTCCAGGGGCGCGTTCTCGAGGAGTACGACCGGCTGGTCGAAGAGTTCAGCCTCGACGTCATCGACGCCAGGAGTAGCATCACCGAACAGCAGCGCGCGTTCCGCAAGCTCGTCACGCGGCACCTCGCCGGCGCGCCGGAGGAACAGGTCGAAGCAGAGCCGATGGAGACGACGGAGGCCCGATGACGGACTCGACTCCTCACGAAAACGGCGCCAATGCGGGGGTCCGGCCCGGCCACTACTACGGGTATGGCATTCCGTACCTGCCCATCGACGGTTATCCGGGGAAGATCATCGCCATCGAAGGGACCGATGGCGTCGGCCGCTCGACCCAGATTCGGCTGTTGCGGGAGTGGCTCGAGGTCCAGGGATACGGCGTCATCGAGACGGGCTGGACGCGCTCTACGCTGATGCAGCCGACCATCGAGCTGGCCAAGTCGAGCAATACGCTCAACAAGCTGACGTTCGCGCTGCTGTACGCCACCGACTTCGCCGACCGGCTCGAAAAGGAAGTCATCCCCGCGCTCAAGGCCGGCTTCATCGTGCTCGCCGACCGCTACATTTTCACCGCGCTGGCACGCGCCCAGGTCCGGGGAATCGATCGCACGTGGACGCGGAATCTGTACGGCTTCGCGATTGCGCCGCACCTCGTCTTCTATCTCAAGATCGATGAGCGCACGCTGATCCGCCGCGTGCTGGAATCCCGCGGCATGAACTTCTGGGAATCGGGAATGGACCTGAAGCTGGCCGACGACATCCACGACAGCTTCCGTGCGTATCAGCGTTCGCTGCTGCGCGAGTACAACTCGATGGCGGACGAGTTCGGGTTCCGGCTCCTCGACGCCAAGCGCAAGGTGGAGGCGATTCAGGAAGAGCTGCGCCGTCAGATCGGGGAGTTCCTCGCCGAAAGCGATTCCCGGCCCATATAGAACCGCTCGATCCGGTTACACGGATTTAACAACTGTGAAATGAGTGCGTAATGTTCGGGCGATAGTGTCGCCCGTATGACACGCATCCTGCGTCTCGCTCTGTGTGTGCCCGTCCTCCTCGCGTTGGCCGACTGCGGAGGCGGCGGGTCTGAATCGACGGCGGCGCCGGCGGTCGTCACGGTCGACGGATCGAGCACGGTCTTCCCGATCACAGAGGCCGTCGCCGAGGAATTTCAGAAGGCCAGGAGCGACGCCCGGGTCACCGTGGGCAGCTCGGGAACGGGTGGCGGGTTCCAGAAGTTCTGCGGCGGCGAGACGGACATCTCGGACGCCTCGCGGCCTGTGAGCGCGACCGAGATCGACGCGTGCGCCAAAGGCGGAGTGGAGTTCGTCGAGTTGCCGGTGGCGTACGACGGGCTGGTGGTCGTGGTCAACCCGAAGAACACCTGGGTCCAGTCGATGACGGTCGCCGAGCTGAAAAAGCTCTGGGAGCCGGCCGCCTCGAGCAAGGTCACGCACTGGAGTCATGTCCGCGACGGCTGGCCGGACCGGGAGATCCACCTCTTTGGCGCGGGCGTGGACTCGGGCACCTTCGACTACTTCACGGAGGTTATCGTCGGCAAGGCGAAACACAGCCGTGGAGACTACACGTCGAGCGAAGATGACAATGTGCTGGTGCAAGGGATCGCCGGCGACGAGCTGGCGCTCGGGTACTTCGGTCTGGCCTACTACGAGCAGAACAAGGATCGGCTGAAGGTCGTGGCCATTGACGATGGGAAGCCGGACAATGGCGACGGTCCCATCGTGCCGTCGCAGGAGTCCGTCCGCGGCGGAACCTACCGTCCGCTGTCCCGTCCCCTGTTCATCTACGTGAGCACCAAGTCGTTCGGTCGTCCCGAGGTCAAGGCCTTCGTCGATTTCTACATGGAAAAGGGGCACGCGCTGGCGAGAGAGGTCGGTTACGTGCCACTCCACGAGCGAGAGGAACAGCTCGTCCGCGACCGGTACAAGGCCGGGACGAAGGGCACGATGTACGCGGGCGCGAAGCCGGGTCAGTCCCTCGAATCGCTGCTCGCTCAACCGGCGCAGCCGTAGGCACCGGCATGACCCGGTCGTTTCTTGAGCGCGTCATCGAGCGCGCGCTGTTCCTGTCAGCCGCACTGTCGATCATTGTCACCGCCGGGATCATCGCGGTCCTCCTGACCGAGACGGTCGCCTTCCTGAGCGAGATCCCGATCATGGAATTCCTGTTCGGAACCGTCTGGACGCCGCTGTTCGCCGACCAGCATTTCGGCGTCCTGCCGCTGGTCACCGGCACGATCGTCGTCTCCGCCATCGCGATGTGCGTCGCGCTGCCTGGCGGGCTGCTCGTCGCGATCTATCTCGCCGAGTACGCCAGGCCGGGGGTCCGGCGCGCGCTCAAACCGATCCTCGAGATCCTTGCCGGCGTGCCGACCGTCGTGTACGGCTACTTCGCGTTGCTCTTCGTCACGCCGCTCCTGCAGCGGTTCATCCCGGACCTCGCCGGCTTCAACGCGCTCGGCCCCGGCATCGTGATGGGCATCATGATTCTGCCGCTCGTCTCGTCGCTCAGCGAGGATGCCCTCGGGTCCGTACCGAACGGGCTTCGCGAAGGAGCGTTCGCGCTCGGTGCGACGCGGCTTCAGACGTCGCTCCTGGTCGTGGTTCCAGCGGCGTTCTCCGGGATCTCGGCGGCCGCGATCCTCGCGGTCTCACGCGCGATCGGCGAAACCATGATTGTCGCGATCGCGGCCGGCCAGCAGCCGCGGCTGACCGCGAACCCGCTCGTCCCGATCGAGACGATGACCGCCTACATCGTGCAGGTCAGCATGGGAGACACGCCGGCCGGGACGCTCGAGTACCGCACTATCTTCGCCGTCGGGATGCTGCTCTTCCTCGCGACGTTCGCGTTGAATCTCTTCAGCAATTGGCTGCGGGAGCGTTTCCGGGAGGAGTACGTGTGAGGCGCTATCTCGCCGATCGCGCGTTCGCCGCGCTGGGCCTGGTGGGCCTCCTGGCCGCCCTGGCGGCGCTCGCGGCGCTGCTGCTCGACGTGATCCTTGACGGCGCTCCGCGCCTGTCCTGGCAGTTCCTCACCAGCTATCCGTCGCGGTTTGCGGCCTCTGCCGGGATCCTGCCCGCGATTCTGGGCACGTTCTACGTCATCGTGCTGACGGGGGTGATGGCGGTGCCGGTCGGCGTCGCGGCCGCGGTCTACCTGGAAGAGTACGGAGCGCAGGGACGCCTCGGCCGTGTCATCGAGATCAACATCGCGAATCTCGCGGGCGTGCCGTCGATCGTCTACGGCCTGCTCGGGCTGGGTCTGTTCGTCCGCGCGCTTGCTCTCGGGCGGAGCGTTGTCGCGGGCGCGGCGACGCTCGCCCTCTTGGTGCTGCCGGTCGTCATCCTCGCCACCCGAGAAGCGCTGCGTGCGGTGCCGAAGTCACTGCGTGAAGGCTCGTACGCGCTCGGCGCGACCCAGTGGCAGACGACGCAGCACCAGGTCCTGCCCGCCGCGCTCCCGGGCATTCTGACCGGTGTCATCCTGGCGCTCTCGCGCGCGATCGGTGAGACGGCGCCGCTGATCATCGTCGGCGCGGTCGCCTACGTCCGCTTCGTTCCCGATTCTCTCTGGTCGCCCTTCACGGTCCTTCCGATTCAGATCTTCAACTGGGTATCGCGGCCGCAGGCGGGCTTCGCCGAAAACGCGGCGGCCGGCATCATCGTGCTCCTGGTGATGCTGGTCCTCATGAACGGCGCGGCCATCCTCATCCGCGACCGGTTTCAGAGACGGCGGATCGCATGACCGAGGTGAAGATCGCCGCCGATGGCGTCAACTTCTACTACGGCGCGAAGCGCGCGCTCCACGACATCCGGGTCGCGATCCGCCCGCACGTCGTGACCGCCTTCATCGGCCCGTCTGGCTGCGGCAAGAGCACGTTTCTCCGGACGCTGAACCGGATGAACGACCTCATCCCGGACACGCGGCTCGAAGGATCGATCAGAATAGACGGCCAGGACATCTATGCCCCATCGGTCGACGTGGTCGCGCTGCGCCGCCGGGTGGGGATGGTGTTCCAGAAGTCCAACCCGTTCCCGAAATCGATCGTCGAAAACGTCGCGTACGGGCTCAAAATCAACCGCATCGCGAACGGGCGCGCCGATCTGTCGCATCGCGTGGAGGAGAGTCTGAAGGCCGCGGCGCTCTGGGACGAGGTCAAAGACCGGCTGCACGAGCCGGCGCTGTCGCTCTCGGGGGGGCAGCAGCAGCGGCTCTGCATCGCGCGCGCCCTCGCGATCAAGCCGGACATCGTGCTGATGGACGAGCCCGCCTCGGCGCTCGACCCGATCGCCACGCAGCGCATCGAAGAGCTGATCTACCAGCTCAAGGACAAGTACACCATCGTCATCGTCACCCACAACATGCAGCAGGCGGCGCGCGTGTCGGACTTCACCGCATTCTTCTGGTTGGGACGGATGGTCGAGTACGACGAAACGCGAAAGATCTTCACCGCGCCGGCCGAAAAACTGACCGAGGACTACGTGACCGGGCGGTTTGGTTAACCTATGGAACGAGCAACGCCACACTTCCACGAGGAGCTCGACGCCCTCAAAGCGCGGCTGCTCGAGATGGGCGGCCTCGCCGAGGAGCGCGTCCGTCTCTCGGTGCAGGCGCTCGTCGAGCGGGACGCCGATCTCGTCGACGACGTCCTCGCGGGCGACGACCCGCTGAACCGACTGCACATCGAGATCGATCAGCGCGGCTTCACGCTGGTCGC